>MDTD01029043.1_pt1 | contig 27144 bp, 17 predicted proteins | sample 811221 | NCBI WGS metagenome assembly MDTD01 (sample SAMN05326646, study PRJNA326480) | marine metagenome | isolation source: seawater | place: Pacific Ocean: South West | collected 2011 | reverse complement strand
CTCGTCCTCGATGAAGGTGTTTGGACATCAGCGAAATGGAAGGTGTTGGAAGATGCTGGTATCCACCCCCTGCGCAGCATCCGTGCCGATGCTTTGCTCGTTTGGACAGAGAACGACCGCGAATCATGGCCCTTGGACGTGGAAGTTGCTGGTTTTCAATCCGCTCACTTTCGTTTGGGCCTTGACACCCCCGCAGGGCCAAGCGATTACCGGGTTCTGCTTGAGCCAAGACTGCCCGATGATGGAATTGAACAGGTTCGAAGTGCGATGAGCCGCATGGGTTTGTCCATTGCATCTTCATCGCTGGATGTCATGGGCAATCTACCCGGTTCCTTGACCGTTCATGCACCGAGCTTCCAAGCCCTTGAACCGCTGCTTCAAACCGATGGTGTGCTCTGGATTGAGCCCGTGTTGACCACGCACGCTCGCAACGGCCAGGCTTCCGCCTTGGTGGAATCGGGCAGCCTTGACGAGCACCCCTACTGGTGGTTGGGATTGAACGGTTCTGGTATCGTCATTGGGGTTGCCGACAGCGGTCTTGATGCCGACCACGATTGCTTCCGAAACGCGACCACCAGCACCAGTGAGCATGCTGAAGCCGGAGCACCCTTCCCCGCCGTGGGTGTTTTCGGCCCTGACCATCGCAAAATCCTCTACATGAACACGAGTGTTGACGGAAACGACACGCCAGGCCACAGTGACTACCGCCACGGGACGCACGTCATCGGGTCCTTGGCCTGTCATGACATTGAGAGTTATCGGCAAGGCACCAAACCAAGCAGCGGCTCCACGTTGGCGCACGGTTCCACATTGGTCGTTCAAGATATTGTCTCAAACAACGGCTGGGAGCCTCCAAATGTTGATGTTTTATTGTGGGAAAGTTCCTCCTATGGCGGTGTTGTTCACTCGAATTCGTGGGGCGACGATACCACCGAATACACCGAACGGACGGCTCGATTCGACGCGTATGCACGAGTAATGCCGTGGTCGCTGGCGCTGATTGCTCCTGGAAACAGCGGCGCGGGTGTGCTCGAACCTGCGAATGGACGCAATGTCGTGGCGGTGGGAGCCACCACCAAATCCCTTGAGGATGGCCGTTGGGGCTCATCTTCCTACGGCCCTACGGAGGCTGGAACGGATGGAATCTTTGTGTTGGCACCGGGTGGAAACATCCAATCCGCTGGAGCCGATGGATTTTGGAACACCAACAACGCCAACCTTCGCTTGTCCTCGGGAACGAGCATGTCGACGCCGCATGCATCGGGCGCAACGGCTGTCATCCAGCAGCTCTACGAGGATGGATGGCTCGTTCCTGCCTTTACTCCACTCACAACGCATTCTCTCAACGACATGAAACCCCCGTGGGCGGCATCAGCGCCGCTGGGCGCCTCAGTAGAACTTGGTGAAGGGTTCACGCCCTCGGGATCGCTTTTGCGAGCATCCTTGGCGATGGCTGCTTCGCCATTACCTGAAGAGGTCCGGAACGGAGGAGAAGAGAGCCATGAGCTCCACAACCCCTACGATGGATGGGGGGCGCTGAACCTCAGTCGTTTATTCGACCCAACGAGCGTTGATGGATTGGGCGAATCACCGACCAATGATACGTGGATTCACGACAGTTATCGGTTGACATCGGGCAGCGTAGAGGAATGGTTTGAGGTCAACAAGGGAGAAAGTGGCGACCTATCGGGTATGGTTGAAACCGGTGCACCGCTTGACGGGGCCATTGGGCCGTTCCTGCAAACAGGTGATGTGTATTCACAACGTTTGGCGCTCATTGACGGCGAGGATGTTCGTATTCGCATGGCCTTCCCGGCACAGCCCGAGCCGGCGATGGTGGATGATTTGCAACTCCGTGTCCGCCTTGAGGACGGCACCATTCTGTTGCCTGACCAACTACGGGAAGGAGATGGTGCACCAACGCAATTCTACCCGCACGTTGTCGACACCAACAACACCACGGCCTTCCCGTCATCAAATGAAACGGTTGTCGGCCTTGATATTCCGCGCAGTTATCTTTCAAACGCATCCTATCTGGACATTGATGTCGTTGCTCGGTTCGTGCAACCGGGTGGCGAGGAAGGAACGACGGGGTTGGATGGAGATGCGGTCGGTTTTGCTCTCGTGGTGAAGGGTGTTCAACGCGATTCGTCCGACTACATGGATAACGATGGGGACGGTGTGTTCAACATCGACGATGCATGTCTCTGGTCGCCTGCTCCTGCTCAATACGATGTTGATAGGGACGGGTGTTTGGACGATGATGATGACGATGGTGTCCCCAACAGGGACGACGCGTGTCCAAGCGAGCCTGCATCTCTGGAAGTTGATTTGGACCGAGATGGTTGCGTGGATACCGTTCCTGAAGAGTGGAAGATTCTCATCGATTTCAACGAGGGTTGTGTGGGTTGCGCCATCGACCTCCACTCCGCTCTCGTCAAGGTGGACGGTGTCAATGTGCATGCAGCCACATGGGACGAGGCGCTCTCCATCGGTTTGGATGAAACGCCTTCCTGGGAACATGTGCTGAACCAGCACCCGTCGTTTGATGTTGAAACATTTGAAGAAATTGAATTGGAAATCGAAGTGAACTTCGCATACCACCAACCTTCAACATCGGGGCGTCAGTTTGGATCTTGGCCAAACAATTGGGACATCATTCCTTCGTACAACATCCCGCTATCATACTGGGATGTTGACTTTGAATTGAGGAATGATGTAGCATTCCATCAAGAGCACGTTGCGACCATGTCGCGATACTACATGTATTCGTCAACCCAAACCCACACACACGTGTTTACTTGGTCGAAACAACCCGTTCACGACCATGATGGAGACGGGTACGGCGTGCCTGGTCTTGACTATCACGGGTACTGTTGGGATGAAAGCCTTGATGGTCATGAAGACGAACACGACGGGTATGGATATTCTCAGCACAACGATTGCACTGTGATGAGATACAACGTCAACGATGAATATCCTGCAGACGGGACGCAATGGGCCGACAGTGACGGCGATGGGTACGGCGATAACGCATTTGGATACCTCGGGGACATCTTCCCGAACGATCCTTCTGAGTGGAGCGATGGGGATGAAGATGGATACGGCGACAACAGCGATGGGTGCCCTCAACGAATTGGCGTTTCAGCAGCGTTGGGCTGTCCTGACAGCGATGGGGATGGTTTTCCCGATGTCATTGATGACTATGGCCGCGCATGGGGGTATCGCGGAGAAATATACGATTGTAGGTACGAGTGGTGGGGGTGTGTTCCTTCTCCAACCGGTGAAGGCCCTTCCATGGCAGTTGATGGGGACCTGACAACCAAGTATCTCAACCGCGGAAAATACAACACGGGCATCATTATCACGCCCCGGGCCGCCTCAACCGTTGCAAGCATCGAATTCGTTTCGGCGAACGATGAATGGGCTCGCGACCCGACGAGTTTCCATCTCTACGGTACCAACGACACCATCACGAGCGATGCCAACAGCCGTGGCGATGAAGAAAATTGGGTCGTGATTGGGACGGGAGAGATTGACCTCCCATACGAACGCTATTCACCAGCAAGCACCGTTTACCTCAACAACGACATTGCATACCGGTCTTACAAACTCATCTTCCCCACGGTGAAAGGTGATTATGACTCTATGCAAATTGCGGAAATCCAATTCTTCACCTCAAGCGGAGAGCCGATTTTCTCAGGCGGAGATCCAGTGATTGGCGTTCACGATGCGCCCAGTTATTCGCTCATGCTCAACGCCGGTGATGGGCCCTATTATTGGCAACCTACAGTCCGAACCGATATGTGTCCTCATGTCCCTGGAGAGGCCTACCTCGGCGGAGGGGCGGGTTGCCCCGATGCCGACCGTGATGGTTGGGCGGATTCGGTAGATGGCCGTCCCTTCATTGAAATCGATATGTGCCCGAACAACGCAGGTGAAGCAACCACGCCCACAGGAAGAGGGTGTCCGGACGCCGATCGTGACGGTTGGGCGGATTTTGAAGACGACCTCCCCTATGACAGAGACTACCATCTGGACAGCGATGGCGACGGCATGCCTGACGAGCACGACGCTTTTCCCAACAATGCATTCTTCCAGCACGAGGGTGATGTTTTCAATTTGGTGTGCTTTTTGGTGATCGGTGGCGTGGTTTTCGCCCTGTTCAAGAGAAGAAAAAACGAGGACCCTCCTCCGCCAATGACAATGGGTCCCAAAGCGATTGTCGTTGGACAGCTTGTGAAGGATGATTCCTCAATGGAAAGCGACACGTTCTGGTGAGCAATGCACCAAGCACCCTTGTCGAGCAAGAACGGGTGGATTCGATTCAATAAAGAATGGTAAACAGCCCACGGAACCCACTTTTCAAATTCAATTGGTGTTTTTGGGCCACCGGTGACCAAGGTGAACCTTGAAGTTCAGTGCCATACTGGAACAACCATCCCACGTGGGAAGGTGAAGAAAAATGAGCGACCGCCTGTATGTTGGAATTGACCTAGGAACCTACCAATCAACCATTGCTTCAAGCGCTGGTAAACTGCACACGATCGAAACCGTCGTCGGCCGTCCAAAGGACCCCGTTGCACGAAATTTCCTCGGTCGCGATGTGTTGTTCGGCGAGGATGCCCTCAAGAACAAGCTCGCATGCAACCTCTACCGCCCCATGGCTGCAGGCGTCACCCAAGACGACGAGGCAAACCTGGCTGCTGCAAAGGCGTTCGTTTCCCACCTCCTTGAGACTGTTGACCCAGAAGAGTTTGACGAAGTGCTTGGCGTGATTTGTTCGCCAAGCCACGTTTCCTTTACGGACAAGTCCAACCTCGTGGCTACGCTGCGAGGACAAGTTAACGCCATCATGGTCGTGACCGAACCCTTCGCCACCGCCTACGGCATTGACGAAATCGCTGGTTCCATTGTTGTGGACATCGGCGCAGGCACCACCGATATCGCTCGTGTCTACGGTACCTTCCCCACTGATGAAGACCAGACGACCATCACCGAAGCCGGCGACTGGTTGGACCTTCAACTGATGGATCTCATCAAGAAGAAGTACACCGGTGCACAAGTCACCAAGGATATGGTTCGAAAGTGGAAGGAAGCCTCCTCCTATGTCGGTGGAGAAGCACACGAGGTCACCGTTGAATTGTCCGTTGATGGAAAGCGCCAAGTGGTTGACATCGGCGATTTGATTTTGGAAGCCTGTGAACTCATCATTCCAAAGATCGGCAACGCCATCAAGCGAAATGTCGCTGGCGCCGACCCAGAATACCAACAGATCCTGCGCAACAACATCATCCTCTCAGGCGGGGGCTCCTTGATTGAAGGCATCGCCGACCGCTTGGCCAGTGAAATCTCCGACATCGGTGATGTTCGCGTTTGGTGTGTTGAAGACCCCATCAACTCGGTCGCTGCTGGTGCACTCAAACTCGCCAGCGAAATGCCCGATGACATGTACACCTCCATCAACTGAGACGGCTTTCAGAGAAGGGTAGCAAATACCCGCTTTCTTACCTCCTGACCTTGGGAAGGTTCAAGTGTGGTAAATCTGCGATGCGTTGCCGTATGGCTGTAGAGAGTTCGTCACCCGGTGGCATCCGACGTGTTGGTTCGTCCTCAAATGACGAACAAGCGGCGCTTGAAGGGATGCTCAAGGGCTATCCAGTTGAACAACTCGTTGAGGAGGTTCTGGTCGCCTGGGATGAATTGGGGAAGCGGAACGACGAATTGGTCGCCGTAAAGCAACGTCTTCGTGTGGTTGAACTTGATTTGGCCGAGCGCCAAGACAACATCGCACCAGAAGTGGCACGCCTCACCGAAGCCGAACAAACGCTGAAGGAAAACGAAGCGCAAATCATCCACCTCGAACGCTTGCTCTCCGATGCTCGAGAAGAGTTGGCTTCCCAGCAATCATCCCTCTCGCAGCAAGAGCGTTCGTCCATGGAAGGCGAACTTGAGCAGCTCCGAACATTGGCCACCGAGCAGGACGAGGTCATCGGTGAGATGGAAGGGCGAATTTCCCAGATGGTTGAAGCATTGGAAAAGGCTGCCGACGCTGGATTGACCTCGGTCACCGCTGAAGAGGTCCGTCTCCTCAAGCAACAAGTGGATGAACGTCAGCGACAACTCGATGTTGAGAAGGCGGCATCAGAAGCGCTTGAAGAAGAGCGTCAACGCCTACGCGACATCGCAGACCGATTGCGCGGCCTACTCGATGCTCGCGACCGCCGCTTGGCTGAACTTGAAGAGCAGTTGGAACGCGTCATGCAAGGGCCTCGCTCGGTCTCTGCTGAGCACGATTACCTCGTTGAACAAATTGAGGAGTTAAAGCGACGCTTGCTGGAGCGTAACCGTGAATATGAATCCCTGCGACGACGTGAGCGTCGCCTCCACAACGATGTGTTTGAACGCGATGAACGCATCCAACAAATGACCCTCACGATGACCGATTTGGAAGCCGCACTGCAAGACCGTACGGCTGAACTGCGAGAACTGGAAGACCAGCGAAGTTCAATGGAACACGAGTTACATTCCGCCCGCCGCAGCGAGCGAACACGAGAGGTTGTGGGTCGTGTCTTTGCCGATTCCCTCTCCCTCGTGCGCAGCCACGAGAGTCGGGAGCTCAAGCGTGAGTTGTACGCCAACGCCCCTGATGTGGAGCGAACCATCAAGGCACCAACAGCCGATGACATGGCAAAACTCGCCGAAGGTGAAGAAATGGTGCTTGAAACCGAGGAAACTGAATTGGAACCGGGTATGGAAGTTGACGGTGTTCGACCGCCATCCCCTGGTGGTACCGGCGACCCGGTGGTCTTTGAAGACGAAGACGAGGGTTGAATCAAACCGAACAGGCTTGCACGAGACCAAGCAATCGCTCACGAAGTTCATCCATCGACGATGCATCCTCGGTGATGGTGCCGGTCACGATCCAATCAGCACCCGCTTGAACAGCGCGCTGAACGTCTTCGGGCGTGCGCAAGCCGCCACCGACCAACAAGGTCAGCCCGTCAACCGATGCGGCCTTCTCAATGAGGTCAGCATGTACGGGTGCCGACGCCCCGCTTCCTGCCTCGAGATAGAGCAGGGAGAAGCCGTACATCTTTGCACACAAGGCGTAAGCATGAACCAATTCGCCATCATCTGGTTGAATCAAATCAGCGCCGCCAACCTCCCCAACGCGTCCGCCCGGTGCACACACAACATAGCCTGTGGGCAGGGCCTCAACACCAAATCGGTGGATGTAGGGAGCCCCTCGAACCTGCTCTCCCACCAAAAATTCCCGCTTTGTTGAATTCATGAGCATCATGAACGTGATGGCATCGGCAGCGGGCGAGAGTGCATGAGCACCGCCGGGAAACAACACGACTGGGATATCCCATTGATGCTCGTCGCCCGTTGGGTCCTGGCTTGCGGCGAACATCCGCAATTCAAACGCTTCTTGAATGGCCGTACAGGTCGCATGCACCACATCATCGGGTGTATCGGTTGAGCCACCGACGAAGATCATCGCTGAACCGCATTCAACAGCGAGCATGGCGCGCTGGGCGGCAACGTCTGCCGATTGCTTGGCCGGGTCGATGAGGGTGATGTGGCGAGCGCCACTGGTTGGACGTCGAACCTTTTCCAGCACCGTGGATTCACCGATATTCATGAGGCTCACCTCAAGGTCAGTGAGGAAAGGGCATAGGGCTTACGCCCAACACGAAGGAGTGCGAGGCTTCTCAAGGGTTCACCTGTTAGCAGGGTCATGGGCGAAGAGGGGCCATTCCGTCGCCTGTTGAATTACATGCGGCCTCATCGCAAAACTGTCAGGCTTGCAGCCTTTTGTTCGGTGTTCAACAAATTCTGGGACTTGGCGCCACCGCTCCTCATCGGTTTAGCGGTGGATGTTGTCGTGTTACGAGAGGATTCCATTCTGGCTGGCGCGGGCGTGGTGGACCCTTGGCATCAGTTGGTCCTGCTTTCAGCCTTGACGTTCATCATCTGGGGATTGGAATCCTTGTTCGAATACTTCTACGGCGTCCTGTGGCGCAACCTCGCTCAAACCGTGCAACACGAATTACGGTTGGACACGTTTGACCATGTTCAGCAACAGGGCATGGTCTGGTTTGACGAACGACAAAAAGGCGACATCCTCGCTATCCTCAACGACGACATCAATCAACTCGAACGGTTTCTGGACAAAGGCGCCAATGACCTCCTGCAGGTTAGCACCACAGTTGTCGTGGTGGGTGCTGTGTTTTTGCTCATCTCTTGGGAGGTGGCGCTCTTTGCTGTTCTCCCCATTCCGCTCATCGTTTGGGGGTCATTCCGCTACCAGCGAAGCCTTGAGCCACGCTATGCTAAAGTTCGCCATGCTGCAGGTCAGATGAACGCTCTCTTGGAAAACGACCTTTCGGGCATGTCAACCGTTCAGTCCTTCACCGCCGAGGCGAATGAATTGCGCAGGGTTGAGGCGTTGAGCAACGCCTACAGAGACGCAAACCGTGAAGCCATTCGATTGTCAGCTGCCTTCACACCGTTGATTCGGATGGCCATCCTCGTGGGCTTTACGGCCACCCTCTTACTCGGGGGTTGGTTTACCCTTGAAGGTACCATGGCGGTCGGCGCCTATTCCGTTCTTGTCTTCATGACCCAGCGTTTGCTGTGGCCGCTGACCCGTCTCGGTGAGACCTTTGACCTCTACCAGCGAGCGATGGCATCTTCGACCCGCGTTTTGGATGTCTTGGCTTCTCCCGTGGAATTGCAACAAGGTGATTTTGTCCCAAAAGGAGAAGAGAAAACAGCAGATTTGAGTTTTGAAGGCGTCTCTTTTGGCTACGCTGGTCGAGAGAAATTGTTTGACAGTCTCTCGTTGACGTTTGAACACGGGAAAACTACGGGCGTTGTCGGTTCGACCGGGGCTGGAAAAACCACCCTCGTTCGGCTCCTCTTGAGATTCGCGGAACCCCAGGACGGGCGTATTTTGTGGTGTGAACAGCCCCTGGATGCATGGAAACTGCATGCCCTGCGTTCATCCATTGGCCTGGTTGACCAACACATCACGCTCTTCCCAACCACCATCATGGAAAACATTCGATACGGCAAGCCTACCGCTACAGACCAGGAAGTCATCGATGCTGCTGAAGTGGCAGAGGCCTCGTCCTTCGTCGGCGAACTGCCCGATGGTTGGGGAACCATGGTCGGCGAAGGAGGACATCGCCTATCCGGCGGACAGCGTCAACGGGTCGCCATCGCTCGTGCTGTGCTCAAAGACGCACCATTGCTCATTCTCGATGAAGCGACTTCAGCGGTTGACAACGAAACTGAAGCAGCCCTTCAACGGTCAATACAGCGAATTTCGCAAGGACGAACGGCCATTGTCATTGCGCATCGACTCTCCACCATTCGGCATGCCGACCGTATTTTGGTGCTCGAAAACGGAGCCGTGGTTGAAGACGGGACACACGATGATTTGGTCGCAAAAGATGGCGTTTACGCCCGATTATGGTCAGTTCAAACGGGAGATGTCTGAGAATTGGTATAAAGTTCGCGTTGAATCTAGCAAAAATACACCTCTTTAAGTACTCAATCAAGAAGTCGTCGGTTTGAGAACCATGAAATCTGAAAAATTCTCAAAGACAACGAGCCTGCTTTTGATCGCCACATTTGCCCTTGCTATGGCCGGAACGGTCAGCGCAGTGGACACAAAGCCCATCGGTGCTGACGGTTTGCCAGAATTCGTCACCGCTGAGGGCGCCACCTTGGAACTGGTTACCTTCTTCCTGTTCTTTGTTGGCTACATCTCCATGGGTGCTGCCTTTGTCTTCTTCATGGCAGAGCGCAATTCCGTGGCACCTCAATACCGCACGACCATGACCATCTCGGCCTTGATTGTCGGTATTGCCGCCTTCCACTACTACTACATGCGCGGCGTCTACGCCGACTACGGTACCGTATCCATTGAGTACCGATACATGGACTGGATCATCACCGTTCCGTTGATGGCCCTCAAGTTCCCATCCCTCGTGGGCAAGGACGCCATCACCGATGACAAGTTCCTCGGTCTTGGCTTCACTGGCATCTGTTTCTCCGGTGCACTCATCATGATTGGATTCGGCTACCTCGGTGAGTCCGGTGCCATCCCAGGCATGGCTGGCCTCGTCCTCGGTGGTGTTGGTTGGGCCATGATCATCGTGGCTACCGGTACCCCTTGGTCCTCCGGGAAGGGTGTCGACAACAGCAAGATCGCTCCTGAGCTCATGTGGAGCACCAACGCTCTGCGCTGGTTCATCTGCGTTGGCTGGGTCATCTACCCCATCGGCTACCTCTTCAACCCAACCGCAGGCGTGTCGGACGCTGTTTCGGCTGAAATCATGGCTGTCCTGTACAACATCGCTGACATGGTCAACAAGATCGGTTTCGGTGTTGTCGCTTGGATGGGTGCCAAGAAGGCTACCGAAGCCATCGCAGCCGCTGAGTGAAACCAACACGGTTCTCTAACCCCCCCGAAGCGGGGCGGTAAACGCCGCCCCGTTTCCTCTGGGTACGAGTAATCCCTGACTCATTCCGCCGCACGAGATGCTGCTGGCTCGAAACGCCTCATCCATGCTTCAAGTGTGGATGATGGGTATCGACGATGCCACCATGCTCCTGCCACCGCCCAAGCCATTGTGTACGCCACGACGACAAAAGCGGTCAACGCAGGACCCCAGTGTTGCACCTCGTCAGAAGCATGGAACAAGGCAAATGGAAGGAAGTGGAGCACGTACACGGTCAATGAAACCCGACCAAGGTCGGCAACCCGATGCACCAGTGAGAAGCGCTCTGCACCCCACCACAACAGGCTCACTCCCGTAAGCGCAGCCACCAAGAACGGCGCGTTAGCAGGGAAGAATGTCAACGCTGCGTCGCCTGTGGGAAGTGCCCATGGACGTCCTCCTTGGATGCTTAGTGCCAGGACAAGAGCTGAGATGCTCAAACCAACAAAGGACGTGGTTCGAAGCCATCCATGTCGCTCCTGCTCGTCCTGCAGGGATGCAATGGTGGCGCCGAACCAAGCGAAGACCACCCAGGGAAACACGGGATAAAGGCCTGTCAGGAAAAGATGGTGCACAAGAACGGATACTGACACTGTGGAAACACGGTCGTCCCACGCCGAAGGTCCCTGCCAATCACCGAACAACAACGTCAGACAACAAACGATGGCAAGGGCGAAGAAAAAGTTCCGACCGAGAGGATTTCGTCGGTGCTGAACACTTCTCCAACACGGCTCGAGTAAAATGAGTGCCCCCATCAACGAAAGCACCCCCGGCGTCCAAGGCTCGAAGAGATGGGGGGCGCTCATATTGACAATGAGTTGACAGAAGAACAGGAAAGTCGCCCTCCAAAAGCGCTTCTTGGCCGAGAGTGGCTTTTGCGCCATACCCCATCCAAGAAGTGTGATGAAAAGGGGTGCTGCAAGACCACCAGCGGCTGAAACAACGACACCGATCCCCACCCACAAACCGTTGAGTTCGGGCTCCCAAGTTGCTGCAGCGTGAACGAGAATCATCAGAAGAACGGCCAAACCACGAAGGCCATCGATGTGAATGAGACGTCCTTTTCCTTCCATGCTTGACACTCAGGACCGTTGTTTCACGTATTCAACGGCGTTGCGGAAGAGTTGCAAGCCCTCGCCTTCCCAACCATCCAACGCCCCCGATGATGCTTCGCTGCCGTGCCGAGTATGCATGGGATGGAGCCATCTTGCATAGATGGCTTCTGGATGGGGCATCAACCCAAACACAAGGCCGGTTGCATCGCAAATACCCGCAATATTCCTCATGCTGCCGTTGGGACTGAGCGGGTATGGAAGGGCCTCATCTGTACGACCGGCCCCCGGTGGTGTTGAAGGGTCAACATACCGAACGGTCAACTGGTGGTTGGCGTCCAATCGGTCGATGTCATCTGCCGATGGCATCACGTATTTTCCTTCACCGTGGCGAACCGGGCATTCCATTCGAGTCATGCCTTTGGTCCAAATGCAGGGGCTCTCTGGGTCGAACTCCAAGGTTACCCAACGGTCTTCGTACCGCCCGCTATCGTTGAGGGTCAAACTGCCTCGTTGAATGAAATCTGGAGAATGTCCAGCCTCTGGGCCGGGTAGGAGACCGGTCTTGACCAGCACTTGAAAGCCATTGCAAATGCCGATGATGGGTTTTCCCGCGTCGACGAAACTTCGCAGTGCGTCCCTCATCGCAAAGCGCATTCGATTGCCGAGAAGGCGCCCGCTTCCAAGGTGGTCACCAAAGGAGAAGCCCCCTGGAACGGCCAGGATGTCGTAGTCCTCCAGTCGTTCATCACCCGAGATCAATCGGTTCACGTGAAGGCGGTCAGCGGTGGCGCCAACCAGTTCGAACACAGCCTTTGTTTCATGGTCGCAATTGATCCCAAAACCAAACAATACCGCAACACGTGGGGTCATCAAATCACCCCTCCGGTCAAGTCCAAGGTGCCTTTCCACAGGCCTGCCATGGTTTCAACATCAAGCTCAACGAGTTCATCATCCCCGTCCGTGATGGTCAGGGAAGAAGAGGCCGATACGGTTCCGAGCACCGTTGTTGGGTGGCCCTTCATGGCCGAGAGGAAAGCGTACTCGTGCTCAGGTGAGACGGCCACGATGATCCGTCCAAGGGATTCGCCCCACAACCGGCCCCATACATCACCTGAGCCGGTGCCGTCGATGTCAACGGAAGCGCCCGTACGCCCACCAATGCACATCTCGGCAAGGGCCACGGCCACTCCGCCTTCACTGCAGTCATGAGCTGTTCGCACCAAGCCAGCTCGGATGCTCTGAGACAGGGCTCTGTAGGTGGCGAGGTTTTGTTCGGGATGGGGGAGAAGTGGTACATGGCCCCCCACGCCTTTGGCTTGACCGTTTTCGGTCATCATAAACGCGAGTTCTGATGCGCCGAGTTCTTGTTTTGATTCGCCAACGAGGTAGATTTTATCGCCCTCGAATTTGAAATCGCTTGTGGCACTCTTTCGCACATCGGGGTGGTCGCCAAACAACGAGAAGAGAAGGGTGGGGGGGATGGAGATTTTGTCCGGCCCGGTGCCGTAATCGTTCTTCATGGAGTCCTTTCCGCTGACACAGGGAAGGCGGTAGGCTCTGCAGACCCGTTCAAGTTCCCGATTCGCACGGACAAGTTGTGCGAGTTTGAAACGACCATCGGGGGTCTTGGTGGATTCAATCGGGTCCGGCCAACAGAAGTTGTCGAGGCCCGCCATTTTGTCAACATCCAAGCCGACGCAAACAGCGTTTCGCACCGCTTCATCAATGCTTGCAGCCGCCATGGCTCCGGCGTCAATATCCGAATACCTCGGGGCGATTCCGCACGAAATCACAAGCCCGTGTGGGTCGCCGTGTATGGGGGCGATTACGCCCGCATCGCCGGGTCCATCTCGCTCAACACCGACGAAGGGTTTGATGGCTGTTTGGGCGATGACTTCGTGGTCGTATTGGCGAACCCATGTCTCTTTGCTGGCGATGTTGGGGCGTTGAAGCATGCCTTGGAGGAGTTCAGAATGGTCTGCCGTAGAAGGCGGGGCGAAGGACGGTAGTTCCGGCGGGCGCCACTCGGATTCCAATTGCAGTTGGGGGACGCCTTCGTGGAGGAACTCAATGGGAAGATATGCCACGGTGGCATCAGCATAGCGAACGTGGAACATGCCGGTTGAGGTGAAGGTCGCCACCGCGGTTGCTTCGACTTCGTGGAGGTCGGCCAGCGCTTCGAAGGCTGCTTGATCCTCTGATTTGACGGCGATGGTCATGCGCTCTTGGCTTTCGGAAACCAAAATTTCCCAAGGTGAAAGGCCAGCTTGCTTGAGTGGAACCTTGGCCAGGTCAATTTCACAACCGTTTGTGTATTCCGCCATTTCACCGATTGAGGATGAAAGGCCTCCCGCGCCGTTGTCCGTGATACAGGTGATAAGGCCTGCATCCCTCGCTTCGAGCACCATGTCGAGCATCTTCTTCTGCGTGATGGGGTCGCCAATTTGCACGGCGCTTGAGGGTGATTCCTCAGTGAGTTCCAGCGATGAGAAGGTTGCGCCGTGGATGCCATCGTAGCCAACTCGCCCGCCAACCATGTAGACGATGTCCCCTGCAACCGGGGTTTTGACATGAGAGGGTCGCCCGTCTGGTAGTTGACGAGGCATGATACCGACCGTACCGCAATAGACCAGGGGTTTGCCGATGTAGCGGTCATCGAAAACGATGGCCCCGTTCACCGTAGGGATGCCCGATTCGTTGCCCCCAACACGAACGCCAGCATGGACGCCACGAAGTACGCGAGAGGGGTGGAAGAGGTTATCCGGAAGTTGGCCTTCCCAATCGGGAGGACCGAAACAGAACACATCCGTGTTGGCGATGGGGCGGGCTCCGAGTCCGGTTCCGAGGATGTCGCGATTCACGCCAACAATGCCGGTCATGGCGCCGCCGTAGGGGTCAAGCGCTGAGGGAGAATTGTGCGTCTCGGCCTTCATACAGACGCTCCACTTGTCGTCCCAAGCAATGACGCCGGAGTTGTCGTGGAAGACGGATAAAAGCCAATCCACGTCCTTTTGCATGTCGTGGGTGGGTTTCATGATGTGCGTTTTGAACAACGAATCCACAACGGTATCTTCCCCAGTTTCATGGTCAACGTGGTGAATACGAGAGGCGAAGATCTTGTGCTTGCAATGCTCGCTCCATGTTTGGGCCAAGCACTCCAGTTCTACATCGGTCGGTGCGTTGGGTGAGATGTCCATATCTGCGCGCTGTTGACGCACGGATTCGTCCCGATAGTGGGCTTGAATGGCGTGCATCTCGTTGAGGTTCAAGGCCAGAAGACCGGTGGTGGAAATCTCTTCCAGCGTTGCGTCATCGCATTCAAGGTCAATCGATTGCGGTTCGATAAACACCTGTTCTGGGGGCGTCGGGAAGGTCAATTCGGGCCAAGATTGGTCAGCGCAAGCGGCTCGGTCAGCGACCAATGCTCGTTCAATGAGGCCATTGTGCAGGGTTCCTGCGAGCCAATTCGCATCACAATCCGAAGGAAGGCCGTAGAACACGTACGTTGTATAGGTTGCGATTTTTGCATTCCCGTCCGCTGGGAAGAGGGTGAGAAAGCCGTCGGTCGCTGCCTTTCCAGGGTTGTCGGTTACGCCTGGTTTGAAACCCACGGTGATGACCGTTTCAGGGCCATCACCAAAGGAAGGGGTGGTCAGCATCGTCGTGTTTGCTGCACCAACTTCGATGATGGGGTCGGCGAACAGGTCATCCACGCGTTCGGCAATGGCCTCTGACGGTGTTTCGCCGCTGATAAGGTAGCCGCAAATGGAACGCACCTTGGCCGCGGAGATGTTGTGGTCGGCCTTGAGTTGTCGGCGGACAACGTCGCCTCTCACGTCGCGCATTCCTTCCCCTTGGCGAGGCGTGACTTCCACACGTGTAACTGGCATGCTGACCACCACGCCCTTTGGGCAAGCGGATGTTATCCCATGCGCTCTTTGTAGTCTGCGCTTTCACTTTTTCAGCATCTTGGCCAGGAACTGTCCGGTTGCGCTATCCTTGACCTTCGCCACATCTTCTGGTGTGCCTTCTGCGATGACTTGCCCCCCGCGCTCACCACCTTCGGGCCCCAAATCAATCACCCAATCACAGGATTTCACGACATCGAGATGGTGTTCAATGATGATCATCGTGTGGCCCTTGTCGCGAAGTTGTTGCAAGACGGAGATGAGTTTGGCAACATCACTGAACGACAATCCGGTGGTGGGCTCGTCAAGGATGTAGACGGTGTGTTTGTTTGGCATTCGTCGCAATTCGCTTGCGAGTTTGACACGCTGCGCCTCCCCTCCAGAGAGGGTGGTGGCCGGCTGACCCAGTCGGATATAGCCAAGTCCAACAGCCTCAAGAGTTTCCAATGTTCGGTGGATTTTTCGATGGTTTTTGAAGAAGGAAACCGCCTCGGAAACGGGCATTTCCAAGACATCGTGGATGTTTCTGCCCCGCCATTCAACCTCCAAGCATTCGCGTGTGTATCGCTTTCCATTACACACATCGCAGGTAATCCATACATCGGGAAGGAAGTTCATTTCCAATTTGATGGAACCGCCCCCGCTGCAGGCCTCGCACCGACCGCCTTTCACGTTGAAGCTGAATTGGCCGGGCTTGTAGCCGCGCTCCTTGGAGAGTTTTGTGTTTGCAAACAAGGCCCGGATTTCATCAAACACCTTGGTGTACGTGGCGGGATTGGAACGCGGGGTCCGACCGATTGGAGACTGGTCGATGATGATGGTCTTGTCAACATGCTCTACACCCTCAAGGCTTTGATGGCGGCCCGGTACAACTTCAGCGCGGTGAACATGCCGTTGCAGAGCAGGTGCGAGAATGCCCGAAACCAGTGAGGATTTTCCCGAGCCTGAAACACCCGTAACGGCCGTCATGCAGCCGAGCGGGAAAGTTGCGTCTATGTTCTGGAGGTTGTTGTGGCGCGCCCCCTTGACCGTGAGGTGGTGCTTTCCTGGTGGCGTCCGTTGTTCAGGCCAAGGGATGCTTCGTCGGCCGCTTAGATAGGCGCCCGTGATGGATTTCTCCGTGGCCATGACCTCTTCGGGCGTGCCGTTGGCCACCACTTCCCCACCCTCAAGGCCGGCACCCGGCCCGAGGTCGCAAAGCCAATCCGCTTGACGAAGCGTGTCCTCGTCGTGCTCCACCACAAGCAGGGTGTTGCCCAAATCGCTCAACTCGCGCAGGGTCTTCAGAAGACGGTCATTGTCGCGTTGATGGAGGCCGATGGACGGTTCATCCAAGACGTACATGACACCGGTAAGTCGGCTACCGATTTGCGTTGCCAAACGAATGCGTTGACTTTCACCGCCCGAGAGGGTGTTGGCCTTTCGGTCGAGGGTCAGGTAATCAAGGCCGACGCTGTCGAGAAAACCAAGTCGCCCTTCAATTTCTTTAATGATTTCAGATCCGATGAACATGCTGCGTTCGTCAAGCGGCTCAAGGAGGTCTTGGAAGGCAGCGGGAGGGCCTTCCCCTTCGGGGTTCCAAGCCCGAACAAGACCAAGTGCATCGTGGACTGAACAACCGCTGACCTCTGGTAGGCGAATACCACCCACGGTCACGTAGCGAGCAGCATCGTTCAACTTCTCACCACCGCATGCTGGACAATCAAGGTCGGTCATCGAGGCGATGAGGCGGTTGCGAGTGCGTTCAGATGTGGTCTCGGCATACGTTTTTTCGAGGCGTGGAATGATGCCTTCCCAGGGTTTGCTGTACTTGTACTGCGAACCGTTTTCGGATGTGAATTCGTAATGGATGATGGTTGAGCCCGAACCGTAGAGGAGGATGTCTTTCTCGTCTTCGTCGAGCATCTCAAAGGGAAGGGTGGTTGAAATGTTATAGTGGGCGCACGTGCACTCCAAGAGTTTGCGATACCACGAAGGTGACATGGATTGGCGCCAAGGAATGACGCAGCCGTTGGAGACACTCATGCTGCCGTCAACGATGAGGTCGACGTTGAATTGACGCTGCACGCCAAGCCCTTGGCATGTACTGCAAGCGCCGAGGGGGGAGTTGAACGAGAAAACGCGAGGGGAAAGTTCGGGCATGAACGCGCCGTGTTCGGGGCAAGCGAAGTCTTCAGACCAGGCGATGGTTTGACCCTTTTCGGTTAGATGAGCGTGGGAATTCTTGCTCAATTCCTCGGTGCTTTTTGGAGCCTCAAGACTCTCCACGGCCAGGGTGCCGCCACCTAAACGAAGGGCCGATTCAACGGCTTCGGTCAGGCGTTGTTTTCGGTCTCGTGTGCAACGAAGTCGGTCGATGCGAACATCGATGTCGTGACGGAATGTTTTGTCCAGCGTTGGTGGTTCTTCGAACGATGTTTCGTGCCCGTTGACGCGCCCGTTGAGGTAGCCTTGCTCGACCAGTTGGCGGAACAATTCTGCATGGGTTCCCTTGCGTGCCCGCACGACCGGGCTCCACACCGCCACGCCGTGGCCTTCCATGCGCCAAAAGATATCGTCGACAATCTCCTGAACGGTTCGACGTGCCACTTCTTTACCGCAGGTCGGGCAGTGGGGTTTTCCAATTCTGGCCCAAAGAAGACGAAGGTAATCCTGGATTTCTGTGACCGTTGCCACGGTTGAACGGGGGTTGTGGCTGCCTTGCTTTTGGTCGATGGAAATGGCCGGAGAAAGCCCTTCGATGGAATCGCAATCGGCTTTCTTCATTTGACCGATGAACTGGCGTGCATACGAGGAGAGGCTTTCCACGTACCGTCGCTGGCCCTCAGCGTAGAGGGTGTCAAATGCAAGGCTCGATTTACCCGAGCCTGAAACGCCTGAAATCACGACGAATTGGCCCTTCGGGAGTTCAACAGAGATGTCTTTGAGGTTGTGGGTCCGCGCCCCTTTGACCTCAATCCATCCGTCTTGACCCGCTGACATGATGGTGTCTCCAACGTGTTCCACCCGTCAACAGTTCTTCAAGTCCTGCTTCGCCTCCTTCTCCACAACACGGCCTGAAGACGACGATGTGGTCGGTAGGCAACCCTCGACATGTTCTGTGTTATTGGCTAAATCCACGCGGTGTCGGCGCTTCGAAACGGACGGGGTCGTCGGTCTCGGGGTGAAGGAATTCCAAGGCTGAGGCGTGCAGCATGATGCGTTTGTGGGGGTTGGTCGCCGCACCATGGCGTTCATCGCCAACCACGGGCGCTCCAAGATGTTGCATCGCCATGCGGATTTGATGGCGGCGTCCGGTCTCGATGGAAACTTCAACGAGGCTCGTTTTTTCGTTTGACTCAAGAACATGGTAGTGTGATATCGCTTCTTTCCCTTGGGGGTGATTCTTGTTGACGGCTTTGATGTTGAGGTGTCTATCCTCCATCAACCAACTTCGTACCGTCCCCGAGACTGGGTTCGGGCACCCTTCAACCACAGCTCGATAGGTGCGGTGGACGGTTCGGTCTTGGAATTGTACTTGGAGGTCGTTTTTTGCCTGTTTGGACTTGGCCATCACCATGATGCCTGAGGTTGCTTTGTCAAGTCGATGAACGATGTAGCACCATGCTTTTTCATCCGACCACTGGAGGTATTCCACGCAACGGCTGTGGAGGGTATCGGCCTCCAAACGGTCGGTCGCCACCGAGAGAAGGTGATGGGGTTTGTTCACCACGAGAAGAGTGTCATCTTCGAACAAGACATCAAGCTCTACGGGGGGCTTTGACGCTGGCGACGGTGTGCGTTCTTCGGCTCGCTGGCGTTGCAGAACCTCAATTTCATCGCCTTTCTCCAAGATATGTTTGGCTCGGTGAACAACGGTGTTGTTGACCAACACTCGCCCTTGAGTCAACATCTTTCGCAAGGTGGTGGTGCTCGAAGTGGGGTACAGAATTCGCAGAGTGGTCAGCAAATCCCCTGCATCATCTTGTGTGTGTTTCATGCGACCACCTACAGCACGAGTACGTCAATCCAAGAACCAACCTCGCCCGATTGTCCAGGCTGCAAAAGTGTAAGTCCGTCGGCGCTCGCAAGGCTCTCAAGATTGCCAGACCCTTGATGGCGTGGTTGGTAGGCCATCATGCCTTCATCGGTTGATACGAGGGTCACCCGTCGCAAGGTAACACAGTCGTTGGTCGATTTGACAGGGTCGCACAACTTTGCTCGGATTTTCCATTCCTTTGGCGCATCCGTCGACAGATTATGCCGCAGATAAGGTGCGACCAACATTCGGAACACAACATGGCTCGAGACGGGGTTGCCGGGAAGGCCAAACAGGGGCGTATCGTTCCACAAACCGAACAACGGTGGAGAGCCGGGGCGAATTTTCATCCGCCAAAAGTGAATGTCGCCTTCTTCCTCCATCAACCTGCGAACATAGTCAAATTCGCCCATCGAGACGCCCCCAGAGGTAAGAATGAGGTCGCAAGTGTTCGCCGCTTCATCCAGCGTTTGACGAAGGGCGTCCATGGAATCGGCAACGGAAGAAAACCGAACCGGACGATGACCTGCCCATTCAACGAGGCCTGCAAGACCAAAGGAATTCGACTCGTATATTTCGCCGTGCTTCAGCGGTTGCCCAGGCGACTTCAATTCATCACCCGTTGAAACGATACCGATGTTAAGCCGAGCGTACACTGGAAGGGTATCGTACCCCATGGTTGCGCACAAACCAACACGGGACGGAGTTAGGTGTTGGCCCTTTGAGAGAGCGATGGTGCCGGAACGCAAATTTTCACCCATTTTGCGAACAAAATGCGGTTTGGGGGGCTCAAGAAGTCGTACCTGCTGGCCGTCCACCTCGCAACGCTCGATGGGAAGAATGGCGTCAGCACCGGGTGGCATCGGCGCACCGGTCATGATGCGGACCGCCTCTCCCGCAGCAACGGTGTGTGCTTCGTTTTCGCCTGTGGCGGCTTGGAGGCCAACGATGTTCAAGGTTAGGGGGTAGGTTGCTTCAGAGTCAAACGTGCAGGCAAAACCGTCCATGGCGGAATTGTCAAACGGTGGGTCGTCCACTTTGCTAGCTAAGTCTTCGGCCAAGATCCTACCAGTGCAGGCTTCCAGAGAAAGGTGTTCAACGGAAGTCTTCAAGGGCGTGGCGTTGCAAATGGCGCGCGCTTCTTCAACCGAAATGAAGTACGGTCGCCCATCCATGTTAGCGCCATGCAGAGGTTGTGTTTGAGCGTGTGGGTCAACGGTAGAATCATGGAGGGGGGTTCAATGCACGGACATGGTTGACGGTGTGGCGCTCGGTCAAGCCATCCAAACCACCTTCATCACCAGTGGAACGGCCACGGTTCTCGCCACCCTCATCGGTGTTCCGCTTGGCGCCTGGTGTGCACGCCAAAGCAGCGTACATTTTCGACGATTGAAAACACTGATCACAGCGCTTTACGGTCTGCCGCCGGTCGTGGTTGGTGTCTTTGTGTACTCGCTTTTTTCAAAATCTGGAGCCTTGGGCTCGCTGGATTTGCTCTTTACGGTTGAAGCGATGATCTTCGCCCAAACCTGCCTTATTCTGCCGTTGGTTTGGGGTGGTTCCTGGACGGCATTCGAAGGGGTTGGGCAGTCCTATAGCGACACCCTGACGACGTTAGGAATCAATGAACGGCAGCGACTTAGAATAGAAATCCAACTCGCCAGCAACGGGGTGTATCACGCCATCGTCATCGCCTTTGGACGAGCGATTGCGGAGGTGGGTGCCGTCATCATGGTGGGGGGAAACATCGCTGGAAAAACACGGGTGATGACCACCAGCATCGTGCTTGAAACATCAAAGGGAAACATGGAGCAAGCTGCTTTACTCGGCGCCTTACTCTTGATGTTCTCGTTGAGTTTGGTTGCTCTGGCCGCCATGGTACGCCAGCGAAGGAGAACGACAAACGTACCTTTGTTGGGAGACAGCCTTCCTCCGCCGACGACGTTTGAAACGGGTGTCGAAAAGGTCGTCCGAGTGGAAAAAGGAGGTCGGGTGGTGGTGAACGATGTGGCCTTGAATTTGGCCCCAGGAACCATAACGGTTGTCGTTGGTGAATCGGGGGCTGGAAAAACGACGTTGTTGAAGGCGCTTGCTGGTTTAGAATCGGGCGACGTCCAGTGTGGGCCGAAGGCATGTGTTTATGTTCAACAACAACCCGTTGTCTTCACCAATTCTGTCGGGGCAGAACTGATGCTTACTCACCGCCTCTTCCCGAATTTACCGCCTTCAGGAAAGGCGTACAGTGACCTCTTCCAGTTGAATGAACTGGCCAATCAGGGTACTGCAGAATTGTCGGGAGGGGAACGGCAGCGGGTGGTGCTGGCTCGCCAATTTTCTCTTGCGCCCTCCTTGTTGTTGTTGGACGAGTGCACCTCGAATCTCGGGTGGCTTCATGTTCAAACGATTGAGCGGGAACTTCTGCGATTGAAAGAAGGAGGTGTGTGTATTGTCATGGTAACGCATAACATCCCGCAGGCTCATCGATTAGGTGATACGATCGTGGTGTTGCGAGAAGGAAAGGCCTTGCAGATCGACGACCCATTTGCCGCGTCGCTGTTGAAGGGAGAATGGATTGATCACGAATAGACAAAAAACGCCGGTTCACCGTTAATAGTATAGTTCATAATCGTCTCTCTTCCCTCATTTAATAAATATGATTGGAAAATGTGGGCGTCGGGTACATTTGTTTCTGAGATGATGAGATACGCGTAGGGATTTGCGACAATATCATCCTCGAATTCGTAGCGTTGCAGGTCGATTTGTGTTTGAAATTGGAGGGCGGTTCCCCGGTCGGAGAAGGTAATGCAGGATTTTTCATCCGCCATGTTGATGGCTGCGCCCATGCCTTGACCAATGGAATAATACCACTCGCCTGGTGGATGGATACCGTTGGAATCTTCAACGATTTCGAGGTCTTTCGTCTCGTTGAGGTGCAACCAAATCGCTTGTTCTTTGGCATGGGTGCCCGAATCATCTCCTCGTGAAACAAAACAATGTCCTTCGGTTGCGATTGTTTCAAAGACGTCAAAAATTGACCCCTCCAAGGCAATGGGAGAAAGAAGAACAAAGGCGTTGTAGGCAAAGGGAATGCGTTCTGAAGCATGGCCCCCATCGATGAATTGTGCTTCCAAGGTTGGAGCGTGAACGATAAGTGCGTCGACATCGCCCGTTCGTCCGAGTTGAAGAGCTGCTCCTGTTCCAACAGCGACGTATTCAACTTCAGTTTGGTGAAGCGTTTCAAACTCCTCAATTAAGACATCGAGTAAACCAGAATCCCGCATGGACGTGGTCGTGGCCAAGCGAAACGATGTGTTCGATTCATCCTCTGGTGAAAGACAACCTGAGAGAGGAAGAAAGAGCAAGGTGAGAAAGAGTGCTTTGATTTGCATCTCAATCGAATTTCATGACGTGCCCGCATTCTGGGTACGTGCACGAGACGGTGTATCGGGAGCGTTTTGGTTTGGGGATTTTCAACATCGAACCGCACATTTCGCATTGAACTTTGATGGTTTCAGGACCGGTTGGTTTGGGAGCATCCGTCAAGGTGCGGCCTACATCGGTGGACCATCCGAGAGAATCACTGTACTTGTCCTGCGTGGTGCTCATTTTGGATTGGCGAAGTGAAAGTCGCATCTTGCGCTTGCGCTTGCCTTTTTTCTTCTTGGGGGTCTTGGCAGCCATGGGACTCATGACTTCGCTGGGCGTGGATGTATTCAATCGCTTCGCTCTGGTGAGTAAGAATTTCTGACAACGCTTGTTAATCATCAATAATGTAGGATTCACCGTTTTTGGGTTCGTGAACGGTGTGACCCTGGGCTGTCAAGGCTTCGACAAGTGGCGGTCGTGCATGGGTTGGGTCGGTGTGGTAAACGACCACGTGTTTCGCCTGACATGCTTTCGCAAAATCAAGGATTTCTTGATGTCCAGCGTGAGTGGAAAAGGAGAATTGTTGGATTTCTAAATCGATGTGGACACGTTGGCCATAGATATCAATCGCACCTTCTTCAAGTAAAGAACGACCGCCGGTGTCTCTAGCTTGATATCCTGTGAAGAAGATGGAGTTTTTCGAATCGTGTCGCAAGCGATTGAGGTACCAGAGCGCTGGACCGCCGTTCAACATACCGGATGTGGTTACGATGACATCAGCAGTTAACGCCTTTTTCCGGTCAGATTTACTCGACACTTGTTTCGCCCATCGCCATGCGCGTTCGAGTGCGTTGCTATCACGTAAAAGTGAACCATGCTCCATGTGTGTTTTTGCCACCCGCTTGCCCATACCGTCAACATGAACATTGAGGTTCGGAAGATGACGATGAAGGAGCATGACAACGTCTTGGGTTCGACCATTTGCAAAAGCGGGAATGAGAACGGTTCCTCCACGACGAACCACTTCAGCAACCGCTTGAATAAAACGATCTATTTCTTCTTCCTTGGGTGGATGGTCTCGCCCACCATAGGTCCCTTCAACAAAGAGGATGTCCGCTTGGACCGGTTGAGCGCCTGAGACAAGAGGTGAATCACGGGTGTCAAAATCGCCGGTTAACAACACGGTGGTTGTGGGTGTTTTGATGTGAAGCATTGCTGCTCCTGGAATGTGTCCAGCGGAATGCAATGTAAGGTCCCAGTCATGATGTTTCCACGGTACGCCAAATTCATGAACGTACCAGGAATCGACCGCTGTGTCAATGTCTCTCTTGTCCCAAGCAAGTGGGTAGCGCTCAATTGAACTGACTTTGTAGGTGTCTCGCCACATCATGTCAGAAAGTTGGGCTGTGATGATGGTCCCGTGAAGGCGGGTGCGATGATGAGCACACAACCACGGTGCCATGCCAAGATGGTCGATGTGTGAATGTGTGATGACAGCGTCATGAACAAGTGGAGCTTCGCTGGGATAACGTGGTGGTGATGTTGGTGCAATTCCGTAATCAAGAAGCAAGCGTGTTCCTGAAGGATCTTCCATAACAATACCAACATTTCCAACCTCATCACCTCCTCCGAGGTAATGGAATCGAAATCCACTTGCTGGAGGCTCATCAGGATAGGTCGAGGTTCGACCAGCTGCATACAAGACCATGATGGGACCAAAGGGTTCTCTTGCATGAATATGTGGGTAGGACCCCCTTATTTCCACTGGAAGATATTTTCTTGATGTTCAAGTTGAAAATTCAATAGTTCAATTCCAATATATTCAAGTGCTTCTCGCGAGCATATTCCACGGGTTTTTCTCGATTCAGATTCTCTCCTCGTTTTCTCGATCATCATCAACATTTCAAATTTACATTCCACTGGAAATGAAGGGGTATGAACCTCTCATCCTTTCTCTGTGAAATTTGTGCTGAAATTCTTTCCGAAGGAAAACGAAGAAGTCTTCAACGGCGAATTCCTCCACAGGTCATGGCCCGAATTCCTTCTCATGAATTCGTGGTCGACGAAGATCGTTGTTTTGGTTGTGGTGCCTGCATCGCTCTATGTCCAGTGCACGTCCTCACATTAGAAAATAGAATGATTTACGTCGACGAACCAAATTGCACCCATTGTCGTCTTTGCATACCCTCCTGTCCCGTTTTTGCTCTTGACCTGGTGGAATCTGTATGAACGTAGTCCTCATTGGTGGAACAATCGAGGCCTTATTGTTGGCCCACCACCTGCAAAGCGAACATCATGTGATCATCATAGAGCTTGAAGCTGAACTCGGTTTACCGGTTATGCACCCTGGTCGCGTGGTTAATCGAGAACTTCTTAATGCGTACATGACCGATGAACAACAAAACTTCCTCCTACTTTCTGAAAATGAACAAGGTTGGGGTTGCCGTTGGGATTGGGTTCTCAAACACCTTGCAGCCAACATTTCGAGAAAGGGTGTTCAGTGTTTCACCCGAACCCGAATCCTATCGTGCTCCAAAGAAAATGAAGAGTACATCTTGGAACTTTCATCAACTGAACGTCATCTTCCAACTCATCTCACGGCTGACCGTGTGATCGTGATGAGTCCACCTCAAACTTTTGGACCAGGTCGTCGACAACATTGTCTTGAACCATCCCAACCCGAACAATTTCCCGGAAACGACAGTGTTGCTTGGAAGGGTGCCACCGTGTTAACTGAAGATGCAAAAGAGGCACCATCCACGGATTTACACCTCAATCGTGGTGACGGTATGACTGAACTATGGTGGAAAGAGGAAATGACATGGGAACCACGTCGTGGTTTCTTTGAATCAACCTCAGTTGTTTTGCCGACAAACCCAGACGAACTTTCCTTTGATGGGGTCGTTTCAAGGGTGCTTGACTTCGTGGCTGATTCCGTGTGAAGTTAGATATTTGGTGTGATTAGAAACACCACTTTCTTAGGCTAAACGGGTTGGCCAACATGAGAACGCCGTTGGCGTAGGTGATGAACATGGGTGCACATCCGATGGCAAAACTTCGCAAGCAGTTGCAAGAAAAAGGCCTCCTCGAGAAGCCAACGGCCAAGTCGTGGACGAAATTGATCGTCCTTTTGGTCGTCGTTGGTTTTCTCTACGCAGCCCACATCATGCTACCGCTGAAGTGGGGTCTTCTCCTTCTTCCTGTAACCGCTCTTTTCACGACCACCATTGCGATGATCGGTCATGAAGGTGTCCACTCATCCGCTTGCAAATCCAAAGCAGGCAACATCTCTATCGCCACCCTCGCTTTCCCACTTTTCTCCGGATTGTCGATGAATTATTGGCGTGAAAAACACAACGTGCAACATCACGCCTTCCCAAACGTCATCCAAAAGGACCCCGATATCTATTCTTGGCCACTGACTTTTTCATCTGAGGAATATCAATCAAGCGGACCTCTACGAAGGTTCTTCCAGAAATATCTCCAAGCCTACATCTTTTGGCCTATTATCACCCCACTTGTTGGCCATCTCATGCGTTATGACGGTCTGAAGTACATCGTCACTGCACCGTTCAAAGCTAAGAAAAATCGCTTCTCAAAGATGTATCTTCTTGATGTTTCCATGCTGTGTGCACACTTCTTCCTCTGGCTGGGTCTTCCCATTCTTCTCGGACTTACATGGCAGATGACCGTTGGATTCTATGTCATGCTTTGGGCCGCTGTAGGTCTGTACTTGACAGCCATCTTCCTCCCGGGACATGCTGGCCGTCCCATCGTAATGGAATATGACGAGAACTGGCGACTTCAGATTGAAACAGGACGCCGTATCAAACTCGGGCCAATCGGTTCTTTTTTCTTCGTTGGATTGGACTACCAAATTGAACACCACCTCCTTCCGGCTCTTTCCCATTTCAATCTTCCACAAGCAGCACCCATTGTCAAAGAATATGCAGAAGAACGAGGTTGGGAATACGAAGAAGTCGGCTTCATTCGTGCACTGTGGGATTCAACGGTAGCTTTGGCCGTGGCATGGAAAACACCACCTATTGTCATCGACGCATCTTCAGAAGGAAACTTGGGCTTACTTGAAGACTTTGGGCCCGGGGCACCTCAACCAGAAAACGGTTAATCTCTTCAACGTTCATCGGTTGGAAAGACCATGACTGAGAAGTTATACCTTCAAGACATTGAAGCGGCGTATGCACGTCAATTCGACGCTACCGTCGTCGATGTTTCAGAAAACACCGTCGTGTTGGACAGGACCCTGTTCTACCCGCTTG
>MDTD01167806.1_pt1 | contig 27145 bp, 16 predicted proteins | sample 811221 | NCBI WGS metagenome assembly MDTD01 (sample SAMN05326646, study PRJNA326480) | marine metagenome | isolation source: seawater | place: Pacific Ocean: South West | collected 2011 | reverse complement strand
CCAGAGACATCGTTCACATGGAGGATCTTGTTTTACTGGTCGAGACTCTTTGGCAGCCAACTCGTTCGTGGTCGTGAATACGACGAACTGCAAAAGACCATCTCGATCGCCATCACGGACTTCGAGTTGCTCCAAGAGAGCGAGCATTATCACTCGACATTCCGGGTGATGGAAGAGCATCAACACTTTTTATTGTGTAAGGCACTTGAAATTCACGTCTTGGAATTGCCAAAATACAAAAAGACGCTTGAGGACGCACAAACACCCATCGAGCAATGGCTGAGTTTCCTGAAGGATGGAAAGGACATGCAACACGAACAAATCCAAAAATGGGACGAGGAATGCAAGAAAGCCCTCGAAGAGATCGAACATCTGAGTAGAGACGAGAAATTCCGCTGGGTCTACGAAGACCGCTTGAAAGGCATCCTCGATTACTACAGTGGCCTCAAGAGCAAGTTCCGCGAAGGTCTCAAGAAAGGCGAACAAGCAGGTCTCGAAAGAGGCCGACAAGAGGGCCTTGAAGAAGGTCGCCAGGAAGGACTTCAAGAAGGCTTTTCACAAGGAGAACAAGCAGGTCTCGAAAAAGGAATACAAACAGGCGAGCAAATCGGCTTGCTCAAAAGTGCAAAGAAAATGCTCGAAGCTGGCATGACACCTCAACAAATTGCAGATATTCTCAACATCTCCGTGCAAGACATCCAAAACCTCAATCCATAACCACAAACTCTCCACCCAGAGCCTTCGGCTGTTCCCTCCTCTCAAGCCTTTCGAGAGGAGGGACTTTTATCCGATATATACGGGAGATACTTGAATACTGATCCGGCGGACGTTGCATTTGTGTCTCCGCAAACTCCCCTGATTCCACTATTTCGTCCCTCACTTCCAGGCGGATATAGCAAGGCCATATCCTTGGATTCCCTTTTGCTCACGTACTTGCAGTGGGTTTTTTGCGTCTTCACTTGCAATTATCCACCTCAACAAACTCTCCTCCCTGTCACTTCGGCTCTTCCCTCCTCTCAAGCCTTTCGAGAGGAGGGGGCATTCTGTCGGTATACACGGGGGAATCTTGATTTTTGATCCGGCGGACGTTGCATTTGTGTCAAAGCACGTCAATGGGTATACGAACCCATACACGTACGGATATTGGGATACAAATGAACCTATGTACGCATGGATATTGGGGGACGTAATCATACGTACGGATATTGAGATACGAACGTAACCATGTATGCATGGCGATGGGGATACAAACGCCCGTCTGGTGTTTGTGCGTTGAGGTGGGACTTTGAGTCCCGCCGCATTCTAATCAATGCGAGCCTTGAGGCGAGCGTACGCTCTCTATAGCACCGGGTTTTAACCCGGTGATGCCAAACAAACGGCTCCCTCAATCCAAACATTCAATAAAAAAAATCCCATGCTTTTTTCGGTGATGCCAAACAAACGGCTCCCTCAATCCAAACATTCAATAAAAAAAAATCCCATGCTTTTTTCGGTGTTTCCGACCAAACGAATCCTATGCTTTTTTCGGTGTTTCCGACCAAACGAATCCCATGCTTTTTTCGGCGTTTCCGACCAAACGAATCCCTCAATCCAAACATTCAACAAAAACAAATCCCATGCTTTTTCCGGTGTTTCCAACCAAACAAACGAATCCGATACCTGTCCCAGTGTTTCCAACCAAACAAACCAAACAAATCCATCCAGCCAATCCGTAGGGGCGGGCCTTGTGTCCGCCCAAATGCATCGTTCTCTCGGGGGCATTTTGCAAAGACACAAACGCAAATGCCCCTAGAGCGATTATCGAATTCCCCCTGTATACGCGGTCCCCTTTCTATTTGGAACAAGACCTGACATACTTCGTAGAACGTACGCCACAATCACGCCTCGAACACACGAAAGGTTTTTTCGATGAAAAGTCCAACATTTGAAGTCGTTGGTGAGCCCCTCCGTCATCACACACAGTCACTCACTGGCGCTGTGCAAATGGAAGATGGAAGCCTACTCACGGCTGACAGCTCGGGAGCGCTGAAGCGTTGGTCTGGTGAAGAGGTCCTGTGTGTCCAAGAGTGGCAGTCTCCCGAAGCGATCCTCGCGGTAGGAGGGCACAATCGAACGTCTACGATCATCGCAGTCAAGAGAGATGAGCAGGTGTTCTTATCCGTCGGGAGCCTTGTGCAGGCCGGAGAATACCTCGATATTGTCGGGTGGGAATCGACGCTCTCTTTTACGCCGTGTCAACTCGTTCTATCCGAGGATATGCGGTGGATCGCTGCTTGTGGTGTGCTCGGTGAATGTGCGCTCCTGTCCGTCTCCAAACAGTCTCTTCTTTGGCAGCTCTCCGCCGAACGTAATCAGCCTTATGACGAGATGAAGGTCGTGTTCTCTCCGTGTGGTGAGTATGTGTACTTGATCGGATCAGCGCGGCGCGCTTCACAACTCGAAGCCGGTCATATCGATGAATCCGGGCGTGACAACGCTGTGATGAATCACGTCATGATGTGTCGCTGTGAAGATGGTACATTCGTTCGGTCTTTTCGTGCTTTTGATGAAGACATCTGTGATCTTGCGTGGGTGGAAGAGCGGCTGGTCACGTCTTCGACGCAGAAGGTGTCTGCGTGGGATGGTGTCTCTCTTCAAGAGCGTTGGGAGGCCGAAGACCACGGATATATCTGTTTTTGTGAAGAGGACAATCGGTTGTACCTGTACGATCCCGAGTGGGGGACGTTGGTGGCGCTCGATGTTGAGACTGGTGAGCGGTTGTTTGAGCCGTTCTACGTCCATCACGCGGAGCTGCTTGTGCAGGGCTTCTTCTCTCTCGAAGGGACGTTGGTCGCGGTGGGAGAGCAGGGACTCTTTTTGATCGAAAAAGAACCACTGTCGTTGTGCGAGTCATACAATCGTCGGTTGTTTGTCAGCCCTGATGGTCGGCATGTTTTGGACACGCAACGTCTAAAGGCCTGGACATACACGCGGGAATGGGAGGCGTCACAAGTCGTCCTCACGCAGGAGATGGATGAGTGCTTCGATATATCTCCTTGTGGTCGGTACGCGCTGGGTTCGAGGAGGAATTATCTGCACCTCTGGGATCTACGTGGAGAGTCCGAGAGTCGACCTCTAGGTGGACGCTTGAATGATCTCAACAACATGGGCGTCTCGATGCACTGGAACCGCGTCGTGAATGCGTATTTCACTCCTCATGATGGGGTGATCGCGATGATCGACTCTGTGCAATTGTATCAACTTCCGGAGACCTCTTGGGAGACCGTCCATGTGATCCGTCTGGTCTCTCTCTGGACGGGGGAGGTGATCGCGAATCTCGATCAGATCAAGATGGATTGGAAGCCCAAGCTCTCTTTTTCACAGGACGGGAAAGAGGTCGCGTTGTATTGTGGGGAGCAATCGACCATCTCCCGTTGGGATCTGGAAAGTGGTGCGCCTTTGCCGACGTTGAGGGGACACACGAGGAGCGTGAGCGGTGTCGAATACGTACCCGAGCAGGACCTGCTGTTTTCCAGATGTCATCGCTCCCTTGTGTTGTGGGAGCGTTCGACAGGTACGCGCCTGAAGAGGTGGCTTTGGGGGGAGTTTGGCGAAGATTTCCGTTACGATTCGCAATATCTGTGTGTGGGACGTGAGCGTGTGATGTGTGCTTCAAGCCGCGGTGATGTAGTGTTTGTGGATTTGAAGGACTTCTCTGTGCGGTCGTGGTCTGGGCTGACAACGCTGGACATTGATGCGGTCGCGTCGAGTGATGGTGAGCATTGGTGGTATCTGACAAACGCCGGCAGTGTCATTCATTTGTCTGGCGAGTATGTGGAAGCATCGGACTATTCACTCAAAGACGTCTTACAGTGGACGCAGATGAGAGAGCAAGAAGGCACACAAGGGAGGCTCAAGGAGATCGCGGCGTTACACGGTGACATCGCGACAGTGTTCGATTGTGGGGTCGCGTGTTTGACATCGGAGCTTGAAGGGAGAGACGATCTGGATACGAAGACGATCGGGAGGATGTTGGTCGGGGATGAGCCTGTACTCGTTCATGATCGTGCTCATCAGGCTCGATTTTCTGCGATCTCCATCAGCCCTGATCGTCGATTTCTTGCGATCGGTTCGCCTTCGGGTGATTCATACGCAGAGGGCGGGGCATTGCAGATCAGGGATACCCTGACAGGTGGTTGTGTGGTGAGCATTCCGCATGTTGGTGGGGGGATCAATTACGAAGGTCACGCGCGAATGCTGCAATGGCGTCCTGATGGGCGTGCGATCGCGGCGTTCTACAATGGTGAACTGCTCGGTGTGTGGGAGATCTTCAAGTCCGATGATCATGAACCAGAGATGATCGTGATCCCGTCTGAGGGGACAGGTCACGCCAAGCCGTTCTCATGGAGTCCTAACGGCGACAGTTTGGCGGTGACGGCGTGGATGCAGAGTGACGAGTTGTTTCCACTTGGGCTCGCCGATCTCTCGAAGAGTCCTCTCTATGATGTCGATACATTGCAGACCTTCCCGGAGGTCGACAACCCCATCGCAGAGAGGAGTGGGAACATCGCTCGGTTTGCAGGGGTCCACTGGTTACAAAATGACAAGATCGCGTGTTTTTCGCAGTATGATCACCTTGGTATTTTCGATCGCAAGGCGCAGGAGTATTCGTTGACAGCGTCGTGTTTGTCCCTTTGGGGGTGGGATGCGGCCGAATATGTCGTACCAGACGAGGGCAAGAGGAGGCTGGCGTGGTGTGGCGCTGACGCAGTGTATGTGTACGACGCAGTCGAAGATATGATCGTTTGCCGTTACCATCTGACCTACACACCACATCATTTTGCGTTCTATTTTTCCCCTGACGGCGAATATCTTTGTTTTCTGCTCCCCAACCAAGTCGAAGTGATCCATGTCGATACACAACGTAGTGTGGGGCTTTTTGAGACGGATTATTCGAGCATTGAACGTTATGGTTCATTTGTAAGTGATCGGACCTTGTGGTCTTTTGCGCGGTACAGTCAGCGCGGTGTGTTTTTGTTTGAGAGTGGTGAGGTGGGGTTGTTTACGTTTGGGGAGTTTGAGGAGCTGTCCACGCCGTACTTGATGCTCTCGTTGCCTTCATCGCTCCAGGGGCGTCGACTTTCTGGCGTCGAGTGGGGCGCAGATGATCTCACGATCGTCGCTTGGACTGGTCAGGATGTCGTGATCTGGGAGAGTGAGACAGGCGAGTGTATCGCTCATTCTGATACAGGTCTTGGGGCGGAATATCCAAAGACACCAGCGACACAGGACTCTTTGTGGCAGGGGCGACTGAATCTTGCGTCGTTGTTGCCGGGCGTCATTCGGTATACACCACATGGCAGGGAGGAGGCGTGGGGATGTGTGCTCAAGGGGCAGCTTGTCGCGAATCGCGTGTTTCTGGAGACGATGGAAGAGTACGTCAGTGTCTCCGTGGGGAAAGAGCTCGCGTTGCCCCTTCGTTGGTATCGGCGTGAAGGGTGGGGTCTGTGTCTTGAAAGTGTTGAGGCGCTGTTCTCCGAAGAGACGTTACCTTCTTCGCTGTGTGCTGCTTTTTCTCTCTTCTCAGGCTGGGCGACGCCCAGCCAGACGAATGCGTTTTATCGGGTCGCGATTGCGCCTAATGTGCAGCTCCCCGATGGTGTTCAGCTCGATGAGGTTGCGTTTCCTTCTTTCCAGAACGCAGGGCTTTACAGACCTGTATTTTGTGATGGTGGGCATTCAATTGCGCATGAGTGGGTAGGGCAGTGTGTCATATGGGAAGATCGTCGCTATGCCCACACACAGCGTCAACTCGCGATCTTGATCGATGTCCAGGCTGATGTTGTGTTCTTGTTGATGCACGACGAGGTCCATGAGGTGAATAGCGCGGATATCGGTTGGATTGGGTTGGCACAATTTGCAGGAGAACCCTTTCTTTTGCTACCTGAACACAAGCCACTTCACCAACCTCTGTTGGGGTTGAAGGTCTACGTCCCTGAGGAGAGTCCGATGTTTAAGGAGTACGAGCGTGATGATCTTGTCGAGAAGATCACGTCTTTGGGGGGCACATTACAGGAGACGTTTGAAGGCGTGGATGCTGTCTTTATCGATCATAATGAGCTGCTAGATGAGGCTGATCGTGTGGGGCTTGGTGTGCTCTCTCCATTTGATCTCAAGAGCTGGCTGCGTTGATTGGGGGACGAAGAACCCCCTCAGACGGGCTTTGCCCGCCAGCTCCCCCTACTCGACTTCGTCGGCAAGGGGAGCGATGCAAGGACGAAGAACCCTATCATACAGGGGTTTCCCGTTAGTGCTTCCTGCCTGACTTCGCCGGCAAGGGGATCGATACGAGAACGAAGAACCCCCTCAGACGGGCTTTGTTCGACAGCTCTCCCCACCCGACGCTCTCGACTTGCCAAGGGGGCGATGTACACCTTCGTGACAAAGAACATCAAATGAGCCAAATGTTCTATTGGGTGTTTGACTCTTGTCTTGTTGGGCAAGATGCACAATGTGGTTTGCTCTGTATCCCTCCCCTTGCCGACGAAGTCGAGTAGGGGGAGGTGTCGGCTGTTTCGCCGACGGAGGGGGTTGTTTTGTAAAAATCTTTGCACACTCCGATCATGTTGTTGTCTCCACTACCCTGCGAGAATGTAGTTACGCAGACGGGGTGAAACATCCTTGAAAATTTTTCTGCTTTCACTGGATTTTTTTCGCAAACTGTTTATGCTGTTCAAAGAGTCGTGAACTCTTGTAGGCTGCGATGACAGCCTCACCCCTTACATATGGAGCAATCTGATGAAAAAAGAAGCAAATGAAAAGAAGATGGTAAGTCGTCGTGATTTATTGCGTGTCGCTGCGAGCCTTGGTGTTGCGGTCGTTGGCGGGACGACTTTGTTGTCCGGTTGTAAGAAGAGCGATCCATGTGGTGATCTCAAAGGTGTACCTGAGGCTCAAGTTAAGTTGAGAAACTCTTTGCAATACAAAGCGCAATCTGATTTTGCGGCGAAGAACTGTGCGAACTGTAATTTGTACATCGCACCTGCAGGTGGTAGCTCTTGTGGTGGATGTAAGACCTTTAAAGGACCTGTTGCACCCAAGGGATGGTGTAAAATGTGGGTCAAAAAAGCATAACAAACACCGATCAATAGAGGAGAGGGTGAGCTGTGTATGATGCAGTGGTGATAGGCTCTGGTTATGGAGGTCTTGCAGCTGCATTGGAGCTTGCACGAGCCGACAAGCGGGTGCTTCTTTGTGAAGCGCTCAATTATCCTGGTGGCTGTGCGAGTACATTCTCCCGCAAAGGATATCAATTCGAAGCGGGCGCGACCCTCTTCTCTGGTTTTGCTTCTGGTCAACTCTTCGACAAATGGATCGAGCGTCACGATTTGGACGTGACATTCGAAAGCATCGATCCTCCCATCCTTTTTCGTACCCCCGATCATGAACTCCCCATCTCCAGTGACAGGGCCAAAACGCTGGCTTCCTTTTGCGAACTCCCCGACGCGCCAGTCTCTTCATTGCGAGCATTCTTTGCACGTCAAAAGCGGGTCGCTGACACGTTGTGGCCTATCTTCGATGAACCTTCGAGGTTACCGCCTTTTTCAATGGAGGCGTTGTGGTGGCATTTGAAGCGGAGTTGGCGTTATCCCGGCTTGTTGTCGTTGGTCAATCGGCCTTTGATCTCCGTGTTGCGTGCACATTCTCTCGAACAATACGCGCCCTTTGTGCAATATTGTAACGCGCTCAGTCAGATTACGATCCAGACGAATGTGATGGAAGCTGAGGCGCCTTTTGCCCTCTCGACGCTCGACTATCCTTACCGCGGCACAGGTCATATTCATGGTGGGATTGGGAGGCTTGGGCAGGCGATGCTCGACGCGATAGAGCGCTGTGGCGGAGAGGTGTGGATGTCTTCGAGGGTTAAATCTTGTCGAAGGATCCCAGAGGGCTGGGAAGTTGAGACGCGCAAAGGCAACGTGAAGGCGCGCACGATCGTCGCGAATATGTTGCCACAAGCGGTTGATTCGCTTTGTTCCGAGGAAGCTTCACTGTCGATGAAGCGTTTGAAGGGCGCTGTTGAAGAGGGTTGGGGGGCGGTGATGTTGTATCTGGTGATCGAAGATCATCAGGGACTCGCGAGACATCCTCATCATATTCAGACGATCGTCGATCCAACGCAGCCATTGATGTTAGGGAATCATCTGTTCTGTTCGATCAGCGGGGCAGATGAGGAGGGGCGTGCCCCAGAAGGCCAGCGGACGGTGACGGTCTCGACACATATTCCACTGCGTCAGCTGCGAGAGATGGAGGATGAAGCCCAGGCGGACTGGGTGCAATCCATTCAGGAGCGGATGAGAGAGGGGTTGCGTGCGTGTGTTCCTGAGGTTGGGGCGCATATTCGAGTGGAGATGCCAGCGTCTCCTCGGACATTCGAACGATTTACTCGTCGTCCATTTGGGTATGTTGGTGGGATTCCTCGCACACGTGGTTTGCACAATTACAGGGGGTTGTTTCCGACGCCGTACACGAAGGATCTTTGGCTGGTTGGGGACAGTGTCTTCCCTGGTCAGAGCACGTTAGCGACGGCTGTTGGAGGTGTGAGAACAGCGAGGGCGGTGTTGTCTCGCCTATGAAGTTTTGTGTTCTCGCAAGCGGGGGATCAGCTCGATGAAGTTACAGGGGCGGTGGCGGATGTCGAGTTGGTAGACGAGGATATCATCCCATGCATCGCGGCAAGCGCTTGTTGAACCGGGGACAGCGAAGAGGTAGGTGCCATTTGCGACACCTGCTGTAGCTCTTGATTGGATGGTTGACGTGCCGATTTTTTGGTAGCTCAACATGCGAAAGAGTTCACCAAAGCCGGGGATATGTTTTTCGTAGACGGCGTGAAAGGCTTCGGGGGTGACGTCGTGTCCAGTGACACCTGTTCCACCTGTTGAGAGGACGATGTCGACGTTGGGCGAAGCGATCCACGCTTGAAGTTGTTCGATGATGGCCTCTTGGTTGTCTTTGACGATCTTTTTCTCGGCGAGTTGGTGTCCGGCGGCTTGTAATCTCTCGACGAGTGTGTTTCCCGAACGATCGTCATCTTCTGTCCTCGTGTTGGAGACAGTCATGACAGCGATATTGACAGGGACAAATGCTCTACTTTCGTCTATTCTGGACATGTCTTTCTTCCTCTTGATGCTTGTTTCTCCCCACAAATAGAGAGGGATACTTTACGGAGAGTTGTATAATTGATACTTTGTACACCGCAAGTAGCGTTTGTCGTTTGAATCGAATGTTGGGATCGTGAGATGGTTTGATATATCCCATCATTCGGAATCTTGGAAAGGATCTATATATGGACACGATTTTGGTGACAGGTGGTTGTGGGTTTATCGGAAGCAACTTTATCCGCCATGTGTTGCAAGAACAACTCGTCGCAAAGTTGATCAACGTGGATTTGCTCACATACGCGGGCAATCCAGCCAATCTTGCAGACTTCGAAGATGACGAGCGGTATGTTTTTTATCGCGCTGATATCGCAGATGAAGAGGCCATCAACGAGATCTTGTCCACGCATCAAGTTGACGTCCTGCTCAACTTCGCGGCGGAGAGTCATGTCGATCGTTCGATCGTCGATCCACAGGCCTTTGTTCGCACCAACCTCGTGGGCACATCGACGCTCCTTAACGCCGCGAGAAAACAAAACGTCCCAAGATACATTCAGATCTCAACAGACGAAGTGTACGGCAGCCTCTCCTTTGACGATCCTGCCTTTACCGAACAGACCGCGCTCAACCCACGCAATCCGTACAGCGCCGCGAAAGCCGGTGGGGATATGCTCGTACTCGCACATGAGCACACTTTTGGTATCAACGCGTGTGTGACGCGATGTTCGAACAATTATGGTCCTTATCAGTTCCCCGAAAAGTTGATCCCATTGATGTTGTTGAACGCGATGGATGGCAAGCCACTGCCAGTGTATGGGACAGGTGAAAACATCCGCGATTGGATTCACGTCGAAGATCATTGTCGTGGGATTGCAGCAGTACTTCAGCACGGTCAGACAGGGCGTGTGTATCACTTTGGCGGAGATTGTGAGTTGCAAAATATCGACGTGGTTCGTCGGATTATCGAGGCAGCAGGGGCGTCGGAGGAGCAGATCACGTACGTCAAAGATCGTCCTGGACACGACATGCGTTATGCGATGAATTTCGAAGAGACGACCAAAGAGCTCGGTTGGACACCACGTATCTCCTTTGAGGAAGGGCTCGCGGCGACAGCGCAGTGGTATCGCGACAATCAATCATGGTGGAAGCCCATCGTCTCCGGTGACTATCTCGAATGGATCGAGCAATGGTACGGTGAACGAAAAGGAGCAGCCTAAGATGAGTCGTATCCCCTTCAATCGCCCTTCACATGTGGGTCCAGAGTCCGAGTATGTGCAAGACGCGATCACACGCCGCAAGCTCGCAGGCGACGGTTACTACACAAAAAAAGCGACAGCATGGTTTCAAGAACATTGGGGGGTCGCGCAGTGTTTGTTGACGACCTCTTGTACACACGCGATGGAGCTCGCCGCGTTGTTGTATGATTTGAAGCCCGGTGATGAGGTGATCTTGCCTTCGTTCACCTTTGTCAGCACGGTCAACGCGTTCTTGCTGCGTGGTGTGACACCAGTCTTTGTCGATATTGAACCCAACACACTCAACATCGATGTCTCCCAGCTCGAACAACATATCACCGAAAAGACCCGTTTGATCGTCCCTGTCCACTATGGGGGGACGAGTTGCGACATGACGCGCCTGATGGAGATCGCGAAGAGACGTGGGGTTGAGGTCTTTGAAGATGCTGCTCAAGCCATTGACGGTGAGTGGAATGGTCAAAAGCTCGGGACATTTGGTTCGATGTCTGCGCTTAGTTTTCACGAGACCAAGAACATCATTTGTGGAGAAGGTGGGGCGCTGTTGATCAACGATCCAGCGTTTGTGCAGCGTGCAGAAATCATCCGTGAAAAGGGGACCAACCGCAGCCAATTTATGCGTGGGATGGTGCAAAAATATACGTGGATGGACATTGGTTCAAGCTATCTCCCCTCGGACATGTTGGCCGCTTACCTCGTCGCGCAGCTCGAAAACATGGAGCAGATACAGTCGAGACGTGGAGAGATCTTTACCCGCTATTACGAGGGATTGCGGCCCTTACAAGAGTCCGGCAAGCTGACGTTGCCTGTGTTCTCGACATCATCGAAGATCAACTATCACATGTTTTATTTTTGGGTGGAGAGCCGCGATGTCCGCGATGAGTTGATCGACTTTATGCGGGAGAGGGACATTCAGCTTGTGTTTCACTACCAACCTTTGCACGTGTCGCCTATGGGAATGAAGCTGGGAGGCAAAGAAGGGACCTTGCCTGTGACGGAAGATATCCCCCACCGTCTCTTGCGTTTGCCCTTCTTTTACGATCTGACCCTTGAAGAGCAACAGCGCGTGCTCAGTGGTCTCTTCGAGTTTTTTGGTGAGGAGTTTTCGAAATGACAAATGTACGTAAAGGCATCATCCTCGCTGGAGGCGCTGGTTCAAGACTCTATCCGCTCTCCAATGTCGCGTCCAAGCAATTGCAGCCGATCTACGACAAGCCGATGGTGTACTATCCTCTCTCTACCCTCATGCTCGCCGGGATCGATGACATCCTGTTGATCTCGACACCTCATGACACGCCTCGCTTTCAGGAGTTGTTGGGCGATGGCAGCCGACTTGGTATCAAGCTCCAATACTGTGTGCAGGAAAAACCCGAAGGGATCGCGCAGGCGTTCTTGTTGGGCGAGTCCTTTATCGATGAAGAGCCTGTGTGTTTGGTCCTTGGGGACAATGTCTTTTACTGATACCTGAACTTTTTGCGCGACGCGCTGGAAAATGTGGGTGAGCACGGTGCTGTTGTGTTTGGTTATCCCGTTCGTGATCCTGAGCGTTACGGAGTGGTCGAGTTTGACAGCGAAGGGCGGGTCATCTCGATCGAGGAGAAGCCGGCGCAGCCCAAGTCTCGGTATGCTGTCCCTGGTTTGTACGTCTATGACCGACACGTGACGGCCTACGCAAAGGCGCTGAAACCCTCTGCGAGAGGGGAGCTTGAGATCACGGATCTCAACCGCGTCTATCTCGAACGGGATGAGTTACATGTTCATGTACTTGGTCGTGGGATCGCGTGGTTTGACACGGGGACACACGCGAGCTTGCTCGAATCTTCAAACTTCGTTCATGCAATTGAGGCGCGTCAAGGGCTCAAAATTGGATGTATCGAAGAGGCCGCGATCCGCAAAGGTTTTGTGAAGAGCGAGGAGGATTTCGCGCGTCTCGTTCGAGATATGCCTCAAACGAGCTATCGTGATTATGTCGAGGCTGTCTGGAAAGAGATGAGATGACATCCTCTGAGGAGACTCCACAAGAAGAGGGGAAGAAGAAAGCCGGGCGATGGATATCTCTTGTCATTGCTGTGATCTTTTTGTTTTTCTGCACTCGTTACATCGTAAGTACATTTCAGTGGGACGTGATCTTCTCGACGCTCCGTGGGGCCTCCTTGTGGATGTTGTTCGGCGGGAGCGTCGTCGTGTTGTTCGCGTACTACATCGTGCGGGCGCTGCGATGGCATCTTTTGTTGCGGAGTATGGGGACAGTGATTCCATTCGCGGTGCTCTACCAGGTGAGTTCTGCGTTGATCGGTCTGTCTCTTGTTACGCCGATGCAATTCGCCGAGATGTTGAAGGTCGAGCTGCTCAAGCGCGCGAAACAGATCGGTCGGGATTCTGGCTATATCTCGTTTGTGCTCGAACGGGTCGCTGATCTTCTTGTGGTGTTTTTGTTGATGATGTTGACCGCTGTGATGGGGTACCAGCCGTGGCTCTCGATGGAGGTGTGGCGATGGCTGCTGTGGCTCTCCATTCCAGGGGCGGTGTTGGGTGTCTTTGTGTTGTGGTCTCTTCGGGAACGTTGGATCTTTGCGACGATATGGCGACGTGTCGCGCAGGCGATTGGGAGCTGGCGGGATCTCGTGACGTTGGTGTTGATGACGATCCTGGGTTGGTTGATCGTCGCGTGTGGGTGGTGGTGTTGTTTGTATGCAGTGGGGATCTCCATTCATTTTGCGAAGGTGCTCGCGGTGATGTCGTCGATGTCTTTGTTGATGGTGTTGAGTATGGTGCCTGGGGGGGTCGGTGTTGCAGAGGCGGGGATCGCGGCCTTACTGATTCAATTTGGTGTGAGCGCGACAGACGCGCAGACAGGTGCGATCGCGGTACGTTTGTTTGGGATCATGACGATCGTGCTTGGGAGCGTTCATTACATCGTCTGGAGCGTCGTTGGTCGTAAGGCCCTCGAAAAAGTCTCTTAGTGGTCCTCTCGCGAAGTAAGCGCATGAGCATGATGTCGCATTTTTTCCGTAGGGTCGGGCCTTGTGTCCGACCTCTATGTTGTATGTCTTTTTCGCGAGAGGACCACTTAGTGTGCTCCATTTCTCAGAAGCTTGTTGAGTCGTTTACGTGTCTGTATGGGGATGGTGATGGTTCCAGGTTTGCGTACACACCGAAATCCTACCCACGAGAGCCCTTTACGTTGATCCATTTTTCCGGTCCATGAGATGGGGCGCGCGTCGCTGAATCCCGAGGCGCCCTTGATCTTACCGTCTCGTAGCAACTCACCGACATTTCCAGCGAGCTGAAAGACACCGTAGGGGCTGATGTCTTCGAGAGCTTGTTGTGTCGGAAGTTGGATCGGGAGATCATCCTTTCCGTCCTTGATTTTTTGGCACCACTTGAAGTTCGCTTGTTTACACGAGGGGGTTGTGATGCCCCAAGGGTATTCTCTTTTGGGGTGTGGGTTGGGTTTTTTGCCGATGGTGATCCCGCCACGAGCGGCTTTCACCCATTGTTCTTTTGTGGGAAGCTGTTTGCCCTGGAATGCGCAGTATTTTTTGGCCGCGTTGAGATTCACACGGTCTCTTGGGAGTGACCACTCTCCGTTGAGGAATCGGGAGATCACGGGGCAGTGCCCACGAAGCACACAGATCGCGTAATTTTCTCTGTTGACCTCCCACTTGTCGATCCAAAACGCAGGGAGCTCTTTGCGCTTCATCTTTTCCGGAGGACCGATGTAGAAGGGGCCTGCAGGGATATAGACCTCTGGGCGTTTGTACAACTTGAGGATGGGGGCGTTCCCCGTTTTTTGTAGGTGATAGGTGAGCTGGCCAAAGCCTGCTTTTTGGAGGGGTTGGGCTGCCTGATGATACAGATAAGTGGAGAGCATGGGGCTTTTTTCGATGGTCTTGGCAGCCTTATAGTAGATGAGTCCACGGATCAGCGCGCGGAGCTTGGGACCTGGCAGAGGGTCGGCGTCTGTTGGCGCTAACTCATCGAAGGGAGCAGGGATCCCCATTTTGGTGCCTGTGGGTGTTGTGAGCGAGGGGCCTGTGTAGGTCACAAACAATCGAAGCCACTTGATAGAGGTCGCGCTCTTCCCTTGTCCTGGTGTCGAAGAGGTCATCAGCGCTGCGGAGATCACCAGATCTGCTTTGCAGCGTTGTCCAAGCACGATCCCTTCCCGTCGGTGGTATTGTGGGTCATGAGATGACCAGTGCAGAGGGCTATGTCGGATACGGATCAAATGTTTGCCGAAGATCTCCGATGTCTTCCACAGGTCAGCGGCGAGCTGTTGGTTGAGTGGTTGCTGTTCCGGCCTGCGTTTCGGTTGTTTGGGAGCTGGTGGCAGCAGCGTGAGCAACAACACGCGCAGAGAGTTGGTTTGTGGGAATACACCTGGACCACATTTTTCGTGGTCTTTGGGGGCGTGGTGGGTGGTTTGGACACGTTGGAACACGCGGACCATGTTGTAGACCAGCAAGACACTGAGGATGGCCATAAACAGGAGCCCTACGAGGGGGCGTCTGTAGGCATGTGAGGGTCGAAAGGAGAGGTCGAGTTCTTGTGATTCTCCTGGGTTGTCTTTGATGGGGAGGGTGGTTTTGGCGTGTGCGGGGCGCTGTGTTTGGTATCGATCGGGGTGAAAACGTCGCGCATCCTTTTCGTTGATCGCAGGGAGAGAGTCAAAGGAGGGGGAGCGACCTGTGATATCTTGTGGTTTCTCCGTCTTTCTTGGAGAGATGGGGGCATCGGAGAGTCTTGTTCTCTCAGAGGTCTCCAGCTCGATCTGTTCACTTGAGAGTGTCTCCAGATAGGCCATCGAGCTTGGTGTTTTGAGAGGGAACGCCATCGTCTCTTGGCGAGGTGATGGAGGGGATGGTTGTTGTAAATCTTTGGGCGGGGCGTGTGTGGGGACGGCTTCAAAGAGGGCGTTCTTGAAGGTGAGCGCACTTGGGAAGCGGTCTTTGGGGTGTTTTTCGAGGGCACGAAGGACGATGGCTTCGAGCGCTTCTGGGATATCTCTGTCGGGGCGCAGGCGTCGGGGAGAGGGAGGGGTTTCGTGGACGTGTGCCTGGATCAGGTTGAGCATGGAGCGTGGTTGTTTTTCCGACAGAAAGGGAGTGTGACCCACGAGCATCTCGTACAAAATGATCCCCATCGAGTAGATGTCGGAGCGGTGATCGAGCTCTCTATCGGCACATTGTTCGGGGGACATGTAGGGAGGCGTGCCTAGTGTGCCTTGTGTGAGCTGTGTGGTCTTGATGGATTCGAGGTCTGTAGGTTTTGCGATGCCGAAGTCGAGCACCTTTAGGAAGTAGGGAAGCTCGGGGCGTCTGGTGATAAAGAGATTGTCGGGTTTGAGGTCTCTGTGGACGATGCCCTCGCGATGGGCTGCTTCCATGGCGTCGCAGAGTTGGCCAAAGAGGAAGAGGCAGAGCTTGAGTCCAGGGAGTTTGGCTTTGTGGTGGATGAGATCGGACAGCGGTTTGCCATGCAGGTATTCCATGACGTAAAAGTGCCCGAGATTAGGGATCTCGCCAAAGTCATCGAAGATACGAACGATATGATCGTTGTTCTGTGAGAGCGCTGATGTGACCTGCACTTCGCGTCGGAATCGTTCGCCCATTTTGGGGAGCTTGAAGACTTCCGGTTTGAGGATCTTGATCACGCGCTCAGGGTCACGGTCAAGCTCGACGTGGTGTGCGAGATAGACGGTCGCAAAGCCACCCTCAGCGAGTTGTTTGCGGATCTCGTATTTGCCGGCAACACGCATCAGCGGGAAGCGGCACTTGAGGCAAAAGGACAACTCATCTGTTGCTTCGAACAGCGCGAGCATCTTCTCTAGTGAGGTTCCACATTGTGGGCAATTTGATGATCGTTGCGATGACTTCATGTTTTCCACTCAACAAAGGTTTTTTTGACCACACATCATCTCAAACTTACACGAAGTTTGGAGGGGTTGCTATCTTACCATCCCTCGTGATGGATAGAAACCATCTCGTTCTCAGGTGCCTTGCCGAACGGGTGTGTAGTCTGTGTCAGGCTCTGTATAGTCAGGTTGTCACCTGTTGTGGTGGGTGTTTGAAGGGACACGAGGCGCAAAGCTTTCTAAAGATGGAGCTTTGAGCGTCGTTGGTAAATGATAAACGAAGAAGGGTGACTTGTGTCTCTTGATGTGTGCTGTCTTTGTAGGTTCCATCGGCCCAAAGGAAATGATTGTCATCCATTTGGATAGGATGTATAAGTGCAAATACATGCGGTACAGTTCTTGCTCTACTTAAAAGAACATTGAGAGGTCCATAATGTTCGCGTCGATAGATAAACAAATGTTTTGTGCAAGACAAAGCAGGAGGTTTGGTTTGTGATGGTTTCTATAAGGGATGTCTTAGTGTACGGAAGAATGGCATGTTCTTCTTTGTTTGCGTTTGTGGCGCTATGTTGGGTGTTGGGTATGGGAGGGGTGGCTCATGCACAGAATTTCAATGTCAAATTGTACGATCCTGTCGCCAATCCTTATGCGATTCTCGGACAACACACGAGCCGGGGGAGCGGTCACTTTTTTCTGTACGGTCAGCTCTCGACAAACTACGCAAATGACCTGCTGATTGGGGTGTACAACAACCAAATCACGACTCGACCTATCGCGCACCGGCTGACAAGTGAATTTGCGCTGGGATTTGGGATGTGGAATCGTCTCGATGTCGCGTTGTCTTTGCCTGTACATTGGGGACAATGGCGCGCTGATTTTCCGAATCCCGGAGACGACAATATGGTCACGGGGCTCGGCGATATGCGTCTCCATGTGAAAGGGACCATTCTTGAGAACAAGAAATTCGGTGGATTTGGTCTCGCCGCAGTGCTTGAGGTGGGTGTACCGCTTGGTCCAGAAGATGAGCTGATGCGCAGCCCCTCTGTTTACTTCGCGCCTCGTCTTGTGTTGGACTATCGTTGGAAAGATAACCTCGCGATTACGTTGAACGTTGCGTATAGACTCCAGGACAAAGCAACGCTGCGGGATATTGTCGTCGACGATGAATTGAGATTGGGTTTGGGGGTCGAGATTCCTCTCTTCTTCGAAGGCACGACTGTACTTGGAGAGCTCGCATCTTTGGTTAACTTTGGCGAGACAAACGCGCAAACTGTGTCCCCCGCACAGTTGACATTACCGCTCGAAGCGATGGTCGGCGTCCGCTGGCGCCATCGCTCTGGTTTTCAGGTCTCATTTGGGACGGGGATGGGGTTAACGACAGGGTTGGGTGCACCTGATTTTCGCTTCTTTGTCAATCTCGGTTACGGTCGTGGTTTGTTTGAGAAGCCGAAAAAAGATCCCGCAAAAGATCCGATGCTGGCGACCCGAAGGACGCCTCCTGTCCGCCGCGATGTCAAGCCCCCTGCGCGGCGTGATGTCAAGCCCGATACACAGCGTGTTGCGGTGAAGGATGCTACACCCCCACCATTCAAGAAAGAAAAACCCATCAGCCCTTCGAACTTTGACAAGGCTGCAGCGGCCGACCCAGATCCTGATGGTGATGGCATTCCAGGTGCAAAGGACCGTTGTCCCAACCAGGCCGAAGACTTCGACTCCTTTAAAGACGATGATGGTTGTCCAGACCTCGACAACGATCGTGACGGAATCCCCGACAAAGTCGATAAGTGTCCCCTTAAGCCCGAGACGATCAACGGCATCAAGGACGACGATGGTTGTCCAGACAAAGGTCAGGGACGTGTTTTGTTGACGAAGGGGTCCATCAAGATTCTCGATCGAGTCTTCTTTGATTCGGGAAGTGATAGGCTCAAGCCCAAGTCATTTGGCATCTTGGATCAGGTCGCCGGTGTCATTCGCGCCAATTGGCAGATCCGTTTGATCCTTGTGGAAGGTCACACTGACAGCCAGGGGAACCGAGAGATGAACGTGGACCTTTCCGAACGAAGGGCGAGACGTGTGATGGCGTATCTGGTGCAGAAAGGCGTCGCGCAGACGCGTTTGACAGCCAAGGGTTATGGTCCTAAAAAGCCTATTATGTCGAACAAAACGCGAAAGGGACGCGCCAAGAACCGCCGTGTTGAATTTAAAATCCTGAAAGTCTTTGTTCCAAAACGTTCGCAGCGCTCAGCAGGAGGTGCAAAATGAATATCGAACACTTCTTGTTTAGATTATCGGTTGCGTTGTTTGTGCTGTTCCATTTTGCGCCACAAGCAGACGCGCAAAAGAAAGTTGGGTTGCGTTGGTACACTGTGCAGCCCGGAGATTCTTGTTGGAGCATTGCACAGAAACTCTTTGGGAATCCGCGTAAGTACACGATCATTCACAAGTACAATAAGTTAGGGCCGGAGCCACACATCCTCAAACCAGGACAGCGTTTGCGCGTCCCTGGCGATATGGCGCTCCCTGATGCGCGCCTTGTTTGGCTTCGCCGTAAGGTGCGTGCCCGCCCTCCGCGCTCTCTCGACTGGCTGAACGCGAAGAGGGACATGGAACTTTGGAAGCTGTATCAGGTCTCTACAGGTCGCTCTTCAGCGGCACGGATTCAATTCGAAGATCGTTCTGCCTTGCGAATGCGTGAGCACGCACTGTTGGTGATCTACGGTCGCTCTGCGTCGAGCAGCAAGCTCAAGCGACGGGCTCGCTCCAAGATCGTCGTGAAGCAAGGTGTTGTACGTGGTGGCCTCGCGAGCCTCTACAAAAACGCGGGGATCACCGTCAACACGCCATCAGGGAAGGTCGAGATCAAGGGGAAAGAGGCACAGGTCGAGGTCGACAAGAAGAAGACCTCTATTGTCTCTGTTTACCAAGGAACCGCTGATGTCAGCGCGAAGGGAAAAACGGTCCGTGTACCACAAGAGTTTGGTACTTTCGTCAAGCAGGGGAAAAAGCCTGCAAAGCCGAGACCCCTTCCCAAGGCTCCTGTTTGGAAACACAACAAAAAACGTCTCGTGGTCTTTTTGCCGAAGGGGTACAGAGAGACATTTCGGGTCTACTGGAAACCCGCGAAGAGAGCGGCTCGTTACCGTGTCGAGCTGTCGATGGACAAACGCTTCAGCAGTGTGATCGTCGATGCGATTGTAGGCGCAGGTGTACGCGGGATGAAGATGGAGCAAGATCTCGGTGGCAAGAAGCCTCTCGGCTTCCGAAAGGGACGTTATTTTGCACGTGTCGCGACGATTGACGAGGACAAGTTGGAGAGTAAGCCTTCACGTGTATTGGAGATCCAGGTCGTTCCCCTTCGTGCCTCTCGCCGATTGAAGAGAAATGCCAAAGGAGCTTACGAGGTCGTTGGTTTGCTCAAGCTCGACCCTCCTTCATCTTCGCGAGAATACGAATTCTCACATAATCAGAAATCCTTTGTACCTTACACGAGCCCCATCCGCCTGAGTCGTCCTGGCAAGCATAACCTGCGCTTTCGGGTCAAGGGTGAGCAAGCCTCCTCTTCGATGGATGTAAGAATACTTCGTCTTAAAGGGCAGCTCAAGGCTTCGTCGACTCCGATGAAGGTCAAGGGGGCTGCCAAAAAGATTACCATCACAGTCACAGACGAGGACAAAAAGCCTGCGATACCCGCGGGGCTCGATTTACATGCGTACCCAGGTGGCAAGCTCGCGTTGACTTACCAGCGCGCAGGTGTCTACACCGCGACATTGCCAGCGCCCAAGTCGTACCATGGAGAGAAGATCTTCTTGCGTCTCTCCTGGTCTGGTGGTGATTTAGCGAACACGAGTATACCAGTCCTCGCGCCACCCAAACCTCGTGTTGTGATCCGACGTGTGGTGAAGAGACCTCCCCCACCGAGGCCCAAAGGATACGAGTGGCCAGAGTTTCCTTCGACGACGGAGTGGTCTGGTGCTGGTAGCGGACCATCTCGGGGGGCCATCCCTGCGACATTCTTCGGGATCAGCTCTGCGCTCACGGAGTCTCGTCGGTTTGATGATGCGCGTCCACTGTACTTCCGCTTTGCGTTTCGGGGAGGTGTGGCCCTTCTCAAAGGTAAGCTTGGGTTGGATCTGGACGTGCCGTGGCTGCAAATCAACACGGCTGGTGAGAGCGCGAACCTGAGTAAGCTTGGAGATATTCGACTTGGGGCTCGATTTGTTGCGTTGCAAATGGAGAAGGTCGTCCTGACTCCCTCTCTGCGTTTTACATTCCCGACGGGCGGATTTGTCCGAAGCCGTCGTGATCTGCTTGTTGAACCTGGGGTGTTATTTGAGTGGAAGGTCTTGTCTTGGTTACGTGTGAACACAAACCAAGTGTTGATGCTTGGGACGGACTTTGGTGACAATCTCTCCTTGTTTTACGTATCGAGCTACGGCGTGGAGGCGCGCTTTTTGAAGTTCGTCTCTGTCGCGCTTGAGCTGGACATGAGCATTGGTTTGACAGGACCCGATAATGTTGGAGGTCAGTTTGGTTTGGGATTGTCCTCTGCTGTCCGTTTGCACTTTGATCGACTCCGTGTCGGCGTTGTCGGTGGTGTCGGTCTGACTGATGGGGCGCGCATGATCATGGGTGGTTACACTGTCGGCATCACGTTGGACGTTGGATTTAAAGGACTGTAACGAGTATGCCAGCCCACCGGGCTGGCATACTTCTTTTTCTCGAAAAGGAGAGGCATTCACTGATGAAAGTTGGATTGCGTGGCAAGTTGTCAATTGCGCTCGTATCGCTGGCGCTTATCCCCCTCGTTGTTGTCACAATGGCCCTTGTCCGGGTGAATGTTCGCTCACTTGAGGATTCCGCCAAAAACTATCGCCTGGCGGTCGCACACAACGCTGTGAATGCAGTGCGAGGGACACTGGAGATGGCGCGCTCTGAGCTCTTGACGGCCCGACGTATTTTGCGTCAAAAGGGCCTCGATGTGTCCGAGCGCATGAGGTTGCTACGTGCTGCTCTTGCAGGCGCTGACGTGATCCAGTCCATCGCTATTTTTAGCGCAAAGGGCCAACTTGCCGACTCATTTGTCGAAAAGGGAAAGACGCCTTATATCGACGCTCCCAAGCGACTCTCCAAGAAAGTGATGAAGGCAGCGCTTGCGCAAACGGTCCACTATCTCAAGAGCCAAAAAGGTCAAAAAGGGCAGTTTGCGATCCCATTTGTCATTCCTGTCCGACTTGAGGGGGGGCGGTTGTTTGGGTTTTTGTGGGCGAGCATTCCCATCCATTTTCTTCACAAGAAGCTCAAAAAACTTAGCGCGCTTCGCTTTGAAAAACAAAGTGACAGGATCTTTGTCATCGACTCCGAATCACATATTCTCTCCCACGGAAAGAGCGCGATGCTCGGCCAAAAAGTTCACAAAAAGCTGGATGAAGCCACGCGCTTTGTCCGGCAGGGGTTGGGGTATACGCTCAAGTACGACAAGCAAGGTGTCGCATACATCGCGGCGCTCGAACCGATCACTGAGCTTGGTTGGATCGTCGTCGCACAAGATGACATTGGCAAGGTCTTCGCATCTGTCAGGATAACCTTGCAGCGCGCTCTCATCGTAGGAAGCGTGTTCGCCTTGCTCGCGTTAATGCTCGGCTTGTGGATGGGGCAACGCCTCGCGGAGCCTGTGTTGTCTGTCTCTGAGGCCGCGTCCAAGGTCGCGTCGGGGGATTTTCGTGTGCGTGTGAATGTTCCCTCACATGACGAAGTGGGTGAGATGGCCCGCTCCTTTAATCAAATGGCCACGGATCTACAGGGATACGAAACACAGTTGATTGAGGAGACGCGGATTCGGACAGATCTGAGTCGCTACTTAAATGTCGATCTTGTCGAAGATATTGTCGACAAGCGGCTCCCTCTGAAGCTCGGCGGTGAGCGAAAAGAGGTCACCGTGATGTTTGCCGATGTGGTCGCTTTTACGCCGCTCACAGAACAACATGCACCTGAGAAGATCGTGGCGATTCTCAACGAGTTGTTTACGTTTCTCACGGAGATCGTGTTTAAGCACGACGGTATCATCGATAAGTTTCTGGGAGATTGTGTGATGGCTGTGTGGGGGGCGCCTGTTGGTGATGAGGAAGATGCTTTCAAGGCGGTCCGCGCTGCCGAAGAGATGCTGCGTTGGTTGGAGGTTGGGAACTCTCGCTGGAAGAAAGAACTCGGTGTGACGCTCAACATGGCCATTGGGATCAACATCGGTGAGGCTGTTGTCGGTAATATCGGCTCGGAGAAAAGAATGGAGTACACCGTGATCGGTGACTCCGTGAATATCGCAGCCCGACTTGAATCACTTGCTCGTCCCGGTCAGATCTTGATGACACAAGCCTTGGCCGATCATGTGGAAGAGGAGTTCGACTGTGAATCCCTTGGAAACTACCAAATGCCCGATGGTAAACGTTCTATAGAGCTGTTTACTATTGTCGACTGAGTCTCACACCAAAACAGGTCCAATCATGGAAGAGAAACCGAAGAAAAAGCGCTCACAAGTCGAACATACGATGGATTTCGATGATATACCGGCCTCCGCTCCACAAGAAGATACGATTCGTTTGACCGGCGAGTTGGGGCCGCAGACATCGACAAGACATCTTTCGACACGTGAAGATCATGCCAAGAAAGTGGATGACAAATTCGAGCAGTACCAATCGTTTGGTTCACTTGATGCCGTCGACGCTGTTGACTCCTCCGAGTCCGAAGAGAAGGGCGGGAATGTGTTACCTAGCGGCACATCGTGGGGGGGAGGAGGGATCCCCTCTGGAGAGTTTGTGTCTGCTGGTCCTGCAAAGCGCACAGATCCTTTGCTTGGACAGGTTGTGAATGGGCGTTTTGTGATCAAAGATCTGCTCGGTGAGGGTGGTATGGGGAAGGTATACCTTGCTGAGCAAAAGGGTTTGGAGCGGCCTGTGGCGCTCAAACTTCTGCATGCCCATATTGCGCAAGACGAGATCCGCAGAGAGCGTTTTCATCGCGAAGCGAAGGCGATGACTCGTTTTTCCCATCCTGGCGCGACGGCAGTCTATGATTTTGGGGAGTGGGAGGGGCAGTTTTATATCGCGATGGAGTTTTTACAGGGCCGTCCCCTGAGTGATTTGGTCCCCTCACAATGTCCGCTGCCTGTACACCAGATCGTCGATGTTCTCTCTCAGGTATGTGATGCGCTTGGAGCAGCACATAAAGCGGGTATGATTCACAGGGATCTGAAGCCCGAGAACGTGATGTTGTTGAAGGGAGAGAATGACAGCACCCAGATCAAACTCGTGGACTTTGGACTCGCTCTCCTCGCCGAAGGCGAAGGACAACAGCGATTGACACAGGAGGGGATGCTTGTTGGGACACCTGCGTACGTTTCTCCTGAACAAGCACAGGGACATGCGTGCGATGCGCGCGCTGATATCTACGCTCTTGGTGTGATGCTTTACGAGATGCTGTGTGGTATGTTGCCTTTTTTGGGGGACAATATGATGTCTCTGATGCTCCAACACATGTTCGCACCTGCGCAGCCTCCCTCCGAGAAAAAACCAGATCTGGAGATTCATCCTACACTCGAAGCGCTCGCGATGCAGTGTCTCGCAAAAGCTCCAGACGAGCGACCTCCGACCTGTGAAGCCTTTCGCCAGATATTGGTGCAGGCGCTCGATGGTGAGACCCAAGTCTCTGAGCGCAAGCGTCTATACGAGCACGCGACGAGAGATGAGCGGGCTTCAGCTGCGGGTGTCCCGCACATCACAGCACCAGAAAATAGCATCGGCGCGAAGCTCCCCAAACACTCTATCATTGTTGTCGAGGCACCGGACAAAGCGCACATGGAGTCGATCATTGTCGGGATGTGGAGCAATGGTTTTAAAGCTCGTCCTGCCGAGGACATACGCAACGCGTCTACGTTACTCTCTGGGGTTGATGCCAGCATCGTGCGTGCGCTCGTGCTCGATATCACGCCCAACCCCGAAGAGCTGCTGCAAGAGGTCGTACGGGAGAAAGAAGCGCTCTTGAAAAATGTTGACTTTATCGTCGTTGGCCCCGATGATGCTTTTACACTGATGTCACAATCGCTGGAGCTGGGAGCACATGATTACATCCCTGGCTCCGAAGTTCACCAACGCATCCCAAAAGCACTTAAGCGCCTCATCAAGCGACAAGCTCGAAAAAACAAGGCGCGTTGAGGCTCCTCTTTGGGGGCGATGTTGAGGTCGACCATGTACCCCGAAGACGACTTGCATGTTCTCTTTCGTACCACTTTTGAGCGCGCATCAATTGGTATCGCACACGTCAAACTCGATGGGAGTTGGCTGCGGGTCAATGAACGTTTGTGCGAGATCTTAGGGTATGATGAACAAGAACTCCTCTCCACGACTTTCCAACACCTCACTTTTCCCGAAGATCTCGATAAAGATATGGAACTTGCCTATCAAACACTGGAGGGAAAGATCGACAGGTACTCCATCGAGAAGCGATATATCCGCAAAGATGGAAAAGTCATCTGGGCGCTGCTCAGCGTCTCTCTCGTGCGCGATGCCAACGGAGAGCCCGACTTTTTTATCTCCATCGTGCAAGACATCATGCTCCGCAAACAAACCCAAGAGATGTTTCGAAGCACCTTTGAACAAGCAGCCGTTGGCATTGCACATGTCAGCTTGGATGGTGTCTTCCTCCGTTGTAACCAAAAGTGTTTCGATTTTCTCGGATATCAATCCCACGAACTCATCGGGCGTACATTCCAAGAACTTACCTACCCTGAGGATGTGGAAAAAGGCCGTCAAGCGCTTCGAGACATGGTCTCTGGTCGCATCCCGTATTGCTCGTTTGAGAAGAGATACTTTCGAAAAGATGGTTCCTTTGTTTGGGCGCAATTGACTTCCGGGCCGGTCTTTGGTGTCGATGGTTGCCCTGAATATCTCGTCTCGGTGATCGAAGATATCCAGGCTCGAAAAGACGATGAGGCGTTGCTCATTCGACAAAAAGAAGAATTGCTACAGACGAACCAAGAGCTCGACAGCTTTGTGCAAATCGTCTCTCATGATCTCCAGGAACCCATCCGCGCTGTCATCTCGTATTGTGAGCTACTCAAAGAGGATCTAGGAGATGATTTGTCCGAGGATGTGAGGGACGATCTCAAATTCATCTCAGGTGGAGCCACACGGCTCAAAGAGATGATCGGCTCATTGTTGAGGCTCGCTCGTTCTGGTCGAAAAAGAGTACAGAAGGAGCCTGTGTCTCTCACGCGCTGTGTGGAGGGAGTGTTAGGTATGTTGAAGGTGAGTCTTGAGGACGCCAACGCAGAGGTAGAGCTTCATACCTTGCCCCTTGTCTACGCTGATGAAGAGTTGTTAAGGCATGTTTACCAAAACTTGATCGAGAACAGTGTGAAGTTTTGTGGAGAAGAGCCCATTCGGATTGAGATCACAAGTGAGCAGGTGGATGGAGAGTGGGTATTTGGTGTTAAGGATAATGGGATTGGTTTTGACGCCAAATACGCCGATAGAATCTTCGAACCATTCAAACGGCTACCCCAGACCATGTCCCGCTCTGGAGAGGGGATTGGTTTGACGATGTGCCAGAAGATCATCCAACGACATGGTGGGAGAATTTGGGTTGAAGCATCGCCTGGACAAGGCGCACACTTTCGCTTTACACTCGGTGTTCAAGAGGCGTCAGGGTGAGATTGTCTTGAATGTTGTGATGGTGTGTGGGGGAGGGTGAACCAAAAAGTCGTCCCTTTGTTGGGGGTAGACTCTACCCAGATAGAGCCCTCGTGTTGTTCGATGATTTTTTTGCAAGTCGCGAGGCCGATTCCAGCGCCAGGATATGCGCTCGTTGTGTGGAGGCGTGAGAAGGGGGCGAAGATTTTCTCGTGATGTTGTTTTTTGATCCCAATACCGTTGTCCTTCACCGAAAAAAGCCAACGCCCATCTTCTTGTTTGGCGTCGACGTGGATGATCGGAGCGGGACCAGAGAACTTGAGCGCATTTCCAATGAGATTTTGAAAGAGTTGAAAGAGCGCGTGGATATCGCCTTCTACGATTGGTAGTTTGGCGATACTGATGTCGGCGACGACCTCTGGTGTGCCTGCAAGAAGACTTTCGCACACTTGTTGGACGAGTTGGTTGAGCGCGACCTTTTGGAAGTGTTGTTGTCCCCGTCCTTCCCGAGTGTATTCGAAGAGACTATCGACAAGTTTTCCCAAGCGTGTGCTGACCTTAAGCATACACTCAAGATACTTTGTTTCGTGTTGGGTGAGCTTGTCGCCTGCTGAATCTTGGAGCAGTGTGCCAAATTGGGAGAGTTGTCGGAGGGGTGCTTTGATGTCATGTGCTGCGATCCCAACAAAGCGTTTCAGTTCTTCTTGTTTGCTCGCCACCTGACGAGAGAGCTCAACCTGTTTTACGGCGTGATAGACGGATTTTTCGAGATCCTCTGGGGTGAGTTTATTTTTGGAGAGATAGTCTTCAGCGCCTTCTTTGAGAGCCTGCACCGCGATGGCTTCGTTTCCTTGGCCTGTTAGCAGTACGATGGGGATGTCTACACCCTTTTGGCGCAAGCGCATAATGAGAGACACACCTGTGTCAACGCCCAAGTGGTAGTCGAGAAGGATACAGTCAAAGGAGTGTGGGCCGATGAGCGTATGATATGCTTTCTCTATATTCGATATGTGCTCGACTTCAAAGGAAAACTGTTTGCTTTTTTTCAACAATCGTTTGTGATAGTGAGCGTCTGCTGGACTATCATCTACGATGAGGATGTGCAGGTCTTTTTTCATCGCATAAAAACCTTTCGTACGCTTAAGGCGTGGAGACCCCCTTCTTCAGAGGGGGGAGGAAACGCCCGTTCTTCTGTTGTAAGTGTATCCATCTATTTTT
>MDTD01063201.1_pt1 | contig 27150 bp, 26 predicted proteins | sample 811221 | NCBI WGS metagenome assembly MDTD01 (sample SAMN05326646, study PRJNA326480) | marine metagenome | isolation source: seawater | place: Pacific Ocean: South West | collected 2011 | reverse complement strand
TGGTCTAAAATTCAACTCGGTTGGAATCTACATGTTCATGGGAAGGGAGAGCATCAATTTACATCAGTTCGCGAAGGGATTGAATATTTTCGCCAGCAGTTTCCCGACATCATTGACCAAGATCTGCCTGGATTTTCAATTGTGCGGGACGGAAAGCCTGTCGGACCGATCCAAGATCACCACAGCCTCATCTTCACCAACTTTCGGGCAGATCGAGCGATTGAATTCACTCGTGCAATTTTGGACGATTCCTTCCCACATTTTGATCGAGGATTACGACCCCGGATTCACTATGCTGGGATGATGACCTATGATCAGGACCTCTATCTTCCGCCAGACTACCTTGTTGGAACACCCAAAGTTGAAAATCCTTTCGGCAAGCGAATTCTAGAAAAGGGGTTGCGACAATTCAGGCTGACAGAAACTCAAAAATTCGCTCACGTGACTTTCTTCTTCAATGGAGGCTACCGGGAACCCCTTGATCCAAAAAAGGAGATCTATCACTTGATTAACTCTGACAAGGTTGATTCCTTTGCGAATGCTCCAGCCATGAAAGCTAAGGAAATCACAGACCAGGCAATTCAGTTTTTACGTTCCGGAGAGTTTGATTACGGACTAATCAACTATCCAAATGCCGACATGGTTGGTCATTGTGGAAAAATAGAGGCCGTAATCAAAGCGGTGGAGAAGGTGGATCAGCAGCTTGGTAGGCTGTTGCCCGTGATCGATGCAGTCGACGGTATCCTTGTGATCACCGCAGATCATGGGAATGCAGATGAGATGCTGGTCAAGAATAAGCAAGGTAGTTGGGAAAGTAGTACGAAGCATTCACTGAATCCAGTGCCTTTTGTTATTTATGATCCGAAATACAAGCAACAGTATCAACTTCAAGCACACGACTCCGAAATCAACCTAGACCTAAGTCATGTCGCAGCAACTCTGTTTATACTCATGGGGGAAACACCTCCTAATGACATCAACGATTCCCTATTCAGATTATGACCTTGTACTGGAAAGTTGTCTGTAAAAATCACCAGATTACTCCTGGCCATATCGTAGTATTGAAAAACTTAATTTCTGCCCCAACCTAGTACAAATGTCCCAGATCACCTGTATTGGAGCCGGATATGTTGGTGGCCCAACAATGGCCGTGTTGGCACTCAATTGCCCAGAACATAATTTTACAGTTGTGGACATCAATGAAGAGCGAATTCAGCGCTGGGCTTCTGAAAACCTACCGATCTACGAGCCTGGTCTGCTGGAAGTCTTGCAGCAAGCAAGAGATCGTAACCTTTTCTTTTCCAACGATATTCCCAAAGCTATCCAACAAGCTGATATTATATTTGTTGCCGTCAATACACCAACCAAGGCATTTGGTGAAGGAGCTGGGAAAGCTGCCGATTTACAATATTGGGAAAAAACTGCACGAGATATTCTGACACATGCCCGACAGCCTGAAGTGATTGTCGTCGAGAAGAGCACACTACCGGTTCGTACAGCTGAGGCAATGTCACAGATTTTATCTTCGGGTTCTAGCCACAGCCGTTTCTCAGTCGTATCCAACCCAGAATTTCTGGCAGAAGGTACTGCAATTCCAGACCTGCAGGCACCAGACAGAGTACTAGTTGGTGGGGAAGAGAACGAATTTGGTCGCCGTGCAGCCAGAAAAATCGCCGACCTTTATAGTCATTGGGTTGTGGAAGACCGGATACTGCTCACCAATGTCTGGAGCAGTGAACTCTCCAAATTGGTAGCTAATGCAATGCTGGCACAACGAATCTCATCGATCAACAGCATTTCGGCACTTTGCGAGAGAACGCAAGCCAACATAGATGAAATCAGCCGTGCCGTTGGTATGGATCGGAGAATTGGGCCCCATTTTCTGCAGGCAAGCATTGGATTTGGTGGTTCTTGTTTCCGAAAAGATATATTACATCTATCATACCTCTGTGAATACTACGGACTGCCTGAAGTTGCTGATTACTGGGCCAGCGTAGTGCGGATCAACGAGTTTCAGACAGATCGTTTCTTCCAGAATATCCTCCAGCAGCAGTTCAACACCTTGGCAGGAAAAAAAATCACCTTGCTTGGCTTTGCTTTCAAGCCGGATACTGGAGACACACGTGATTCTCCAGCCATTCCGCTATCCCGAAAGCTATTGAGTGAACATGCCCAAGTAAGAGTACATGATCCCAGGGCCCGTGAAGAAATCGAGCATGATCTGGCTTCCATGGAAGGAGACATCGCTTTTATCGAGGATCCGTACGAGGCTGCTTTTGGAGCCCATGCTGTTGCCTTAGTGACACAATGGCAACAATATCGTGATCTCGACTACGGACGCATCTTAAAGAATATGATGCGGCCTGCTTACCTGTTTGATGGCCGAAATCATCTCGATCATCAATATCTCTTCAATCTGGGTTACAACGTCTTCCCGCTGGGGAGTGCCCCCCTAACTCACCTTTAAACCAACAACCTTGGTGGTTAGGAGCCACCACCTTTAACCTGAGGGGAATCAATGAGTAGCTTTGAGGCCAACCTGAAGACGATGCCCTTTGCAGAACAAACAATCCTGCTCCGCGTCTTTGACTCTAAAGACAAGTTGATGGCGATCTTGCCCAATATTCCAGCCAAGCAGGGAACCTTGCGTGTGTTTTCTCACATAGCCAGTAGCACGGGACAAATTAGACGGAACGAAGCTAACGAAGCGCTCCGTGTTTTTGGAGAGTACACCGAGCGTGCACAACAAAATCCTGGTCTTCATCCTAAGCTGGATCTTCTCCTCAATCTTCATGACGGAGACTTTCTAAGAATTGAGAGGATCGAAAGTTCATTCTCCAATCTGCTAGCTAATATACATGATCGCAAGGCAAGCGCAGCAGAATCGGAGGCCTTCATCGAATTACTCAATCAAGGGAAAGTGAGAGCTGCTGAAAAGGTAAGGAATGAATGGGAGCCACAAACCTACGTGATTGATGGAGTCCTAAATTACTTTGGTACTCATGGAAATCGGCGAATGGGATCAACCTACTGGGACAAAGTTCCTTTGAAGTATTCCAACTATACGGATCAAGACTTTGAAGCCAGCGGTGTGCGCTATGCACCCGGTAGCATCGTCAGAACCGGAGCCTACATTGGTCCACAGACCGTAATTATGAATCAGGCTTTTATCAACATTGGTGCCTATATTGCGGGGGGCGGTGTGATGATTGACGGTGGCAGTAGAATCGCCTCCTGTGCTCAAATTGGTCGAGGGGTTAAATTCGGCGCAGGCTCCGGAATTGAAGGCATCCTTGAACCCGCGGGCCGTCTGGCCTCCATCGTCGAAGATAGCGTCAAAATCGGAGCGATGTGTGAGTTAGCAGGTATCATTGGAGAAGGCGCAGTCGTTGCCAGCGGGGTCGTAATGGCTTCCGGTAAGAAAATTATTGACGAGGAGACAGGAGACGTTGTCCCTCCACTAGAGTGCCGTGTGGGTAGTGAAACGTTTCTGCTTCCTATTATTCCACCGTATCGCCTTGCAGTGGGAGGTTCCCTATTGAGTTCCAAAGGAAGCATTGCAACGGATGCAGTCATCCTGAAACCAGGAGATCTGAGAGAGTCAGCAACCCTAAAGCATTTCCGTAAACAAGGCATTCTTTACAGCTGATTGCCAACCTTCTGACGTCCGTGCAGTACGCACGGACGTCTTCTCATTGTGCAGCAATTGCCTTGCTATCTCGTAGTTCTTCTACGATTGTTCGATCGATTGGCACCTGGACATATCCAGTTTCTTCACTCCAGAAATAATAGTAACCTGTCGGTGTTCCATCCTCTTTCTCACCACTGGTAATCTTACCATCCTTGATCGTCCAAGACTTAACGACCTGTCCTTCATCGACGTAACTAACCTTGTAGTCTTTGCCCAGAACATTATCGGCACTTCTAAAAAACTGGTTACGAGCTTCTTCTGTACAACCTGCAAGAGCTAGGGCTAGGAGGAAGAGACCTGTCAAAATCTTCATATGTCATCTCCATGAGAGTAGATAAATTCTGAAAGAAAATATGAATTAACCTAGCGAAAGCTAGCAGGGAGCGCAAGTGAATCTGGCGAAGACGGCAGATCCTGTCACTGAGAGTGAGGGATCTGCTGCACAAGGAAAGGAATCAGCCGAGTAGGTAATAGAAGCCCATGTAGCTCACACCCATAATCACGGTAGGAATAGCCGCACCCATAGCGAGGTTGGCTGGATTCACACCACCAGGGAAGTAGCGGGACAAGATGGATTGCCCAGCAGGATTTGGAGCGTTGGCGATGACTGTCAGACCACCACCTGTTACGGCACCCGCGACAACTGCGTACTTCTGGCCATCGGTGAAGCCAGGTACCAGTGTACTCAAGTAGGTGATGGCGGCGTTGTCATTAAATGCTGTCAGAATGGTTGCTCCAATCATCAAAGGTAGTTCACTCAAGCTTTGCAGTACAGGCGCGATCCACCAGCCCTGAACCCCACCATGGGTTACCAGACCAGCCAGGAAGAAACCAACCAACAAGGGCCCCTTGATCTCTAGTTTGTTCTGGTAGGCTTTGGACGCCATGGTGAAGCCAATAAAGAAGAGGAAGCCCCCAATGAACAGTGGTGGATAGTGCGCGTTGAAGACTGTCCAGGCCATAAAGAGCAGGTGAGTGACTGTGACCCAACCTGGAATAGGATCTTCACGATCTTCCCACTTGGCAGGAGTGTCTGCAGATTCACCAGAGTCCGACTTCTTTAGGTTGGCAAATTCATTCTTGAAAATGATGTAGTAGAGGATATTTGCTACCACAACTCCGATGACAGCTTTCCAACCAAAGTTGACCATCATGAAGGCAATATCCCAACCCCAAGGAGCAGCAACCATCAAGACTGGTGGTGCTGCAAAGTGAGTCAGTGTACCCCCGACAGAAACATTGACGAACAGGAGCCCAATCGTTCCATAGGCGAATTTGGGACTCGGGTTGTAATCATAGAATTGCTTGGCTAGTAGCAAAGCCGCGATTGTCATTGCAGCTGGTTCAGTGATGAATGAGCCAAGCAAAGGGGCAAGTGTCAAAATAGAGAACCACCAAGCCTGAGTTGTAGATTGACCAAAAGCAGCCACTCTACCCATAATTTGCTCAGCCAGCTTCACGATTGGGCGGGTAGAAGCGATAGCCATAATCACTACAACAAACATCGGCTCAATGTAGATCACTGTGTGAGCGATATAGTCCTTGAAAGTAGACCAGTCGTAGAAACCCATGATGGCAACCATCAGCGCAATTACCCAAATTCCAAAAATTGCCTCTACTTCACCTATAAAGTGGAACAACTCAGCTTTAAAAGATGGGCTGTTCTTGATGAACTCTTCAGACTTTCCTGCTTTGCGAAGTTCTTCTTCATGGTGGTGTTTGATGTGGTGAGCTTTCTCGGTCAGTGGAGCAGCCGCAAAAGTGTGGCAAATTGCTAACAGGAACACCAATGAACCTACCAGATTGAAAGGACTTTCTGCGATGCGAGAAGCCAAAATCGATCCGATTCCCCCTCCTTCTGGGTCGTTATAGTCTTCTAGGGCTATTGGGAAGTTTGTTTCCACAGTTCCACCGCCACCACCGGCTGCAATCACAAAGCCAGCAAGTAAGACGAACAAGACTGGGATCATCCAGGCTCTTCGCGATAAGGCTACAGCAGCCAAAGTAGATAGATTCCAGTCACGAATTCCGAGCTGTCGCTCAATTCCGTCCAACATCTTTTGGATTGGTACTGGCAAACTGTGACTTCCTAGCACTTGGTCTCGAAACGCTATCGAACTTCGGCGAGTTCGGTTCGCTGACGCTCCTGAGGACCGGCGTCGAAAGGAGGGATTTCTCCGCATTTTGGGCTCCATTACTGAAAATATTATGAGAGGGGAAGTGATCGGGGGCAAAATTGCTTTGGCTTTTTTCTGGCATGCCTGTTCAAGATCAACTGGCAAATGCTGAAAACAGCGGAAGTGGCGGCGTCTGAAACCTAGTGATTCAGACTATTTGAAAACCCCTCTCCTGATTCGTTTGCAAGGATACATTGATCAGTTCCGAAAGCAATCCGAAACTCCTGCAGCAGGGCTATTGTGTCAACTGATTCGCTAACTATCTTGCATCTGTCTGACTTACACTTTAGTACATACCCGAAAAATTGGGGCCAGTGGTTTTCCAAACGACTATTGGGGGCTACAAATTGGTGGCTGAACCGGAGCTCAAAATATCCGGCACAGCGCTACCATCAACTGATTGAAGTTTTGAGACAGATGGACTGGGATCACTTGGTAATTAGTGGTGATCTCACTCAACTTGCACTCCCCGAGGAATTTGCCCGAGCGCGGATGGCCTTGCGGCTTGTGCTAAAGGACCAAGAAAGAGTTAGTATTGTTCCTGGGAATCATGATTATTACGTAAGCGAAACCGAGGAATCAGACAATTTCCACAGCTACTTTGGAAGTTTCTTTGGCAAGAATGAAATTCACACCCGTCGACTGAATCAGAATTGGCACTTGATTGGTTGGCACAGCGCAATACCAACACCATGGTACAGTGCTTCTGGCCGTGTCCGGCGTGAAACGCTGAAGGCCACAGACAAATACATACAACAACAAGCGACAGATACACGGTTTGTTCTGGTCAACCACTACCCTATCAGTTTTCCAGACAGAGAACACGATACGAAACACGAACTGTTGAACTTGGAGCAGGTCCAGTACTGGCTGAGCAATCGGCCAAAGATTCGACTGTATCTGCATGGACACATTCATCACAACTGGCATCATGTGCAGCAGTATTCGTCGCATTCACTGCACATTGTCAATTCGGCTTCGTCGACCATGATTGACGAGAACTCTGCATCAAGTTTTCACCGTATTCGGTTGCACAAGGACCAAATACAAGTGGAACCTATTAGTTTTTGAAAGCCCATGTCCAAACTTTGGTTATCCTTCTGCTGTCTAGCTTTTGCTTCTCCGGTGTTTGCTCAAGTAAATAGCATGTCTGACAACCGCTGTGCTGAAGCAATTCGCCAACTGACAGAATTCGAACCAACTGGAATTTACGGGAGTAGTGTCGAACACGAATGGACACCGGCGTCAATGTATTTGTTGCAGCGAGAAGCAGAGAAATACCGGATATTGCACCGACATTTCCTTGATCAAGTAGAAAATTGGCGTTTCGAAGTGCTGGAAATGAAAGGAGGGAAAACTATGATGTTTGTTTTCGCTAAAACTTTTGAACCTCGCTACTGCGAAGGGCCTAACGCTTTTTTTGTTAAGCGAATCAAGCAGGAACCAGTTGGGGAAATTCGCACACAAGTTTCAGACAGAAGGTAATTTTTCTACTCTATTTCGTTTTCGGGGAGTCCATCCGTGGCGCATTCGCTCTAGCGTCTGCTGCCACAGCATCTCTCCAAATTTTCGCAGAGAACGAGATTGATTTTTCATAACTCACCTCTCTTTCGGAAGTCTGCGTCATTGCTTACCACAGATCGCTTTCCTGGACTTCAATCATCTCCAGGACATCCTCTGTCAGAATTAGGTCATCACCAAAAATTGGTTCTCCAATCACTTTGTCAATCTGCTGAATTTGTCCGCCTCGCTCCAAATAACGGGTGGTAGCTGCCTGAATTTCTTCGCGTGTAATTTGAAGGATCATGAGATCTCCTTGATAATTTAATCATTTATTAGTTAATAATTTCAAATACCTAAGTAATCTTAATGAAGATTTTTTTAGGCTGTTTATACACAAACTGCAGTATACATGCCATGAATAAAAAAAACTCTCGCCTCCCACAATTTCCCAAAACTTTATTTTTAGTCGGAAATCCGCCAATATAGATTTTCAGTTATTCTTACCCAATAAAATCTTTTTTGGTTTCTTATTCAGGGAGGAAATAGCCCATGGCAGAAACCACATCAGAATCTGCACTTTCCGAAGAAGAGTTAGAACACTTTCGGAAGAAATTGCTCGCAATGCGCGAAGAGATTTATGCAGAAAGCGCTGCAACTGTTGAGGAAATGCAGAATGAGTCCACTCTTTACCCTGATCCAAACGACCGAGCCAGCCTGGAAGCAGATCACTTTAATACCCTGAGGATCAGAGATCGTGGACGGAAATTACTTGGCAAGATCGAAGCAGCCTTACAGCGTATTGAAGATGGCACTTTCGGTATTTGCGAAATAACCGGCGAGCCGATTGAAAGAAAACGTCTAGAAGCCCGTCCAGTTACTACCCTCAGTCTGAAGGCAAAAGAAGAGCAGGAACTCGAAGAACGTCGCCAACATCGCTGACTCAGAACCTACCCACCAACTTAACAATGCAAATCAACCAATCATCCTCGCTTTTTGCTAGGGCTCAGCTGCGCATTCCAGGTGGAGTGAACAGCCCCGTCCGAGCATTCAAATCTGTTCGCAGTACCCCCCTTTTCATACGTGAAGGGAAAGGGAGCCACATTACCGATGTCGATGGTAATGACTACATCGACTATATTGGCTCTTGGGGGCCTCTTATCTTAGGACATTGTCATCCTGAAGTTATTGCTGTGATTGAGGAGACACTACGCAGAGGTGCTTCTTTCGGAACACCTACCGAAGGTGAAGTGCATCTAGCAGAAATGATCTGTACTGCGGTGAACAGTGTGGAAATGGTTCGACTGACCAACTCTGGCACTGAAGCTTCCATGGCTGCGATCCGAGTTGCCAGAGGATATACGGGTCGTGACAAGATCATCAAATTTGAGGGGTGCTACCACGGCAGTGTGGATTCTTTATTGGTCAAAGCAGGATCGGGTGTTATGACTCTTGGCCTTCCAGACTCCCCGGGAGTGCCTGCGTCCTTCGTTGAACATACTCTTCTTGCTGATTTCAATAATCTTGAGTCGGTCACCGATCTCTTTGATGAATATGGTTCCGAGATCGCAGCAGTGATTCTCGAGCCTGTCACAGGAAACATGGGGATGGTAGTGCCAGACCTAGATTTTCTGAAAGGATTGAGGAATCTATGCGATGTACATGGATCCCTATTGGTGTTTGATGAAGTGATGACCGGTTTCCGAGTTGATTACGGAGGGGCTCAGTCGATCTTTGGGATCATTCCGGACATGACTATTTTCGGAAAAGTGATTGGAGGAGGTCTGCCGGTTGGAGCTTATGGAGGCAGACAAGATGTGATGTTGATGGTCGCACCCGCTGGTCCAGTTTATCAAGCCGGTACTTTATCTGGGAATCCACTGGCGGTAGCAGCTGGTCGCAAAACATTGGAAATTTTGCAGGCGCCCGACACCTATGCGGAATTGAGCCGAAAATCCAACTGGCTCATCGATGAAATGCGTCAGAATGCTGGACAAAACGGCATTCCATTTCAGGCCAATGCCATGGGTGGGATGTTTGGCTTTTTCTTTGCTGAGAGACCGGTTCGTAATTATCAGGATGCTGCCGAATCAAATCAAGATCGATTCCGTAAATTCTTCATGGGTATGCTAAAAGCCGGTATTTACTTGGCGCCTTCTGCCTTCGAAAGTGGCTTTATCTCGATGGCCCATACTGAAGAAGACCTGGAAAAAACAGCAGTAGCCTGCCGTAAAGTGATGGCCACACTGTGAGCTTGCTCACGATCGATGAATACCTTCGGCAGCCCGTAGCAGAGAGACTACCCTACTATCAGCGGGAGGATAGACTATATCATGTGATGATGTCGCAACAGTTCCCTCGTCCGCTGATGGAGGAAATCTTCGGTATCGCCAACACACTCAAGGCAATGTCACATGACTACGAAGGTCTTGAGTTCCTCTCTCATCTGCTACGACACAAGCGGGCAATGCTTTACTTCACCCAACCTTCTACTCGTACCTTCCTCTCCTTTTTGACTGCTTGCCAACTGGTTGGTATCACCACTGGAGAAGTGCAGGATCCTGCACTATCTTCTGAATACAAGGGGGAGAGTCAAGAAGATGCAATCCGGGTCTTTAGCAGCTATTTCGATCTTGTAATCATGCGTGATCCAAAACCCGGTTTTTGTGAATACATCGCATATCGCCAAGATCGGACTGGCTTCAGTGTTCCAATCCTCAACGGTGGCAGTGGCAAAGACCAGCATCCCACCCAAGCGCTACTGGATCTCTATACGATGCACCGTTCCTTCCAGCAAATGGGAGGAATTTCCGGGAAGAGGTACGCTTTCGTAGGAGATCTTCAACGTGGTCGAGCAGTACGTTCAGCAATGTATTTGCTCGCTAATTACGAAGACCTCGATTTCTATGCCATTGCGCCCAAGGGTTTTCAAATTTCTCCAGACCTTCAACTACACCTGAGGGAGCGGGGTGTTCGTCTACACTTCACAGATCAATTAAATGAGGTATTGTCTGAGGTGGATTGCATTTATGTGACCCGTGTACAGGATGAGTACGATCTCTCCGGAGAGTCGGGCAAAATCAATTTGGCAAACTTCAGCCTGACCGAAGAAAATGTAAATCTACTTCCAAAACACGCCATCATTCTCCACCCACTGCCTCGGCGTCAGGAAATATCCAGGGAAATCGATGCTAATCCACGAGCAATGTACTGGTCTCAGCTACGTAACGGAGTCTATATTCGGGCTGCGCTTCTGCTCTACATTTTTGGAAAAAATAAACAACTGCCAATTATCTAGGTGAATCTGGCTCATGATCAATAACCCTTGTATTAGGGACGCCATAAAACTAGCATAAATTACTGATTTTTTATTTATATTCACAAGCTTTACACACTCAAAAATTTTAAGCTGAGTGTATCGGGCATTTTTGAAGATGTCCTGGGCACAGCTATGCGAAAATTCCAACAGTTTCAAAAAAAAGTGGAGCAGATATGGGTGGAAAGAAGATAGAATACAAATAATATGAGATAGCGATATTTGGTGATGGTTGCGCGTACAAACGCTGGGACTATTGGCAGTTTAGGCTTTGGTTGGAAAAGGAGAAGAAATACGCAAGGAAGAGTTTGCGGACAAGGAAAAGGACAGAAGCAGTTGAACTAGTTAAGGAACTTTACTTGAAATTGTTTGCAGCCATAAAGCAAGGCATGAGTTGTTACAGTATTACTAGTGCTGAGACAACAGAGAAATACTTAGCTGCGAGGAAGCATGATTTTAAAATGAGGCTGATTGCAGCAAGTAGGTATAACACACTGAAATTACATCTGAAGCATTGGGTAGCATTTATTGACAGGAAAAAGAAAGTAAAGGCTTTAAAGCGTAAAGACTGCGAAGGATATTATGAGTGGCGATATGCACAGGTAGGGGGGATGTAAAACAGATTTCTCAGCAGAAGAAGTATCCTGCTTTCATTGAATGAGACAGAAGTTTTTATGCCTATGATCATAGCTACATGCTATCTTTTCTATGTACAAAGATTGTAGATAAATAAAATTTTTTGATGAACAACATAAGCTAAAGACTAATACAATATTACTAAAACAACCATTCTCAAGTAGTTAGTAAGATTCAGATGGCAACAAAACACTTAAAAGAACTGCCAGCAGTAGTGTTTATCATTTTACTTTTATTATTTATTACCAAATTATCTTTTTCCCAAGAGAAGAAAAATGAACTAGTATACCAGCTGAAAAATGAGAATCTACAAACGATTTCAGACAATTATTTCCAATACTTAGAAGGCGTGAGTCATACAATTCCATTTACAGAATTAAAATCTGGAAATTGGACAAATAGTATGAAAACAACTCAATCGTTTTACGATGGTTACTGGATAAAATTAGCTGTATATAACCACACAAAAAATGAGGTTATGGGGATTCACCATAATTTCAATTTTGAAAAAAAATTGATCTTTGAAAATAAACTTGGTGTAAGGATATTTAATTTCTTAGATTCAGAACAGAAAAATTATAAATATAAAGATGAAGATCGTATCTGGTTTGATTACAAAATTCGAATGCCAATTGGAGAAATTACTGAAATATATAGTTATTTTCGTAGCCAACCACTGGATAGAATAAATTCAAGAAAAGGTGGTATCGATAAAATCAGTATCGGAACTTGGGAGGAAATTGAATTTGCTGAAAATTTCAGAACTTCAAGATATTTAATTACTATCCCTGTTTTTTTCTTTTTTGCGATATATTTCTTAATGTTTTATTTGGTTTCAAGAGACAAAAATTATCTTTGGATCTCCATTCTTCTGTTTGTCTTTTCATTTCAAGGCGTTGCATTTTCATCTAGTTCATACTTTGGCTATAGATTCAATTATATGTATGGACCTATGGGGTTGGCACTAGTTTCTGCCGTAGTAATTCAGTTTTTCAGAAACTTGTTACTTTTGAATCACAATTATCCAAAACTAGATCAAATATTTATTTGGACGATAAGAGTTTATCTAATCTTGATAATAATTTACTTTTTTGACTCTTTCCAATATCCAGAAGGAGAGATTTATAAAAATTTAATTGAATACCCTTTTCCCAAATATGGCGTAGGTACTATTCCCCTTTTTATCGCATCAATTCCAGTTATTTTGGCCAGTTTCACTTCAGTTATAATTTCTGGAATAATGTGGAGAAACGGAGATAAATCTTCTGGTTATCTAATTATCTCTTTCTTGATACCAGTTGTAGGTACATTATCACAACTACCTCGATTTTTAGTTCCTGATATTTTTAATGAAAACTATGTTGTTGAAAGATTTGTAGTATCAATTCCAAGTTTTGCACTTCTCTTCATTCCGGCAACAATTGGATTGGCTCTTGCCCAACGTTCAAATGATACAAAGCAAGTATTTTTTGATAAACAAATTGAATTGAATGAATCATTAGAAAAAAGAGTACAGCAACGAACCTACGAACTTACAAAGGCTAATCAAACGATAACTGAAAGTATTAATTCTGCCAAGGCGATCCAAAGTGCTATACTTCCGGAGATTGATGCTAAGGTTTGTGGATTCAAGGAATTTGAATACGTTTGGGAACCAAGAGACATCGTAGGTGGTGATTTTTATTGGATGGGTCAAAAAGATGACTGGTCAATTCTAATCGTTGCTGACTGTACTGGTCATGGGATTCCAGGCGCTTTTATGACATTAATTTCAAGTACTCTTTTAGGCAGAGTCTCCCACTTGAAAGACTTGAGTAAGCCTGATCAAGTATTGAGTCATTTGGATGAATTGCTCGAAGAGACTTTAAGATACAAAGAGGGAGGTGAAACTAGTTTTGGTTTAGATTGTGGTGTTATTTGTTTTTCTCAGAAGCATAAGCTTTTGCGCTATGCAGGTGCTAAGACCAATCTCTATCAAAAAATTGATGAAGAGGTAATTGAAATTAAGGGTGACAAGAAAAGTTTAGGTTACGAAATGAAAGAGCACCCAATTGAATTTAAGGTTACTGAATTTGATACAAGTCAACATTCATCTTTTTTCATATTCTCTGATGGGATTACAGATCAAGTGGGAGGAGAGAAAAAACTGATGTATGGGAAGAGACGAGTCATTGCTCGCATCAAAGAAGCGGTTGATGTTCAGTCAGCCGTCAACAATATTATCGCTGATATCAATCGGTATCAAGCTGGACACAAGCGAAGAGATGATTTAACCTTGTTTGGTTTCGCTATCTGAATCTGCTTTCACAATCGTTAATCAGCCGCCTGTCGCCTCTGATCGTCATTCATATCAATATACGCTGGGTAGCCTGAATACTCATATGTCCTTCCAGTGGGCTGGGCTTTAGGGAAATTATCGACCTATGCGGGATCAGTGTCGCGCAGATCGAACGCATCTACTATCACTTAGATGATGAGATCCACCTGACCGATACCTTAGCAGAACTACCGCAAGAGATAAGACGGTACGATTGAGGTGATATAGAAAATCGATATGGAAAATAGTGAGAGACTGAGTGAGGCTATCCAATTTCTATCAAGATATTGGATGGAAAAATCTGAACTTGATAAAAAGATTTCTCTTCTGAACGTTTCAGTCAAGCGTAACTTAATAAATATTTATCAAGAAGGAGAACGTTTCCGGGAAACATTTGATCTGTTGAGCAAAGACAGTAAAGAATATCTACTATTTTTTAAAGAAGAAGAAAAAGAAGAATTAATAGAGTTATCAGGTGAAAATCAATTCCTAGTAAATGTGGAGTGGCAGTTTGATAAGAAAATGGATCTAAATTTTCGTGCTAGTCTGCCAAAAGATCCAAACAGGATGAATAGCGAAAGAAAAGGATTTTTTATACATTTGATGGTTAAAGACACCGACGGTGGAATCACTGTAGATTATCCAGATTTAGATGCCGAAGGGATTGATGATCAAAGTGTGAAAATTTTAGAAGATATGGTGATATTATATCGAAATTTGCAAATTTTCTAGACAACTAATTGATGGTAATCAAGATATGGTAAGATCGTCGTAGCACAAAACATTTTTTGAATGATTCCAGCCCAAGCAAAAAATTACTCTCAGAACAAATCAGAATTTACTTCCTCAATCGTGTTAACACGATTCACACAATACTAACCACTGCTAGTCATAACTCCTGTTCACGCAATTTAATGGAATCGCTCACAGTCAGTGTACTCAGATTTGCTAGCTACGCTTGTACCCACTCCCTTCTTGCTAGTTGATTCTGCGATCCACCCAAACACCAGAAATCCGAAAGGGAAATTTAATTTAGGAGAACTAAGGACATTTGTGATAACAGCATCGCCTAAATTGAGTGCCTCTACCACTGTCAATAAAATACGATAATTCTCACTAATGCGGTGGCTGACTACAGGTTGTGTGTGGATGAGATGATTCAGCTGATTTGGAAAGATAAATAATAATATTATGTTAGACTTATTAAAAATCTACCAGCTATTTTTTAATAGAAATAAATTTACTACTATTTACGTAAATTCGACATTTCAATCTCAATAAATCAAAATTAAATTTTTTCTATTACCATATATTTAAATTACTTAAGTTTTGGATTTTTTAATTTCCTATTGCTAGAGCACTTTTGTATTTACTAAGGACTAAAATGAATCAAATCGATTTGATTCGAAAAAATTCTCTTTTTTCTGAAAAATAAAATATTTTATAATAATTTTCATACTACCTATAGTAGTTCCTAAAGAGATCTTATTTGCTAATGGTTTTTCAAATAATTTATCAATTACAGTATTAGGCAGTTTGAGGCAGCTACTGGGTGTGGTGAGATGAATGAGATGATAGCTGCTCTGTTGGTAAAGAGAAAACGCGTTAACACATAAAAGCAGCTAAGTTGAACTAGTTTGGCATTGAGTGTGTGTGCTGTCAGTGGTAGCAGTTGCCCACTGAAAAAAATTAAAAGGAAGATGCTCGTAGAATCAGTTTATAGCTTAACTTAAGTGCAGTGCTGTTTAACTGATTTGTTGCACATCTGTTATACACTTGAAAATATTGGCTATAAATATTTGAAATAAAATATGAAAAAACCAGAGCTTTGTATTAGAAACGCTTATGTTGTTTTACCCGATCAACTACACGAGACTGATGTGCTGGTAGAAGATGGGATCATCAGCGCTATTGGTCGTGGATTGCCAGACGGAAAAGAAACTCTTGATGCTGCTGGTCTGATTCTCTTCCCAGGCTTGATCGATCCACAGGTGCATTTTAGAGAGCCAGGAAATACTCATAAAGAAAATTTACACACTGGATCTAAAGCTGCTGCTGCTGGAGGAATCACAAGTTTCCTAGATATGCCGAACAATAATCCAGCTGTGATCAATGCAGAACGAATGGCCGACAAGAAACAACGTGCTGCCGAGCAGTGTGTGGTCAACTATGGCTTCTTTGTTGGCGCTACTCCCAAAAACCTAGCTGAAATCAACTCGGTTCCAAATGTTTGCGGAATCAAGGTCTTCATGGGCTCTTCTACCGGAGACTTGCTTGTTCATCGTGAAGAAGACCTAGAGCGAATTTTTGCCAATGGTAGTCGCCTAATTGCTGTACACGCAGAGAGTGAAAATCAAATTCGGGACAACACTGCACTGCTCCAAGGATGTAAGGATGTCAAGGTACATCCCAAAATTCGAGATGAGGCCACTGCACTGGAAGCAACAGAATTGGCAGTTCGTCTATCTCTCCAATATAAAAGAAGGCTTCATGTTCTCCATCTGACTACAGAAGAGGAAACCCTATTGCTGCACCGCTTGCCAAGAGATCACAAGATCTCCACGGAAGTCTGCCCACAGCACTTTACGCTAGTAGCCCCAGACTGCTATGAGAAACTAGGAACTCTAGCCCAGATGAACCCTCCCCTACGTAGCCCGCGTCACGGCAAAGCGCTCTGGCAGGCGCTTAAAGATGATATCATCAACTGCATTGCCACTGATCACGCCCCACACACTCTTGAAGAGAAGGATGTTCCTTATGGTAAGGCTCCATCGGGGATGCCCGGAGTAGAGACCTCCCTACCATTACTCCTGACAAGGCATAGTCAAGGAGACTGTAGCTTGGTGGAAATAGCAAAGTGGATGAGTGAAGCACCAGCTCGACTTTACAGGATGAAAAACAAAGGAAGGATTCAGGTAGGGTACGATGCCGACCTGACCTTGGTTGATACACAGTTGAAGCGAACCGTGGAAAATGGGAAACTATTTACGAAGGTTAACTGGTCTCCCTATGCAGGCATGGAATTAACAGGATGGCCAATTCGCACCATCGTTCATGGTCAGACTGTTTTTGTGAATGGCCAAATCCAGCCAGATGTTCGTGGTAGAGAGATACAGTTCATGGAAAACTAATTCTTTCATTCCTGCTCGCTCGTTTTTCCTTTAAATCTCCTCATTGAGTTCCCAATCGAGATTTACGTAGAGCTTCAGTAAAGAGATGCCTGTCATTTTCCTCAAGAATCGCAGCCTGCAAACGATTCTCATACACTTTCAAGAGCGTATAAGTGTACTCTTCGACTCGCTTCAGTCGACGAGGAAGTTCATCTTCTTCGTAGTGAAGGCCAGAAGGAATTGGAGCCAACAATCGGTAAAAAATGAATCGTAGAGAAGCTTGAGGGTAGTGGATCATGTAAAGTAAATAGGGGACTGCTTGCTTGTCTTGCTCAAGCTCCTCATAAATGCGTAAAAATAATAAAACCAAATGGTAATAGTTGATCCCTCGGCAGACTTGGCGTTCTACAAAATGTCTGATTGAATCCATATAGCGTTCTTTATTGAAACGCTGTTGACCTGTGTGTGATTCGTAATAGCGTGTAATCAGAATCGAAGAGATGAAATAGCTCCATGCCTTGCGAAACTCTCCTAGTGGAAATCGTTGACGCTGATCATTGTGCAAGAATTCTTCAGCGCAATTGATCAAAACTCCTGTGGTTGAGCGTGTTTGTTGGATCGATGGTATCCGAAATTGAAAATTCCTAAGTAGCTGACGAAGACGCTGGACATGCCCATCTTCTAGAGGGTTTTTGCCTGCATGTTGTTGATTCAAACTGATCCAACGATGTAGCCCTCGAAGCGCCTCCCAGAGCTTTAAGTAAATAGAGTTTTCATACTGTCCCTGCAGTTCCTTGACAAAGCCAGACCAATCTTTGACAGGTAAGCTTTTGGGCAATTGTTTAAGCAATTGAATCGGAAGTTGTTGGCGCTCTCGTTGAAATGCTAGTGAAATCGGTTGATTCGGTAAAAGAAAAACCAAGGCTTTGCGTTCTTGCTGAAGCTGCCTCATTCGATTCGCCAACTGTATCAGCATTTCTTCAGGTTCCCAATCCTCCTGACCCTCTTCCAGATTGGCTGCCAACTCTGAAATAAAACCAATTAACCCATCAATTTCTTCCAACTTATTGGAAGCGGCTCGGAGATAATGTGCAGGATCTTCACGTTCAAACCGTGAATACGCTCGATGCTCATGTGGAAGTAGAAAATGAATTTGGCGATCTAACTTCTTGACCTCCAGCAAACTCTTCTGCAAAACATCCGTTGGATTGCGACGAAAGGTTTCCAAAAAGTCTTCAAAGGCTTGTTCAATAACCTGGTTGATTTGTTTTGGTAGTGCCTGGGCTTCCCAAAGTTGTTTCCAATGGGTCGTAAGTTGGGAACGGATTTTCTCTCCGTCTTTTTTGAGTGAATATCGGCCCTGCTGAGCAAAACTTTGATACTGCTGATCTAAGCCAGCACTTGAAACTTCCTGAGTACGAAGGAGATCCAGCTTTTCAAGCACCCCTGCACTCACACTCGACTGCTCGCTATCAGCACCCTGCTGATAGAATTCCATTGGCAGTACGCTCTCATTCAGATAAATTTCTCCAATCAGCTTGGAAAATAAAGTGCGGGTGATGTTGATGATCTGTTCACTGGTCTTAATCTCTTCCGGTAGAATAATAGTGATTGTGTAAACTCTTGAAATTTCATTGAAATCGAGTCTGGATGCTGGTAACGGAACCTTTCCTTGCAACTGCAAACCAGACTCAGACTCAAATTCATGAACAGGTAGAAAGCGAATCTGATGATTCGGATCACGGAGCCTCAAGTCCAGGCTTGCAGAAAATTCGAGGATGGAAGGAATAAGGTGTTTGAGCAGAGTGACTGTCTTCTCCGGAAGTTTTGTTGAAAAGTGAAGATTTTTGAGAACAAACTCCTTATCAAAAGTTTGCTCCATTTTATGAAGATCATAGTCGCGGATCTGTTGTTCGAGGACATCAAGATTCCCAGGACGACGAAAACGCTCTGCAAAAAACTCTTCGCTGAAGCCTGAAACAGCCATGCATTAAGCTCAGTGGAGCAGGAATAATTAGCGCTTGCGAACGGTGGCAATATCACTATTCCAGTGGCGCAATTCTCGGGGGCCTTCCAGAGCCATCTTCAATTGAATCAATTCCATGAAGGGCTTGCTCTCAATATCAATATCTGGGTAACGCCGGCTAAGGTAACTCCACAAATTCAGAAAGTTTTCATCTTTCTTCTTCTCATTTTCCCGGTTTCGATCTTCTGGAAGGAGATCCTCCCGATGGTACTGCGCATGCTTACTCATAACAGATTCCCTTGTCAACCGTGATCGCACCCGGAGATGCCCAGTTATCCAACTATATTAGTCGTTGTTAGGATGGTAAGCTGCAATCTGCTTGCCTCACCTCCAAGCACTTCTTCTTTTCATTGCATAAAACTGTTTTTGTTGAATTTTATAAACCGTTCTTCACTCGTCTACTCTTCTCAATTTTCAATATTTTTCTTAGATGCCGACGTCCTCCCAACAAACTATTGTCCTCAAAGTGGGGACTTATGTTCTTCAGCAACTCAATGGCAAATTGGATTATAACCTGATCCAAGAACTAGCGAAAACGATTGCTGAATTACGCCAGAGAGGCCATGAAGTCTTACTCGTCAGTTCAGGCGCAATTGGAGCTGGTCGGGAACGCTGCACGGTCCTCCCAAACCCTCCTCAAGCAGCCACACCCGGTAAGGGCCGTAAAGAATTAGGGATTCAACAAATGTTGGCGGCTGTTGGACAAGTTCGCCTGATGCAAATCTACTCAGAATTTTTTCAGGAACACCAAATCCTTGTTGCTCAGGTGTTAGTCACTCGAGCTGACTTTGCCAAACGACAATCGTATCTGAATATCCGCAATACCATCCAACAACTACTGTACTTTGGAATCTTACCGATCATCAATGAAAACGATGTGGTCTCCACGGAAGAGTTACCCTTCTTTGGTGACAACGACCAACTCGCTGTTTCTTTTGCTGCATTGGCAGGTGCCAGTCATTTGTTCTTCCTAACAAGTGCACCAGGGTTGTTGGTTCGTAAGAAACAACCTGATGGCTCTACAAAAGAAGTGGTGCTTTCTGAAGTCAAACAAGTGAATAAGGAGTTGCTTCAGCATTGCCAACGTCCAGGTACCAACGTAGGTCGTGGAGGAATGGAGAGCAAAGTACGGGCAGCTGGAAAATCCATCTCCTTCGGCATTAATGCCTACATCACTTCCGGAAAAGAGCCCAATACCGTTCTCAAAATCTTAGATGGTACGCAGGTGGGCACTCATTTCTTAGCTCATGGATCAAAACTTAGAGGTTATCGCCAGTGGCTCGCAGCAGGAGCGCTGAGTCAAGGTGAAATACATGTGGACGCAGGTGCTGAACAAGCTTTACGAGTTCACAAAAAGAGTCTCTTGCTCTCAGGCGTTTGTGAGGTCCAAGGAAATTTTAGTGCTAAGGATCCGGTCAATATCTTTAATCTCCAGCATGAGCTTATCGGGGTCGGACTCGCAGCTCAACCCGCCCAAGCTTTGAGAGTCTTACTCCAGCAGAGTGAAGCTAACAGACATACACGAGCTGTAATTCATAGGGATGACTTGTTTCTGGCAGACGGACATCTCTAGTGTCTCTTTTCCAATGCCAAGTTGAAAAACTTGTCTTCGGTGGGGCTGGGCTGGGGCACTTAAAAGGGCAGGTTGTTTTCATTCCGGGTACCTTACCCGGAGAAGTCGTAGAAATTGAATTACAGAAGCAGCGAAGCGATTTTTCAGAAGCCCGGCTTATCCGAATTCTGGAGGAAGCCCCAGAACGAATCGCACCGCAAGAAAACCACTTCTACTGCTGTAGCCCCTGGCAAATTCTTGCTCCAGAGAAAGAGGCATACTGGAAACGTCAAATCGTCCTTGATACGCTGCAAAGACAAACTGTGCTCTGTCATAGTGATTTACAAGTTAGAGAGAAAGGGCCACGCTTAGGCTACCGCAATCGTTTGGAATTCCATTTTACCCAAGTGAAGAACCGACTGCGATTAGCACTTCATGAGCCAGCAAGCCAAAATCTAATTCCTGTAGAAACTTGCCAACTTGGGCTACCCACACTACAACGGGCTTCTCAGGAATTGATCCTCCTACTTGATGATGCTCAACTCCGACCAAAGGAGATGGGCCGATTGGTTTTACGAGGGAATCGAAACGGGCAAGCTGTTGCTTTACTTCAGATAAATACTGCTGCAAAGCAACGTTTAACCTCTCACCAGCGCAACTGGCCGCAACTAGATTTCCATTTCATTGCTTATTCTGAGAGCTTTCCAAAAGAAGCTGTATCTCAAAGTGAATTATTCGAACCTGTTACGAATACAAGAATCTATTTCGGCGGACTAGGTTTCTTTCAAATCAACCCATTCTGCCTAGAACCGCTTGTGTCCGTGGTCAGTGAATGGATCAAGGGAGAGGAGGTCTTAGACCTCTATGGTGGGGTGGGAACCCTCAGTTTGCCACATGCCAAGCAGATACAAAGCTGCGTGATTGTTGAAGAACATCCTGACGCAATCCATTTCGCCCAGAAGAACACAAAAGCAATTCCTCACTTTCAGGTCACTTCCTCAAAAGTACAACAAGCCTTGAAACAAATTGGTGTTCAGCACACTGTTCTGCTAAACCCACCTCGGGCTGGAATTGCCAATCAAGTCCGTCAGCGACTCCTCAAGGTGAAACCCAAGAGATTGATCTATCTCTCCTGCAATATAAGCACTTGTGCACGGGATCTCAAAGATCTTCAGAGCTATTACGAGCTAAAGTGTCAGCAGGCATTCAATTTTTTCCCAGCCACACCACACATCGAATTGTTAACAATTCTAGAAAGGAAGAAATAAAAAAAGAGGAGGAGGGGACTGGATCGGTAAAGTCTTAGATTTTAGTAAGCCATATCGATTGGTTGCAAGTGGACCTCAAGCAGTACTTGTGAGTGGGAACTCACCCGAAATTTCTAAAAACCAAATCCAATTCGATCAAGAGTACCAAACCACTTGCGAGTGTTTGACTTCTCGGCGTTGTTAACACTCCTGATAAGCAAGTGCGTTATCTTTACCCATGAAACGCTTGGCCAAGGCTAGCGGAATAGAAGGCAAGTGGACGACAATCAGTCTATCCAATACATTTAAAAAGTCTCGATTCACGTTGAAGCAGAGGAACCGAGTTCCTGAGCGAAGGTATTGACGCACCAGCCAGGAACCCCTTTGATAATCTACTCAATCTCAGAAGTTAGATTGCTGATTTCTTTAAGATCGTTGGAGATGTTGCGTAAACTGTTTTTTCTGGGGACAGAAGGATGACGGTATGGAAGGCTTGGGCAAACTTCCTGAGACAGGTGATGGTCGAAATGTTATGCTTTAAGTAAACGAAGTAATAGTTTCTGTGATGTCCTTGAGTAGCTCTGGCTAATGCTGACAGGCCCAAAGAGATTATGTTTGAAGGTGTGCCTGTCTTTGCTTTAGTAAAGGTAAATGAAAGAGTTCCCCATTTTGATTGCAGGATTCAACTCCGTGACAGACCTTGGACTCAGTTCAAACGCTGAATGGGTGTAGAGTCTATTTACCTCGGTAACCCTCGTGATTCTATCGACCGAACCGAGTCGATATAAACTAGCCAACCTACTCTCTCGCTTATTCCAGAGAAAAAATGCAGATAATTTAGGCATCGGCATCTAAATTCAAAGACTTCCCCGACCCTTCTTCACCTGCGCGGAAGGCAATTTCTCGTAACCTATCAATCTCGTGCATCAACTCATCGACCTGAGTATGATTTGCGTATCCTACAAGAACATCCTCTGCTCCCACCAGTAGCTATGCTTGTGGCAGGCCTTCAACTTCCAAACTCAACTGATTTCGGGCTGGTGACTCGGTGATTAGTCTTGAAATAATCAAGGCTAGCGTAACTATTTGTGTAGGAGAATCCACTGCTTGTATTGTCGAATCAAAAGGAAATAAGTCTTGAACCGAAGGTGTTCAATCAGTTTTTCGTTAGACTCAAATTCCTGCAACCGCTTGTAGTGAAAACCTTTCCCAACAAAAATCCTCAACAAAGGATCATTGCTTGTTGAAAAGTACTCGGATCAACAACCTGGTCCGTAATTTTGAATGAATCAGACCAAGTAATTAGAAGTAGACGCTTTTCTGACCTCGAAAAAGCATCGGCAGGACAGTCGATCTAGTCATCCACAAAATCACTGAAACATGAGGTATCCACGCTGAATCAATGGTGCGCAATGACTTCAAGTGAAGACAAGAAATCTCTCCCGCTGAAAAACGACTAGCGCTTCCCCTGCCCGCACAACGCGCACTGCTTCACGCAATTTTTTGCTGTTGACTAAACTGAAAGATAGATTTCCAGTATCTTGTTGAGCAGGCAATTGCCCATCATCCAGAAGTCTGAGCGGACTTACTTTAACAAATTGCCGAGGACAACAGCTTCAAGCCCACCAAAGGAATAGTCAGCAACAATAACAAGGGGACTCTTCGAAGGGATATGTTGAAAATCCCTTTCTGAAATTCGAGGTTCAACCTTTCATGCACCGGAACAGGTTTCCCAAAAATCAGCAGATGTTAGATTGACTGGTAGTTGCTCATATTCACGATGTTCCTCATCAATGGCAAAAATTATTTACGAAAATTGTCTGATCAGTGTTAGCCCTGAATGAGATTTATGCTAGAGAAAAGTCAGCTAAAGATTTTGTTTGATCAACTGAATGGCCTGATTAACTTCTACTTGGTTTAGCTGTCCATCCTTGAAAAAAACCACTTTGCCAGCTCTATTTAAAATGATCACTGCAGAGCTCTTCGGAGCTAGACCCCATGCATTGCGAATCGCACCCTCCTTGTCCATTACAAAGCCTGGTATTATTATTTTCTCTTACAGTCTTCCACAGTACGCTGCACAATACCGGAGATTCCAAACATGGCATCATCTAAATTGATAATATTGAATGTCTGATGGAGATCACCTGGGAGTAAGTCGAACTGTTCCCTCAAAAGTCGATCAATGAAGGTATTATTTAGGGATGCAGCTGAACGGGTTCCCGCTAAATGGTAAATTGTGAATATCTTCCCACGAAGTTCCCTGCTGTCCCACGGAACATAGCTGATTTGATCTCCCTCCAAATTGAGTTTTCCAAATTCGGTTAAGCTCACTTCTGGTAAAACTTCTCCAAGCTTGATCTGAGAGGCAGAGCTAATTCTAAGTGAGAAAACTACCAAGAAAATAACGGGGGAAATTTAATTTTCGAGTGCATCTGTATTCTCAATTAACTATTTTGAAATTTTGATAGACATAGCCATCACAACCTGTAGACGGGATCTGTTGAAAAAATTGATATCATAAATATAAAATGGCTTTATCTACAGAACCTCAGAGCAGCAATCTATTAAAGCCAAAGATAAATCATTTAAAAACCGATACAAGGGTTTCATCTAAATTTGACTTTGCGGTATAGTATATTGTTTTTTTGGCTAAAATTAATAACTTTCATATCCAATACAATCGATAGATATCTCTGAAATCCCAAAAAGATCAGGCTTGCCAAACAGAAAGTATTTTATGCATTTTGTAAATCCCGTACCGATGGAATCTTAATCTTTACTGTATGACTGAGGAAATAACGGGGATATATCCACAGAGAGTTTACATTACCGGCAATTTGAGGGAGCAATGTCGAGAAACAATAATTGTTTTATTAGTTTCCATAACCTCAGAGCATACTGGCAAATGAGCAAGGAGGTCTGATGGCAGAGATAATTGTCATTGGCGGGGGCCCAGCAGGTCTGTCAGCCGCATTGATATGTGCGAGAATGGGCCTTGACACAACTGTTCTTGAAAAGCGCACCTTCCCAGTGATCAAAGCCTGTGGAGAAGGGTTAATGCCAAGTGGAGTTAATTCTCTAAAGCGTCTAGTTCCTCAGAAATTAATCGACAAAATAGAATACCAAAAGTTTTCGGGCATTCGATATATTGCTCCCAACGGTGAGTGCACATCAGGCTATTTTGGCAATGGTGATGGGTGGGGAATTGAACGCTCTGAACTTTCAAAACTACTAAGTCAGGCCGTTGAACAAGAGCCAGGAATCAAAGTCTTTGAAAACACTATTGCTAAAGTGGAAGGCTCAACTGAGCAGCCTATCGTTCATTTTAATGGCAAAACTCTGAGACCAAACTTATTGATCGCTGCAGACGGATTGCACTCTCCAATTAGAAGATGGGCCGGACTGAATGGATCAACTTCGAAATTAAAGCGTTGGGGCTTGAGGCAGCATTATAAAATTGCACCATGGACCAATTTGGTAGAGGTCCACTGGTCAAAGGATATGGAGGCCTATGTCACACCTGTATCCCCAAATACCGTTGGCGTTGCTGTTCTGAGTCACCAAGAATTGATATCAAGTTGGCAAAAGCCGATTTCTTTAAAAGAAACATTACAAGTGTTCAAGGATTTAGGACCAAAACTACTTTTGAGCGAAGCTAAGGATCAACTGATTGGAATAGGCCCGCTTCATCAAAAAGTAAAAAGAACTGGAACTGGGAGAGTGGTATTGATGGGGGATGCGGCAGGATATTTGGATGCAATTACTGGGGAAGGAATCAGCAATGCCATGGAACAAGCTTTGCTGATAGATCGATTACTGAAAAAGCAGAAAGAGAAGCTAAGTCTAGATGAGTTGGTGATGGATTACTCTAACCAACTACCTGCTTTGATGAGAAGATACTATTGGCTCACTAGGCTCACCTTGCTTTTGCATTGCCGTCCATCATTAGTCAACAAAGTTGTCAAAGTCTCTCAGAACGCCCCTTGGTTGTTCAATTATCTGCTAAATTTGAATTCTGCTTGGAATTTTTTCCGAAGCGGCTAGCCATTCACTCCAAATTCATGGGAGAAGTCATGGACGTGAACTACTCAAAATTGTTATTAAAAGAAGTATCGGAAAGATTGGTAAGAAGTCCTGAAGACGAGAATACCGGTACTTGGGCCCCAATTGACCATATCGAAGTGAAAAAATTATTGTTAGGAGAAGCAGACGGGGGGTGACGGGAGTCACGTGACTCCCCAAGGAATCAGGCAGCAGCTTTTTGCCGCACTTGTTCAACAAGTTTTGTGAATTCTGTGGGGTTTTCGTAAGCGAGATCGGCAAGTGATTTTCGGTCAAGCTCAATGCCTACACTTTTCAGGCTGTGCATGAACACATTGTAGCTTAAACCATGTTCACGAACAGCTGCGTTAATTCTCATGATCCACAATTGTCTGTAATCACGCTTGCGAACCTTACGATCGCGGTAAGAATATTCTCTAGACCGTTCTACTGCATCTTTGACGGTTCGCCATAGGCGACCACGGCCACCTCGATAGCCTCTAGCAGCTTTAAAATATGAATTTTTTTTCTTACGCGAGTGTACTGCTCTTTTAATTCGTGCCATTGGTCAAATCCTCTAAGCGTATGGGAGCAGTGCAGCGACTGCTTGATGATCGCTGCCCTCAACATATCCTTTCTGTCGGAGGCTGCGTTTTGCATCGTTGCTTCGCTTACGCATGCCATGACGCAAGTACGCTTTTTTCCGTTTGAACTTTCCAGATCCCGTCATCTTGAATCGTTTTGCCCCACCCTTGTGAGTTTTCATTTTGTAGCCAGCCATATTATTTCTTCTTTGATGGAGCAAGAATCATGAACATGGAGCGTCCTTCGTTGCGGACAGGTTGCTCAACAATCCCGTTCTCACCTATCATGTTTTGAAATCGCTCAATAAGAACTAAGCCCAAATCCTTGTGGGCCATTTCTCGACCCATGAAGACAACATTGACTTTCACCTTGTCGCCTTCTTCAAGGAAGCGAAGAGCGTTTCGCACCTTAAACTGCAGGTCATGATCTTCAATCTTTGGTCGGAGTTTCACCTCTTTAAGGTGTATCACTTTTTGATGAACTTTGGCAGCGTGTTGCCTTTTACTTTGCTGGTATTTAAACTTTCCGTAGTCCATTAGCCGGCAAACAGGCGGATCAGCTTTAGGAGAAACTTCGACCAAATCAAGTCCATCCGATTGAGCTCTAATGAGGGCATCGGCAACTGTAATCACTCCAACTTGTCCACCTTCTCCATCGATCAATCTGATCCGCGGTGCGGTGATTTGATCATTGACTCGTATTGAGTCATCTTGCTTGTTCGGAGCTTTCGATCTACGAATGCCTATGGTCGCCTCCAATATTTTTAGGTAGATTGGTAGGCACGGTCGGGATTGAACCGACGACCCCTACCGTGTCGAGGTAGTGCTCTCCCACTGAGCTACGTGCCTGAGTAATTCGAAGATATTATTTCCCATCCAGTTCTTGAGTTTGGCATCGACCGACTCTCCCACCGAGTAACCCCGGCAGTACCATAGGCGTTCAGGGCCTT
>MDTD01181792.1_pt1 | contig 27151 bp, 21 predicted proteins | sample 811221 | NCBI WGS metagenome assembly MDTD01 (sample SAMN05326646, study PRJNA326480) | marine metagenome | isolation source: seawater | place: Pacific Ocean: South West | collected 2011 | reverse complement strand
ATTGCGAATGGCGTATAATAAGGAATAATGTTACAAAGTCCGGGGCACCTGGCAACAGAACGCCCCCTTTAAAATACTTAATTTCTAATCAATTTTAAATTATCTAAAAAATATATTTATCTGCTAAATAAATTAATATTCCTGCAGCTATGCCGAGCAAAATCCAATATAAGTTATCCCTTATCATGCAACGAATTTGCTCAAGTTTGGTTTAAAGTAATTAGGTCCTTTCATCACTTTACCTTTTTCATTATAGATTGGTTTACCATCTTGTCCCAATTTACTCATATTTGAGTTTTGAACTTCTTTGAAGCATTTGTCTAAATCTATGCCAAATGCATGGCCAGCACCATATGTTACATACAAAATGTCAGTTAGTGCGTCAGCAACTTCTTTTATATCTTTGGCATCTATAGCTTCTTTTAATTCACTCAATTCCTCTTCAATTAGCTCATATCTAAGAATGGTTGTTTTATCATTTGGAAAGCTAGCTTTTTCTTTGATTTCTTGGCCAAAAGTTTCCATGAATTTTTTGACGCTTTCAAAATTGGTCATTGTTTATCCTTTTATTTTATAATTACTCAATAAGAGTGTATTATATCAATGAATCAAACATGAAATACAGAATAGAATTTGACAGTATTGGAAAAATTAAAGTACCTGGTGATAAGTATTGGGGGGCATCAACAGAAAGATCTAATAAATATTTTAATATTGGAGATTTTCTAGTCAGACCTTTAGTCATTCACTCAATAGCGATAATAAAAAAAGCTGCAGCGATTGTTAATGCTAAAAATAGAGATTTAGACCCAAAATTAAGTAAATATATTATTAAAGCTTCAGAGGAAATTATTAAAGGAAAGCACGATAGTCATTTTCCATTGAAAGTTTGGCAAACTGGGTCGGGTACCCAAACTAACATGAATGTTAATGAGGTTATAGCAAATAGAGCTATCGAGATGATGGGTGGAAAGTTGGGATCAAAGAAACCAGTTCATCCAAACGATCATGTAAATAAATCTCAGTCTACAAATGATGTATTTCCGACTGCGATGCATATTGCAATAGCCATAAAGACAAAAGAAAAACTTCTTCCATCATTAAAATTATTAGAGAAAGAATTAGAAAAAAAATCAAAAGAATTTAAAAGTATTGTAAAAGTTGGCAGAACTCATTTACAAGATGCAACTCCGCTTACTTTAGGGCAAGAATTCTCTGGGTATTACTCTCAATTAAAAAAGTGTGTGGAAAGGATAGAAAATGCTCTTAAAGAAATTTACCATTTAGCACAAGGTGGTACAGCTGTAGGGACTGGATTAAATACAAAAAAAAATTTTGATAAAAAAATTGTTAGAGAAATAAGTAAAATTACAAGATTACCTTTTAAAACTGCTAAAAACAAATTTGCGGCATTAGCAGCACATGATGAGATAGTTAATTTTTCAGGAACGCTCAATACAACAGCAGTTTGTTTAATGAAAATTGCTAATGATATAAGATTTTTAGGTTCAGGACCTAGAGCAGGTTATGGTGAACTTATACTTCCATCAAACGAACCAGGATCATCTATAATGCCTGGAAAAGTGAATCCAACTCAATCAGAAGCAGTAACAATGGTTTGTGTTAAAGTAATTGGAAATCATAATGGTATAACTATGGCAGGATCTCACGGACATTTTGAGTTAAATGTTTTTAAACCCTTAATTATTCATAATATTTTACAATCAATTGAAATTATGAGTGACTCAGCAAAAACTTTTGCGCTTTATTGTGTCAAAGGAATAAAAGCAGACAAAAAAAGAATAAAGCACTTACTGGATAATTCTTTGATGTTAATAACTGCACTCGCTCCTAAAATTGGTTATGATAAAGCTGCACACATTGCAAAAACTGCCCACAAAAATGGCACTACTTTAAAACATGAGGTGGTACAAGCAGGGTTAATAAATGAAAAAGAATACGATAAAATAATGAACCCTTTAAAGATGACAAAACCAAAATAGATTAAGAAATTTCTAAAATAAATTTTTTAATTTTCCTTAAATCAAAAATATTTATAAAATTATCGTTTAATAAAATATTTTCAAACATATTTTTAAAATATTTTAAATCTTCTTTAGACGCTTGATAATTATTTGTTTTTATATTCTTAAAACTTATTTTATTACTTAAAATGTTTATGCTACCATTCACATCTAAATCAAAAATTTCATCTTTGTTTTTATATTTTATATTAAATATTTTTAGAAATTTTTTTTTATCTAAAGTTGAAATCTTACAATTAAAATCAAAAAGTGGGAACTCCTCTAATAAGTTTATAACTCCTGAACATTGGAAATTACTATCTTCAATGCTTAATAATTTATTAAGATTTAATCTTCCGTACGATAAATCAATTCTTAAATTAAGTTTATTAATTAGAGTTTGACTAAATTTTTTTGATTTAAAGCTTATTTTATTTTTGCTATTAACTTTCTTGATAATATTTTTAAAAGATAAAAATTTTTCAAAATTTAATTTTTTCAGTAATTTTATATTTATATCATCAATAACAAAATTTGCTTCTGTCTCAAAATAAGGATCCAGTGTAATTAAACTCTTGTTTTTGAAAGATAAATTTTTACTTCTGAAAAAAGAATTAAAAATTTCGAATTTTTCCTTTGAATACAAGAAATCAAATTTTAAATTTGTATTTAATAATTTTATTTTCGCATTCCCTCTAACCGAATTTTCTTTAATTTTATTGAAGTTGATATCACTTTGAAAACCAATATCGGAAATATTAATTTTCATATTGTTTAAATTTTCATTGAATTCAGATTTAAATTTTTTATTAAAAATTTTGCCGAAAAAAATATTTTTATTATAACCAAAATTTGAAAAATCTATATTTTGGAGGTTAGTCAAAAAATTATTTTTATTATAAAGTTTTAAATTTAAATTTTTTAACGAAAATTTATTTTTTTGTTTAAGTATATTTTTTAGGAGCGTATAAAATTCGGGAACCTCCAAATTAAGTCGGTTTTTATCAAAAACAATTTTTTTTGTTTCAAAGTTATCATAATTATAAATACTTAGTAATTTTGGATATAAAATAATGCTCTGTGTTAACAAACTTGAAGATATTTGGTTAAATTCAATTTCCACATTTTTAATTTCTATATTGGGAACTGGTAAAATATAAAAATTTATTTGATCATATTGATTTATTCTTAGATCATAATTTTTGAATAAATAATTGTTAAAAATTTCTATTTTTTTTTCATAGTTAAAAAATTTTGGTATTATCAAAAATAATGCTGAAGATACAAAAAAAATAACGAATAAATATCTCAGAAAAAAAATAAATTTAAAAACTACTGAATATTTATTGTTAATATATTTTAGAAATTTATTTATCATTTTTTTTATTTTTATAACTAGTATATAAATGAAAATTCTCTTTTATGAATAACATAGAAAATTTAATTGAAAAGCTAAACAGAGAGCAGAAAGAAGCTGTTTTAAATACTGAAGGGCCTAACTTGATCGTTGCAGGTGCTGGTTCTGGAAAAACTAGAGTTTTAACTACTAGACTAATTCATATTTTAAATAAGAAAATGGCTTGGCCAAATCAAATATTATGTGTGACGTTTACTAATAAAGCTGCAAAAGAAATGCAAAATCGTGTCATGCAATATATAAAAGGGGAGTCAAATGCTGTTCCTTGGCTTGGAACGTTTCATTCAATAAGTGTAAAGTTTTTGAGAAGGCATGCGGAGGCTTTAGACTACAAAAGTAACTTTACTATTTTAGACACTGATGATCAAAAAAAATTAATACGCAATATTGTTAAAGGTAAAGACTTGGATGCAAAAAAATTTTCTCCACAATTAATTTTATATCATATCGATCAGTGGAAAAATAAGGGTCTTCTTCCAAAAGATATAAGATTAGAAAAATCAAATGTAATCATAAAATCAATTTTAGATGTATATAAAATTTACCAATCTAAAACTAAAGATTTAAACGCATTTGATTTTGGAGATTTAATTTTATTTTGTGTGAAACTATTTGAAGATCACAAGGATATCAGAGAAATTTATCGAAAAAACTTTAAATATATTTTGGTTGATGAATTTCAAGATACAAATTTTATACAAAATAAATGGTTAAATTTATTAGTGAATGAAAAAGACAATATTTGTTGCGTCGGTGATGATGACCAATCGATTTATAGTTGGAGAGGAGCTGAAATTAAAAATTTTTTGACTTTTGATCAAATATATAAAAATTGTAAAGTTTTTAAATTAGAACAAAATTATAGATCAACTAAAAATATTTTAGAAACAGCCTCTACTTTAATTTCTAAAAATTCTAATAGAGTTGGAAAAAAATTGTGGTCTTCTGCTAATCAAGGTGAACTAGTAAAATTAAATTGTTATAGAACTGGAAAAGAAGAAGCCCAAGGCATCAGCGATATAATTGAACACAATTTGAAAAAAAAGTATTCATTAAATAATGTTTCAATTTTAGTCAGAGCCATATATCAAACGAGGGAATTTGAAGAGCGATTTTTGCAAGTTGGAATTGGTTATAGAGTTTTAGGTGGTATTAAATTTTACGAAAGAGCAGAAATTAAAGACGCTGTATCTTATTTAAGAATAATTAATCAAAAATATGATGATCTAGCTCTTGAGAGAGTTATAGGAGTGCCGAAAAGAGGAATAGGTGAGAGTACTTTAAATCAGATATATTCTTTCAGTAATAAAAATAAACTTTGTTTAGAAGACTCAATAATTAAAATATTAGAGGTCGGTAGCTTTAAACCAAAAATTAAAACTGTACTTTCTCAACTAATAAATATGATTCATAAATGGCGAAAGGACTCTTTGAATATGAAACACTTCGATTTACTTAAGATCATTTTAGACGAATCTGGTTATTCTTCTATGTTAAAAAATAAAAAAGACTTGGAAAATGAAAATAGATTAGAAAACGTAAAAGAGCTTTTAAGAGCTATGCAAGATTATGATAATCTTCAAGATTTTCTCGAGCACGTTGCGCTAGCAACATCAATAGATCAAAAATGGGAGGGTGCTAAGGTTAATTTAATGACTATGCATGCTGCAAAGGGATTAGAATTTGATGCCGTATTTCTTCCAGGTTGGGAGGAAGGACTATTTCCTCACCAAAAATCTCTTGAGGAAAAAGGTGATTTTGCATTAGAGGAAGAAAGAAGGTTGGCATATGTTGGAATTACAAGAGCTAAAAAAGAAGCTTACCTGTCTTTCGCTATGAAAAGAGCTTATCATGGTGACTGGATGGATGCATTGCCTTCAAGATTTATTAATGAAATTCCTGAAAACAGCGTAGAAAAAAATGAGATCAATAATGATAAAATGGTTGATGATTTTGAATTTAATCAAGATAACTCGATAGAGTTTGAAGATGAATACAGAAGCCCTGGATGGGACAGGTATAAAAAAAATAAAATGCTTAAATGGAAAAAATAAAAAGATTAAGACAACTTTGTAAGAATGAAGGAATAGACGGCTATATAATTTCAAAAAGTGACGAGTATTTTGGAGAGTATATTCCAGAATTTAAAGATAGGCTAAAATATATTTCTGGTTTTTCTGGATCCTTTGGGTTTGCAGTTATTTTAAAAAACTTAAATTATTTATTTGTTGATGGAAGATATACACTTCAAGCAGAAAATCAATGTGGTCAAAATTTTAAAATAATTACATTTCCTAAAGTAATGCCTAAAAATATTTTTAAAAAAAAAGGACTAATTATTGCTTTTGATCCAAAAGTATTCACAAAAAACTTCTTAAATATTTTTTTTAAAGAAACAAATATAAAGTTTTTACCTGTTAAAAAAAATTTAATTGATAAAATTTGGAAAAGAAAAGAAAATATTAAGATTAAGAAATTTTATACTCTTGCAGAAAATTTTACTGATAAAAACTACAGGTCAAAAATTAATCAAATAGTCTCTAATTTAAAAAAAAAGAAAGCTGATTTTCAATTTATTACATCTAGTGAAAATAGTGCTTGGTTACTTAATATCAGAGGGGGTGATGCTGAGTATGCTCCTTTACCCCATAGTTATATCTTAATTGATAAAAATAGAAATATATTATTTTTTTGTGATCAAAGAAAATTATCTACTAAATTTAAAAAGCACTTCACAAAAATTAAATTTATAGATATTAAGTTTACGAACAAAGTTCTTTCAAAAATAGTCAATAAGAATTTTATTATAGATAGAAACACTTGTTCATTTTTTTTTGAAGATTTAATTTTAAAAAATAATAAAGTATTAAATTATTTAGATCCAGTTTACTATCTTAAAGCAATAAAAACTAAAAGAGAAATTCAGAATATAAAAAAAGCTCACGTATCTGATGGTTTAGCTTTAACTAAATATCTATTTTGGCTAAAGAGAAATTTTGATAAAAAAAAAATTACAGAAATAAGTGCATCACAAAAATTATTAAATTTTAGAAAAAAAAATAAAGATTACTTATTTTCAAGTTTTCCTACAATTTCTGGAACTGGTCCTAATGGTGCAATTATTCATTACAAAGCTTCAAGAGAAACTGATAGGCTGCTCAAAAAGGGTGATATTTATTTGGTAGACTCAGGTGGTCAATATAAATTTGGAACTACTGATGTTACACGAACTATTTCTTTAAAAAACTCTAAACAAAGAATTAAAAATATTTTTACTAGAGTTTTAAAAGGTCACATAGCAGTAGCTAATTTTAGATTAAAAAAAAATACATCAGGTTCTGAAATTGACAGAGTTGCTAGAAAGTTTTTAAAACAAGTCAATTTAGATTATGCTCACGGAACTGGGCATGGAGTGGGTTATTTTTTAAATGTTCATGAAGGGCCACATTCTATTTCAAAACATAATAATATTTCTTTAAAAGAAGGAATGGTCGTGTCTAATGAACCTGGATATTACGAGAAAAATAATTTTGGTATAAGAATAGAAAATCTTATTTATGTGAAAAAAACAAAAAAACGAAAAATTTTTGAAAACCTAACAATGGCTCCTATTGATAAGGAACTGATTGATAAAAATTTACTTAACAAAAAAGAAAAAGACTGGATTAATTCTTATCATAGAACAGTCTTTAAGAATCTTAAAAAAGATATGAGTGATATTGATTTATTTGATCTGAAATTTGCTTGTTCAGCTATTTAGTAGTTTGATCCACTCTTCTTCAAAAATAATTTTAATATTAAAATCTTTAGCTTGATTTATTTTTTTTGTTGTAGGTTTAGAATCCCCTACTATTAAATAGTCTAATTTTTTAGAAATAGAACCTAAAACTTTTCCTCCTCTTTTTTCAACAATAATTTTTGCTTCAGATCTGCTCATATTTTTAAAACCACCTGTGAACATAATCTTTTTGTTAGAAAATATCCCGTCTCCTGAATGAGATACATAATTTACAATTTCTAATTCTTGAATTAGATCATTTGTTATTTTTAAATTTGTTTTATTTAAGAAAAAACTATCTATCGATTGCACTTGGGTCTCCCCAATTCCATCTAGATCGAGTAAACTTTTTATGTTTTTTCGTCTATAATCTTCAGAAAAAATTTTCTTGAAATTTTCAACTGATCCAAAAAAACCTGCAATAATTTTAGCATTTTCTTGGCCGATATGCCTAATTCCAATAGAATATATTAGTTTATCTAAACTTATTTTTCGAGATTTATTGATGGCCTCTTTTAAATTATTTATTGAAAGTTTGCCCCACCCTTCTAATTTTTCAATTTTTTTATAATCTAAATTAAAAATATTTGAAGGTTCTTTGACTAAATTTAGATTCCAAAATTGTTCAACAACTTTTTTTCCTAATCCATCGATATTTAATGCGTCTTTCGATACAAAATGTTTTAACTTTTCTTTAGCTGTAAAATTACAAGCATAGCCTTTGGTACATCTTCTGACCGCGTCCAGTTTTTTTAAATTTTTACTATATTCCTTTTTAGTTTCAGCTCCACATAAACACTTCTTAGGAAAAAGATAAATTTTACTTTTTTTATCTCTTTTTGATAAATCAACTGAAATAACTTGAGGTATAACGTCCCCAGCTCTTTGAATGTTTACTGTATCTCCTATTCTAATATCCTTTTTTTTTATTTCATCCTCATTATGTAAAGTAGCGTTAGATACAACAACTCCACCAACTGTAACTGGATCTACTTTAGCTACAGGAGTTATTGCACCAGTTCTTCCAACTTGAATCACGATATTTTTAATTTTAGTCACTGCTTTTTCAGCAGAAAATTTATAAGCAATAGCCCACCTAGGAGAGTTTGATGTATTACCTAATCTTTTTTGTAACGATGTATCGTTAACCTTGTAAACAAGTCCGTCAATATCATAATCTAACGTGGATCTGATTTGCTCAACTTTTTTATGTTTTTTTTCTATTTCATTTAAACTATTTAAAGATTGTGACAATGGATTAGTTTTAAATTTTAGTTTTTTAATATTTTTAAGAAATTCTTCTTGTGTCTTAAATATCATTGGCGAAACTTGTCCAAAACCATATGCAAAATATTTTAATGGTACTTTTGAAGTTTCCTTTGGATCTTTTTGTCTTAAAGATCCCCCAGCAGCATTTCTTGGATTTGCAAATTTTTTAGATATTTTTGCAAAATCTTTTTTTCCTATATAAATCTCACATCTTATTTCTAAGAGATCTGGTATGTTTTTTGAGTTAATTTTTTTTGGTAAATCGCTTATAGTTTTTAAATTTTCCAAAATATTTTCTCCAGTTTCACCGTCACCTCGAGATAACCCTCTGGTTAAAATCCCTTTTTCATAAATTAAAGTTGCTGATATTCCATCAATTTTAGGCTCACAAAATAATTCTATCTCTTTATTTTTAAAATTTAAAAAATTATTTATTTTTTTTAAAAAATCTTTCATATCTTCCAAATTAAAAGCATTAGATAATGAAAGCATCGGGCTAAGATGTTTTACTTTTTCAAATTTATTTGAAGGTTTTGAACCAATGATAAAGTCTAGACTTTCAATCTCTTTTAAAAAAGGATATTTTTTTTCAAATTCAAAAATTTCTTTTTTTAAATTATCATAATCAGAGTCTGTAATTCTAGGAGAGTCTTGATTATAATAATAATTGTTGTGTTTTTTAAGTTCATTTAATTTTGAATTATGAGTAGAAATTATTTTTTTCTTATTCAACATGAGCTTATTTTATTATATTCATAATTTTATTTAAAAAGTTTTTTTCATTTTTGTTTGGGATTTCTTTTTTAGCAATTTTATAATCTTGATTAGAAATTTTATAAGATAATTCAAACCATTCACTAGAATTATAATTATAACCTAAAACACTTAAATATTTTTTTGCTTCATCTTCTACTCCTAAATAATAGTATATTTCAATTAATCGATAAAGTGCTTCTTCGATAAAAATTGTTTCATCATAGGTGTCGATAATATTCTGCAATCTCTTAATAGCTGCAGCCCATTTTTCTGTTTTAATATAGTACTTAGCCACGTATAATTCTTTTGCAGCTAGCTGATTTCTAATTAAATCTTTTTTGAATTTTAAATCAAAGGCATACTCTGTATTTGGATATTTTTCTAAAAAGAAATCTATCTTTTCTTTTGCTTTTATCAGGGGTCCAAGATCTTTTTTTTCATCACTTATTTGCTCAAAGTAGATTATACTTTCCAGATAATGTGCATAAATAATATTTTTTTCAGATGGATATTTGGTAATGTAACTTTTTAAGCTTTCGACAGCTTCATCGTAAAAATTTATTGCATACAAAGAGAAGCTTGACATTAAAGCAGCTTTCGCTGCAAATTGTGGATTAGAAAAATTTGACTCAGCTTCATCAAATTTTTTTCTTGCATAAAAAAAATCATTTTTTTCAAATGCATTTAATCCTTCCTCATATACCTTGAATGGATCTACTTGTGCTGTTGGCTTATAAAGAGGCTCTTCTTGTTTTGAACAAGCAATAATAAAAAAAAATAAACCTAAATATATAACTTTTCTCAAAAACATAATTTTATTAATACCAGAATAATTCTAAATTAATATTAATATTTGAGATGCCTTTTAAGCGTTTACGGCTAATTGAATATTTTGATTAATATTTTTTTCTTTTTGAATGGTTTTGTTCTCAAAATTTTTGATAGAATAATTGTTAGGGTTCTTAAATAATTTTCTTAAAAACATGTTAGTTAATTGGTGTCCTCCCTGATAACAATTTACCTTCCCAAGTATCCTAATACCTGAAAGCATAAAATCTCCAACTAAATCTAAAATTTTGTGATTTACAAACTCTTTATCATTTCTTAATCCACCTTGATTTAAAACCTTATCTTTATCGACCACAACTGCGTTATCTAGTGAGCCACCTCTAGCTAATCCAGCATTTTTAATTTTTTCAATATCCTCATAAAGACAAAATGTTCTAGATATAGATACATCATCTACTTTATCTTTATTAAAATTAACAATATTTTTTTGTTTACCAATAACTTTATTTTCATAATTTAATTGAAACTCAACTTCTAAAGTCTTGTCATTTGGCTCTAAGGAAATTTTTCTTTCACCATCCACAAATTCAATTTTTTCTAAAACTTCAAGAAAATTTCTTTTCTCTGATAAAATTTTTATTTTTGTATTTTTAAGAATTTCTAAAAAATCTTTTGCCGAACCATCCATGATTGGCACTTCTGCTGTGTTAATTTCTACAAATGCATTGTCGATATCCGCTATATATAAAGCAGCTAATAGATGTTCAACAGTAGATACTTTTGTGCCGTAGGCATTTTCTAGGGTTGTACATAATTTGGCGGATGTAACATTTTGATAATTAGCTTCCACAAGATTATTATTTTCTAAATCTACTCTTTTGAAAACAATGCCGCTGTTAGGTTCTGCTGGTAAAATTTTTATTTCTGAGTTAAGACCAGAATGTAGGCCAATTCCTTTAAATCTAATCGAATTTTGTATAGTTGTTTGAAAAATGTTTTTCACAAAGTAGGTTATACAGAAGTTGTTTATTATTCTTAAAACAACTAATGTTTCTGAAAATAACAGATTTTAGTCAAAAATAGCTTGAAAAATCCTAGTAATTATTGATTTAGACTTCACAGCGATTGGTATAGCCTCTTTTTTCCAACCATATTGGACAATTTTGTGAGCTTTATCCAAAACGACCTCGACATCTGGTTTGTCATTAAATTTAATTTTAAATTCATTATTATTAGAAAAACAATTTTTATAAATTTCTTCGAAACATTTAAGATTAATTTTATCGGTAATTTCTAAAAAAATAACTTCAATTTTTTCTAAGGATCTTTTTAAATTTATGTTTTTATAATACATTAAATCGCTTAACTCTTTAATTCTTGCCTCAGCAATATTTAAAATCAATTTTTTTTTAATTGGTCTGTATTGTTGATCTTTAAAATATTCTTTCCCAACTAATTCATTCTCAGAAACTTTATGTATGTATGGATTTTGCTTTAAAATGTTTTCTATTATATCTATCTTTAAAAATGTGATTTTAGCAATATCTCTAAGAATTATTTCAGTTCCAAATTTGAATTTTTGTTCAAATTTTATTGAATCATTTTCTACATAAAAGATTTTAGAACTTTCTTTATTGATTTGTATGTGAAAAAAAGTATTTATTTTTGAGTTCGAGTCACTTAAAAGTGATCCAGTAACAAAACTATTTAATAATATTTTTTTTATTTTCAGATTACATTTTTCAAAAATGTTTTGTAAATTTTTAAAATCATTTTTATTGATTAAGTTAAAAGATAATTCATGACTGTAAAAATCACCAAATAAACCAATTGGTAAATTTTCAACTAGTTTTTTATCCAAATAATAATTTGAACTAAAAATGTGAAGTATTTTTTTTTTGTTTTCTATCTCATTAACACTCGATTTAAGATCATTTAAAATATAAGAAATATTTTCCTTAGAAATTTGAGTCCCATTTAATTTTCTGTAACCTGTTAAATTCAAAAAAGAAATTTCAAAAAAATCTAAAATTATTACTAAATCTTTAAAAGTAAAATTTATTTTTTGCTCAATTTGTAATACACTTTTTTTAATAGAGTCAGTCACTTCCTCAATATTTGAAATGTTATTCTCGCTTAAACCTGAAGTTGGTAAATTTAATTGATGTTTAATTTTAAAGTCATTTTGTTCGTCAGCTTGACCTACTAGAATATGTATATTTAATTTTGAGATTTTTATGAAAAGTTTAGGAGAATTATTATTCATTTTTATTTTATTTTAAAATAAGTTGGTCTTCTAACCTATAATCAAAAACTTTATATTTATCAAAATTTCTGTTTGAACTAAATTCGAGAAAATTTCTTAAAATTTTATTATAATTTTTAGCTGGTAATCTTATAATTTTTTTATCTTTTAATTCTAAATCCCATCTTTTTGATTCAAATATGTAAAAATTTTTGATTAGTTCAATTGGAAAATTGACCTTTTTTAAATTTTCAAATAAAATTTTAAAACTTTTTTTATCACCATAGATAATTGGTAGATCGCTATATTTAGATAATCTTTTATATTCAATTAAATCTATTTTTTTTCCTAAATAAAATTTTTTTTCTTTATCAATTATTATTGCAATTGGTTCTTTTTCGAAAACCTTAATCACTAATTTATTAGGGTAAATTTTTTTTATTTCTAATCTTTTTATAAAGCTTTTTCCTGTTAATTTTTTTTCAATTCCAGAGCTTTTTAAAAATATTAAGTTTTTATTATACAAAAATGATAAATCTTTTTTAATTTCGTTTTTTTCTAAGATAAAATTATTATAAATATCTATTTCTAGAATTTGAAAATTTTTAGTAGATAATTTTTTTTGGGAGATAAAAGTTGTGAATAAAATCAGTAATGTTATTCCAACGAAAAATCTTTTTTTCATCTATTAATGCTTGCATCTAATAAGATTTTTTCAACTAAATGCTCAAAGGTAATCCCTTTATAATTTGCTATTTCAGGAACTAAAGAAAGACTGGTCATTCCTGGTTGTGTGTTTATTTCTAACAAATAAAAATTCCCATTATCAAATTTAAAATCAGCTCTAGTTACGCCTCTACATTTAAAAACGTCATGAGTTTTTTTTGCTATTTTCAAAACTTCGTTATATTTGGATCTATTTAATCTTGCTGGCATTATATGTTGAGTTTTGGCGGCTTTAGTATATTTGGCTTTATAATCATAGAATAATCTTTTAGGCACAAGTTCTATAGCTCCTAGTGGTTTTCCATTTATTACAGCAACTTGAATTTCTTGGCCACCTACATATTTTTCAACCATTAATTCATCGTATTTCTTAAACAACTTTTTAATAGATTTTTTTAAACTGCCCCTATTATTACATAGCTTAACTCCTAAACTAGACCCTTCATTAATAGGTTTAATTATTACCGGATATTTAATCTTTTTTGATTTTAAATTACGGTAAATCATCGACATTTTAAAATTTTTTTTAATTGAGAAAAATTTTGGGGTTTTGATATTATTTTTTAAAAAAATTTCTTTAGAAATTAGTTTGTTCATGGCATTAAATGAACTAATAACACCAGAATGAGTGTAGGGAATTCTTAGATATTCAAAATAACTTTGAGCAATGCCGTCTTCACCATCCTTTCCATGTAAAGCATTAAAAATCGCATCAATATTTTTTTTGTTTATTAAATTTAAATTCCTGTACTTTGAATCAAATGATGAAACGTTATAACCCTTTTTTTTAAGAGCTCTGATACAAGCTCTGCCACTTTCTAAACTAATTGCTCGTTCACCTGAGGGCCCACCCAGCACAACTAAAATATTTTTAAATTTTTTTTTATTCACCTACAATTTTTATTTCAAGTTCCAAATTAACTTTAGTTTTTTCATATACTTTTTTTTTCACTTTTTGAATTAACTTTTCAATATCAGAAGACTTTGCGTTTCCTTTGTTGACAAAAAAGTTACAATGTTTTTTAGAAATTTCTGCCTCTCCTTCCTTGAAATTTTCGCAGCCTGCTTTTTTGATGTACGTCCAGGCCTTTTTTTCTTCACTTATATTTTTAAAGGTACTTCCACAAGTTTTGATTTTACTTGGCTGAGATAATTTTTTTCTCTCAATAAAATTAGACTGTTTTTTTTCAATGATTTCTTTTTCTCCTATTAAACCTTTTAACCTTACTGAAGTAATAATTAAATCATCAGACAAATTGCTCCCTCTATAAACAAATTCAATATCATCTTTTTTAATTTCAATTTGTTTAAGTTTTTTTTTATCTACAGCCTGTATTGAGAGTAAAATTTTAGAAATATCATTATTGTAACAACCGCTATTCATTACAATTGCTCCTCCGATCGAACCGGGTATGCAAGCTAAAAATTCTAGATTGCAAATGTTATTATCTTTAGCAAAATCAGCCACCTTTCGATCTAGTGTAGCTGCTCCAACCTCAATAATCTCTTTATTGATTAACTTTGTATAAGAGAAACTGCGCCCAAGTTTTATAACCACACCTTTGACCCCTTTATCTCTAAATAAAGTATTAGAACCAGCGCCTAAAATTGTAATCTTTAAATTCTTTTTTGTTGCTTCTTCTAAAATCTGTAATAATTGAGTTATATCTTTTGGTTTAAAAAAATACTCCGCTTCACCCCCTAGATTAAACCAGCTGTAATTAGACAGTTTTACTTTTTCACTAAAATTCGTTCCAAATTTTTTTATAAATTCATTAGCATATATCATAAAGAAAATTTAAGTCCCGTAACCCATTTGGATATTAATCCGGCTCCCATTCCTATAATTATCTCATTACTAATTAAGTTTTTTTTAAAAAAATTTTTAAGTTCTATTTCGTTCCTCACGATAATTACTTGAGTCTTTGAATTTGTAGCAATTAAATTAGCAAATTTTTTTATGTTAAATTTTTTATTTCTTTTTTCTCCTGCAGCGTATAGCGGGCAAATAACAACTAAATTTGATTTTATAAAGCACTTTGAAAATTCTTTTTTTAATAAAGTAACTCTTGAGTATCTATGTGGTTCGAAAACGCTAATAATTTTTCTTTTGATGTTTACGTTTCTCACGCCATCCAAAATTGAACTAATCTCAGTTGGGTGATGTGCATAATCATCATAAAAATCATTTTGATTTTTTGAAAAAACTTTAGTCATTCTTCTTTGAACTCCAGAAAAATTTTGCAAGGATTTTTTTGCTAATTTTTGATTAACTCCCAAGTTGATGCAAACTATAAAAGAAGCAGCTGCGTTCAGCACATTATGCTTGCCTAATAATTTTACATTAATATTTTTTATAATTTTTATTACTTTATTCTTATCTTTAAAACTTAAATCAAAACTTGTGCTATCAAAATTATATCTTATTTTTGATACCTTAAAGTCAGCTTTTTTATTTTCTCCATAAGTTATTATGTTTTTATTTTTTATCTTTTTTAAAATTTTTCTAATGTTTAAGTTATCAATACATACTATTGCTTTGCCGGTTGGTGGTGTTTTTTTTATAAAGCCTATAAAAGATTTTTCTAAATTTCTGTAATTTTTGTAAAAATCTAAATGTTCATAATCAATATTAGTTACGATAGAATAATTTATAGGAAGTTTCAAAAAACTTCCATCTGACTCATCAGCCTCAAGAATTGCCCAATCTCCTCTTCCTAATTTAGCGTTACTTTTAAAAGAATTAATAACACCTCCATTGATAATTGTTGGGTCTAATCTTTGATCAGATAATATTTTTGCTACTAAAGATGTTGTGGTTGTTTTTCCATGAGAACCAGTGATAATTATGTTTTTCTTTAAAGAAACAACATCTGCTAAAACCTCAGCTCTTGTGTAAATCGGCACTTTATTTTTTTTAGCATATCTTAATTCGATATTATTATTTTTAATTGCAGAAGACTTTACTACTAAAGTGACTCTCTTGATATTTTTTTTTGAGTGTCCAATAAATGTTTTAATTCCATTTTTAGAGCAAGAAATTATATTTTTATTTTTACTTAGATCGCTTCCTTGAACTCTAAAACCCATATTTTTCATAATTTGAGCAAGCCCACTCATTCCTATGCCTCCTATACCCACAAAATGAATTAAATCGTTCTGTCCTAAATTAATTTTTTTCATTTATAATTTTCTCTAAGTTAAAATTTATTTTTTTAAAAACATCTTTGTCTGAATATTGATTTTGATTAAATATTATTTTTTGAATCATCGTTTTATTTTTAATAAATGAGTCGATTAGCTTGTATAATTTTTTAGAAATATCTTTTTCTTCTAATAAATAACCATATCCTTTGCTTTCATAAAACTTAGCATTTTTAAATTGATGATTGTCAGCAGCAGTGGGAAGAGGGATAGCTATGAATGGAGTTTTTGTATTTAATAATTCTCCTAATACAGAAGCACCGGATCTTGTAATAGCTAAATTTACCTTAGAGTAATAATTCATAATTTTTTTTGTAAAATTAAATAATTCAAAATCTATATTTTCTTTCTTATAAAATTGTGTCAACTTTTCGTTTTGATTTGGCAGACATTGTTGAAAAACTTTTATAATGCCCCCTTTATCTTTTATTTTTTTAAATTCTTGCGGCAGCTTTTCTGCAAAAATTTTAGCTGCCTGACTACCTCCTAGAACTAAAATTTTAATTTTATTAAAATCGCTTTTATCAATATTTGTGTTACTAGAGTTAATTATCTCTTCTCTTATTATGTTTCCAATCAATATTACTTTATTTTTATTTTTTTTAGAAATACCCTCAATATCTTCATAAGAAACAAATAGCTTTTCTGCAAAATGTTCTAAATATTTGTTTGCTTTCCCAATTACTAAATTGTTTTCATAAATTATAAATTTAATTCTTAATATTGAAGCAGCAAAACATATGGGAAATGAGGAGTAACCTCCCATTCCAAAAATTAAAGAAGGTCTATTAAATAATAAAATGATAAATGATTTTATTATTGAACTCAAAATAATTGATAATGACTGTAAAAATCTTAAGATATTTTTTTTAATCAATGGAGATGATGACAATTTTATAAAACTCAATTCCTTATAATCTTTAATATATTTTAATCCCCTTTTATCTGTAGTTAGCTGAACAGAATAATCCTTTTGAATTAAATTATTTGCTAAACTTAAAGCAGGAAAAATGTGACCGCCAGTCCCTCCCGTTGCTATTAATATTTTTTTTTTAGTCATAAAGATATGTCTTATTTTTTGTATAATTCAAAACTACTCCAGCTAAGATAGCGCTTCCAATTAAAGAAGATCCACCATAACTTAAGAAAGGTAGGGTCATGCCAGTAGTAGGCAATAAATTAGTGTTTACTCCAGCGTGAATAAATGTTTGAAATATTAATAATGATGCTAAGCCGCTTAAAGAAATTTTTAAAAATTGGTTTTCTTGATTAAAACAATTTTTAATTATTCTAAAAGAAATATAAAGAAATATAATTATTATCATTATTGAAACTAAAGAACCATACTCTTCAGATATAACAGCGATTACATAATCGGTATGAGCCTCTGGAACACTATCTTTTAAAATACCTTCACCCATTCCTTGACCTGTCAGACCACCGAGCTTAATAGCATCAAGTGCTGATGATGATTGAAATTTATCACCCTGGTAAGGATCAAAAAAGGAAATTAAACGATTAGTTATATATCCAAACTTTTCTGGTAAAAATATTAACATTGAACTTAATAAAATTAAAAAAATTGTAAAAAAGAAAAATATAAAAACTAAACTTATCCCAGAAATAAAAACAGTAGCTATCCAGCTTCCAATCAATAATATTGATTGTCCTAAATCTGGTTGATCAATTAATAAAACAATAATAGAACATAAAAGTAAAAAACTTAAAAAGTATTTTACTTGAGTATTATGAAATTTATCATAAGTAAGTATTTTCACTGTCATTAAGATAAAAAAAGGTTTTAAAATTTCAATTGGTTGTAAATTAAAAAAATATAAGTTTAGCCAACGCTTGGCACCTTTAACCTCCACTCCAATTATTGGAACCATTGCTAATAAAATAAAAGAAATTAAGAAAATTGGAAATACAAGTTTAATCAATAGTTCTGTTTTAATTAATGAAATTGTTAGCATTATAGAAATTGCTAATAATGTAAAAAATAAATGTTTAGTAAAAAAGAAATAATAATCTTTATTTAATCTCTCGCCAGCTAGAGAAGATGTCGAGGAAAATGAAAAAAAAATTCCCAAAAAAAATAATATAAAAAAACATAAAAGTATTTTTTTATCTATAATTCGCCAATAATTTATAAAGAAAAATTTAAAGTAGTTTTCTAGCATATAAATTACTTAATCTTTTGAACTCAATTCCTCGCATTTCAAAATTATCAAATTGATCATATGAAGCTGCAGCAGGACTTAATAAAATTGAGCACTTGTCTCTTTTGTAAGATTTATAATCCTTCAGTATTTGTATAATTGCATTTTTGATGTTTTTAGAAATTGAAAATAAAACTTTTCTTTTTAACCGTTTTTTAAAAAAATTTATATTTTTTCCAATTATATAACATTTAATTATATTATTTTTGTGATTGGATAAATTTATCTTATCTCCCTTTTTTGGCAAACCTCCTAATATCCAAAAAATATTTTTTAAGTTTGAAATAGCCGTTTCAGCAGATGTAAAAGAGGTAGCTTTAGAGTCATTTATGAAAGTTAAACCTTTTTTTTTCAAAAAAATTTCAAATCTATGAGGCAAACCTTTAAATGTTTTCATTGTATTAACAAATGACTTTTCGCTTATATTAATTATCTTTGAAAATGCGAAAATAAAACTCATATTTTCATCATTAATACTCGAAGTTAAATAACTGTTTTTGATTTTTTTCTTTATTTTTTGGTAATTTTTTATCTCTGGAAAAATTAATTTACTTGAAAATTTATTTTTAACATAATCTTTCTTTAAAAATTTGTTGATTAAAGCAAACTGATTTTTATTCTGGAGTTTAAAGATTTTTAATTTTGCTTTTAAATAATTATTCTTGTTCCCGTGCCAGTCTAAGTGATCTATTGTAAAATTAAGGAAAAAAGCAAAATCAGGCTGAATGTATTTTGAATACGAAAGTTGAAAAGATGAGGCTTCTATAATAACAAAACTTTTGTTTACACTTTCAAGATCTAATATAGGTTTTCCGATGTTGCCTCCCAATAAGCATTTAAATTTGTTTTTTTTGAGAAGGTGAGCTAAAAGCTTACAAGTAGTTGACTTGCCATTGGTTCCTGTAACAACAATGCTTTTAAATTTTTTATTATTTAAATAAAATAAATCTATATCAGTAATAATTTTTTTCTTAAATTTTCTTAGTTTTTTATTTTTAATTAATGAAACTCCTGGTGACAGTATAATAAAATCTACCTCTTTAAGGGTTATATCTAAATCTTTTGTCCTGTGTTTTTTAAATAATTTTGTTTGTCTATCATCCCAAACTTTAAAATTTGACAGCCCCTTTTTTTTGAAAAATTTGACCACCGAACATCCGCTCAACCCGAGACCATAAATAAGGAACGAGTGTTCGTTGATTTTTGGAAATTTTGGACTCATTTATCTTAATTTTAATGTTGCTAATCCAACTAAAGCTAAAATAATTGCAATTATCCAAAATCTAATTACAATTGTAGACTCTGCCCAACCTTTTTTTTCAAAATGATGGTGGATGGGAGCCATTTTAAAAATTCTTCTTCCTGTAAGTTTAAATGAGAGGACCTGAATAATTACAGAAACTGTTTCTAAAACAAATAATCCACCTATAATAGCTAAAACAATTTCATGTTTTACAATAATTGCAACAGCCGCTAATGAACCACCTAGAGAAAGAGAACCAGTGTCTCCCATAAAAATTTTTGCCGGTGGAGCGTTGTACCAAAGAAAACCTAAACAAGATCCTACAATTGAGCCACAGAAAATAGCTAATTCGCCTACATCTGGAATATATTGAATTTGTAAATATTCTGAAAAGATTGTGTTGCCAACAACATAGGAAATAAGAGTAAAAGAAAGTGCAACTAAAATGACGGGTACAGTAGCTAATCCGTCAAGTCCATCTGTTAAATTAACTGCATTGGATGAACCGATGATGACAAACAAACCAAAAGGAATAAAAAAAATTCCCATTTGCCAAATCAAATTTTTAAAAAATGGAAAATACAAATTATATAAAAATTCATGATTTGAATATTTTATTAATATTACTAAAGTTATAGTACCTATTATAATTTGCCCAAAAAATTTGTAACTTGATTTCAACCCCCTGGAATTTTTGAATTTAATTTTTAGTATGTCATCTAATAACCCTAAACCACCTAAAGACAACGAAACAAATATCAAAATCCAAACGTAAATATTTTTTAAATCAGCCCATAAAAACGTACCAAAAATAATTCCAATAATAATTATTACTCCACCCATTGTTGGTGTACCCGATTTTTTAATAATATGATCAATTGGACCATCTTGTCTAATGGGCCCTGTAATCATTTTTTCAGAAAATAATTTTATTAATGGTCCTCCGATAATAAAAACTACTACCAAAGAAGTTACAACCGAGAGTCCTGTTCTAAAAGTAAGATATCGAAAAACATTTAAAAATGAGTATTGATCTATTAAAGATGTTAACAGGTTAAATAGCATTTAATTTCCTCTTATTATACTTTTGCTAAAATCATTTAAACCGGTAGCATTAGACCCTTTAATCATTAAATAATCGTTATTAGATATCCATTGGCTTAGGTTAGCATCTATGTCCTCAATATTTTGCAAAATGTTACCTCGTTTGTTTTTATTCAAATGTTTATATGTGAAAATAGTTTTTTTTCCTTTAACGAATACCTTGTCTATATCAGAATTGTTAATAACTCTTGAAATTTCCTCGTGATATTTTTTTGATTTTGAACCTAATTCAAGCATATCGCCTAGAACTAGATATTTTTTGCATTTTTCCTTATTAATCAAATTTAGTCTATTAATTGCATTTTTTACTGATAGAGGGTTAGCGTTATAACTTTCATCAATAAATCTAAATTTTTTTTTATATCTTTTTATTAAGTATTTTTTTCCTCTTCCTTCAGAAGGTTCAAATTTTTCAAAATTTAATTTTTTTTCTTTAAAATCAATTTTAAATGAATACAAAAATGCTAAACTCGCAAGAACGTTATAAACATTTATTTCTTTTATACTAAAATTAAATATTTGATCTCTAATTTGAACTGAAATTTTTAAAAAATCTTTTTTCTTAATTATTTTTTTTAATCTTACATCTGAATTTGTATGTTTTCCAAATGAAATAGTTTTAAGTTTATACGATTTTGCTTTTTTAAAGAGAAAGTTAAAAAATTTATCATCTCTATTTAAGATAATTGTTCCATGTTTTTTTATACTCTCTATAATTTCAGATTTAGCTTTGGCTATCCCTTTGATATTTTTGAAATTTTCTAAGTGGGCTTCACCGATATTTGTAATTATTCCTATATGTGGTTTAATTATTTTTGTTAATTTTTTTATTTCTCCAAATTTACTCATGCCAACTTCAAAAACACCATATTTATCATCAAAACTCAAATTAGATAGGCTAATTGGAACACCTAATTGATTATTAAAGGATTTTGGTGAGTAATAAGTTTTGCCAAACTTTTGCAATAACTGACCTAATAGATTCTTCAAAGATGTTTTTCCTACGCTGCCAGTTATAGCAATTATATTTGCATTAGAATTTTTTCTTTTTAACTTTGCAAAAGAATTTAAGAAGGAAATTGAATTATTTACTTTAAATATTTTTTTCCCTAGTTTCTTTTTAGAGTCGGATACAATACATGCTGCACCCTTTTTATATGCATCTTTAATAAAATAATTTCCGTTATTTTTTTTTCCATTAATTGCCAGAAATAAATTATCTTTTTTTATTGATCTCGTATCAATTGATAATCCTTTAAATTTTACAAATCCCTTTTTTTTTAAAATTTTCTTCAAAATAATGTAATTTTCAAAATAATTAATTTCCTTTACAGTTAAAGTTTTTGACTTAAATTTTATTGACTTAATAATTTTTTTATCTGAAGTATTATAAATTTTATTTTTATAAATTTGGTTTTCCTCGTGACCCTTGCCTGCAACTAATATAATTTCATTAGGGTCCGCATTTTGAATAGATTTTTTAATAGCCAAAGATCTTTTGGCTATATCAAAAGTTTTGCACGATGAAATATTTTTTAACAAATCTTTTCTTATTTTTTTAGGATTTTCATTTCTCGGATTATCATCAGTAATGTAAATTTTATTACAGTATTTATTTGCAATACTAGCCATGATCGGCCTTTTTTTTTTATCTCTTTCTCCACCGCACCCGAACACTATTGAGATATTTTTTCCATATTGATTTTTTAAAGATATTAAAGTTTTTGAAAGAGCATCTGGTGTATGAGCGTAATCTACAAAAACTTTTATATTATTTGGAAATTTTCTTACCATTTCTTGTCTTCCACTCACATCTTTTAATCTATTGATAACACGGTAAATTAAATTTTCTTTTAAACCACATATCTTTGCTGCAAGAAAAGCCATGGCTAAATTTTTAATTCTAAAATCACTTATGCCTGGTAAAAATTTCTGTATTTTACTAATTTCACTACCTATATCAATAATCCTTATAAGCTTTTTTTTAGAAATTTTTTTTAATAAATTAAATGGTTGAATTTCTCTATCAGTAATTATAACAGATTTTTTTTTTAAAATTTTTTTAAATAATATTAGTTTAGCATCTAAATATAATTTCATCGTCTTATGATAATCTAAATGATCTTGACTAAAATTAGTAAAAATAGCTGACTTAAAATTTATATGATTTAGCCTGTCTTGATGAAGTCCATGGCTCGATGTTTCAATAATGATATTATCAATTTTTTTCTTTTTAAGATAATTTAAATTTTTATGGAGTGTTATTGTATCTGGTGTCGTAAGATTTGTTTTAATTATTTTATTTTTATATTTTATCCCTAAAGTTCCTATAGTGGCTGCTGGTATATCATTTAATTTAAATAATTGATAAAAAATGTCTGCAACAGATGTTTTTCCATTAGTTCCAGTAACTGCAATAATATTGTTTGGTTTTAATTTGTAAAAATTTGAAGCGATAATACTTAAAAAATTTCTTACATTTCTTTTTTTTATTACAAGTATTTTGTTATTTTTAAATTTACATTTATTTGAGCAAACAATAGTTGATGCACCTTTTCTAATAGCTTCTTTTATAAATTTTTCACCATTAATTTTTTCTCCTCTAATTGCAAAAAAAATATAATTTTTTTTTATTTGTTTGCTATTGGATGAAATTCCGGAAACTATAATTTTTTTTTTACTTTCAGGGATATTCTTAATTAAATTTTTCAACAACATATTTATTTGAAAACTCTTCACTATTTATGGCTAAAATTGGTCCAATTCTTTCTATTATTTTGCCTGCAACATAAACAGAATTCCAACCAGAAGTATTATAAGGTGCTTTTGTTTTTACACCTCTATAGTTATAAATTAGATTATTATTAATTTTCGGATTTTCTATCATTACAAGTAAGGAGTATTTTGGTTTTTTTGACGGAAAAATTGAGATAAAAGAATTTATTCTATGTTTACTAGCTCCATAGCTTTCTGCTGTTCCTGTTTTTCCTCCTACATAGTATCCATCTTTATCAGCTAAACTTGCTGTTCCATCTTTGCTAGTTACTACCTTTCTCAAAATAATTCTTAATTCTTCACTTGTCTCATTTGATATTATTTTTTTATTTTTAAAAATCTCTTTTTTTTTTATTAAACTCGGAGTAATTAGATTTCCACCATTAGTCATGCTCCCATAAAGTGCTGCAGCCTGAAGTGGGGTGGTTGTAATTCCATGGCCGAAAGAGATTGTCTCAATTTTACATTTATTCCAGCTTAGTTTGTGAGGTGTGCCGACTTCTTCAAGCTCTATTTCGGGACTTTTTGTTAAATTCGTATCTTTTATAAACTTTTTAAAAATGTCTTCACCTATTTTTTGTGCCAAAATAACTGATCCAACATTCGAGGATCTTACAAGAATTTCCTCTACCGAAAGATTTTTTGGATGTTCTTTCATATCTGTAATTTCGTGAATTGAGCATTTAATTTTTGATGGAATATTTTTAATAACTGTATCGGTTTTAACAATATTATTTTCAAGCGCTAAGGCTACTGTGAAAGTCTTAAATATTGAACCTAACTCATATACTCCTTTTGTAATCTTATTAATGTACTTTTTATCTTCAATGGTTTCTCGTTTATTAATATTGAAATTGGGCAATGATACTAGAGAGATTACTTCACCATTGTTCACATCCATTAAAACTGCTGCTGCACCAGTAGCGCTAAAAGTTTTTATAGCATTATTTAATTCTTTATTTATAATGTACTGAATATTGCTATCGAGACTTAATTCTAAAGGTTGATTTCTTAATTTATTATCTTTTAATTCTCTATCAAAATATTTTTCTATTCCTGATATCCCAAAATTATCATAATCAACTTGACCAACGATATGACTAAATAAATTTCCGTGCGTATACATTCTGGCTTGGAACGGCTCAAATTTTAATCCTTTTTCTCCTAACGCCCAGAGTTTTTGCTTTTCATTATAGCTAACTCTAGTCTTGATGCGAAAATACCTCTCTCCATTAAGTTTTTGTTTTATTTCTTTTACTGGAAGATCCGGAAAAATTATTCTTAATTTTATTAAAAGATTTTTTTTATCTTTAACAAGTTTAGGATTTATAGCGGCATGGTAAGTATTTATATTTCTTGAAATTATAACTCCATTTCTATCAACAATATCTCTTCTAAGTAAAGTGAATTTAGAATCTTGAATATTGTAAGTTGAAACTTCTTTTTTATTTAGTGATACATTAATTATTTTTAATGAAAAAATTAAAACAATTGAAAAAAAGAAAAAGAATAAAAGATAAATCCTATCATGAAAATTATTAGATTTTTTCAATATTTTTGATTTTTTGTTAGTTTCTAAATAATCTTCAAAATAGAAACTTCTTTGATTTATTTGTTTATTTTTTTTGAGTTTTTTTTTCATTTATACTCTTTAAATTTGATAATTTTTTTTCAATGTTTAAAAAATCATTTAAATTATAAAAAATTTTTGAATGATCAATAGGCTTTAGTCCGTCTAATTTATCGACAATTAATTTTTTTTCTAATTCTGAAGGTGAAGTTAAATAGTAAAATTCAAGCTGGGTCTCACTTAAGTTTTTTTCTTTAGAATTAACTTCAGATTTTAAATTAAATAATTGCTTTTCTAATATTCTCGATTGATTTTTAATAATTGAGGTAATTATTAATAAGCATGTAAATACTAGAATTGAAATTATAAATTTTAACTTAAACATTGATTGACTCCAAATCTAAAAATTTTTTAAATTTATCTATTAGTTCTTTTGGATAATAAAATGTATTTGAGCTTCTTATAGCAAACCTAAGTTTAGCAGATCGAGATCTTTTATTTTGATCTATCTCATATTTTGATGGTCTGAATATTTTATTTTTATAAGTTTCAAATAATGCCATTTCTTCAATATTGTTCTCTGGAAAATATCTAGAGGGTTTAGATCTATTTTTAGAAAAATTGTTAAAAAAATATTTTATTATTCTGTCTTCGATTGAATGAAAGCTAACGACTAAGATTTTTCCACCTGGCTTTAATTTTTTTGTTGCATTTATTATGCCAAAAATTAATTCTGTTATTTCTTTATTAACGAAAATTCTTATTGCTTGGAAAGTTTTAGTACAAGGATTTATTTTTTTTGAGAAATCTACCTTCTTGCTTTTTTCAATTATTTTTACTAGATCAGTAGTATTAGTAATTTTTTTATTATTTCTATGCTTAACTATATTTTTAGCTATTTTTGATGCCTCCTGCTCTTCGCCTAAATATTTTATAATTGATTTTAAATTTGCTTCACTCAAAGTGTTTATCGCTTCCAGAGCGGAGACTGAATTAAGACCCATGGTCATATCCAGCTTTTTTTTTGATTTAAAAGAAAAACCCCTTTCAAGATTATTTAATTGTATTGACGATAATCCCAGATCAAAAATAATACCATCTACATTATCGTTGATCAAAGTGTCGAGTTGGCTAAATTTTATATGATAAAATTTAAATCTTTGAGGAAATTTTTTTTCAAGTTCTTTTGCAATGAATATAATTTTTTTATCTCTATCGATAGCTTTAACGTTTGTTTTTGGAATTTTAAGAATTTCTCTGGAGTAACTACCACCACCAAATGTACAATCTATGTATTTACCTCCACTGATAGGTGAGGTTATTTTTAAAATCTTGTCCAGCATCACTGGAAAATGGTGGGATTCCAGTGATGGTGTATGATTGTTCATTAACAAATAATTTATTCATTAAAACTTTTGTTTTCTTAAAAAAGCAGGAATCTCAAAATCATCTTCTTCATTTATATCCTGATCAAATAGTTGATCTGACTCATGATTTTCCTCATCTCTCATTTCTTTATTAATTTCATCTGAATCATTACTTGGTTCTTCAGAAAATAACTGTGGTGTGTATTCTTCTTCAAAATTATTCACAGGAAATTCTGAAGCTATTTCATTTTCTAATAAATTATTTTTCTCAAAGTAAGAAGCATTTTCGATAGAGACCCCCGAAACAACATCATTCAATTTATTATCTATATTTAAATTTTTTCTTAAATTTTCATTAACTAAATTACTATTCACTTCACTTATAGCATTATTTTCAGACTCATCTTCTATTTCTAAACTTTCATCTAGTTTTAAAGCAGTTGCTCCATCAATAGAATTTAATGTATTATTATCTATTCTTGGATTATGAGAAAATAAGTTTTCTGAATATCCGGTATTTCTATTTTGAATTCTAGAAACCATATTAAGTACTGTTTTATTATCTGTTTTATGGCCATCTAAAGAAGTAGCAACAATTGACACTCTTATTTTTCCTGTCATGTTCTCGTCTTTAATAGCGCCAAAAATTAATTCAGCTTCAGGAT
>MDTD01009796.1_pt1 | contig 27167 bp, 27 predicted proteins | sample 811221 | NCBI WGS metagenome assembly MDTD01 (sample SAMN05326646, study PRJNA326480) | marine metagenome | isolation source: seawater | place: Pacific Ocean: South West | collected 2011 | reverse complement strand
TTTTTCTATTGAGGAAATATAGTCTTTAGCTTTTTCAGGTAAATCAGAATAACTTCTACATCCTCTGGTTTCTTTGTTCCAGCCCTCAAATTCAATATAATTTTTTTTTATTATCTTATTACTGTCAAGGGTCATTGGAAGATAGTCATAATTTTTTCCCATATACTCATAAGAAATACATACTTTAACTTTTTTAAATGAGTCAAGAACATCAAGTTTAGTAAGCGCAATACCATTTATTCCCGAAATATTTACAGCTTGCTTTAGTAATACGGCATCTAACCAACCACATCTTCTTTTCCTACCTGTTACTGTTCCAAATTCATTTCCTAATTTCCCTAATTTTTCCCCTATATCATTTTTTTGCTCTGATGGAAATGGCCCTTCACCTACCCTTGTAAGATAGGATTTAGTAATTCCCAAGGTGAAACAATTCTTTATTAATCCTAATCCTGAGCCTATTGAAGCTTGAGCACTTGAAGTATTTGAAGAGGTTACAAAAGGGTAGGTGCCATGGTCAATGTCTAATAATACTCCTTGAGCTCCTTCAAATAATATATTTTTATTTTGATTTTGTAGATTTATAAGATCTTTCCAAACATTTTTTATATAGGGTTTAACAAAATCTTTAAAAGACTCAATTTCGTGTATAATATTTTCACTTTTTACTTCAGGAATTCCAAGACCATTTCTTATAGGATTATGATGAAATAAGGCATTATTAATTTTGTTAGATAGGCTATTATTATCATAAATATCACATAATCTAATTGCTCTTCTACCTACTCTATCTTCATAGGCGGGTCCAATACCTCTTCCGGTAGTTCCTATCTTAATACCATTTATTTTACTTTCACGAGCTTTATCTAGTTCTCTATGATAAGATAAAATTAAAGTGGCTCCTTCTGATATAGATAACAAATTTTCATCAACGTTAATTCCCTTTTTTTTTACTTCTTGAATTTCTTTTGATAAAGCTAGAAGGTCTAAAACTACACCATTTCCTATATAGGATTTTTTTCCTCTAACTACGCCTGACGGTAACAAACTTAATTTATAAATTTCTCCATCTACTACCAAAGTGTGTCCAGCATTGTGACCTCCTTGGAATCTTACTACCGCATCAGCTCTATTAGCAAGCCAATCTACTATCTTTCCTTTTCCTTCATCTCCCCATTGAGAACCTATTACTACTACATTAGACATTATAAATACTATTACATTATTTTTTTTATTTTACCATTTCTATCTAAAATAAAGTTGCATCCTAGTCTTTTAGCTTCTTTAATTGAAGATTTCCTTGGTGATAACTCTCGAACTAATATAAGTTTATTTTTCTCAAGAAAATTGTCAGTAATTTCATTGTTGAATGGAACATAAATTCTATTTGCCTTTTTTATGATAATTGAGTTTATGATTTTATTGAGCATTATAGTTGTTCCTACTCCAGTTTCTTTGTTATTAACTTCATAATTACCTCCTATAGCAATTGCTTCTGCACTTTCTTTATTGTAAATTTTAAAAGCTAAGTCTTTGTATTTGAGAAAGCTTTGAGCCTCAGTAATATCTAATGTTAATGACAGTGATGGATGTTTCTTCTTAATACTACTTACGGTTTTAAAAAAGTTTTCCACCATTAATTTAATTGGTTTAGGAAACTTTTTACCCTTAAAATTATTTTTTACTTTTTCAAGTGGACCAGATAGCTCTATGATATCTTTTATATAATTGTATTTCTTGTTTTTAATAAGGCTACTATTTTTATTATCTAAGGCTTCCTTTATAACAAGGCCATCTTTTTTTTTAAAATTTACAGTCTTTCCAAGATACCTAGATATTGCAGGAAGAGTAAAATCTATGGTAATATTTTTTATTTTTAATTCATAGAGACCTTTTATAGTAACATCTAATATTTCTAAGAAACTTTGTAAATTAGGTCCCCCAATTATTTCAGCTCCAATTTGCTTAAACTGTCTATCTGTCTGATAAATATTTTTAATATTTCTAAATACTTCCCCTTTATATGTTAGTCTTAGGGGTCTTATTTTCTTTATAAGCTTCGAGCTCGCTAATTTTGCGACTTGAGGAGTTATATCTGACCTTAATATTAAAACTTTTTTTGTATCAGGCTCCATTAAAATAAAAGGATTATTTCTTTCTTCTAACAGAGTGCTTTGAGAGTCATTATCTTCATATTCAACCAAAGGTGTTTTTACTAAAAAATAGCTATACCTAAAAAAGAAATCTAATATTTTTCTAGATATAAATTCCTCTTTTTCTGCTTCTTCAGGAAGAAGTACTTTAAAACCTTCAGGTAATAAGTCATTTTTTAAAAAATTTTTCATTGATATTCTAAAAGACCAATTTTTTTACATTTCTGACATGTGGAATATTTTCTAGTAAATTTATCAATTCCTCGGTTATAGGTTGATCTAGCTCTATTATTGAAACGGCATCACCGGATCCGGTCCTTCCTAAACTGAAAAATGCAATATTTATCTGTTGGTTCCCGAGTAAAGTTCCTAAAGCTCCAATAAAACCAGGTTTATCATCATTAGAAATGTACAACATATTACTTGAGATTTCTGCCTCAACTTTCATTTTTCTAATTGAGATAATTTTTGACTTTTCTGCGAAATAAGTCCCAGAGTATTCAAAAGAATCTGAATCAGAAATAACTTCTATATATATCTCAGAACTATAATTTTCTGCATTTTCCTGAAAGGAAGTTATAACGTCTATATTTTTTTTATTAGCAACATTACCAGCGTTAATAATATTGACACTTTCCATTTTATCAGAAAAAATGCCCGATAATATCGTTGAAACCAAAGGTTTAGTATTTAAATGTGAAACTTCACCTTTGAAAGTAATATTTATTTTTTTTATATTTTTTTCAGTTACCTGTCCTCCTAGTTTTCCTAATTTTAGGCATAGGTCTAAAAAGGGTTTTAATTTGGGAGCTTCTTCTAAACTTATTGGCGAAACATTAATAGAGTTTACTATTACATCGTGATTTAAGTAGTCGCTAATCTGTTGAGCTACTTGTATAGCAACATTTTCTTGAGCTTCCGATGTAGAAGCACCCAAGTGAGGTGTTAATATAAGATTTTCATGCCCATAGAGTGAGTCATTAGTTGGCGGCTCATCTAAGAAAACATCTAGTGCAGCACCTGCAATGTGTCCATTTTCAATTAAATTTATTAAATCGTCTTCATTGATTAAACCTCCTCTTGCACAATTTATTATTCTTATACCTTTTTTACATTTAAGTAAATTTTCTTTATTAAGTATATTCCTAGTTTCATTTGTTAAGGGGGTATGTAATGTTATAAAGTCAGAAGAAGTTAACAATGCATCTAAATCAATTTTAGATGCTCCTAGTTTATTTACCTCTTCTTCTGAAAGAAAAGGGTCATATACATTAATTTTCATCCTCAAACCCAAACATCTTTCCACAACTAAGGATCCAATGTTCCCACACCCAATCATTCCTAATACCTTGTTGTAAAGTTCTGTACCCATAAATTTCGACTTTTCCCACTTTTTATTTTGAGTGGAACTGTTTGCTTGAGGTATATTTCTTGCTAAAGACATCATTAAGCTTATTGTATGTTCTGCTGTTGTAATCGAGTTTCCATAAGGTGTATTCATAACTATTATACCTTGTTCTGTAGCAGACTTAATATCAATATTATCTACACCTATACCTGCCCTACCAACTACTTCTAAATTTCTTCCAGCTTTAATAATGCCTTCTGTTATCTTAGTTGCTGAACGTACAACTATACCATTATAGTTTGCAACTATTTTTATAATTTCTTCCTCGGATAGACCAGTTTTTACGTCACAAGAAATATTATTAGCGGAAAAAATTTTCTCAGCCTCCTTACTTAACTTATCAGCAATTAAAATATTTTTCATGCTATTCATCCTCTCTTAAAAATTTTTGAAATCCCCATTCTAGCCATTCCATTAAAATTCTTATATCTTTTTCACTTACTGTAGCGCCACCCCATATTCTTATACCCAAAGGTGCGTCTCTATAGGAATTGATGTCATAAGCAATCCCTTCTTCTTCTAAAAAAGTTAATAGATTTTTTAAATTTGCTTTTAATGATGTATATTCTATTTTTTCTAAAACATCTTTTTTTATTTTCAAACAAATGGAAGTGCTGGAAATGTTTGAAGGAGAGTTTGCTAAAAATTCTAACCAAGATGAACTATATAAACCTTCTTTTACAGCATTTAAATTTTTTTTACTTATTGCAATAGTTTCTTCCAGACCTCCTATTTCTTTAACCCAATTCAAAGAGTCTAAGACATCTTCAAAACAAAGCATTGATGGCGTGTTGATAGTGCTACCATTGTATAACTTCTTGTTTACTTTTTTATTATTAGCTAATTGAAATATTTTTGGAATTGGTCTGTCTGGAATAAAATTTTCAAGCCTCTGAATTGCTTTTGGACTAAGTATTATGACTCCGTGTTGCGCTTCTCCTCCTAAGACTTTTTGCCAAGAAAATGTAGTAGCATCTAATTTATCCCAAGGTAATTTCATCGAGAATGCTGCAGAAGTAGCGTCACATATAGTTAATCCCATTCTTTCATCTTTAATCCATTCTCCATCTGGAACACAAACACCGGAGGTGGTGCCATTCCAAGTAAAAACTATATCATTATTAAAATTTATTTCATTAAGGTTTATAATATCACCATAGTCTGCTACTAAAGCTCTTGCGTCTTTTAGTTTTAATTGTTCTATTATATCTTTGACCCAATCCTTTCCAAAACTTTCCCAAGCTAGTACATCAACTGCTCTTTCTCCTAACATTGACCACATAACCATTTCTATAGCACCTGTATCAGAAGCTGGAACTATACCTACCTCATAGTCTGCTGGTACTTCTAGGATATCTTTAGTAAGATTTATAACTTTTCTAATTTTATTAAGTGCTATTTCGGATCTATGTGATCTCCCTAGTATAGCATCTTTTAATACCTCTGGTTTCCAACCTGGCCTTTTTGCACAAGGTCCTGAAGAAAAAAAAGGTTTCTGTGGTTTTTTTATAGGTTTAGATAACATTTTGTGGATTTATATATATTAATAATTGTTATTAAAATAGCTCTGATAATTAACATGGTCAAACTTTTACTTTCCAAATCTATAGAAATGATTGATTGGATTATGTCCTGAACCTACTACATGATTATGTTTAATACCCTCATAAACATATCTTTGAGCATTTTTTACACTATCTACTAAAGTGCTTCCTAGAAAAAGATTAGAAGTTATAGATGAGGCTAAGCTGCAGCCAGTACCGTGTGTATTTTTGGTTTTAATAAATTTAGAACATAGTTTAGTAATTTTTTTTTCTTCGCACAGTATATCTACTAAACTATTATTTTTATTTACTAAATGTCCACCTTTTATTAAAACATTTTTTACTCCAAGTAAATTAAATCTAACAATATTGTTTTCTATTTGTTTAGTATTATTTAGTTTGCAATTAAGTATTTTTTCTGCTTCAGGTATATTTGGGGTTAGTAGATAACACTTAGGAATTAGTTCGTTGATTAAATAATTAATTGCATTCTCTTCTATCAGCGGTTGTCCTCCTTTAGCAATCATAACTGGGTCAAGAACTATAGGGATATTTGAAAAATATTTATCTAGGCAAAATTTAATTTTCTTTAGTATTTCTAAGTTTGATAACATTCCGATTTTTATAAAGGATACTTTAAAGTCATTTGCAATTGCTCTGATTTGACTTTCTATAAAATTAGAAGGCAAGCTAAAAACTTCATCAACTCCTAATGTATTTTGAGCAGTTAGCGCAGTTATTACAGTTGCAGCATAAACATTATGTACAGTAAAAGTTTTTAGGTCAGCTTGCAATCCAGCGCCTGCTCCTGAGTCAGAGCCGGCTATAATAAGAGATATATTATTTTTCTTCATCGTTCTCTTTAATAATTTTCATTGAGGCAGATACTACTTTTTTTGCTAACGTAATGCTTTTGGACTCTGCCATAATCCTAATTTTATTTTCTGTCCCAGATTTTCTTATTATTAACCTACAATTATTTTTAATTTTATTTTTTAATTCACTTAATTTTTTTTCTGATCGCAAAAGTATATTTTTATATATTTGATCGCTATCAATCAAATAGCTTTTTGAAATTTGGGGGGTTGGAATAAATAAACTTGATATTGAAGATAGTTTTTTATTTTTTTCTTTCATAATTCCTAATATTTCTAAGGATGCTAATAATCCATCTCCAGTAGATGAATAGTCACCAAGAATAATGTGACCGGAGGGTTCCCCTCCTAATGGAAATTGTTTCTCTTGCATTTCTTTTATAATGTTTCTATCTCCTACTGGGGTTCTGATAAGTGATATTCCTATTTTATTTAGATAATTTTCTAAAGCATTATTTGACATAATTGTTCCTACAACAGTATTTTTTTCTAGTCTTCCTTTCTCTTTCCAAGAGGAACTTATAATCCCAATAATTAGATCACCATTAATTATAATTCCTCTTTCATCAACAATAGTACATCTATCTGCATCACCATCTAATGCTATTCCAATATCTGCTTTGATTTCTTTAACTTTTTCTATTAATTTTCTTGGATCAGTTGATCCGCAGTTTTGGTTTACGTTCTTTCCATTTGGTTCAACATTTATTGGAAATACAGTTGCCCCTAATTCCCATAAAATAGTAGGAGCTACTTTATATGCAGCACCGTTTGCACAATCAACTACAATTTTTATTCCATCCAACTTTAAATAAGAAGGAATTCTTGATTTAAGATATTCTATGTATCTACCACCCGCATCATCTATTCTTTTTGCTCTGCCTAATTTTTCAGAATCTACAAGTTGCTTATTTTTTTTATCTATAAGTTTTTCTATTTGCGCTTCTTGCATATCTGATAATTTCATACCGCCAGGTCCAAATATTTTTATTCCATTATCTACGTAACTGTTATGGGAAGCAGAGATCATTACTCCTAAATCACATCTCATCGATGAGACTAAAGCCGCTACTCCAGGCGTAGGTAAAGGTCCAGTTAAATATACATTCATGCCCATACTAAGAAAACCTGCAGTAAGAGAGGGTTCAATTGTATAATTTGATAATCTAGTATCTTTACCAATTAAAACGTAGTGCAAATGTTTGCCTCTTCTGAAAAATTCAGCCGATGCTATTCCAATTTGAAGAGCAAGTTCAGCATTCATCTTTGAGCTGTTAGCTCTTCCACGAATTCCATCAGTTCCAAAGTATTTTCTTTTTTTTACCATATTTTAAAAGTTTGCGTGTTTTATTATATTTATAGCATTCAACGTTTCTTTTACATCATGAACTCTCAATATGTTTGCTCCCTTTAAATATGCATCAAGTGCTAAAACAATAGAACATGATAAACTATTTTCTGGCGTATCTTTTATAAATCTTCCAATTAAGCTTTTTCTTGATAAGCCTATCAAAATTGGCAAACCAAGATCAAGGAAAATTGACAAAAATTTGATAATGTTAAAATTATGACTATCATTCTTTCCAAAACCTATTCCAGGATCTATAATGATGCTAGATAAAGGAAATCCTTGCTCAACTAAATGGTGAGTTTTAACTTTAAAAAATTTGTAAATATCGCCTGCCGCATTATTATAAAAAGGATTATTTTGCATAACATCTGGTTCTCCTTTTGAGTGTGTGAGAATGTATGTACAAGAATACTTTTTTAAGATATTTGTAGTTCTTCTGTCATAATTCAAGCCAGATATATCATTAATAATATTTACTCCTGTATCTAAAACAATCTCCATAGTAGAAGAATTTCTTGTATCACAGGAAAGCATTATATTATCTTTTGATAATATTTTTACAATTGGTAGAATTTTTTCAACTTCCTCTTTGCAAGTTACTTTAGAAGCGCCAGGTCTTGTAGATTCTGCTCCAATATCTATTATATCTGCTCCTTCTTCTAGCATTTTATAGGCATGAGTTAATGCTTTTTTTTCATTATCAAATTTTCCACCATCGTAAAAGCTATCCTTAGTTAGATTTAAAACTCCCATAACAATGGGATTTTTTTTGGGGAGATTATTTTTCAGATAAGGTTTCGTTAAAATTTTTTTTATTCTTTCATCTAAATCAGGAAAAGTTTGATATTTAGGAAGGGTTTTTTTAAAAGATTTTATATCAAAATTATTTATAACTTCAAAAGCATTTTCTTTATTATCTTTTAAGATATTGATATTGCTAAATTCTAAATCTTCTGAGATTTTAAAGAATTCTTTTTCGTTTCTATTAAAGGAAGTATTACTTGCTATCTTAATGTCAGTAGGCATTAGATAGTAATCACTAATCATTTAACTTGATTAAGTAGTATTTTTTGCAGTAATAGGCACAGATCCAATTGGTTTCTTTTTGTTATCCTTGCTAGTTGAGCCGGATTTTTCAATTTTTTGTTTTTTCTTGTAACCACTAAGTTCTTCGTTGTCTGGCTTCTTAATTTTTTTTCCCTTTAATAATTCCTTAATGTCATCAGCATTAAGCGTTTCATATTCAAGTAATGCCTTTGCGATAACGTGTAGCTCCTTAATTTTTGAAGTAATAATTTCTTTTGCCTTTGCTTCACCTTTCTGAACGAGTCTTTTAACTTCTGTATCAATAAGTCTAGCAGTTTCATCTGAAATATTAGTTTGCTGTGCTACAGAATGTCCCAAAAAGATTTCTTCTTGATTACTTTCATATCTCAAAGGGCCTAACTTATCTGAAAAACCAAATTCCTTCACCATTCTCTTGGCAAGATTTGTTGCCTGTTGGATATCATTTCCTGCTCCTGTTGTTATATTATCCTTGCCATATATTAATTCTTCGGCTATCCTACCTCCAAATAGAGAGGCTAATTGAGCGTTAAGCTCATTATAAGTATGAGCAAGTTTATCTCGTTCAGGAAGCCACATTGTAACGCCTAGAGCTCTTCCCCTAGGAATAATTGTAACCTTGTGAAGAGGTTCATGTCCTTTAGCATAAAGCATAACCAGTGCATGCCCAGCTTCATGATAGGCAGTCATTTCTTTTTCATCTTCGGTCATAACCATTGATCTTCTTTCACTTCCCATCATAACTTTATCTTTTGCCTCTTCAAATTCTTGCATAGAAACATTTTTTTTACTCTTTCTTGCAGCAAGCAATGCAGCTTCGTTTACTATGTTAGCAAGGTCAGCTCCAGAAAATCCTGGGGTTCCTCTAGCTATGGTTCTTGGGTTCACATCTGAAGCCAACGGAACTTTTTTCATATGTACTTTAAGTATTTTCTCTCTGCCTATAATATCAGGGTTTGGAACAACCACTTGTCTATCAAACCTACCTGGTCTTAGCAATGCAGGATCCAAAACGTCAGGTCGATTCGTAGCGGCAATCAATATTACTCCTTCATTAGTTTCAAAACCATCCATCTCGACAAGTAATTGATTGAGGGTTTGTTCTCTTTCATCATTACCTCCTCCTAGTCCAGCGCCTCTATGTCTCCCAACCGCATCTATTTCATCCACAAATATGATACAAGGTGCATTCTTTTTGCCTTGCTCAAACATATCTCTAACTCTAGAAGCTCCAACTCCTACAAACATTTCTACAAAATCGGAACCTGATATAGTGAAAAAGGGAACATTAGCTTCTCCTGCTACAGCTCTTGCTATTAAGGTTTTACCTGTTCCTGGAGGACCGACAAGTAAAACTCCTTTTGGTATTTTTCCACCGAGTCTTTGAAATTTGATGGGATTTTTTAAATATTCTACAACTTCTTCTAATTCTTCTTTTGCTTCATCAACACCGGCTACATCTTTAAATGTAACTTTTCCTTGTTTCTCTGTTAATAATTTTGCTTTTGATCTACCAAATCCAAGCGTTCTACTTCCTCCTCCTTGCATCTGCCGCATAAAAAATATCCATATACCTATAAACAGAAGCATTGGAAGCCAGTTCAGGAATAGGCCAAGAAGTGGAGATACTGCTTCTTCCTCAGGAGCTGATTTAATAACAACATTTTTTGATGTTAATTTTTCAATTAATCCAGGATCGTTGGGTGGGGTGTAAGTAGAAAATTTAGTACCATCATCTAGATGACCATTGATTGTTCTTCCCACAATAGCGACATCGCTAACCTTATCGCTATCAACTAATTTGAGAAATTCAGAATAGGCAACAGTTGCTATTCTATTATCTCTTTTTCCCCCTTCAAACATATTGAAGAGTAAGACCAATACAAGAGCTACTACAACCCAAATTGCTAAATTTTTTCCTGAATTATTCAACTCAACACCTAAATATAGTAATTATCATTCTTGTCTGTAAAGTCATTAATGTCTATCCTTATTTTTTCTTTATACTCCCCATATATATTGAAATGGGGTATAAGTACTAAACCTTCAAGTGTTTTTATTACCGGTAAGGTTTTTTTTACATTAAAAGGCAACCAATTCTTGTATTTTACTTTATTTTTAATCATGGTTTTAGTACTTTTTTTTTCCAATATTTTTCCCAAAGGAAATATTGTATATGAGTTTTTCTTTGTTAAATTATATATTATAAATCTATTATCCCACACTAATCTAGTTTTGTTATGAATTTTTGTACTCAATGATTGAATTTTTTTAAATTCCCTTATTACTAATATTTCTTCTTTTTTCGAAGAAATAATACAACCGGCCAGAGAATAATTTGTTTTATTCTCAGTTTTCAGATTTGTAAAAAGTGTTTCAAGTTTTTTACTTTTAGGAGGATATTCTCTATTCCCCATTTGCACAATACATTTCTTTAAAAAATCAATTATTAAAAACTTGGGAAAAACTCGAAAAATATTTTTATCTATTTTTAAATAACCTTCCCATTTAAAAGTATAATAACTCTTAAATTTTTCTCTAACAAAATTATCTTTAGTTTTTCTTAGCATGCAAAAAATAGAAGATGCTCTTATTAGATTTGTTGATAGATTATTTTCTTGCTCAAGATATTTTCTAATTCTAGATCTCAAAAACCTGTTGTTTTTATTTGATGGGTCTTCATTATATTTTATTTTATGATAGTTGGCATATTCATAAATATCTGATTTCCTAAAACCTAACAAGGGACGTACTATAGAAATATCAAAAATTTTTCTTTGTTGAGCAAGTGGACAAAGCCCGTCCAAATTACTTTTCTTTATGATTCTTATAGCAAAGGTTTCTGCAATGTCATCGGCAGTATGAGCAATTAACAAACTATTAATGTTCTTACTTTTACAATATTTTGAAAATATTTTATATCTTGCAATTCTTGCTTTTTCTAGTATTGCCCTACTAGGCTTTTCCTTCCAAATAAAGGATTTGCATTCAACTTGTAAAGCCTTTGAAATTGATTGAACTAACTGAACTTCTTTAATACTTTCTTTTCTTAAGTTATGGTTAAAAGTAAGTACTACCAATTTCTTTGAGAATTTTTTAGCCCATACAGAAGCAATATTTAGTAATGTCATACTATCTACTCCTCCAGATACTCCTATAGCTATACAATCCTCTTTTCCTATAAAGATATTGTTATCAAGGATTTTGCTAATCTTTGTTAAAGTAATTGAATTTATGCAGTACACTTTGCTCTTTGCTTAAATTCTTTAGCTCTATTACTTATTCTTTTTGGGGCGTTTGGAAATTCTAATTCTAATTTAGAAAATGAAGCGCAAGCATCTTCATTTTTTCCTAAATTCATAAATGTTAATGCTAATTTAAACAGCTGGTCGATAGCTTTATTTCCTTTGGGAAAGCTTTGATATCCTCTAGCAAAGCTAATAGCTGCTAACTGAAACTTTTTCTGTACATAATAGGTTTCACCTAACCAATAATAGGCGTTAGAGGCAAGAGGATCCTTAGGATGTTCTCCTATAAAAGTTTTAAATGAATTTTCAGCTTCCTCATAATTTTCTCTAACAAGCATGTCATAGGCATACTTATAAATATCAGACGGGTTTTTAGCTAGTTCTTTAAGTTCCTCATTAGATTTAAGATTTGCTAAATTTTTTTTATTAAATTCATCTACAGATTGTTCTGTGCTTAAAACTTCATTCTCTTGTTCTGTAGAAGTTTGATTCTTCTTAATAGTACCTAATACCTTCATTTCTGGATTATTTTTTCTATTAGGGTCTTCTAAGATCACTGTTTTTTTACTTTCTGTTATAGTTTCAAATTCATTAACATTATCAGAAGTTTGAACTTTGCTATCCTTTTTTTCATCAGAAGACTGATTGATTTGATTGTTATCACCGTTTGAATTATTTTTTAAATCATCTAAAGCAGTAAGCAAATTATCTAATTTAAAATTAATATCATCAAGATATCCATTTAGATTTCTTATTTCTTCCTCAATTTCCACTATTCTCTGTTCATGGGTAGCAATAGCATTATTAACATTTGGTCTAATTTTATTATTTTGATCTTTACTATTTTTTATGTCTTTTAGTTCAGACTCAACCGAATTTAATCTCTGGATAACAACATCTAAATACTCTTGAGAATAAGTGTTACATGCCAACACAATTATGAGGAAAGCAAATAAAAAAATAAATTTAAAACTAAGCCCTTTTTTCGATAAAAACATACGATACTACGGATTAATTACTGTAATTGCTGTTCTTGACCTTGCCCAAGCTTGTTCATTATCTCCTTCTGTTTGAGGTCTTTCTTTTCCATATGAAATTACAGAAATTCTATCATCTTTTACTCCGAGAGTAACAAGAAAGCTTTTTACAGAGTATGCTCTTCTTTCTCCTAAAGCCAAATTGTATTCTCTAGTTCCTCTCTGATCGCAATGACCTTCAACAGTAACAGTCAAGTCAGGATTTTTTAATAAAAAAGTAGCTTGTCTCTTAAGAGTCTCAACTCCTTCATCTTTGAATCTTGATTTATCATAATCAAAAAAAACTCTATCTCCTACTTCAACCAATTCTTCTATTAAATAATCAGAAGGACTTCTCTTTTTTATTTCAAGATCATCAGAAATTTCAAGATCCGAATCACTTGTATTAGAATTGTCTGAGTCAATAATCTCATTTTTTGAAGTTGAAGAAACTTTTGCTCCAGTAACCTCTAGTTTATTTTGTTTATCGGTACAAGAAGCTAAACAAGCAAACAACAAAGCTGTTATAAAGATATAGTTCTTAAACATTATAACATTATGTCACAAAATAACAAAAATTAATACCCTATTGTGGGTCCCCAGTCAGGGTCAGACGCCTCATAAGGCGTAGATAGAATCTTTTCTAGATTTCCTGTAATATCAATTGTGTATAATTTAGATTCTTTAATGTTGTTTCTTTTATTAATTTTATAAAAAGTTAGTGTTCTTCCATTAGGAGACCAACTTGGTCCCTCAACTAAATATCCTTCAGAAATGATTCTTTCTCCTGATCCATCAGGTTTTATAAGGCCAATGTAAAAACGCTTCCCTAATGATTTGGTAAAGGCAATATAGTCACCTCTAGGAGACCAAACCGGTGTAGCGTAATTTCCTCTTCCAAAAGAAATTCTTTTTACGGGATTTCCTCTTTTGTTCATGGAAAAAATATATAAATTTTGTTTTCCTGCTCTATCTGAGCTAAATACTACATTTTTTGAGTCAGGCGAGAAACACGGTGAGGTATTGATATATTTATTATTAGTTAATTGTGAAGTATTATTATTTAATAAATCTAGCACGAAAATATTAGAACTACCTTTTTTCGTTAAAGAAAAAATTATTTTATTTCCTTTAGGAGAAAATCGTGGTGCATAGCTCATTCCTTGGAATTTACCGATTTTCTTTTTTTCTCTGCTACGAATATCCATAAGATATACATTAGGTTTGTTATTATCATAAGATAAATATACTATATTTTTTCTATCAGGAGAAAATCTAGGTGTTAAAACTAAGTTTTGACCATCAGTTAAAAACCTATGATTGTTTCCATCATAATCCATTATAGCGATCCTTTTCTTCTTACGATCGAAGGACCCTTCTTCGGCAATATAAACTATTTTTGTATCAAAATACCCTTGCTCTCCTGTTACTCTTTCGTAAATCATATTAGATACTAAATGCGCTAAAAGACGCCATCTCTTATCATTTATATTAGAAATTCTTTTACTAAGTATAAGTTTCTCTCTGTAAACATCCCATAATTTTAGTCTTATTGTTATCATATTTTTTTCATTTCTTATTTCTCCGCTTACAATTAGATTAGCATCAATTAAGCTCCAATCTTTAAATAAAGGTTGTACAAAAACTTCTTTTTCATCTTGTAAAAAGGCTTTGTTAGATATCGAATTAAATAAACCTGAATTTAGTAAATTAGATTGAATTATTTCAAAAATTTTATTACTTAATTCTTTTTCTTTAGCGTCAGAATAATTAAATTTTGTGACGGCTATTGGTATAGGTTCAATTTTTCCGTCTGTAACATTAATTTCTAAAGGCTTGCTGTTTAGATTAGAAATGAAAAATAATAATAATAAAATTTTATTAAGATACATCTATCTTGTTTCTCTTGGTTTAAAATTAATGATTACTTCTTTCCATATATTATAACGATCTTTTTTCAAACCTTCAAATGGAGAAGATTTTTTTATAGCTCTAATTGCAGAGTCGAGATACGGCTGTAATGTCGTATTTTGTTCTAATGCTCTCAACGTTGCTTTGCTTACACTTAAATTGATTACTTCTCCTTGAATATCTAACGAAATTACTACTTTTATTGATATTTCATCAGAAGCTTTTATTCCAGGCGGTCTTGTCCATTTAGAGTCTATTTGTTTTAACAAAATATTTTCTATTAACTTCAACTCGCCTTTCTTGGGTTGACTTATTTTATCTATTTCAGATTTAGTATTTGCAAGTTTATCTATGGTACTTTCTACTTTTTCAATATTAGTCTTTTTATCAGTATTAGTTAGTTCTTTTTTACTTAGATCTTTTAATAAATCGTCAAAATATTTTTTATCATCCTTTTGTTTTTTTGGTTTTTCTTTAATATTTTTCTTTTTTTCTTTTTCTACTTTTTTGTTAAGTTTCTGAACCTTATTTTGCTTTTTTTTGGTCTCAATTTCTTTTTTCTGCTTTATAATCTTGTTGTTTTTATTGTTCTGCAATTTTTCTGCTTTTTTTTTCTTCTCTTCAACATAGCCTACTTTTAAGGATTTTATTTCTTGATTTTCATTATATCTAAAATCAAAATCTAGATTTATTAATAATATTGAATGTATTAATATAGAAAAAAGTAAAAATTTCAACAATAGAACCTCAATTTTTTGGTTCGGTTATCAAACTTACGTCAGTTATACTCCCATCCATTATTTGTTTCATTACTATCATCAATGTATTGTAAGTAACTTCTTTGTCTGCTCTAATAAAAGCCTTAATTTTTGGATTAGCTTTCTTTATTTCAGTTAATTTATCTTTTAATGTTTTTAAATCTAATTTTTTTTCTGATATAAAGACTTCATTTTCCTTATTGATTGAAATAATAAGGGGGTCTTCGTTTTCTTTTACATTAGGTGTATCTACTTTTGGAAGCTCAAGTTCAACTCCTGTTTGAAGAAGAGGTGCAGTTATCATGAAAACAATAAGTAAAACTAACATAACATCTACAAAAGGAGTGACGTTAATTTCTGAAATTAGACGTCTTTTGTTATTATGTCTTTTTGTTTTATACATCTTTATTTTTTATTTAGGTGTCTTGATAAAATTGATGAGAAGGCATTCAAAAATATTTCTAACCTTCCACTATATCTATTGAGATCAGATGCTAATCTATTATAGGCTATAACTGCTGGAATAGCTGCTAATAAACCCATGGCTGTTGCTAATAGGGCCTCTGCAATTCCAGGAGCAACAATTGTTAGAGAGGTGTTTTTGGCTGTAGCTATTGATTGAAAACTATTCATAATACCCCAAACTGTTCCAAATAAACCTATAAAAGGAGCAGCTGAACCAGTTGTAGCTAAAAAATTAATGTTTTTCTCAAGGATTTCTACTTCCTTATTCAAGGCAGTCATCATAACTTTTTCAATTCTATTTTCAATTATTTGGTTATCTGTTGAATTCAGACTTTTTGAAGAGGACGATGCATTTAACTCCTTAATTCCAGATAAGAATATTGCTTCCATTGGATGTGCTGCAGTACTTCCAATATCTTTTTTTATTTTTTCTATATTCAAACCCGACCAAAAATTATTTTCGAAATTATCAGCACTTTTGTTAAGTTTTCTAATCTTGGTAAATTTTTCAAATATTATACTCCAACAGATTACAGATAAAATTAATAGAACAAACATTACTAGTCTAACAACAAGATCTGCTTGTAATATTAACCCCCATATACTTACATCTATATCGCTAGAAATTGTTAAGGCTTCATTCATAAGCTTTTCCTTTAATTAATAAGTTCATAATATATATCATTTGGTATTCTAGCAACTTTTCCATCTTTATAAGTACTACAAACCTCTACCAAAAGTTCAGTAATTTTATTTTTATTTTTAAATATTGCTTGTTTAAAAATAAGTCTTGCTTTACTGAGCTTTGAAACTTCAGTTTTGATTATTAAATTGTCATCTAAGCATGCATAACCAAGATAGTTGATATTTAATTTTTTGACTACAAATCTAATTGCATACTTATCCATAACATTGGAATTAGTTAAATTAAATTTTCTCAAGAAATCAGATCTACCTCTTTCTGCAAAATTTAGATATTTTGAATGATATACTATTCCACTGGCATCAGTATCTTCATAATATATTTTTAATCTAAGTATATCTGTTATTTTATTTTTCATTTTTATTTTGAAATTTACCTAACCAATACAAGGTAAGAAGCGATGCTTCAGCTATTCCGTCATTACTTTTTACATTCCACATATCGTGATTTTCTAGGTTTCCAAATTTTAAACGAGCCATGTCTAAGCTATCTTTTTTAGAAGAACCTACTCCAATAGCTTTCTTCCATACTGCAGGAGCTACATAATCAACTCTTCTAGCAAATATATAGCATAAAGCTTCAATTCCTCCAAAACTTCTTCCAAACTGAAAACTAGAAGTCACTCCTTGTCTAGGCATTGCATGAACTTTCTCTATAATAGCAACATCAATCTTAAATCGGCTTAACGCCGAGTGAATTTTTAAAGTATCTATAATTTTCTTCCCATAAATATTTACCACAGGCATTCTTAGAGAAAAAATTATTTCAGGCAAGTAGTTTCCAGTATTTTTAATAATGCATATTCCACCATTGTTACCTGGATCTATACCCATTAAAATCATATATGCATAACCTTTCAAAAAGAAGTTTGAAACAATTTTTTAGTATTACTAGAATATTTTCATACTTCTAGATTATTGTAAACTGCTTGTACATCATCGTTTTGTTCTAGATTATCAACCAAACTTAAAATTTTCGTTTTAATACTATCGTCGACTTTAATAGAGTTAACGACTTTCCAAATAAGTTTTAAATTTTTAGGTTCGCAAAACTTTTTTTCTAGTAAGTCTCTTATTTTACTAAAGTCTTCTACTAAGCATTGTATTACAATATTAGAAGAATTTTCATAGAAATCTGTTGCACCTATTTCAATAGCTGTTTCAATTAATTTTTCTGCATTAACTTTATTTCTTTCAAATAATAATTCTCCAACTTTCTTAAAATTGAAAGAAACTGCGCCACTTTCTGCCAATCTACCGTTATTTTTACTTAATATGGTTCTAATTTCAGATGCAGTTCTATTCTTATTGTCCGTAATAGTTTCTACTATAATGGCTATGCCATTAGGTCCATAGCACTCATATCTTATTTCATATAAGCTGTTTAGATTTCCACAATTGCTTCCTTTTTGTATAGCATTATTTATTTTATCATTGGGCATATTTTCACTTCTAGCATTTATTATAGCATTACGTAGCCTAGGATTCTGTTTAGGATCATCATTACCTGACTTAACAGCAACAGAAATTTCTCTAGCTAATCGCGCAAAAACCTTTGCTCTTTTTTCATCTTGCGCACCTTTTCTATGCATAATATTTTTAAACTGTGAATGTCCTGCCATTAATTATTCCATAAAATTACGTTTATCAGGTATTTTATTTTCTAAAATATCACCTACAATAATTTGCTCAGCCCTTTTTGCAAGACCAGATTGTTTGCAAATGCTAATTATAGAGCCACATAGAGTATTATTTACATTTGCAGAGTTTATTTTTAAATTACTAGTCTCTTTTGTAAACTTAGCTATCCAGGTATTTTTCTCTCCACCTATAACTGAGTTGTAGTCTCCACACATACCAGCATCAGTTTGAAAAGCTGTACCATTAGGTAAAACTCTCAAATCTGCTGTAGGTACATGAGTATGGCTTCCTAAAACAGCCGTTACTTTTCCATCAATCATGCTTGCAAAAGCCTGCTTTTCCGAAGCTGCTTCTCCATGAATATCTACTATTATAGCATCACAATTTTTTTTAAGTTTATTTTTTCTTAGAATATTCCCTATTTCTTGGAATGGAGAGGAAGATTTTTTCATAAAAAGAGTACAAGCTAAATTAATGACTAGGATATTATTTTTACATTTATCAACATAAAAATTATAGCCTGAGCCAGGCAATTTGTCTGAATAATTTTGAGGTCTAATTATTTTTTTTTCTTTAGAAATAAATGGAATGATGTCTTGTTGGTCCCATACGTGATTGCCTGTACTTATTACATCAATTCCTGACTTCCATAACTCCTCACAATGAAAAGGCTTAATGCCATATCCATTTGCAACATTTTCACCATTAGCTACAACAAAAGAAATACTATATTGCTTAATTATTTTTCTTAAATTCTTTTTTATAAAGCTTACGCTTCTCTCACCAACAATGTCTCCTAGAAATAAAAAGTTCATTAATCGTTAACTTGCCTAAAAACGTTTTCTGTTAAAATAAAATTCAACTTTAAGTCATGCTTTTCATAAGGTAAAGATTTAAAATGTTGAAATGAGTAGGATAAACCAATATATTTTATTTTTGAATTTTTTTTATAAAATCTGTCGTAATAGCCACCTCCATAACCTAATCTATGACCTTTATTATCTATTGCTAAACAAGGCACTATTACTACATCAGGAATAATAAAGTTACTATTTTTTTTTGGAGAATAGAATTTATACTTTGTATAAATTAATGGTTCGTAAGGCTTCCAAGTTTTAAAGAACATGTGTTTTTTTTCTATGACAGGTAATGCTATTTTTTTCTTTTTTATTAATAAAAATTTAATTAGTGGTCTGGTGTCTATTTCAAATTCCATAGGCCAGTAGACTCCAAATATCTTTTCATCGTAAAAATTAAAATTTTCCAAAACTCTTTTAGTAGCGATATATGCAGAGTCTAAATAAAGCAAACTTTTTTTTTTTCTATCTAGCGTCATAGATTTTCTAATTTTTTTTTTTTCTTGAGATATAAGCATCAAAAATCTTTCATATCGTAAATAACTTTATCTAATCTATCTGCTGTACTCCCTAAAATTTTTTCTATTTTGTTATCATTCTCATCTGCTTTATCAAGTAAAATTAATGCAGCTAATAAAATCATTCTAGCCTCACCTAATTGTCCTATCTTTTCTACTAAATCAGTAACTTCTTTATTAATCTCTGAAGCTAAAGTACTAATTCTTTTTTCTTCTCCGTCTTTACAAGATATTCTGTATGTCCTGTTATTAATATTTATGTCTACATCAGCCATTTTAAAATTTAATTATTTTTTTTACTTGTTAATTTCTCGATGTCCCTCATTGCCTGGTCAATAAGCTCTAAGGTTTCAAGTCTTCTTTTTTTAGAGATTTTTATTTCCTCTTCCAATTCTTCAATGATTCTTTTATTGTACCTAGCTTTTTTTAACAAATTAGAGTTTTCTTCTAATTCATTTAAAGAATTCTTAATTCTGTTTATATAATTTGAAAAATCTCTCATAATTCAGTCTAATTAGTAACTTGTTATTAAAAGTTTATATTATACTTTAATTTTTTATAATATATTAAAAAAATTAGTTATGAAATAATTAATAATTCTTGTTTCTATTTTAATATAGAATTATAAATTATGTTTGACATTCAAAATAACATGAAAATTATTGACCAAGATATAAAAAAATACCTTTCTATGGCAAATGCCGTGCGTTTTTTATCAGCTGATGCTGTTGAAAAGGCAAATTCAGGCCACCCTGGAATGCCAATGGGAATGGCAGAAGTAGTTACTGTTTTATTTTCTCTACATTTAAGGTTTAATCCAAAAGATAGTAATTGGGAAAATAGGGACAGGTTCATATTATCTGCTGGCCATGGTTCAATGCTAATTTATTCTTTGCTTTACTTGTTAGGATATCCAGGCATAAATTTGGATGATATAAAAAACTTCAGGCAAATAGATTATCCTACTGCTGGACATCCAGAATATAATGAGATTCCTGGGGTAGAAACTACTACAGGTCCACTAGGCCAAGGATTAGCTAACGGTTTAGGTATGGCAATTTCAGAAAAAATAATGAGAAATAGACTCGGCAAAGGGGTAATAAATCATCGCACTTATATATTAGCAGGAGATGGATGTCTCATGGAAGGCATCAGTCATGAATTTGCATCATTGAGTGGACATTTAAATTTAGAAAATTTAACTGTATTGTATGATGATAATGAAATTTCTATTGATGGACCTACATCATTAACCATGTCTGACAATACTGCAAATAGATTTACATCCATGGGATGGCATGTTGTTAATATAAATGGTCACGATATTAATGAAATTAATAATGCACTAACAGAAGTAAAAACAAAAAAAAAACCATCAATTATATGTTGTAAAACTAAAATTGGTTTTGGATCTCCAAACAAAGAAGGAAAAGAAACAAGTCATGGTGCCCCTCTTGGAGAAGAAGAACTCTTGAAAGCAAAAAGTAAGCTTAATTGGAACTTTCCGGCTTTTGAAGTTCCGAGTAAGACATTAAGAGATTGGAGTGAAGTTTCAACTAAAAATGCTAGCGAATATGAAGCCTGGTCTAAAAAAAATTTAAAAGTTATTAAAAAATTCAAATTAAGTGAAGATTTATTTAAGAAGAAACTTAAGGCAGCAAAAAATAAGGCAATAACTAACTTCCTTTCCCACCAGGAAATTAGCATGGCTACCAGAAAGTCTAGCGAAAACGTAATTAAAGAATTGGTTGAACAAAATTTAAATATTATAGGAGGTTCTGCTGATTTGAGTGGATCAAATAATACTTATGTAAAATTAATGAAAAAAATTAAAGCTAAAGATTTTACAGGAAATTACATTCATTGGGGAGTAAGAGAGCATTGTATGGCTTCAGCTATGAATGGTATTTCCCTTCACGGTTTTTTAATACCATATGGAGGTACATTTTTAGTTTTTAGTGACTATTTCAGACCTGCCATAAGACTTGCAGCAATGATGAAAATCCAAGTAATTTATGTGCTTACGCATGACTCAATAGGATTAGGAGAAGATGGTCCTACTCATCAACCTATAGAGCATTTGTCTTCCTTGAGAGCAATTCCAAATGTAAAAGTCTTTAGACCATGCGACTCTATAGAAACAGCAGAGTGTTGGGAACTTGCCTTACTTAATAAAAGTGGGCCATCTGTAATTGCTCTTTCTAGACAAAATTTACCTTTGATAAGAAATAATGAATTTGAATTTGAAAATAACTTTTGTTCAGAAGGAGCTTATATAATTAAAATGCAAAAGAATGCTAAGATTAACATTTTTGCAAGCGGTTCAGAAGTTAGCCTAGCAGTAGAGGCTTCAAAAATATTATTAAAAAATAAGATAATGGTTAATGTAATTTCAGTTCCATGTATGGAATTATACAAAGAAAAAAAATTGATTGAAAATAAAAAAAATATATTTGTGGAAGCTGCAACATCACAATCTTGGGACAAATGGATGAAACAAGGGGATATTTTTATTGGCTTAGAAGGATTTGGAGCATCAGGTCCCGGTGAAAAACTGTATAAGCATTTTGGTATTACTGCAGATAGGATTGTAGATGAGGTTAAACGTAATTTAAATTAAGGGGAAAACATTGATAAATATTGGCATAAACGGTTTTGGAAGAATAGGAAGATTAGTACTGAGAGCAGCATTAGAGAAAGAAAGTGAAGAATTTAAGGTGGTTGCAATCAATGATTTAGGAACACTCGAACAAAACTTTCATTTATTAAATTATGACTCAGTTCATGGAAGACCGTCTTTTAATTCTTCAATTGAACAGGAAAAACTCATTATAGATAAAAATAGAATAAGTTTTTACAGTCATAAAGCACCTCAAGACATACCTTGGAATGAAAATGAAGTAGATATAGTATTAGAATGTACTGGATTATTTACAGACGCTAACATTGCTAAACAACATTTATCAAAAGGAGTAAAGAAAGTTTTAATTTCAGCTCCTTCGAACAATGCTGATTTAACAGTTGTATTTGGCGTGAATAGTAATTTAATTTCTGAACAACAAAAAATACTTTCTAATGCTTCCTGTACAACTAATTGCCTTGCTCCAATTGCTAAGATTATAAATGATAATTTTGAAATCGAAGCAGGTTTTATGACAACAGTGCACTCTTTTACTTCTGACCAAAAAATTATAGATGGACTTCACAAAGATGCGAGAAGAGGAAGAACTGCTAGTATGTCAATGATCCCAACTTCAACAGGAGCCGCAAAAGCAGTTGGATTAGTTCTACCAGAGCTTCAAGGTAAACTCGATGGCACTGCAATAAGAATCCCTACACCAAACGTATCAATGATAGATTTTACTTTTAAAACGAAAGAAATTATAGACAGAAACAGCATTAATGAAGCCGTTCACAAAGAGACAATATCAGATTTTAAGGATATTGTAGAATATAATGAATTACCATTGGTTTCTATTGATTACAATCAAAACCCTTCTAGTTCAATTTTTGACTCGACTCAAACACAAACTGTTGGAAAATATTTTGGTAGAATTCTTTCTTGGTATGATAACGAGTGGGGTTTCTCAAACCGCATGATGGACGTCGCAAAAAAATTAGGCGAGTTCTTATGATCACAAAATCTCTAGATGATGTAGAACTGGAAGGAAAAGCAGTACTACTTAGATGTGATTTAAATGTTCCTCTAGATGGGGAAGGAAAAGTCTTGGATATAACAAAAATAAGAAGACATAAATTAACTATAAATGAATTAATTCTTAAAAAATCAAAAATAATTATCATATCTCATTTGGGTAGACCAAAAGGAAAGATTGTAAAACATCTATCAATGAATATGATTTTGGAAGCTTTTGCAGACGAATTAAAAATATCAGAAGTAACAGTATTACCATTCTGTGGTCCTGAGGTCATGAAAAAAGTAGTTGATGCTATGAGCGATGGTTCAATCGCATTTATAGAGAATATAAGATTTTATCCACAAGAGGAAAAAAATGATTTAAATTTTGCAAAAAAACTTTCTAAAATAGCGGATATTTATGTTAATGATGCATTTTCTGTATCTCATAGAAAACATATAAGCACTTATCAGTTATCAAAATTACTTCCTTCTTTTGCAGGAAGATCCCTTCAATTAGAATTAGAGATGTTAGAAAAAATAAATAATAACATAGACAAGCCTGTAATGGCTATCATAGGGGGTTCGAAAATTTCTACAAAAATAAGTTTATTAGAAAACTTAATTAAGAAAGTTGATTTTTTGGTAATAGGTGGTGCTATGGCAAACACTTTCTTGCTAGCCCAAGGAAAAGAAATAGGAAAATCTCTTATAGAGATTGATAGAGTTAAAATAGCAAGGACTATCTTAAATTCGGCAGATAAGAATAATTGTGAAATCATACTGCCACTAGATGTAGTTGTTGCTGAAGATCTTGATAGTAAATCTTCATCAAATGTTGAGGTGGATAAAATTACTGCAAATCAAGCGATATATGATATAGGTGAAAAAACTATAGAAAAAATATCTAATACCATGGCTGTTTGTAAGACTTTATTTTGGAATGGACCATTAGGTGTCTATGAGAAGAAACCTTTTGATAATTCGACTAATATTATTGGAAGAACTGCAGCTATACTGACCAAGGCTAAAATTATTACTTCCGTAGCAGGTGGAGGCGATACAGTCGCTGCATTAAATTCTTCTGAAATAGCAGGAGGTTTTTCTTATGTTTCCATTGCAGGAGGTGCCTTAGTTGAATGGTTAGAAGGAAATAAACTTCCTGGTCTAGAATTTTTAAATTAATTTAATTAGGAGAAAAATTTATGACTTATACAAACAACGTGAATGAAATCTTAAGTAACTATCAAAATACTAATGCTGGAATAAAATCAAATTTAGGGAGAATTTTAATGCATGGTAAATTAGGAGGAACAGGTAGACTTTTAATTCTTCCTGTTGATCAAGGACATGAACATGGTCCAGACAAGTCTTTTTTGACTAATAAAGAAGCGTATGATCCTATTTATCATTACAAATTAGCTATTGAAGCTGGATTGAGCGCTTACGCAGCACCATTAGGTTTTTTGGAAGCAGGTGCAGATAGTTATGCAGGGCTAATTCCAACCATCTTAAAGATCAATAGTTCGAATAGCCTCAGTAAGCAAAAAAACCAGTCAATAAACGGAAGTGTCAAAGAAGCTTTAAGGTTGGGTTGTGCTGCAGTTGGATTTACAATTTACCCAGGTTCTGAATATCAATATGATATGATAGAAGAGTTTAAAGAGATATCTGTAGAAGCATCTCAGCACGGTTTACCTTCTGTTCTATGGTCTTATCCAAGGGGACCCAATATTTCTAAAGAAGGAGAAACAAGCTTAGATATAGTTGGTTATGCTGCACATATTGCTGCTTTACTAGGAGCACACATAATAAAAGTAAAACCTCCTACTGAAAATATAGAACAAGAAGATTTGCAAAAAACATTCCTAGATAGTAAGTTAAACATAAGCACCTTATCTTCAAGGATTAAACATATAAAGAAATGTGCTTTTTCTTCTAGAAGAATAGTAGTTTTTTCAGGCGGAAATGCAAAAAGTAATAATGATATTCTTGAAGAAATAAAACAAATAAAAGAGGGGGGCGGAAATGGTTCTATAATAGGAAGAAATACTTTTCAAAGACCAAAAGAAAAAGCCTTAGAAATGCTAAATGACATAATTAAAATTTATAAAGGCTAATTTGAATAAAAAAAACATAAAAAAAATAAACTTTAAAAAAAATAATAAAAAATCATATTTATATTTAATATCTCCTGAAAAATTTGAATTAATAAATTTTTATAAGCAATTAAAAGAAGTGCTTTCTACAAAGACTATATCTATATTTCAGTTAAGAACAAAAAAAATTAACAAAAATAAACTTATTATTTATATTAAAAAGCTATATCCACTATGCAAAAAAAATAATGTATTATTTATTTTGAACGATAATCCAGTCCTTGTAAAAGCATTAGATTTAGATGGAGTTCATGTAGGAGAAAAAGATGCTTCTATAAAAAAATGTAGAGAAATAATTGGAAAAAATAAAATAATTGGAAGAAGTTGTTACAACTCTACTATACAAGCTATTAAAGCACAAAATAATGGAGCAGACTATGTTGCTTTTGGATCTTTTTTTAAAACAGAGACAAAAAAAAATTATAAAAAAATAAATAAAAATCAGATAAGAAGATGGATAAATTTTAAAAGGGTTCCTGTAGTAGGTATAGGAGGTATAAATATTAAAAACTTCAAGAAAATAAGTAAATTAAATTTAGATTTTTATGCATTATCCTCTGCTGTATGGAGATCAAGAGTCGGTCCATCTGAATATCTAAAAAAGTTTAAAAACATAATTGACAATTATTAGTTAAACATTAAGGTCTTTTTATTTGGAGTATACATGAAAATCAATGGTAATAGTTTAAAACAAGGAATGATAATTGAGCATAAGAGTTCTACTTGGAAAGTGGTGGCAGCACAATCGGTAAAACCAGGAAAAGGTGGTGCTTTTGCTCAGGTAGAATTAAAAAATACTAAAGATGGTTCAAAGTTAAATGAAAGATTCAGAGCTAATGAGAGTGTAGAAAGGTTATATGTAGAAAGTAAAGAATATCAATTTTCTTATAAAGATGATACGTCTTACCATTTTATGGATACTAAAACCTTTGAACAGATTAACTTATTAAAAGAAATCTTAGGAGATCTCAGTTTGTTTTTACAAGATAACATGATTGTTACCATTGAGTTCATAGAAGGAATACCCGTATCTGTGAAATTGCCTGAGCATATAAAAGAAACTGTAATAGAAACTGAAGCAGTAATTAAAGGTCAAACAGCATCTTCATCTTTCAAGCCAGCAATTCTCTCAAATGGATTTAAAGTAATGGTTCCAGGACATATTGATAATAATACAGAAATAATTATTTCTTCTTCTACTTTGACTTACGTTGAAAAAGCTAAATCTTGATGATAAAATCATCAAATATCAATATAATGAGCAATGCAGTTTTAAAAGCCTCAAGGGCTTTAAGAAGAGATTTTAACGAATTAGAGAAGCTACAAAACTCTTTATCTAAAATAAATATATTTGTTAATAAGTCCTTAAAAAACGTAAAAGAAACTATTTTCAAAGAACTGACTAAAGCGCGACCAGAATGGAAAATCTTTTTCTTTTATGATTACGAGAAAGTCAATGTCGAAATAAATGAAGAGAAAAGTTTTTTTTTAGTAAATCCTATTTCTGGATTATCTAATTTTGCAAAAGGCATTAGCTATTTTGCCATTTCGATAACATTAATAAATAAAGGTAAACAAGATGCTACTGTAATTTATGATCCTATCAAAGATGAGCTTTTTTATGCAGAAAGAGGAAAAGGAGCATACGCTAATAACTTTAGAATGAGAATTTCCTCTAACCAAGACTTACAAAAATCCTTGCTAGCCTTTGATAGCCATGAACTCTTTATTAAAGATATAAAAATTTTTTTAAAAAATAAAGATATTGCTTCAAGAGTTTTTGGAAGCATTAGCCTAGATTTTGCAAATCTTGCTTCTGGAAGAATAGATTGTTATATTAGTAAAATTGCTTCAAATAC
>MDTD01184367.1_pt1 | contig 27176 bp, 21 predicted proteins | sample 811221 | NCBI WGS metagenome assembly MDTD01 (sample SAMN05326646, study PRJNA326480) | marine metagenome | isolation source: seawater | place: Pacific Ocean: South West | collected 2011 | reverse complement strand
TGAGGTAAGAGCTCACCGGTTTTTTGGTAACAAAAAACGCACGGCAAACCCCACTGGGAGCAAGGTTAAATAGAGAAGACAGTGCATTAAGCAAAAAACAGTCTTTAGTTCGTCTTCTGGGTTAACCGCTTGAGTTTAGGTGTGAGCTTAAACCTAGATAAATGACATCTTCAATGACAGAACCCGGCTTACAGATTATCTGGCAAAATCCTTTTATATGTTCACTTTTTGTACTATTAGTTCAAATACAAACTTATTGACTATTTGAAAAAAACCCATACTATCCCAAATAATCCCATATTGGAGGGTAATTTGAAAATTAAAAAATTAAGAGGACTTATTAAAAATAATGTTTTTATCAAGTTACGAAAACAGAATAGACAAGAAAGGAAGGGTATCAGTGCCAGCTACCTTTAGATCACATTTAAACTCTATGGGATACAATGGTTTTATAACTTATCCATCTTTTAATCATCCTGCTTTAGAAGCTTGCTCTCAAGATAGAATAGAAAAATTGTCCTCTACAATAGATTCTTTAAACCCTTTTGAGGAAAAAAGGGACTATTTTGCAACTTCGGTTTTATCAGAAAGCGAAAACTTACAATTTGATACCGAAGGCAGAGTTTCAATATCTGAAAAATTATTAATTCACGCTAAAGTCAAAAATAATGTTTTATTTGTTGGGCTAGGTAAAACTTTCCAGATATGGGAGCCTAAAAATTTTATGAAGTTCAAGGCTTTTGCTAGAAAAAAAGCTTTTCAAAATAGATCGAATTTAAAATGGGATAATAAACAGAAAGGGGAGTTGTAATGAGTATAAATGTTGGAGGGGGTGAGTTACGAGAATTAAAACCTAGAATATTGGTTATAGGTGTTGGTGGTGCTGGAGGAAACGCGATTAATGCCATGATAGAGGCTGGAATGCAAGGTGTTGAGTTTGTTGCTGTGAATACTGATGCTCAAGACCTTAAAATGAGTAAAGCAGATGCAAAAATACAAATTGGAATGAACTTAACTAAAGGCCTCGGCGCTGGTGCAAAACATGATATTGGCCAAGCTGCTGCAGACGAGTCAATAAATGAAATTGTGAATTATATTCAAGGAAGCAATATGGTTTTCATCGCATCCGGGATGGGTGGAGGAACTGGTACAGGTGCATCTCACGTGATTGCAAGAGCAGCAAGAGAAATGAATATTTTGACAGTTGGTGTAACAACTCTACCATTTTCCTACGAAGGCCCAAAGAGAATGAGAAGAGCAATAGCAGGTTTGGAAGAACTTAAAAGACATTTAGATACTACCATAGTTGTTCCAAATCAAAATCTTTTCAAAATTGCAAATGAGGCAACAGGTTTTGAAGAGTCTTTTAGTTTATCAAATGATGTTTTAAAACACGGTGTTCAAAGCATTACAGATTTAATGGTTAGACCTGGAATGATAAATTTGGATTTTGCTGATGTTGAAACAGTTATGAGTGCAAGTGGAAAAGCCATGATGGGAACAGGCGAGGCTGAAGGTGAAAATAGAGCAATGGCTGCAACTGAACTTGCATTAAACAACCCGTTAATTGATGAATACACTCTGCAAGGCGCAAAAGGTTTGCTTGTAAATATTACTGGTGGAAGTGATATAAAGCTTTTTGAAGTTGATGCTGCCGTGAATAAGATTAGAGCTGAAGTTGACCCTGAAGCTGAATTAATTTTTGGTGCTATCAAAGATGAAAATATGCACGGTAAAATTCGAGTTTCAATAGTTGCTACTTCTTTAAATGGTTCTAATACTTTTCATGAATCAAAACGAGTTTTTAATGTAGTAAACGGGTCTAATGCTAGAAGTAATAATTTTTCTGAAAATCTATTTTCTAAAAACAATATAGAACAAAATATTATGAATTCTATAGACGGAGCAACAGCACTTAAGTTAGACGAGAGCTACGAAATAAAAAACAATGAGGAGCAAAATGCTGTTATTGAAAGCTTTGAGAGCAATGAGGAAAGTAGCATTGCCAAAGAAAAATTTGTTAATGAGAGTGCAGATGAAATTCCTAAAGGAGTTTCTATAGAGAGCGCGTCCTACATAGAAAAAAACAATGAGGATAAATTTGAAGAAAACCCTCATAGTGGTGTTAATACCTTAAAAGAAAATATAGATGAGGAGTACACTCCAAGATTATTTTCTGATGATCAAAATCAAGAATATTCTGAAAAAGAGGATGCAACAGAGAATAATAATTCTGAGCAGCTCTTTGATCAGGATGTCAATGAGGACGAAGATTTTGAAATACCTGCGTTTTTAAGAAGACAAAAGTTTTAATGATCGAACTTAAAGTTAATGAAAAATCAAACTTCATCACTGGAATTTTCCCATTTTCCAGTGATGTTAAGTGAAATCATTAAAATTTCATCACCATCCAAAGGGGGGACTTTTGTTGATTGTACTTTTGGTGGTGGTGGCTACACAAAAGCATTACTTAAATTTTCTAAGACAAAAGTAATTGGTATTGATAGAGATAATTCAGCAAATTTTATAGCTAAAAAGTTAGAGCAAAAATTTAAGAAAAGATTCAAATTTTATCAAATTAGATTTAGCGATTTAGACAAGGCTCTTACAAAAAATGTAGATACGATTATTTTCGATCTAGGTCTTTCATCAATTCAATTAAAAAATTTAAAAAGAGGTTTTTCTTTCAATTCCAAAGATGAGCTTGATATGACTATGGGTCTAAATGGAATTTCTGCAAAGGAAGTAGTAAATAATTTTACTGAAGGACAATTGAAATCAATAATAAAAACTTTGGGAGAGGAGAGAGATGCAGCTTCAATTGCAAAAAACATAGTCAAGGTTAGAGCGCTTAAAGAAATAACTAAAGTAAACCAATTAACAGATATTATAGAAAAAAGTAAAAAAAAAAATTTTTCATCTAAAATAAATCCAAGTACAAAAACTTTCCAAGCGCTCAGAATATTCGTTAACAAAGAAATAACAGAGCTTATAAATGGAGTAATTAAAGCATCAAAATTTTTAAAGCCTGGAGGAAAAATATTAGTTGTGAGTTTTCATTCTATTGAAGACAAAATTGTAAAATTTTTTTTCAATAATTTTTCCAAAAACAAATCAAAACCTTCTAGGTATTTACCAGAAAATGAAAACAAAAATTCTATTTTATTTGAAAATTACACTAATAAAGTAATTAAACCATCATTTGAGGAAATTAGTAAAAACAAACCCTCACGCTCCGCTAAGTTACGATTTGCCATAAGAGCTGAAAATAAGTTTTCTTACCCTAGTTTATTGATTGAAAGGTTCAATAAATATTTAGAAATCGAGGCAAGCCATGCTTAAATTTAAAATTTTAATATCAATTTTTATTTTCTCTTTCTTTCTAATATTAACGTCAATTATTAAAAATCAGACTAGAGAAATAGAAAAAAAAATTGCCAAACTTAGTAGCAAAATTCATTATAAAGAAAAAGATTTAAACGAATCACAATTGGATTTTTTTTATTTGACTTCTCCTTCAATGATTGAGCAAAAGATTTCTCATCTAGATAAAAATCAGTATTTTCCAATGAAACATTCTAAAATATTTTTGAGTTTCTCAGATTTTTTAAATCTTCAAAATAAATATGCAATACAGGAAGAAAACATTGAAAAAAAAAATCAAAAAAAAATAAAAATGTTAATAAAAATCAAACAAGTTTTTATTTCGACGACTATTTAGAAACTAATAAAATTAACAGATCAGCTCAAAAGAATAATCTTTCTCACGATAGAATCTATCTATTATTTTTTTTATTTTTATCTTTGATTTTAATTTTTAGTGTAAAAATTGTTCATATATCACTAAATAATATTAAAATTTTAGATCAAGAAAATACAAAAAAAAAATTTACTCTATTGAGAAGAGATATAATTGATAGAAATGGATCTTTGATATCAAGAAATATTAAAACTTATCATGCTGCTGTGAATCCTAAGTTAATAAACAATAGAGAGAATTTTTTAATCAAATTAAGAATAAACTTCCCAGAGCTGCCAATTAAACAAATAGAAGAAAAATTGAATAAGAATAAGTACTTTTATCTAAAAAAACGCTTAAGCCAAAATGAAAAAGAAAAGCTATGGGAATTAGGAGAGAAAGGGTTAATTTTTGAGCCATTTCAATCAAGAATTTATACTCATGCTAAGTTATTCAGTCATATTATTGGTCAAGTTGACTACGATAACTATGGTATTTCAGGCCTTGAAAAGTATTTTGATAAAGAATTAAAAAAGAAAGAATTGTTAACTCAGCCGCTAGCATTAACTTTAGATATTAATATTCAGCATTTAGTAAATAGAGAGTTGGAAAAGGCCTTAGAAATTTTTGAAGCCTCAGGTGGCGGTTCTTTGCTAATGGATGTTGAAAATGGTGAGATCTTATCTTTAGTTTCACTTCCAAACTTTGATATTAATCAAAGAGCAGATCTAAAAGATAAAAAATTTATCAATAAAATCACTAAAGGAGTATATGAATTAGGTTCAATTTATAAAACTTTTACTGTCGCATTGGCTTTGGACCATAATCTTGTAAATCCAAAAACAATTATAAAGAATATTCCTAATTCAATTAAATGTTCTAATCACCAAATATCTGATATTAAAGAATTTCCACAAGAACTTTCTGTGGAAGATATTTTAATAAGGTCATCAAACGTTGGAACCTTACTAATTGCTAGAAAAATTGGAGAAGAAAATTACAAAAAATTTATAGAAAATTCAGGTTTACTTAAAAGTCCTGAGCTTCAATTAGAGGAAATAGGCAAACCAATTGAATTTAATTGGGACAAATGTAAATTAGAAACAGTTTCTTTTGGCCATGGGATTACCACCACTCCTTTGCAAGCGGTTGCGGTATACGCAGCCTTAGTTAATGGAGGAAAGATCATTAAACCTAATTTAATTAAAAATAAAAATACAATAATTCAAAAGAGGTTAATTACAAAAAAAACTAGTGATAGTATAAAGAATATTTTAAGAAAAGTTGTAACCGATAAGAGAGGGACAGCAAGTCTTGCAGATATCCATGGTTATTTTGTTGGAGGAAAAACTGGAACTTCTCAAAACTATCAAGATAAAGACGAAAATTTAAACACATTCATTTCAGTTTTTCCATCGCATAAACCTCGATATGCATTATTAGTAATGCTTGAGAATCCTAAGGTACCAAAAAATTTAGTATACAATTATAGGGGGGTTAAAATTAAAGCTTCTAGAAACGAGGCAGGCTGGAATTCGGTCTACGTTGCTGGCAAAATAATAGAAAAAATTGGACCAATTTTAGCCATAAAGAATAATGATTTTAACAACCAACATGTTGCTGAAAAAACTAATTAAAAATTTACCAAAAGAAAAAAAAAATATTAGAGTTACCGGTCTAGCTCTACACAGTAAAAAAGTTAAGAAAGGATTTATATTTTTTGCAATAAAAGGAAATAAATTAAATGGAGAGCAATTTATTAACGATGCAGTAAACAGAGGCGCAAAAGTAATAGTTTGCTCGAAAAATTGCCAATATGAAAACAATAAAGTACTGATAATAAAGAAATATAATACAAGACAGTTTTTAAGTGAGATTTCCTCAAAATTCTTCAGATTAAAACCAAAAAATATAATTGCTGTTACTGGCACAAATGGAAAAACATCTGTAGCTGATTTATTTTATCAAATTCTATCATTGAATAAAATTCCTGTAGCTACAATTGGAACTTTAGGAACTAAAATAAACAGAAAAAAATTTAGATCTGATCTGACGTCTCCAGATACTATTTCACTACATCAAACTCTCGAAAAAATTAAAAAACACAAAGTAGATAATGTGATTATAGAAACCTCAAGTCATGGATTACATCAGCAGAGAGTTAATAATTTAAATTTTAAAGCCGGAATTTTTACAAATTTTAGCCAGGACCACCTGGACTACCATAAGACCATGCAATCATACCTTAACTCAAAACTTTTATTATTTAAGAATTTACTTAATAAAAAAAAAATAGTTATAAGTGATAAATTAAATAAAGAATTCTCAATTCTAAAAAAAATATCTATAAAAAGAAAATTACGTTTAGTTGACATATCCTCCATTAAAAAAAAATTAAGCAATTACAAAAACCTTAAATTAAATGATTTCCAATCAAAAAATTTGTCGATGGCAATTGCTGCAGCCAAGTTATGTAATTTAAAAGAAAATAAAATTTTTAATTCATTAAAAAAAATTAAAGATGTTGAGGGGAGGTTAGAATTAGTTAGAGTTTTTCCTAACAATATTAAGGTTTACGTAGACTTTGCTCACACTCCTGATGCATTATTAAAATCTATTCAAGCTTTAAAAAGCGCTCAAGGAGAAAATATCTCTTTAGTTTTTGGTTGCGGTGGAGATAGAGATCATAAGAAGAGGCCATTAATGGCAAAAATTGCGAGCTCTAATTGTAAAAAAATTTATATTACCGACGATAATCCTAGGAACGAAAATCCCAAAAAGATTAGATCGCAACTGATTAATAATATAAAAAATAAAAACCATTACAATATTGGTAGTAGATCAAAAGCAATTAAACAGGCTATTTCAAAAGCGACTCCTGATGAGGTAATTTTGGTATCTGGAAAGGGTCATGAAGAAAAACAAATTTATAAAAATAAAACTTTTCTAATATCAGATAAAAAAATAATTACCAAATTAAATGTTAAAATAAAAAAATTATCTCATAAAGCTTTGAATTTTATCCAAAACAAGGAAATCTTAAAAGAAATAAAAAAAAATATAATAATAGGAAACTTTCATGGATTAAGCATAGACTCTAGAACTATCAAAAAAGATAATCTATTTCTAACAATTAGAGGAAAAAATAACGATGGGAGTAAATTCATACCCACAGTTTTAAAAAAGGGTATAAAATTTATTATTTCCTCAAAAAAAATTAATAAGTTCAAAAAAAAAGTTATAAAAGTTGATGATGAGATAAAATTTCTTAATTATTTTGCTCATCGTAAAAGAGATTTGACCAATGCTAAAATTTTTGCAATTACTGGAAGTGCGGGTAAAACATCTCTTAAAAATTTAATTACTGATTTACTAAATAATTTTGGTGCAACATTTAGTTCTCCTAAATCTTTTAATAATCACCTAGGTGTTCCTTTAAGCCTCTCACAATTAAAAACAGAACATAAATATGGTGTATTTGAAGTGGGAATGAGTAAACAAGGTGAGATAAATAAACTTTCAAAACTTATTAGACCTCATATAGGCGTCATTACTAATATTGGAGAAGCACATATTGAAAATTTTAAGAACTTAAAGGGGATTGCTAACGCTAAGGGTGAACTAATTAGTAATATCAAAAAAAATGGAACAATAATTTTAAACCGGGATGATAAATATTTTAATTATCTTAAGAAGAAGGCGAAATTAAAAAAACTAAAAATTGTTTCCTTTGGAATGAGTAAAAAATCTAATATTTTCCCTATTTCAGTTAAAAAAATTAAAAATAAAATTAGATTAATCGTTAAAATTAATGATCAAATTCTTAAATTTAATATTAAAAATTTAAATATTTACAACGTGCTAGCATCTTTGGCAGTTTTAAAAGAAATTAATCTTAATTTAACTCAGGTAATCAATTTATTCATGAAATATGAACCAACTGAAGGAAGAGGAAAAATTTATAAAATTAAAAGATACAATAAAAAATTTAAATTGATTGATGAAAGCTATAATGCTAATCCGTTATCAGTAAAAATTGCAATTAACAATTTCAACTTTATAAAAAAGCAAAAATCCAAGAAATATTTACTTTTAGGAGATATGCTTGAACTTGGAGATAAATCAGAAACCCTCCACAAAAATCTTTCAAAAGTTATTAACAACTCGGATATAGACAAAGTGTTCATAAAGGGTAGTAAAGCTCTTGCCACTTATATAAATATTAACAAAAAGAAGCGCGGGAATATTTTCCAATTAGAGGATGATGTAGATATTATTTTAAATGATATTATAGCTAATAATGATTATTTAATGATTAAAGGATCTAATGCAACTGGTTTAAATAGATTAACTAAGAAAATGATTAAAGGATACTAAATGCTATTTCACTTTTTAACATCTCTAGTAGATCAGTTCTCATTTTTGAATGTATTTAAGTATTTGACTTTCAGGACAGGATTATCTGTAATGACTTCACTGATAGTTGTGTTTATCATTGGAGGTCCTTTAATTAAAATTTTTTCAGAGAAAATGATCACTGGCCCAATAAGACAGGATGGCCCTATAGATCATATAGTTAAAAAATCTGGAACACCTACAATGGGTGGAGTGATAATTATAATTGGTATATTATCTAGTACTTTGCTATGGGCAGACCTTACAAATATCTATGTGTGGACTTTAATATTTGTATCATTAAGTTTAGGTGGTCTTGGTTTACTTGATGATATTTTAAAAATCAAATTCAAAAATTCAAGCGGGCTTAAATCAAGATATAAATTTACGGGTCAATTAATTATTGGAGCATTATCTTTATATATATTAATTAATTATTCTGATCACGAGTATTTGTTTAATCTTTACTTTCCTTTTTTCAAAAATTTAATTTTAAATATGGGACTCTTTTTCATTCCATTTGGATTATTTGTCATCATAGGAGCGTCAAATGCTGTGAACTTGACGGATGGACTTGACGGTTTGGCAACAGTACCAGTAATGTTAGTAGCACTTTCATTTACATTAATTTCTTACGTAGTCGGAAATACGATTTTTTCTGAATACCTTCAAATCCAATATATCCCTGATGTCGGAGAACTTTCAATATTTTGTGGTTCTATAGTTGGCGCATGTTTAGGTTTTTTGTGGTACAACGCCCCTCCTGCAAAAATTTTTATGGGTGATACAGGCTCTCTCTCTTTAGGAGGGTCTTTAGCAGCGATTGCTATAATAGTTAAGCACGAAATCGTTCTTGCAATAGTTGGAGGTTTGTTCGTTTTAGAAACGGTTTCGGTGATCATACAAGTCATATCGTTTAAATTAACAGGTAAAAGAATTTTCAAAATGGCACCAATTCATCACCATTTTGAAAAAAAAGGTTGGGCCGAGTCGACAATCGTAATTCGTTTTTGGATTATTGCTATAATTTTAGCTTTAGTAGGATTAGCGACATTAAAATTAAGGTAAAATGTCCTTTAACAATTTAAAAAAACTATCTTTTTTAGTTTATGGGCTTGGTTTGACAGGCAAATCAACAATCAATTTTTTTGAAAAAAATAAAATAAAAAATTATCAAGTTTGGGATGATAAAGACTATAAATTATTTCCAAAAAAAAGGCCCAAAAATTTAAGCAAGGCGCTTAATCAAGTAAATTATATTGTCTTAAGTCCAGGTGTAAGTTTGAATACATCAAAAAATAAACATAAATTAAAAAAATATAAAAATAAGATAATTACAGATTTAGATCTTATTTATATTTTAAAAAAATTTTCAAAAAGTATAGTTGTTACAGGCACTAACGGGAAATCAACCACTTGTAAGATGATTTCTCACTTACTTAAGAAGAACGGATATAAAATATTACTGGGTGGAAACATCGGTACACCAGTCCTGGATCTTGACTTAAAAAAAAATAATTTTTTAATTCTCGAAGCCTCCTCTTTTCAACTTGCTCATTCACAGTTTATCCGACCCGACTATTCTTTATTACTTAATATTACTAATGATCACATTGACTGGCACGGAAATATGAAAAATTATATAAATTCAAAATTAAAAATTTTCAAATATCAAAGAAAAAATCATTATTCTTTTTTGAACCACAAATTAAAAACATATTTTAAAAAAAAGAAATTTCAAGGAAAGTTAATTATTCCAAATCAAAAAAACTATCAGAAAATTAAATTTAGTTTAAAAAACTCATATTTGAATTCGGATATTAACGATGAAAACATGTCATTTGTTTTAGAACTATCAAAAATATTTAAGATAAGTCAAAAATCATTTTTGAAGACTATGAAAAGTTTTGTTGGATTACCTCACCGATACGAGATTTTTTTGAAAAAGAAAAATCATATATTTGTAAATGATTCTAAAGCAACCTCGTTTCAAGCTAGCAAATTTGCCCTACAAAATTCAAAAAATATATACTGGATTGTTGGCGGCTTACCAAAAAAAAAATGATAAAATAATATTAAAAAACTTAAAAAGTAATATTATTAAGTCTTATTTAATTGGAAAAAATACAAATTTTTTTAAATCACAAATTCAAAATAGATTGAACTGTATTGTCTCAAAAACTTTAAAAAAATCAATTATTCTGATTTTAAAAGATATAAGAATATCTAAAAGAAAAAATTGCACTATCCTACTAAGCCCAGCATCAGCCTCTTTTGACCAATTTTTGAACTTTGAAGAAAGAGGAGAAGAATTTAAAAAATTATGCAGATATTATGCAAGAAAATACATTTAAATTTAAATTAATTAATTATTGGAGAAGCATAGATAAAAAAATTTTTCTTTGTTTTATTATTTTATTTTTTTTGGGGCTTTTTTTTTCATTTTCATCAACATCTTCACTAGCTGGTGAAAGATTAAATAAAAATTATTATTTCTTTTTCTCAAAACATCTAATTTTTACTTTTTTTGCTTTGATAATTATGATCTTTATTTCAATAATGGAAACCAAAATTTTAAAAAAATCTGTTCTACCGTTATTTATTATCTCTTTTATTTTTTTAGCTTTAGTCCCAATTATTGGTGTGGAAGTCAAAGGTGCTAAAAGATGGTTAGATTTTTCCTTTTTTAGGATACAGCCAATAGAAATTTTGAAACCATTTTTTATTTTAGTGACGGTGAAAATTTTAATGTTTAAAAAATTAAAAAATTCTCAAGTTAAGTATTTTTTCAGTTTTCTTCTTTTGTCATCAGTAATTTTGCTTCTGATAGATCAACCTGATTTAGGCCAATCAATTTTGTTAATTGTAAGCTGGATAGCTACAGTTTTTATATCTGGGGTTAGCTTATTTTATATTATTGGTTTTTTTTCAATATTTATAATTTTTATAAGCACAATTTTATTAATGATGCCTGAAAAATTTGGATATATTATTAATCGTTTAGTTTCATTTATAGATCCCAGTAAAGGAGATAAATTTCAGTCCTCTTCTGCTTTGGATGCAATCAAACTTGGTGGGTTGAAAGGTCAAGGAATGGGGGAAGGAATTTTAAAAGACAGTGTTCCCGAAGCTCATACTGATTATATTATTGCAATTATATCTGAAGAGTATGGATCAATAATTTCTATAATGATTATTTCACTTTTTTTGTATATCTCTTTTAGAATTATTAAAAATTGTGTTCAACAAGAGGACCAAATAATTAAAGTTTCATTATGCGGACTATCAGCATTGATGGTGTTCCAAACATTTATTCACGTTGGAGTTAATACAAATCTTATACCTACAACTGGAATGACCCTACCGTTTCTCAGTTACGGAGGATCATCTTTAGTTGGGAGTGCAATTCTTGCGGGAGTAATATTGAACTATACTAAAAATAAATCTTATTTGTATGAATAAAAAGAATAAAGCGATAATAGCAATCGGTGGAACGGGAGGTCATGTATTTCCAGGGTGTAATTTGGCAAATCATTTAAATACTAAAAACTATGAGGTTGAACTAGTGACAGACAAAAGAGGTAGGATATATTTAAAAGAATTTAAAATTTGTAAAATTTCTAATTTACCCTCGTCTCCGTTGATTAATAAAAATATTTTTACAAAATCGGTATCGGTAATTGTAATTATCTATTCAATTATAAGAGCAATTTTTTTTTTATTGTTAAATAGACCTAAAGTAATATTTGGAATGGGTGGGTATGCATCTTTCCCAATTTGTATTGCAGCAAGCATTTTGAAAATAGATTTTATCATTTATGAAAATAACTTGATTATAGGTAAAGCCAATAAGTTCCTATTACCATTTGCTAAAAAAATAATTGTCTCTTTTAAAGAAGTCGAAGGAATATCAAATAAATATCAAAATAAAATTATAGAAATTGGAAACATTATTAAAAAAGAGATTATTAATTTTCCAAAAAAAAAAGAGCCTTTAAAAAAAAATGGTTCTAATTTAAATATACTAATCCTTGGAGGAAGCCAAGCAGCAAAAATATTTGCAGAGAAGCTCCCTCAAATATTTAAATTATGTTCTGAACAAGGAATTAAATTAAAGCTCTATCAACACTGCCTTCCAAACCAAAATGATACACTAAAGTTATTTTATCAGAGTTCAAATATTGATTATGAAATTTTTAATTTTAGTAACAAACTTGAAAATTATTTTTCAAAAGTAAATTTGGCAATTACTAGATCTGGATCTTCCATTTTGGCAGAACTTACTAATGCCAATGTTCCTTTTATAACTGTTCCCTTACCCTCCTCAGCTGACAATCATCAATTGAAAAATGCAATCTACTATAAAGAGAAAAATTTAAGTTATTTAATTGAAGAAAAAGATTTGAATACAAAATTATTTTCTTTTATTAATGAAATTTATAGAGATAACTCAATATTAGATAAAATTTTACAAAATCAACGACAATATTCTGACAAAAATGTCTACAACAATGTTGATCAATTATTAAAAGATATAATACATGAAGAAAATTAATTTGGGTCAGAAGGAAGTAATACATTTTGTAGGTATAGGTGGCATTGGCATGAGTGGCCTTGCTCAAATTATGAAAAATATGGGATTTAATATTCAAGGAAGTGATCAAAATAAAAATAAAAATACAATTAGTTGTGCTAAATCAGGTATCAAAGTTTTTATTGGACATTCAAGTAAAAACGTTAAAAGCTCAACTATAATTGTAAGGTCATCAGCAATTAAAAATAATAATAATGAAATAATATACGCAAGAAAAAAAAAAATACCTATTTATTCTAGAGCAGAAGTTTTAGCTGATGTAGTTTCTTTAAAAAAAAATATCATTATTACTGGTTCTCATGGTAAAACAACAACTACATCTCTTGTTTCAAAAATATTATCTGACCAGAAACTCGATCCTACAATTGTAAATGGGGGTGTAATAAATTCACTCAATAGTAATGCAAAATTAGGAAAAGGAGAATGGGCGATTTTAGAAGCTGACGAGTCAGATGGAAGCTTTTTAAAACTTCCTATCAATTATTCAATCGTAACGAATATTGATTATGAACACATTGATTTTTATAAAAACTTCAAAAATTTAGAAAGCTCATTCATAAAATTTATAGAGAAGACACCTCCAACTGGGAAGTCGATAATTTGTCTTGATAGTAAAAACATAAGAAAAATTTTAAAAAAAATAAAAAATAAGAATATTCTTACATATGGTGAAAGTAAAAATGCAAATTATCGGATTTCAAATATAAGATATAAAATTGATTATTCTTTTTTTGACATAAGCTTCAAAGATATAAAGAAAAAAAACAAAACACTTAAAAATATTCAATTAAAATTATTAGGAAAACATAACGTACTTAACGCAACAGCTGCTATCGCAACGTGTCTTAATCTAGGTGTAAATCAAAATGTAATTAAAAAATCATTGAAGAAATTTTCTGGGGTACAAAGAAGAATGACAAAAATTTTCTCCAAAAATTCTAATGATTTCTATGATGATTATGCTCATCATCCAACAGAAATATCTTCAATTTTGGATGGTGTTAAAAATGTTTATAATGATAGAAAAATAATATCTGTTTTTGAACCTCATCGTTACTCAAGGGTACTATCTTTAAAAAATGAGTTTGCAAAATCTTTTAAAAAATCAGACATTGTTCTTTTATGTCCTATATATGCTGCAGGAGAAAAAAAAAATTTAAGATTCAATATGTTTGAATTTGCTAAGTTAATTTCTAAATTTTCCAAAACTCAAGTTATAATGATCGAAGATTATAGAGGTATTGAAAACTATTTTAAGAAAAACTTAATAAGTAATGAAATTATAATAGGTATGGGAGCTGGATCAATATCAAAATATATGAGAGAACTAAAAACTATTTTATGAGCCTTGATAAAAATTTAAATAAAAAATTTGAAGGTACAATATTTAATAATGTTGAATTATCAAAATATAGCTGGTTTAACTTAGGGGGACCAGCGGAGTATTTATTTAAACCTAATAGTAAAAACGAACTTATAGAATTTTTAAAGTACAATAAAAAAAATAATCTTAAAATCACAATTTTGGGTGCAGGATCAAATACTCTAATTAGAGATAATGGGATAAAAGGAGTGGTGATAAAACTTGGATCAAGTTTTACAGAAATAGATTTATTAGAAAATAATACGCTAGAAGTTGGTGCAGCTACCCTAGATCGAAAAATTTCAAACTTTGCTAAAGACAACGGAATAGGTAACCTTGAATTTCTTTCATGTATACCTGGTTCTATTGGAGGTGCTGTAATAATGAATAGCGGATGTTTCGGAAATGATATTTCAAAGGTATTAATTTCAATCAAAGCAATAGATATCAACGAGTGTAAAGAACTTGAAATAAAAAGAGAGGAGATAGAATTCTTTTATAGAGGCACAAACTTGAGACGTGAATTAATTATAACATCAGTAAAATTAAAAGGAGTTACAGATTTAAAAGAAAAGATTGAAAAAAAACAAATTGAACTTATTGAAAAAAAGAAATTATCTCAACCAAGTCAAATTAAAACTTGTGGAAGCACATTTAAAAATATAAGTGAGGATAAAAAAGCATGGCAATTAATTAAAGAAACAGGTTGTGACTCATTTAAGGAGGGCGATGCTATAATTTCGAAAAAACATTGTAATTTTTTTGTTAATAACGGTAAAGCAAGGTCTTCAGATATAGAAAAACTAATAAATAGAGTTAGGCAAAACGTTGTAGATAAAACGGGAATAGATCTTGAATTAGAGATCAAAATAGTCGGTGAATAGAAATTTTAAAAAAGTTTTAGTTGTTTTAGGTGGTACGTCTGGAGAAAGAGCGGTTAGTCTTGAGAGTGGTAAAGCATGCATTAAAGCACTTAAAAGCAACCATTATAGTGTGTCAACTTTTGATCCAAAATTTAAAAATTTTAATTTAATTAATACAAAAAAAATTGACGTTATATTTAATGCTCTACATGGCAAAGATGGTGAAGATGGAATTGCTCAAAGTTATTTCGAATATCTACGAATTCCCTATACTCATTCAGGAGTAATAAGCTCACATAATTGTATGAATAAATTAATTTCAAAAAAAGTATTTTTAAAGAATAAAATTTTAACACCTAAGTATTTTTCCTTACAAAAAAATGAGTTTAGTAAACGAAATTTGAAAACTTATCTAAGAAAGAATAAAATAGATTTTCCCGTCGTAGTAAAACCTGTGAGCGAGGGATCTAGTTTAGGAGTAAAAATTTCTCACAATTTTTTAAATTTAAAAAATTCATCAATTAAACTCTTTAAAAAATATGATGAATTAATTTTTGAAAAATATATTGCAGGTCAAGAAATTCAAGTTGCGGTAATAAACAACACTCCTCTTGGAGCTATAGAGTTAATACCTAAAAGATCATTTTATGATTACAAAGCTAAGTATACTAAATCAGCAAAAACGAAACATATCATGCCTGCAAGATTGAGTAAAAAAAATTACAAAATGGTTTTAAAAATAGCCAAAAAGGCTCATGCCGCTTTACAATGTAAAGGGGTTACTAGATCAGATTTTAAATTTTTAAACAATAAATTCTATTTGCTAGAAATAAATACACAACCAGGAATGACAAATCTTTCCTTAGTACCCGAGATAGCAAATTATTATGGTATTAATTTCAAAAAATTAGTCAAAAAGATTTTGTTGGACGCTAGCCTTAACAGATGAGAAACAGAGTCTTAATTGCTTTAGTATTATTATTATTATTGAGCACTTACAAATTACAAAATAATTTTTATTTTTCCTCAAGAATGAATGTTAAAGAGATAATTGTTGAAAATGTTTCAGTCTTAAATTCTACGGACATTAAAAGTAAACTATCTTTTCTCTACGACACAAATTTTTATTTTCTTAAAAAAACAGATATTCAAAAAGCACTTGAAAAAGAGGATTTTGTTGAAAGTTTCCATATAAAAAAAATATATCCAGATAAAATAAAAATTAAGATTTTTGAAAAAAAACCTGTCGCGATTTTACAAAGTAAAAAAAAAAATTTTATTTTACTGACAAAAATAAAATTTTACCCTACCGAGATTTAAAGAAATTTGAAAATCTACCTGTAGTTTTTGGAAACAAAGAGAGCTTCACAATATTCTATAGCAACTTAAAGAATGTTGGTTTTTTAATCGATGAACTAAAGACGCTTTATTATTTTGAGTCTCAAAGATGGGATATCGTAACAAAAAAAAATCGAACAATTAAGTTGCCTCCCAAAGATTACAAGAAAAGCTTGAGAAACTTTAATCTAATAAAAAATCAAATCAATTTTGATAAATATAAGATTTTTGATTATAGAATTAATAATCAACTTATTTTAAAATAAAAGATGCAAATAAAATCACCAGTTCTTTATATCGAGATCAATAATCTAAATTATATTTTTTTTGTAGGAAATGTTTCAGAAAATGAAGACCTTAAATTAATTGATAAAATAAACATCCCAATAAGAGGCTTTAAAAATAAAAAACCAGTTGATTTTGATGCAATTACAGAGATTATAAAAAATAACATTTTTATTCTTGAGCAAAAATTTAATTTAGTCTTTAGAGAAGTAATATTATTAATAGATAATTTTGATTGTTCAATTCTTAATTATACTGGTTTTAAAAATCTAAATGGCTCTCAATTAACAAAAGAAAATATTACTTATATTTTGAATTCCTTGAAATCGAAAGTAAGTGAATTTGAGGAAAATAAAAAAATATTACATATCTTTAATTCAAAATTTCTTCTTGATAAAAAAAATATTGAGAACATTCCAATAGGATTATTTGGAAATTTTTATTCACATGAACTTTCTTTTTTTTTGATAGATAAAAATGATTACAAAAATCTTAAAAATCTTTTTGAAGGATGTAATCTTAAGATAAGAAATATTGTTTCTAAAAAATTTGTTGAAGGCGCTCAATTGATTAACACTAATGAAAATTTGGATACTTTTTTTCAAATTGAAATAAATGAGACCTCATCTCAAATATTTTTTTTTGAAAATTATGCATTAAGATTTTTTCAAGACTTTGAATTTGGAAGTGATATAATTATCAATGATATTTCAAAAATAGCTGCTTTAAAAAATAATATTGTAAAAGATATTTTATTAACTTCAAATTTTTCTGAAAATAATCTAGAAACCAACTATATTGAAAAGCATTATTTTAATGAGCAAAATTATAGAAAAATAAATAAAAAATTATTTTTAGATGTTGCGGATGCACGAATTCAAGAATTGGCTGAAATTATTATCTCAAAAAATGTAAATGTATTAAATTACTTTCAAAAAAAAGCTCCAATTTTTTTAAGGGTATCTGATATTTCATGCAGCAAATTATTTAATATTTCTTTCAAAACACATTTCTCGAATAAACAAACTAATGGGGAGATAAAATTTATCAAAGCATTAGAATATGAGAGCTTTTTAAATAATGCTTACAAAATTGTTCAATTTGGGTGGAAAAAGGAAGCGGTGCCAGTTGTACAAGAAAAAAAGTCATTAATTGCCAGAATCTTCGACTTTATTTTCAATTAATGCTGTTATTTTCAGAAACATTAGTTGTTTTCAGTGTCAGAATAAAAATTAGTATAAATCCGTATGTTTAAATCAAACCAACAAACTTTAAGAAAAAGTGTAACTTTTGAAGGCATAGGTCTTCACACTGGTAAGACTTCAAAAATTAAGGTAATCCCAGGTGAGGAAAATCTTGGCATTGTATTCAAAAGAATTGATTTAAAAGATAATAATACAATTCTTGCAAACTTTAAAAATGTTTCATCCGCAAAACTTTGCACAACAATTAGAAATGAATATGGGGTAAAAGTTTCAACTGTGGAACATTTATTAGCTGCGCTATATTTTGCCGATGTAGATAACGCAATCATCGAGATTAACAATGAGGAAGTTCCAATTATGGACGGTTCCGCAAAAGATTTTTTAGAAAGTTTTAATAAAATAGGAATTAAAGAACAAAATAAAAAAAGAAAATACTTAATTTTTAATGAAAAAATAGAATTAGAGGACAATGGAAGAACAATTTCTATTGAGCCTAACGCCTCTTCTTTTGAAGTTGATTTTCAACTTGATTATCAAAATGAAATTATTGGGGATCAAAGAAATAACGTAAACTTTTCAAAAGATAGCATTGATGACATTTGTCAATCAAGGACTTTTTGCTTATTTGAAGATATAGAAAAAATCAAACAGATGGGTTTAGCAAAAGGTGGATCTTTAGATAATGCATTGGTCGTTGATAAAGATAAGATACTAAACAAAGGTGGTTTAAGAAATGAGAAAGAATTTGTTAATCACAAAATATTAGACTTAGCTGGAGACTTTTTACTTTCAGGATACAGAATACTTGGAAAAGTATCTTGCTACCAAGGTGGTCACGAGTTGACAAATATGTTTTTAAAAAAAATCTTTAAGACATCTTCGTACACTTGCCTAGAGTTAAAAGATATTATTATTACTAAAAAAAATAATGCTAATCAGCTGGAAAGATTAGCAGTTAGCGCATAATAAAATATAATTTACATTCTATTTTAAATTTAATCTGATATTAATTGAAGTATGTTGTTGAGATTTCTTTTTATATCAGGCTTGATTTTTGTAATTTTTGGCTGCAGTAAAAATAATGAAATAGACTATAATCCAAAAAGTAAAATTAATGCGTATGAAGTTTATAAGGAGGGGTTGGAGGCTTTTGATAGAAATGATTTTTTCTATGCAAGTAAAAAATTCTCAGAGGCCGAATTAAATTTTGATAGAGTAGAGCTAGCAGCTAAATCAGCGGTTATGTCAAGTTTTTCACTCTACGGAATAAATTTTTATAGTGACGCAGTTGAAAATCTTGAAAGATATCTAAAAACATATCCCTCAGATAAACATGTGATTTACGCTCACTATCTCTTGGCGATAATATACTTTGAACAAATTAGTGACGAAAAAAAAGATTTAAAACCATTACTGGAAGCTAACAAAAGAATCGATTATTTCATCAAAAAGTATCCTGGAACAGAATATGCACTTGATTTAAAATTTAAAAAAGATTTGATTCAAAATCAATTAGCAGCAAAAGAATTATTTGTAGCAAAATATTATATTTCAATACAAAAATGGGCTCCAGCTATAAGCAGATTAAAAGTTATAGTTGAGAAATATGACAAGACTATATTTATTGAGGAAGCCCTACATCGGCTGGTAGAAGTTCATTATCACATTGGACTTGAGGATGAAGCAAACAATTATGCAAAAATTTTAGGCTACAATTATAATTCAAGTGAGTGGTTTGAGCAGTCATATAAAATATTGAATAAGGATTACAAAATTAAAAAAATTGAGAAAAAAAAAGAAGACAAAAATATTTTCGAAAAAATTATTCAAATTATAAAATAACATTTTATGAATAAAAAAAATAACGTATTAAAAATTTATAAACAAAAGATTAAAAACTTAAAAAAACATAACAAATATTATTTTATAGATGATGATCCTAAAATTTCAGACGATGAATACGATAAGATTAAAAGAGAAATAATTGAGCTTGAAAAAAATCATTCTTTTTTAATTAATGAAAACTTAAGTAAAAGTTTGATCGGAGCACCTCCATCCAATAAATTTCAAAAAATTAAGCATTTACGGCCAATGTTATCTTTATCAAATGCTTTTGAAATTTCAGATATGAAGGATTTTTTAAAAAAAATTAATAATTATCTTAACCTAAAAAATAAAGAAATTGAGTTATTTTGTGAGCCAAAAATAGATGGAATTTCTGCTACTTTGATTTATGAAAAAGGAACCTTAATAAAGGGTTTATCTCGAGGCGATGGAGTTACTGGAGAAGATATTTTAGAAAATTTAAAAACAATTAAAAATATTCCTAGAGAAATAAAAGATAAATCAGTTCCAGATTTATTAGAAGTAAGATGCGAGATATATATTAGCAAAGTAGATTTTATAAAAATCAAAGATAATTTCGCTAATCCACGGAATGCTGCCGGTGGGTCATTACGTCAAAAAGATCCTAAAGTAACAGCTCGAATTCCGTTAAAATATTTTGCCTATGGATTTGGCGCTATTGAGCCTATGATATTTTCAGAGCAATCGAGTTTTTTAAAAAAAATTAGTGAATGGGGATTTTCGATAAATCCATTATCAAAAAACTTAACTGGTTTAAATCAAATAGATAAAAGACACAAAGAACTTGATATCTTGAGATCAACTTTAGATTATGACATCGATGGACTAGTCTATAAAGTGAACGACTTAAATTTACAAAAGAGATTAGGGAGTACATCTAATTCACCAAGATGGGCAATTGCTTATAAATTTTCTGCTGAAAAAGCGGTCACTAGAATCAAAAATATTACTATTCAAGTTGGCAGGACTGGCGCAATAACCCCTGTAGCAAAAGTTGAACCTGTCACTGTTGGTGGTGTAGTAGTCTCAAACGCCACTTTACACAATGAAGATGAAATTAAAAGAAAAGACATTAGAATAGGTGATACTATTCAAATTCAAAGAGCAGGAGATGTAATTCCGCAGGTAGTATCTGTAGATATTTCAAAGAGAAAAAAAAAGAGTATTAAATTTATTTTTCCAAATAAATGCTTGTGTGGTGCTACAACAATAAAAGAAATTAGCAAAAGTACAAAAAAGCAAGATGCTGTAAGGAGATGTTTAAAAGGATATGATTGCGAATTCACCGCAAGAGAAAAGCTAAAACATTTCGTTTCTAAAGAAGCATTGAATATTGAGGGATTAGGTAAAAAAGTGATTGATAAATTTTGGGATTTAAAGTTGATCAAAGAACCAAAAGATATTTTTAAATTAGATTATAAAAAGATAAGCTTACTCGAGGGATGGGGTGATTTATCTATACTTAACCTTAAAAATGCTATTCTTTCCTCAAAAAAAATTGGTTTAGATAAGTTTATTTACTCTGTAGGTATAAGACATATCGGTCAAGAAAATGCAAAAATTCTTGCCAGTTTTTTTATTTCAATACAAGAATTTTCTAAACTATTTGAAGAAAAAAAAAGACAACAAATATTAAAAAACCTGTATGAACTTGATGGTATTGGAGAAACACAAATTAAGTCACTTGAAAATTTTTTTTCTAATATTAAAAACTCTAAAATTACTAAAAATCTAATTAATGAATTGGATATAACTGATCATGCGCCTAAAAATTTTTCTGGAAAACTTTCCAACAAAAAGTTAATGTTTACTGGCGGTTTTCAAAAAATGAGTAGGTCAGAGGCAAAATCTTTAGCAGAAGGTCAGGGGGGAAAAGTACTAGGATCAGTCTCTAAAAAATTGGATTTTCTAGTTGTAGGAGACTCAAAACCAACAAAGAAAAAAGTTGATCAAGCAATTAAATTGAAGATTAAGATAATTACAGAAAAAGATTGGTATGAGATTTTAAATAGATGAGCATGCTTTTTTAAGTTGGATAATTTCTCTATAACTCATTGCGCTTTTCAGATTTGCATAGACCTTTTGGTGATAATTATTTAACCATATTTTTTCACTCTTGCTTAACATCTTAGTATTTATTAAATCTTTATCAATTGGTGCCATAGTTAAATTTTCAAAATGATTTTTGTTTTTTTCTTTTCTTACATAAATAAGATTTTCGATCCGAATTCCAAAATTATTTTTTTCATAATAACCAGGTTCGTTAGATACTACCATTCCCTCTTTAAATTTTATTTGGTTGTTTTTTGATATTGAGTGAGGACCCTCATGGACATTTAGAAAGTAGCCAACTCCATGGCCAGTTCCATGTGAATAATCTAAGCCAATTTGTGTAAGATATTTTCTTGCACTTTTATCGATAATTGAGCCAGAGGTATTTTTTTTTAATTTAAAATTTGCAACCGCAATATGTCCTTTAAGAACTCTTGTAAAAATATTTTTAATTCGCTCATCTGAATTTTTTAACGATATTGTTCGAGTAACATCTGTAGTTCCAAATTCATATTGACCACCAGAATCTACTAAATAAATATTTCCACTTTTTAAGGTTCTATTAGTTTTTTTTGTTGCTTTATAATGAATTACCGCTGCATTTGGACCAGTCCCAGAAATAGTAGGAAAACTCAAATATTTAAAAGCACTATTTCTTTTTCTAAATTTAAATAATTTTTCTGAAGCACTTAACTCAGTAATTTTCTTTTTTAAAAAATTATTTTTGAGCCAAAATAGATATTTCGTTAAAGCAATACCGTCATAAATGTGTGCTTTTTTAATGTTTTGTATTTCCCTCTTACTCTTGATTGCTTTTAAATCGTAAATAGGATCATTTAGTTCTAATATCTTGTTTTTTTTCAAAATAATATTTTCAAAATAGTAAGAACAAGTATTCTTATCTACTATGAATTTTTTTTGAGAAATTTTTGAGAGATAATTACCAGTTGCCTCAATATTAATAAATTCAATATTGTAAAATTTTTTTTTAAAGTCATAACCTACTTTTTTAAGATCACAAAATAATCTTATTTTTTTATTTTTATCTATTAGAACATAGCTATGAGGAATCGGAGAAAATTCAGAGTCCGAGCCTCTTATATTTAATAACCATGCATTATTTTCACTTGAGGTGATAAATTGATAGTCTATATTTTTTTCTTTTAGAATTTTAATTATCTTTTTTATTTTTGACGTATAATTATCTCCAACAGAATGATCAGGCAAAGTATAAAATTTTTTTTTATTTATCTTTTTTCTTCTTTTCCAAATTTCATCAATTAAATTACTCTTAAGGGGTTTAAAATCAAATTTACTACCACGAAATAAAGAATGGAGCATTTTATTCGTAAATAATTTTGGATCAAATCCAATAGAAATTTTTTTTTTGAAAATATCTTTTGGCATTATTTTTGGTATTGTAATAATCTTAAAAAATTTTCCACTTTGATTTACTGCTTGTAAGGTATACCTCCCATCGACAAAAAGATAATTTTTATCTTTTAGAATTAAAGATAATCCAAATGATCCTGAAAAGTTTGAGATGAAGTTTAACCTATCATTTTGTTTTTCAATATACTCCCCAAAGAATTCATCATTTTTAGGAATTAAATATCCATCTATAAGCTCTCTATTAAAGACCTTTTTTAATTTTTTTATTTTTTCCATTTGATCATTTTATTCTTTTTGTATCTATCCCATCCTGGGCTTCTGTACTCTTCGTCAAACTCGATTGAATTATCTTGATTAAATTCGAAATCATCTGGTTCATTGATACTTATTTCGTTTTTTTCTACACTTTTTTCGGGAATTTCATTTATAAATCTTGATGGTAAAGCATCCATCCAATCTCCATGATAAGCTCGTTTCATTGCAAATGATAAGTAAGCTTCTTTTCTTGCTCTTGTAATACCCACATAAGCCAATCTCCTCTCTTCCTCTAAAGCGAAATCTCCTTTTTCCTCTAAAGATTTTTGGTGCGGAAATAATCCCTCTTCCCAACCCGGGAGAAAAACAACATCAAACTCCAAACCTTTTGCTGCATGCATTGTCATCAAGTTTATTTTCGCACCTTCCCATTCTTGATCTATTGATGTAGCTAAAGCAACATGTTCCAAAAAGCTTTGTAAATTTTCATAATCCTGCATAGCTCTTAATAACTCCTTTAGATTTTCCAATCGATTTTCATTTTCTAAATCCTTTTTATTCTTAAGCATTGATGAGTATCCTGATTCATCAAGTACTAATTTTAACAGGTCGTAGTGTTTCATATTAAGAGAGTCTTTTCTCCACTTATGAATAAAATTAATTAATTGATTGAGAGAAGTTTTTATTTTAGGTTTAAATCCTCCTTGTTCTAATATTTTTAAAATTGAGTCCTCTAAACATAGTTTATTTTTTTTACCAAAAATATAAATTTGATTAAGAGTGCTTTCACCAATACCTCTTTTCGGTGACCCAATTACTCTCTCCAAAGCAAGATCATCAAATTTTTGATGTATGATCCTTAAATATGAAACAGCATCTTTAATCTCTGCCCTTTCATAAAACTTTATTCCACCAAGAACTCTATAACCGATTCCAACTTGGAGAAATCTCTCTTCAAACTCTCTGGTTTGGTAAATTGCTCTTACTAAGATTGATACATCATTTAAGGAATATTTATCTTTAATTTTTTTTTCAATAATATCACTAATACCTTGAGCTTCTTCTTTTCCAGTTTTATAGCAGTTTAATTTTACCAGCTCTCCCTGATTTGCAGAGGACCATAATTTTTTACCAACTCTATTCGAATTATTAGAAATTAAATTAGATGCAGTTTCCAGAATATTTTTTGTAGACCTATAATTTTGCTCTAATTTGAAAACTTTACATTCTTTATAAATTTTATCAAATGTAAGAAAATTTTTAATTTCTGCACCTCTCCAACTATAGATTGACTGATCATCGTCACCAACACAACAAATATTTTTTTTTTCGTTAACTAGTAAGTTCAGCCATTTGTTTTGAATAAAATTTGTATCTTGAAATTCGTCTACTAAAATATACTTAAAATTATTATGATATATTTCCTTAATATCATTATTGTCCTCGAAAAGTTTTACGCAATATAAAATTAAATCTCCAAAATCAAACGCGTTTAAATCTTTCGTTTTGTTTTGATAAATTTCATAAACTTTTAAAATTGATTTAACGATTGATTTTGGCTTTTCTATTTTTACGTCTTTAGGAAGCAAACCTTTATTTTTCCATTGATCAATATGATACATAATAAGCTGAGGAGAAAATTTTTTTGCATCTAAGTTCTCAGCCTTTACAATATTTCTTATAAGCTTTTTTTGATCATCAGTATCTAAAATAGTAAAGTTGCTTTTATAACCCAAAGCTTCTGCATGTCTTCTTAAAAATTTGACACTTATCGCATGGAAAGTACCTAACCAAGGAATTGAACTAGAACTTCCTTTGAGGTGACCGAGCACTCTGTTTTGCATTTCCTTCGCAGCTTTATTAGTGAAAGTCACACATAAAATTTGATTTGGAAAAGCTTTTTTTTGACTAATTATGTGAATGAGCCTTGTTGTCAAAACTCTTGTTTTACCAGAACCTGCGCCAGCGACAATTAAGTTTGGTCCCTCCGTACTAAGTACCGCCTCCTTTTGTTCTTTGTTTAAGCTCTCAATTAATTTATCAATGCTATTCATAAGTAAGAATTTTCATTTATATACTACATGTAAAAATAAAAAAAATGATAAATAAAATTCATAAACTAATTAACAACAAATTTTCTAGATTTTTTAAATTTGTTTTTTTTCTAAGATATCTTTTCCTGATTTTTCTTGTGGCAATCGTCCTTTTTTTATCAGTTCCTCATTTTTTTGATTATGAAAAAAGAAGAGAAGTTATTATGAATTACATATTTGTAAACTATGGGTTAGAAATTCAAAAGTTTAACGATATAAAATATAAACCGTTTCCATTACCTAATTTGGAAATAGGCGATGTAATCATAAATTCAAACTACAATATAATTAATTTTAAAACCAAAAAACTTATAATCTATCCTAAATTTTTTAGTATATATAATTATTCAAATTTTCAGGTTAGAAAAATTAAATTAAGAAATATCGATCTAGAGGTAAATCCAAAAAATATTGAGTCTTTAAGTGAAACAATAATTAATTTGAAAAAAAAAATATTTTTTAAAGATTTAAATATTAGAATAAAAGATAAGAATAACGATATTTTGGATTTAAAAAAGATTTACTTTTCTAATTATGGTTATAGAAAGAATAAAATAACTGGTGAGGTTTTTAACAAAAAATTTAAAATTGATTTAAACGATAATTTAAAAGAAATTAACTTTAAATTGCTAAACACTGGAATTTCAGCAAAATTAAATATCTTTGAAAAAAATCAAATATCAGATTTACAAGGAAGTTTTAAAGGTAAAATTTTAAAATCTAATTTTAGATTTAATTTTATCTTTGATAAAAAAAAAATTAAAATTGAAGATCTAGTTTTCAGAAATAAAGATCTATCTTTCGACAGCTCAGCAAACTTAGAATTAAAGCCTTTTTTTAAGATTAATTCGATTTCAGAAATAAAAGATATTAATTCAGATTTATTTGAAAAATTGGATATAAATATCTTATTGCAATCAAAAAAATTTATTAAGAGGTTAAACAGTCAAAGTAATTTATTTTTTAAATCTGGAAGATTTAGTAGGGACTTTATTAATGACCTAAATTTAGAGACCAATTTAGCTTACGGTAGACTTAATTTAAAAAAAAGTATTTCTATTTCAGATAGTAAGATAGTCTGCACGAGTGACGTAAACTTACTTGAGGAATTTCCAATTCTCTATTTTAATTGCACAATAAATTCTCCTGATAAAAAAAAATTATTAAAAAAAATAGAAATTAATTATAAAACAAAAAACGAAACTCTAGTTTTAGATTTAAATGGAAATTTGAATTTTTTAAGTAAAAAAATTAATTTTGATAGTATAAAAATCAATAATAATTTCGCGAAAAAAGAGGATTTAAAGTATTTTAAAAAAGCTTTTGAAAAAATTTTATTTGATAAAAGTTTTATTGAAATATTTGATGTTTCTAAGATTCGTAGGTTTATATTAGAGATATTTTAATTTATTTTGGTTTTGTCATTTTTATAGGACTCATTATTTTATCGTATTCTCTTTCTTTTATTAGTCCTGCTTTTATAACTTCGTATTTTAATGTGGTTCCATTTTTGTGGGCTGTTTTTGCTATTTTGGCTGCTCTGTCGTATCCAATTTTCGGTGCTAGTGCAGTAACCATCATCAATGAACTATCTAAAAGATGTTTAATTCTTTTTTTATCTGCTTTAATTCCTTTTACGCAATAAAGAGCAAAAGTTTTTGCTGAGTCACTCATTATTTCAATAGATTGTAAAATGTTATGAATGATTAAAGGTTTAAAAACATTTAGTTCAAAAT
>MDTD01076703.1_pt1 | contig 27176 bp, 26 predicted proteins | sample 811221 | NCBI WGS metagenome assembly MDTD01 (sample SAMN05326646, study PRJNA326480) | marine metagenome | isolation source: seawater | place: Pacific Ocean: South West | collected 2011 | reverse complement strand
GCATTAAGCTCTAAAACCGCACGTGCTGGGAATTTACCAGTAATTAGTTTCTCGCTAAGCGGGTCAGCCGCCTCATGAATATAGTTTATACGCCCTCTGGAATTTATGAATAACATGTCTAATGCCAAATAGGTGTTTTTCATCCACATGGAAATTTTTGAATTCGGCTTATAAACAAACAGCATGCCATTCTTTTGAGGTAAAGAGCGCCGGTACATCAAACCCATCGATTTCTGGCTCCTAGTAACTGCAAGCTCAACAAAGAAATTTTGCGAGGTGCTACTACCTTCTATTACCAATCTAGAAGTAGCAGAGGTTGACTGTGCATGACACTGACTAACAGCCAACAACAAAGTCCATATAAATACTACGTATATCAAAGGTACTGAAAAACGGCTCAAAAAATGCTCACGGACATTTATGCGCTCGTAAGCACATGAACTGTTATTAAAAGTCACGACGCAAGGCATATGGTAACGGCATCATCAAACAGAATGGAAGACCTATGTGAATTGAATAATCAATAACAGCTTTAATACGAGTATGACCCATACAACCATAGTGCCAGCACTTGTTGCCCGGGCAGCAATACTCTCAGGGCCACTGTGGTATCTAACTTGTTTAATAACGTAGTTTAAACACTCCATCATCATTCCACGAATTGCACCTGCTGCCAGACTGATACTATACAAAACATTCCTTACAATTGTACTGCCGGCGCGCCGATATAACCAATCAGAGTCAAGAACAGTCGATCTTAATTCTGGTGGATAGAGCCCAGTTTTTTGAAGAACAGCAAAAGCAAGAGCCGAAAACATAAGAAGCTGGAGCATAGTCACGACATGGGTCGTGGTATAGGGAACGTAATCTACCGGGTAAGGCAAAATGTCATAAAGCGGTTGCGGATAAACTCCTATTCCAAAACATAAAATAGCAGCAATACCCATAGCTAATAACATATTTTTGGGCGCTTCCTTGGGTCGTAATCCGGAATCATGGGCGAAAAATGCGAAAAAAGGAATCTTTATTCCAGAATGATGGAAGACGCCCGCTGAGGCAAAAAGCAGTAAGAGAAATGGAACCAGGTAATCTTGATCAGCGGCTGCAGTCAAAATCATTGATTTAGTAACGAAACCAGAAAACAATGGGAATCCAGAAATAGCTGCCGAGCCAACAACACAAAAGCCGGTAGTCCAGGGCATGGATTTATAAAGACCGCCCAATTCAGAACCCTTTGCCGTTCCAGCGCGATATAGCACAGCACCCATAGCCATAAACAAAAGAGCTTTGTATAAAATATGCGCGAATGCATGACTGACAGCACCGTTGATAGCTAGTTGGGTGCCAATACCAACACCGGCAACCATGAAACCCAACTGGTTATTTAGTGAGTAGGCAAGAACACGCCGCAGATCATTTTCAATAACTGCAAAAAATATTGGAAATGCTGTCATCGCTGCCCCAATCCAAACAAGCAACTCCGTCCCGGGATAGCCGCGCGCGAGCGCATAAATAGCCAACTTGGTTGTGAATGCCGAAAGAAAAACAGTACCTGTTGGAGACGCCTCTGGATAGGCGTCCTGAAGCCAATTGTGCATCAGAGGAAACGCACATTTAATACCAAACGCCAAGAAAATAAGGACACCCCCTGGCCCATCCAAACCAATGAATTTAAAAGCCAACGAGCCCGTTGTTTTGGCCTGCATTACAGCTCCGGCAGCTAGCAGCACTCCTGAGAAAATTTGTATAATGAGGTAACGCATGCCCGCGTCATATGCTCGATTATTACCTCCAGCCCATATAATGAACACGGAGGTGAGTGCAGTAAGCTCCCAGTAAACAAAGAGTGTTATGAGGTCGCCAGCGAAGGCCGCTCCGATAGCGGCGCCCGCATAAGCCAACGCTGCTGTTTGCTCCATAACATCTTTGGAGTGTAACGAAAAAAGAATAGCAACAAACGCCGCGATGTAGAAAATAATACCAAAAACGAAAGAGAGGGCATCAACGCGCACATGAATGAGTTCGTAACCAAATAATGATACCTCCCCAAAACTTCCGTGTTCAAGTGAGAGAAGGCTCAAGAATCCTGCAATAGGCAAAAGGAGTAGGTATACTTTCCTTAGCCAACCTTCCGGGATTAGCGGAACAATGAAAGCCCCTAATATCAATATTAACCCAGGAGGAATATCAACGATCATAATAATCTTCATCTCGCATTAAAATTTTCCTCAGTTCCCTCGAAGCGAGAACCAGTAAAAAAGAAAGACCAAACCCAAATATACCAAAGAAGCCAAATATCCCCTCGAAAGCATAATGGGTATGCTTGTGATAGAATGCGTCACTAATAACAAGCGCAATACAAATAAATACAAGCGCATAAAAAATTTTCTTTACGTTTCTCGCATCATCTAACCAAAATCGCTTTTCATTAGAGATCTTTTTTTTCACTCTCGCATTCCGGGCGAGTTTAGCAGAAGATGCTGGTGTTTTTTTTAAGCCCTTTCTTAAGCCACTCTTAGATAGCTTTTTGGGAGGAGATTTTTTCTTCTTAGATGCTATTGATTTATTTGAAACAGTATTTTTTCTGTTTACTTTTGTGATCGGCTTTTTTGCCATGGTCGACCCCTACCGTCCCTAAATCATATGCCGGCAATCGGGGAAAGAAACCCCGCGAGATCATCAGCTATGAAGAAAGCTCCGATCGTCAGAACGCTTGCCGTACAAATACCTATTAAACACAACACTGGCGCTTCTTGCATAACCGTGCCCCGATCTTTCCTTTTACCCGACGCTTTTGCTGCAGGTTCTCTAAAAAAAGCCCGAAGTACTATCGGCAGAAGATACGCCGCCGAAAGAAGAGAACTACCCATCCAGACAAACATAAAAATTATATAATCCGACTCGGCTGTACCCATCATGAGATACCATTTTGACAAGGCCCCACCCGCAGGGGGGATACCAATAATTCCAAAGCACCCTACCAAGAAACAACCCATTGTTATCGGCATTCGTCGTCCGATTCCATCAAGCTGACTTATTTCAGTCTTGTGCGAAGCTACCAAAATTGCACCAGCACAGAAAAAAAGCGTTATCTTAGCGGTAGCATGCATCACGATGTGCATACTAGCTCCAACAATACCAGCACCAGTTGCCATCGCCGCCCCGAGTATTATGTATGAAAGCTGGCTTATAGTCGAATAAGCTAGTCTCGCTTTAAGGTTATCTTTACGAAATGCGATTACAGCCGATATTAGGAGGGTTGCACCCGCAATAATTGCCAATAATAGAGAGCCGTCAGATCCATTCAAGGTCTCTAGTCCAAACAAATAGACGATTACTTTTATGACTGTGAATACGCCCGCTTTAACAACTGCGACAGCATGTAGAAGTGCGCTTACGGGTGTTGGCGCTACCATCGCAGCTGGTAACCAACGATGGAATGGCATCAAAGCTGCTTTGCCTACACCAAACATAAAAAGTAAAAGCAAGACCGTAATTATTGGCCCGTCAGCTTTTTCGGCTAGGATACCTCCCTCGGTGAAATCGAGAGTGCCAGTCAAGGCATATGTCCAAACAATGGCAAACAGTTGAAAACCGATTGATGTACCGATCAAAATTCCAAGGTAAATACGACCCGCTTTTTTTGTTTCTTCAGTTCCATGATGGGTAACGAGCGGGAAAGTACACAGTGTGAGAACTTCGTAAAAAATAAAAAGCGTCAACATATTTCCAGCAAATGCAACACCTATAGCCGCAGTAATAGAGATTGCAAAAAAGAAATAAAACTTTGTCTGATTAACTTCATGGTGGCCGCGCATATATCCGATTGCATATATCGATGTAACTATCCAGAGAAAGCTCGCGACGCAGGCAAAAATCATACCCAAGGGTTCAATTGTGAAAGCAATAGATAATCCCGGCAGCATCTCTAACAGCGTAATACCCGGACGAACGCCAGATGCGACTGTTGGCACTAAATGCGCCACACAAAGAAACAAAAAACCCGCAGTAAATAAAGTTACGGCCTCACGTAAATTGGGGTAGGACCCCGCGAGCATGATAAAGACAGCCCCAATCAAAGGTACAGCGAAGCAGGCGTAGATCAGAGCCTCGGCACTCATTGCGCAACTCCTATCATCAAGAACTTAGCGGCAGCCATTGCAATATCTACAGTCCGGCCGGCATCAATACCAAAGTATATACTCGCCCCTGTTAAAATAAATAACGGGATCAACATACTTAATGGGGGCTCAGAAATTACTGACGCACGCTTCGGCGGCGCACGGAAATACGCAACTTCAACTACCCGCCAAATGTAAATCACTGCTAGCAGAGAACTTATCAAAATAAGAACAGCTATAAGCCACATTTCTTTTTCAAGCGCTGCCAACACAAGGTACCACTTACTGATGAATCCGGCTGTCAAGGGAACTCCAATAAGTCCGAGCCCTGCAATAACAAAACAACCAGTAGTGATAGGCATGCGTTTACCAATACCAGCCATATCATCCAGACGCACAGATGCAATCCGAAAAAACATGCCCCCTACAGCCATGAAAAGTGCCCCTTTTACCAAGGCATGATTAAAAAGATGAATTATTCCTCCAGCTAACCCAGTGGTAGTAATAAAACTAATTCCGAGGACCATATATCCAATTTGGGCTATGCTGGAGTATGCCAGCATTCGTTTTATGTTGGTTTGGTATATAGCGACTAAAGAACCAACAAACATTGCTGCCACCGACAAAATCATGAGAACTTCACCAATGACAAATAATGGGTCACCGCCGAAAACCGTAAATATCATGCGTAGAAGAGCATACACTGCTACTTTTGTGGCCGTAGCGGCTAAGAAGATCGTAACGACTGAAGGGGCAAAAGTGTATGCATTTGGCAGCCACATGTGTAGTGGGAAAATTGCAAGCTTTAAGCTGAGCCCCACAACAATGAAAGCGATGGCAACCTGGATAGTACGCGTTTCTGCAACTGCTGGTATACGATTCGCCAGGTCCGCCATGTTAAGTGTACCAGTCATCATATACATCATACCAACGCCTATGATGTAGAATGTCGCTCCCACTGTTCCCATAATAAGATAACGATAAGCAGCCGTCAGTGATCGGCGATATCTGCCCATGCTGATTAAAACATACGAGGAAAGAGATGATACCTCTAGAAACACAAATAAATTGAAAGCATCGCCAGTAACAGCAATCCCCAATAAACCGCAGAGGCAAAGCAGATACATTGTATAAAACAAATATATTCGTGCTTCGGGAATTTCAGAAGATACACTAGCATGCGCATAGGGAAGGACCACGGCGCCTATCGAAGAAACGATAACCAATAAAAATGCGCTCAAGAGATCAATTTTATATTCAATACCAATTGGCGCTGCCCAATCACCAATAGGATAAGAAATTGCCCCGCCAGAGAGCACTTCCATCAACAAACAGATAGAAATACCGAGGCAAAACCATGTCACTATGGTCGCCCAAAACCAAGCCCGATCGGAACGTCTTATAAGCAAACAAATGGGAGCGGCAATAAGGGGAAGTACGACTTGCAGAGCAGGGAGATTTGCCAACAACATCAGAAATGTTTCTCCCGTCGCCGTTCCTCAGCTTCAATTTCGTCCTCTTCAATCGAGCCATACGAGTCTCGAATACGCACAACCAGTGCAAGCGCAAGAGCAGTTGTTGCCACACCAACCACGATTGCTGTTAAAATTAAAACATGTGGTAGCGGGTTTGAGTAAACGGTAATACCTTCGGCGATGATCGGTGCACTACCATCCTGGACTTTGCTCATGGATATATAGAAGACAAAGACCGATACCTGAAAAATATTGAGCCCAACAACCTTCTTAATCAGGTTGTGTTGTGCCATAACGATATAAAACCCTATCATCATCAACACGATAAAAATCCAGTAGTTATATAAACCAGTAAATTGGTCCATCATTCAGACTCATCCTGGTTAGCAAAAACGTAAAAAATAGTAATCATAGCAGCAGCTACAGTCACTCCGACACCTAACTCAATCAATAAAATACCCAGATGCTGGCCAGCAACAGGGTCTTGCAATAAGACTGAATAATTAAGGTATCTCCCGCCTTGAAACATACCTGCTATACCTACTCCTGCATAAAGTAGAAGTCCGGCTGCTAGAAAAAATCTCCTTGCCCCGGGTGACAATACTTTCATTCCAACATCAACGCCAAAAATTAAAGCATAAAGTATAAAAGCACTGGCAAATATAACACCAGCCTGGAACCCGCCCCCGGGACCAAAATCTCCATGGAACTGAACGTATAAGGCAAATAGCATAATCAACGGAATTAAAAGTTTTGAGCAAACGCGTAGAACCTCTTTGTGTTGCATTTCACGACGCCTGCGCTTACTCATAGCTCGTAAATTTTTCATGGGAGTTCTCCAGAACGTGTTCGCTTCTTCATTTTATTTTTCTTTTTACGGCGACGCCCAATTAACGCCAGAACTCCCGCGGCGGCCGTGAAAACAACCGTCACCTCTCCTAACGTATCGTAGCCTCGATAGCTCGCTAGAACCGAAGTTACCACGTTTGGCATTCCGGTCTGTTTTGGACCGCGTTCGATATACTCTGGGGCGACATGCTGGTGGATAGGGGCCAAAGGGTCCCCATAACGCGGCATATCTAAAGTACCATAAATGAGCGCTGAGCCCACCACTACAACCACAGCCAAATGGGGCCAAGACACTCCTGGGTCTGCTTTCTCATGCGAGGTCGTGAGAGCTAAAGTACCTAACATTAAAACTGTCGCGATGCCGGCGCCAACTGCCGCCTCAGTAAATGCAACGTCAACCGCATCCATGACGACATACAACACCGCGGCATTGAGGCTAAAGCTACCTGAAAGCATGACTACCGCGAAGAGATTACGCAGCCAAAGCAGTGCCAAAGCGCTCACTACCATAAAAGTAAGGAGTGCGTAGAAGATCAAATTTTCTATGACGATCCTCCCCTTTTTTTCCGTCGACCAGTTTTCGGGTTTATTCCACCCCAAAGTGCCGCTTGTGCCAATGCATGGGTCGTTGTCGGGTTTGTAATAAACAGAAATAAGGCGATCAACACCAACTTACCACAAACTAGAAGAGCTGCTTTTGTCGACGGCAAAATTTCGAACGCCTGAATTGCCAGTCCTGAGAATAACAATAATATCCCGAGGGTTTCAATAATGCTTCCTGCATGCATCCGGCTGAATAAATCTGGCAGCCGAACAAGTCCAACAGCACCTATTAAACAGAATATTGCGCCTGAACCAATCAGTGCCCAGCTAGCTATATCTAGTGCTGACTCACTCATATATCATCAACCTCTTCAACATTTGAGGTCCTTCCTAAGCGGGAAAACTTTATAAATTTTGTTACCGCAATGGTCGCTACAAAATTGATAAGTGCATAAACCATAGCAATATCTAAGAATTCCGGCCTGCCATCTAGAAAACCATACAATGCAATCAAAATCACACTGAATGTCCCGAATGTGTTGACTGCAAGAATTCGGTCATAAACTGTTGGACCTTGCACCGCTCTAAAAAGTACCAATGCCATCGATGCTATGGTCAGCGCAGCAGCAAATTCAAACATTCCCTGCTCCTTTGCCGCTAGTTTCAAGTTTTGTGACCTTGCTGTCCATTTCTCCAGTCTTAACGCCCGCTGCAGCCGCATTTGTTAATGCGTGAACACTCATTTCTCCGTCCTCGACATCAACTGTTACTGTTCCGGGGGTCAGCGTTATTGAATGCGAATAAACAACATTCCCCACCTCACTTTGTTGTGAGGCCTCAATCGTAAATATATGCGGCTGAATTTCCATGCGCGGTGAAATTATAATCTTAGCAACTTCTAAATTTGCCTTCACAATTTCCCAAAGCAACCAAGGAAAATAAATAATCATTCCAAACCCAAGATGGCTTGGGTGCCCCTCGTGATCGATTACATCCATTCTATGCGCAACATATAGCACTACCCCAATGGATAATACACCTAACAACAAAATCAACGTGTTATCGTATATGCCCGAAAGCAATAGCCATAAAACCGCAAGCGTGATACCAGAACCGATATTATGAGGCAAAATATCTCTCCTGAAAAATTAATACCCGATTATTATACATCCGCTTAACCTGTAAGCAAATTTCCAAATTTAATTTCGAATTTATGCAAAAATAGTACAAGAAATGACCTATCTAGGGGCACTGCCAACAGAAAATATTATGGGGTCTCCATTTCTGCACTAAATACCCATCATTAGCGCGTACTTTTTTCGGCTCCCTACTCTCAGGAAAAGATACTTTTATTTAACATCCATGAAATTCTTCTTGGTTTCCCTTCTTGCATAAACTTTGCTTGGGGCTGTTAAAGCGCAATCTAGCTTAAATGAACAGTCGTATGGATGCTAAATTAATCCCAAAATCATGCGCAACAGACGTGAGCAGCCTTAATTTTCGCCTTTTATTCCGATCACTATAGATAACATATATTATACACAATAAACGTTGTAGCATTTGACCATGCGCAGTTTTCCATCGGACGCCGCTCGATCGATAAACCTCAAAACTATCTCTATACCGGATTCTACACCACTAAATGACATTCATTATATAACGCGTGATTCATAAACGAAAACTAAGACCTCATGGCAGGCTTGCGACATTTACTCAAAAGAACTAATTTTCCTGCATTCACATTTACTTTCAAAATCCTTGTTCATTACATGAAAGACAACTTATGGATATGACCGGAGAATACCGCATTCCAGCCAGCCGTGAAGAGGTATGGAAAGCATTGAACGACGTAGAAATTTTAAAGCAATGTATTCCCGGATGCGAGGAAATTGAAAAACACTCCGAAACTGAGTTAAGTGCCAAGGTAACGGCTAAAGTGGGACCGGTAAAAGCTAAATTTAATGGAAAAGTAACATTATCTGACATAGACGCGCCAAATGGCTATACAATCGCTGGTGAGGGCACAGGGGGAGCAGCAGGTTTTGCAAAGGGCGGTGCTTCAGTAATCCTAAAGGCGGAAGGATCGGAAACTATTCTGTCATATGAAGCAAAAGCTGCAGTAGGGGGAAAACTAGCACAGATCGGCAGTCGTTTAATTGACTCGACGTCTAAAAAACTTGCCAATCAGTTTTTCAGTAATTTTGCAAAAGCGCTAGGTGCCGATGAAGAAGAAGACGAGGATTGAATATGGCGTCTCGGAATGGTCATCATGTAAATGATATTGCTGAGGGTCTAAGACCTGCAGCGTGGATTCCAATACTTATATGTGTAGCCCTATTGATGCCGCTCTTCTTCGTGTTATCTCGTTGAATATGTACCTAACATTATTGATACATTAGAACTCTAAATTTCGAGATATTAAGGGGGAAGAACAAAAAATGCCAAGCGTAGCCATGAAGGTTAACGGAAAAGATGTCAGTGCAGAGGTCGAGAACCGTACTTTGCTTGTGCAATATTTGCGAGACTATCTCAACATGACAGGTACCCACGTTGGCTGTGATACAAGTCAATGTGGCTGTTGCGTTGTGCATGTGAATGGGTCTTCGGTGAAGAGTTGCACGATGCTCGCAGTGCAGGCTGAGGGTGCAGATGTTGTTACAATTGAAGGCCTTGCTGATGGAGAGATTTTGCATCCTATGCAGGCTGCGTTTCGTGAACACCATGGCCTACAGTGTGGTTTTTGTACGCCGGGCATGGTTATGAGTGCAGTGGATCTTGCAAAAGAAAACCCGGACCCCTCGGAAACAGAGATTAGAGAATGGCTTGAAGGAAACATCTGCCGCTGTACCGGCTATCATAACATTGTAAAAGCAATTGCAGCTGGCACGAAGAATATGCAGGGTTAATAAACGATGAATGGGTTTTAAATTAGGATATAAAGTGTACCTTTTACGAAAGTCGACCCGATATTATTGTTTTTAGCAAGATATGGGAAAACATTTCGTTTATCAGAGTGAAATAAAAAATATCGAGTAGTTTGGATTAACGGCCAACGGGTGCCTAACGGGAAGATCTATTATGTATAATTTTCAATACCATCGCCCAAAGAATCTTGAAGAAGCTTCTCAAACATTAAATGTGGGAGACGACCCAAAATTGGTTGCTGGTGGAATGACAATTATACCAACTCTTAAACAGAGGTTAGCCCAACCGTCTGATTTAATTGATCTCGCAGATATAAACAATTTGGTGGGTATAAGTCTCCAAGAACAATCATTAGAAATAGGCTCAATGACAAGACACTGCGATGTTGCAAAATCTGAAATTGTTAGTGAAATTATACCCGCACTTTCCAGCCTGGCAAGCCATATAGGGGACTCGCAGGTACGACACCGAGGCACAATAGGCGGTTCGTTGGCTAACAATGATCCAGCTGCCGATTATCCGGCCGGTGCACTGGGACTTGGCGCAACAATAATTACTGATAAACGGGAAATCCTCGCTGACGACTTCTTTGTGGGCTTATTTGAAACGGCGCTGGAAGATAATGAAATAATCACGGCAGTTAGGTTTCCAAAACCGAAACGTGCGGCATACACAAAATTTCCTAATCCCGCTTCACGTTATGCTATTGTTGGAGTTATGGTTGCCGAGATGAACGATGAAGTTCGTGTTGCAGTGACCGGAGCGGGAGACGATGGGGTCTTCAGAGAAGAAAAAATGGAGACTGCTCTGTCAAACAACTTCACGTCTGATGCAATTGCGGATATTAGAATTAGCGATGAAGCCCTTTTGTCAGACATTCACGCAAGCTCAGAATATCGTGCGCATTTGGTCAACGTAATGGCCCAGCGTGCGGTAGAAAAAGCTACTTAGTACTTCTCTGAATAGCCTGGCTCAGGGCTTTCCTGGTTTTATTAGGAAGGAGTATGTAAATTTTTCCCGACTTTCCAAACATAATGCCGAAATGAAGTGGATTTAATATGGCAAAGCTTCCGACTTGTGTTGACGCAACTCTAGATTTGCTAAAAACAGGTAATTACATTGCCGACAGGAGCCTTGCTACGGCGCTTTATTTGTCGCTCTCGCTCAATAAACCACTTTTCCTTGAGGGTGAGGCCGGTGTAGGTAAAACAGAAATTGCTAAAGTTTTGTCGAAGACCCTTAATCGTGAGTTGATTCGATTGCAATGTTACGAGGGTTTGGACGTTGCCTCCGCGGTTTATGAGTGGAATTACGCCCGCCAAATGCTCGAAATTCGCTTACAGGAAGCCTCCTCTGAGTCACGCGACACAACCGAGCTAACGCGTACCATCTTTAGAGAAGATTTTTTAATCGAACGACCGTTGCTACAGGCGATGCGCGGAACCGAAGATTGCGCGCCACCCATATTACTTATTGACGAACTAGATCGTGCAGATGAACCTTTTGAGGCATACTTGCTGGAAATCCTGAGTGATTTTCAAGTTACAATTCCAGAATTAGGAACAATTAAAAGCTCACATCCCCCTATTGTTATCATTACATCCAATCGCACCCGCGAGGTACATGATGCTTTGAAAAGACGTTGTTTCTATCACTGGGTTGATTACCCTGACGCATCACGTGAACTCGACATCATCTCAGTCAAAGCCTCAAAGGCATCATCGGAACTGTCAGGGCAAATTGTTGCATTCGTTCAGAAACTTAGATCTGGAAATTTATTTAAAGCTCCGGGGGTAGCAGAAACTATAGACTGGGCTCATGCATTAACACAGTTAGATTGTGTGGCCTTAAACTCAAATATTATCGACGATACGGTGGGAGCATTACTAAAATACCAGGATGATATTCAGAAAATACGTGGCTCAGAAGCCGGAAAATTACTTGAAGAAGTGAAGGCAGAGCTGTCAACGCCTGGAGAAAATGAATGACAGATACTGAATGCTGCCCCCATCAAAACGTGGAACAAGGTAAGTTGGCCGAAAATATATTACATTTTGCCCGGCTCCTCCGCTCGGCGGGATTACCTATTGGACCCGGTATTGTAATTGATGCAATCACAGCGGTAAATAAAATAGAGCTTTCAAAACGTTCGGATTTTTACTGGTGTCTGAACGCCGTGTTTGTCAATCGACATGATCAAATAGATGTGTTCAATCAGGCGTTCCACATTTTTTGGCGTAATCCAAAATTCCTCGAGCGGATGATGTCCCTAGCTCTTCCCTCCTCAGCAGACGCTGCTTCAGACGAAGCAGAACTGATTTTGCCTAGGTTAGCTGACGCATTACCAGATGATAATCCCGTGAATGAACAACGTGACGCACCTGAATTAGAAACAAAATTCGATGCAGTTATGACTTGGAGTCAGAATGAGATGCTACGCGAACTGGATTTTGAAAAAATGACACAAGCAGAAATGGAAGAAGCAAAGAAAATAATGAAAAAATTGACCCTTCCTCTCAAGGAAATGCCAACTAGGCGCTTTCATTCTCATTTCCGGGGCACGCGTACTGATATTCGAGCGATGCTTAGACACTCGTTACGGTATGGGGGTGATTACATTCCGTTGAAAAAAAAGTCTCGACACTATCGCCCGCCACCACTCACTGTACTCTGCGACATATCGGGTTCTATGGAACGTTATTCTCGCATGCTTTTGCATTTTATTCATGCTCTGACAAATGATCGTGACCGCGTTCAAAGTTTTCTTTTTGGTACACGCCTTACAAATATAACAAGATTGTTGCATCAAGAAGATGTCGATGCAGCGCTAAAAACTGTTTCCGCTGCGATAGAAGATTGGTCGGGGGGAACCAGGATAGGCCTCTGCCTTGAGGAGTTTAATAAAAAGTGGTCGCGCAGAACATTGGCACAAAATTCTGTTGTTCTTTTGATTTCTGATGGGCTCGATCGAGATGCAGCCACAGGGCTTCGGACCGCTATGGAACGACTTCATAAATCATGTAATAGACTGATTTGGCTTAATCCGCTTTTAAGGTATGACGCCTTCGAACCCAAGCCATTAGGAGTTCGGGCGATCTTGCCTTTTGTCGACGATTTTAGATCAGTGCATAATTTAAATAGTTTAAGCCAGCTGGCAGATACACTCAACAGCAACAGACCTCACGAGGAAATTTCGATGAAAAATTGGCGAGAGCGGGCAGCATGACTACCTCGCAGTTGAATATGCAAGATGATATTCTTGATCAAGCACAGTCCTGGCTGACCAGTGGTTACTCTGTCGCACTCGCAACTGTAGTAAGCACCTGGGGGTCATCTCCGCGACCAGTCGGCAGTCAGCTTGCCGTCAATAACGATAAATCTTTTGTCGGTTCGGTGTCAGGCGGATGCATTGAAGGATCAGTTATAGAAACAGCGATGGCGGTAATGCAAAGCGGCAAACCGAGCATTCTGGAATTCAGCGTTTCTAATGAATTGGCTTGGGAGGTTGGTCTTGCATGTGGTGGCACTATTGAAGTTTATGTGGAACGAATAGAATGAAAGGTTCTTTGCTAAAATCTCTCAATAAAGCACGAATGGAGAGGAAGCCTGCCGCTCTTATTACCCGCATTCTCGATGGCAGCCAGACCCTTTTTGTTGAAAACCGTGTATCTACTGGCCCTCAATTAGAAAACTACGTGGAGCTAGAATTAAAGGATGCACTCCTTTCTGACAAAAGTCGGATAATAGGAGACGATGAAAATCGTATATTTATACATGTTTTCAATCCTCCAAAACGCTTGATTATAGTTGGCGCTGTGCACATTGCGCAAAATTTGGCTCCTATGGCAGTCACTGCTGGCTACGACGTTTCGATTATTGATCCACGCAGCCCATTCGCTACTGCCGAGCGCTTTCCCAACGTCAGAGTATTTTGCAAATGGCCAGACGAGGTCATTCCAAAACTGGGCATCGATGGAAGGACGGCCATCGTCACACTTACTCATGACCCCAAAATAGATGATCCTGCATTAACTTGTGCTCTCCATTCGGATGCCTTTTATATTGGGTCACTTGGGAGCCGGAATACTCATGCTTCTAGGGTTGAGCGTCTCCAAGCAGCCGGACTCGATCGAAACCAAATTGCTCGAATCAATGGACCGGCGGGACTTAATATTAAAGCCATTTTACCCGCGGAGATTGCGGTCTCGATTCTGGCACAAATTATTGAGTTTTCGCACTCGCCAAACAGGGAAAAGACGCATGAGGTTTGGTAGAGTTACGGTAAAAGATGCTGTCGGTTCGATACTCGCCCACAGTATTAACGAAAATGGCATAAGGTGGAAAAAAGGTCGGGTACTTACAACGTCTGATATAAGCTCTCTGGTTAGTATTGAAATTGATAGTGTAATTGTTGCTCAGCTAGAGCACGGTGATATTAGCGAGGACGCCGCCGCTACTAAAATTGCCAAGCTGCTAGAAGGTGTCGGCGTGTTTGCGAGTGAAGCTTATACCGGCCGCGTCAATTTAATCGCTCGCTTTGACGGCCTTATTGAATTTGACAGAAAAATAATTGAAACCTTAAACCTTGTTGATGAGAGTATAACGGTCGCAACCACCTCAAATTATGAACGAGTTACAAAAAATCAAATTGTCGCGACTATCAAAATAATTCCTTTTGCCGTTCATGAAAATATCATGCGCAAGTGCAAAGCCGTGTTATCGAAAACAAAGTCTGCAGTAGACGTTATACCTTTTAAAACCAAAAGGGTGGCACTAATTCAGACTACCCTCGGAGAAATGAAAGAAAGTATCCTCGTTAAAACAACCAATGTGATGCGGTCTAGGGTTGAAACGCTTGGTTTTGAGTTGGTGGATGACTTACGCATACCTCACAACGTCACCGAGGTTGCATCTGCATTATCCACCTCCCTTAATAAAAAAATTGATATCTGTTTGGTCGCTGGTGCGTCGGCAATCACTGACAGGCGAGATATTGTGCCCGCAGGCATTTCTGAGGCGGGCGGTAAGATTATTCACCTTGGAATGCCTGTCGACCCAGGGAATCTCCTTTTACTAGGATCAGTTGGAAAAATGGTAACAATAGGCTTGCCGGGATGTGCTCGTTCACCGAAATTCAATGGAATTGACCTGATATTAAATAGATTAGCAGCAGACATTTCGGTTGGTGCTCGTGATATAATGTTACTCGGCGTAGGTGGGCTCCTGAATGATTATGCTGGCAGGCCCATGCCACGCAGCAATAATGCCCGAAAATATAGGCATGAGCCAAAGATAGCCGGACTTGTGCTTGCTGCGGGACAATCACGTAGGATGGGTTCAATTAATAAGCTCCTGGCTGAAATTAGCGGAGAGTCAATGATACGTCGAACTGTAACAAGTTTGGTATCTTCATTGGCAACTCCAGTAATTGCCATCACCGGACACCAATCTGAAAAAGTATTAGCTAAAATTAACGACCTTTCGGTAGATACTGTCTATAACCCGGCGTATCGTAATGGGCTTTCAACGTCTCTGCGTAAGGGGCTTACGGCCCTTCCTCCTGATATTGATGGAACACTTATCTGTCTTGGTGACATGCCCCAAATAAGCACAACTATCATTAATCAATTAATTGAGGCTTTCAACCCTGAGGAAAGCAGAGAAATTTGTGTTCCAACTTGGAAGGGAAAGCGCGGAAATCCTGTTTTATTGAGTTCTCGGTTCTTTGCGGAGGTGAACAAAATAGATGGAGACGTAGGTGCTCGCGAACTTCTTGCTCAATACCCTGAGTTTGTCTTCGAGGTAAAAGTTTCTTCAAATTCAGTGCTAGTTGACATAGATACGCCACAATCCCTTGAAAGAGTTCAACGTTGCTGAGAGAATTGGATACTAATAGTGATCACTCTAAACAATGGTTGAGAGACTTTGAGGATAAGCAAGAAGATACTATTAATATCCTTAATTATTTGTCTCACAAACTACGCAACTGAGGGGGGCAATGGCTTGCCGCTTGAAGTTAAAGGCATTAAAGAAACGCAGATTTCGACCACGAATAAGAGCACTGATAAATTCACATTATTAACGGGATTTTCTCTCGCCAGCTCCGATCCAAGGTTTGGTGGAATATCATCCATCCAAATACAAGAAGATGGTAAATTATTGTGGGCCATAAGTGACCGGGGTGATTGGATGAAGTTTTCATTGTCTCACCGCGCTGGCAAATTAACTGCAGTTCGTTTAGACAATATCGAGGCACTTCAAATGCCAGACAACGAGAAGTGGCATAAACGTAACCTCGATGCAGAAGCGTCTGCCTACATTGATCAACGCACGCTTTTAATTGCATTTGAGCGCGTCAACAGGTTACTTGCGTACAATTTTACAGAAAAAGGCATAGAGGGATCTCCTCGCCTCTATACACACCCAAAAGAACTTGCCCTAGCACCTCGCACTGGTGGACCCGAGGCAATGACACGATTGTGTGATGGGAGAATTTTCGTACTAAACGAAAAAACTGCCTTTAAGCAAACGAACCATGCGGGCTGGGTTGGCGACAAAAAAAAATGGCAGACGTTCAAATATAGACCTCGCAAGGGCTATAATCCTACCGGGGCAACTACACTTCCCGATTGCAGGATTTTGCTGACGATAAGGCGCTTTAATTTTACGTCATTTTCATGGGGTTTCGCATTATTGAATCCCTCAAAAATCAACTCGAGCAAAATTCTCGAAGATAGTACCTCTTATTTTTTTGTTCATCCTACCATTTCTGAAAATTTTGAAGCTGTAGCTGCTCATCGGGGTCGGGATGGAGATACCTACGTATACGTCATGGCTGACGATAACTTTTCAATATTCCAAGCAACATTGCTGCTACAATTCAAACTTAATTCTAAGAGTCATTAATTTTGCAATAAGTCCCACGCTCACGAAGTGAACCACATAACCTTGAGGCCGCATTACGCGTTTCAAACGGAAATGCATGCAGTTTGTAGAGTGTACCACGACTTTCCAAAACAATCTTTACGAAACGTGGTTTCAAAGTGCCCAAATTTTCACGGTGTCTGATAATAAGCTGGCGCCATCCTGCCTCAGCATTTTCTAAATTTTTGTATGTTGCCAAGTGCACCGAAATATTCAGTTTGGAATGCCCAAAAAAATGCGTTTGGGGGGTGCCGTCACTTTGTGGACCCAAGACAATATTTTTTTGGCTCTTTCTAAATTCTTTATAGTCAGGTCGACCAGTTGTTTTTTTAGTTATTACAAAAGTGCGTTTCATTTTCGGCTTCAATCTAGGAGGAGGTGGTCTTTTCGCAGCCATAATACGGGGCTGCGATGGTTCAATCTGTGTTGCTTTTTTGACTAAATCCTTCGGTAATATGGGCGGTGCCGATGTGGCTATTTTCCACTCCAATAATGACCTCATACTATCTTGAACTGATGAGATGGATGGTTCGCTAACTTCGTTCCCAGTTGCATGTTTATACGAAACCAACTCACGAACCTGAGGTGTTTCGCCCGGTCTAATTCGTGTAACTGAAACATAATGACCAACTTTCGGGGCATAAAGAAATATTACAGTGTCTCCACTTTGCCGTGAACACACCACTTTAAAGGTAACATAAATCTTTTTGGAACGGGCAGCTTTGGTCGAACGCTCTATTACCTCGCAGTTCCAATCGTAATCCCAGCCATAAGGAGGCTTGTCGATGCTAAAACTCTCACGAAACCGAAATTTGCTGCCAACACGAATGGGAAACAGATGCCCGCTTTTGTTCGTTATTATTCGACGTCCATTGCTCCCAGCATTGCTCCAATAAATTGCAGATAGCAATGGATTGCCATCTGTAATCTGAAAATCCCCATGATTATTCATCCAATGAACCCTGCCCCCCCTGACCGCAAAAACGTTCCAACGGACGTCAGGGTTGTTGAATACGAATTCGTCACCGACAGAAAAATTTAATTTCATAGGTTGTCTATCAATGTCAGTTTTTTCATCACTGATAGAGGCTAACATGCAGCTGCTTATGGCTAATCCAGCGATGAGGAAAAGTGGTAATTGTTTCCAGCTTTGCTCGATGCCCACAGATCGCTCATCTCTCCTGCATGAAAATAAAGCAAGTGGGTAAACCAAAAATTTATAAAGTCGATCCATATTGATCCATCATCAAAACGTGTGTTCAGTCCAAGTATGTTTTCTTTAGATTGTTCTCAATTTTAGATGCATACTTTTAATATTCTGAATGTTGTCGCTGCGGTTAAAGGCCTAGAACATCGCCCGTTAAAAGACCTACTGCACTACCCAATGCGAAGGCCGCGATTCTATGGGAAAACTCGGCCTGAATAAGTTCCAACTGCGCTTCAAAAAGTTCTGTTTTTGCATCGAGTACAGCTAAGTTAGTTTCGTTACCCTCCTCCCGAAGAATTTTACGTTGCTCAAAGACCTCAGCCTGAATATCTACGGCATTCTTTAGAACGACGAGGCGCTCTTTTTGTTTGGAAAGCTCTTCCCACGTAACTCTTACTTGTTCGTCGATTTTGCGCCGCTGATTTGCCGTTTGCTGCTGAACGCTTTGATAACTTTTCACTGCCGATCGCACACGACCACGCGTACTAAAACCACTAAAAAGATCCCAAGTACCTCTCAAGAGAAGATCTGCAGAACGTTCATGCCCAACGGTGGTACCCTCATTTGCCTTGTATGCTAATGTGCTGACCAAATCGACTTTTGGCCAGTAATTACTGCGTTCGGCATCACGTAAATCAGCGAGGCCTTTTGCAATAAATTCAAATTCTATAATCGAAGGATTGTTTGCTTGCGACAATGCTAATGCGTCATCCAACGAATATGGCACCATGTCTCGCGGCGGTTCCGGAATCTTCATAGCCTCTAAACTCGGCTCAACTCCAAACACCTGTAGATATCTCGCGCGCGCTTTACGAAACTCTCCTTCAAAATTCAGCCTAGCTTGCTTTCCTAACGCCAACCTCGACTTTGCTTGAAGCACATCAAGAGTTATACCCGTGCCGCGTTTGACACGCTCATCTTCCAACTCGGCCTGTTCAAGAATATTTCTTTCGTTTTGCTGCGAAACAGCGATCAATTTCTGATTTAGTAAAACCTCCAAATAAATATTTATCCCCTCTAACAATACTTGTTGTTTAATGCGTTCTATAGCGGCTGAACTGGACTGCACTTGCTTTTTGCTGGCCTCAAGCCGGCTCTGATTTTCAAAACCACTAAAAAGATTCTGAGTAATAACAAGACTTGTACGATCAAGCCGCCGTTCGAAATCTTCAGGACGCTCCAAAGCCCTTCGCTCAGGATTTGAACGCAGTTGAGGACCACTTGTCCCTTCGACCCGAAGTTGAGGCCAATAACGGCCCTCCGCGTCCTCGACTAACCCAATATTTGCATCTTTAGTAGCTTGAGCTGATTTTATAAGCGGGTGTGTGGCAAGAATTCTTTTTAATTCTGTTTTGAAGTTATCTGCGCACACGGATCCTGGCTCGGCTATGCCCAGCAGTGCAAACCAAAAACACAACAACTTCCGGCCCAACAAGAGATTCCTACTATATCTAGATGGTCCCACCAATGCCATATACATAGTGGCACCGAATAACTGGGTCAAACATCTAAATTTTGCCAAAAATGTAGTGCTAAATCATCGCTCTCTAAACGCCTCGTGTTTAAGCTTTAAGACAGGATTTATTATGAAATCTGCGACCTTCCTTGTTCCCGTATGGATGTCAACAGTTGCCACCATTCCTGGCGTGATTTGGAGTTTTCCCTGCTCAGAGCCAAGGTAATTTTTATTAGTCTTTACAATAACTTCGTAATAGGGCTCGCGGGTGCCGGGTTCAGCATTTGTATCAGCAGCAATACGCGTGACAGCTCCAGTCAAACCACCATAACGAATGAAGTCATAGGTAGTGATTTTTACCACTGTCCGTTGCCCTTCTCTTACATACCCACGATCCTGTGGCCTCAATCGAGCCTGTATCACCAATTCGTCCTCAATTGGCACAATTTGAAGAATCGATTCTCCCGGCTTCACAACACCACCGATAGTATTAAATTTCAAATTCTTTACAATACCCGCAATCGGGCTTGTTATAGTGGTACGCCGGTCTCGGTCTGCCGCCTCACTAATCGTTTTCTGCAGACGAGCAATCTCTACCTCCACACGATTTGATTCTTCAACCGCTCGTGTTCTGAACTTCTCATTTTCCTCAGCCAAACGCGACTTAGCCTCCTCCAGAGCTGACTCAGCTCGAGGTACGGCCTGGGCCAAAACTTTATTTTCCCCGTCGAGGCTCTCGCGCTCCCGTATTAACTCTAAATGCTCCATGCGCGGCGTGAGACCTCGCCGCAACAATCTAGTGGAAATTGCTACTCGCTCCAGTGATAATTTTAAATTTGCTTCGATAGCAGCCTTACGAGCCCTTAATTCATTTATCTCGAGATCACGTTGCTGTATTTGATTCAAAATTACTGCTAGCTTACTTTGCAGTTCTGCCCGCCTAGCATTATATGTTGCCCTCTCGGACATAACCATGTTCGAACGCTTCAATTCGAGATCAGCAGGAAATCTAGGCTCTTGGCCTTCTATTTCTGCTTTTAACCGTAATTTTGACATCTGCATGGCATCAATGCGTATTTGGATATCTTCGCTGCTTGCCCCAACAGTCCCAAGACTCAATTGGAGAAGCGTATCACCCGCGTTAACTTTATCACCTTCTCGCACGGCAAGCCGCCGTAAAATACCGCCCTCAAGATGCTGAATTAGTTTTACTTTAGCACTCGGAATAACCTCACCGTGCGCGACCGCAACCTCATCTAGATCAATGAAGAAAGACCAGATAATCAAACAGGTTATAAAAACAGCCGCCAAATAAGAAACACTCACATAATTTGGACGGGCGCTTTCATTAAGTAAATCATCAAGAGGATTTCTTTTATCATCGACGAATAAAATATTGGCGGATGATTCTGGTCGCTTAGAGTTTTCAAAGCTTTCATCAAGACGCTTGACTGCTCGGATTTCTGGCATGTTATCGCTTCTCGTCAGATATTTACCAAAGATGCTGAGATATTTAAACACGGTTAGAATGTGCTGTACCTCTCTGCATCAAATGGTTGGTCCTAAGATTTTAATCGACCTAACACTTTTTTGGCGGGACCAGCCATTACAATACGGCCTTTTTCCATTAAGAGTATACTATCACAAACTGACAATACCTCTGAGCTATGGGTTACGGCTAATACGGTAGACTGTCTGGATGCAATCTTGAGATTTGAAGCAAGCTTCTTTTCCGCATTTTCATCAAGATTACTAGTAGGTTCATCCAAAAGCATTATTGGTGGATCATTCAAAAAGGCCCTAGCTAGCGCTAGACGTTGTCTTTGACCTTTTGACAAATTTCCACCGCTTTCGGTTAGTATTGTGGCATAACCATCCGGCATATCCAAAATGAAATCATGAGCTTCTGCCATTTTAGCTGCCTCTATAACTGCAGGATCAGCAACATCGGGCTGTGTAATCGCTATGTTATCCCGAATAGAACCCGAAAACAGGTTGATTTCTTGTGGCAAATAGCCAACCCAATAGGCCAACACATCCTGAGAAAACTGGCTTATATCAGCGCCGTCTATCAAAACACGACCCTGATCCGGCGAGTAAAGACCTCGAATGACTTTCAAGAATGTACTTTTACCACTTCCATTGCAACCCAACAAAGCATGCATTCCTCTTGGGCCAATAACTCCCTCAATACCAGAAATCGCATCAGCTGCATTATTTCGATAAGCAAAATTCACTTTCTCAAATTTTAACTCACCCTCCGGCTGCGCCAATTTCACACCCGTTTTAGAACGTTCGCCATCGAGGTTAAACACTGTGTCTAAGCGAGTTACGGAATGTCGTAACTGCGAAATAATTCGCCAATGCGACACTAACTGTGTCATGGGCATTATCATGCGAGCACCAAGCATGTTTGCCGCAATTAGCGCCCCAATAGTCATTTTTTGGTCGAGTATTGCCAGTGCCCCAATTGTCGTTACAGCAATAGTGGAAGACAGCATCATTACGTGCGCAAGCGTTTGGTGAGTGTCCGCAACCTGCCCTCGCTCCCGGGAGCGATATATTAAATCGCTGTGGCGGGCCTCCCAAGTAGGCTTCAAAGATTTTTGCAATGCAGATGATTTTACCGTTTCGCGAGCGCTTAATAATTCCCCCATGAAGTCATCGCGTGAAATAATGCCGTCGTGTTCACGCATTGCAACAGAGTCCATTGATATTCCAGATCGCCATGCCAACAGCATGAATAAAGGCATGACAGCTACTAACACCCATGCAATTGGGGATGCGATTATGCATACAATGAAAAAGAAAATTAAAGCAAAAGGCAAATCTATTGCCAAAGCTGCAGAGGGTCCGGAGAGCCCGTTACGAACGATTTCTAAATCTCTAAATAACAGATGCCAATAAGCAGTTGGCCTGCTTTCCAATGTTAGAAGTGGGAGGTTCAGTACTTTGTCATACAGCTTGCGCCCGATAACAACGTCTAATCTGACGGCGAAGGCTTGAAATATCCTGCTCCTGCCCTGTCTCATTACATATTCAAATATCAGTACGACAATAATGCCAGCAATCAGACCATATAAGGTAGTCAGCCCACCATGAAAAATAACCCGATCATATACCTGCATGACGAAAACAGGTACGGATAGCGCTAACAAATTCACAAATAATGATACTAGAAAAACTCCGCGCAATTGGGCTTTTGAGCTTAAAATGATAACCCGCAACCAACTAAATTTTCTTGCTACAGGTTTACGCTGAATATCACCGGCCATAAGGAGCCTTTTCAATTTTTTGTTGTTTTCGATTAGCACCGCATAGTTGTGGCAATACCATATCAACCTTGTTTTTAGAAATCTCTTCAAGCAGAGAGGGTAAAAACATAAGCAAGCCCGTCTATGTAAAAAATTTAGTGTATCATTTTTCGCATGGTTTGACCCTAATTTGACAACAAATCTGCTCCTATCGGTAATGCCAAAATGAGATCTTCGAAAGCCTTTCTAATGACGGTCTGTGATAAATTCTATATACATTTAGGTTTGTAAATTGATCGCCGATCGTTTTCATGCTCAGATTCAATCAAGGACGAAATTTGATATGGTTGAGACACGGGATACAAGTAAAACGCCGTTTAAGAGCCCTGAGTGGCAACCTGGCGATGATGTGCCGCTGGATCAAGCTGGAAAAATCGAACTTGAACGCCCAAAACCCGATGAAAGCAAATCGAGTTGGATTGGTAAAATTCAGCTCGGAACATTAATTGCGCTCGCCCTTTTAGTTGCAGCAGTAGTAATTCGTTGGCTTGATCCAGTTCAAATTGAAACTCTTCGCAACAAGGCTTTCGATCAATACCAACTTTATTCACCTAGATCGGCCGGAAATTATCCTGTTGCCATAATCGACCTTGATGAGAAGTCACTCTCAGAAATTGGACAGTGGCCGTGGCCCCGAAGTATCGTCGCTAAAATGATTGAGAATCTTGGTAATCTAAATGTAGCCGCAGTCGGGCTAGATATAATTTTTGCCGAACCAGACCGAACCTCACCTGACAGAATAGCGGAAACTTTAACCCAGTTACCTGAGGACGCAAAAAATAGCTTAAAAGCATTGCCCAGCAACGAATCATTGATGGCTTTAGCGATGAAAAAAGTACCAGTGGTCGTGGGCCAAGTCGGCTTGTATTCACAACTACCAAAAGGTAAAAAACCACCAAAATTTCCTTCTCCCTTTAAAGCTTTTAAGGGGGCCGACCCCAAACCCTTTCTTTTCCAATATACAAGCCTCATGGCTAATGTAGAACAGGTTGAAATGAATGCGGCCGGCCACGGTTTCTTCTCCGTATGGGAAGAAGCTGATGGAGTTATTCGTCGCGTCCCATTAATTGCCCGGATAGGCGCAAAGCAAATTCGGCCAGCGCTAACTATCGAAATGCTTCGCGCTGCCTACGGAACGAATACACTTCTGACCAAAGCAAATGCTGCGGGAATTGAATCCATCGCGATGCAGGTCAAGGGCGCACGCGGTCAGTTCTTTGATATTCCCTTGGACGGAAATGGACGCATCTGGGTTCATTTTAGCAAGCCCGCTAAACAAAATGTCATGCCGGGACAAAGTAGGCTTTATGTGTCAGCCGCTGACGTCCTAGCCAACAGAGTTCCGCCAAACTTCCTGAAAGGAAAGCTTGTACTCGTTGGAACATCCGCAGCCGGCCTTCAAGATCTTCGAAATACTCCTGTTGCAGGCCGTATGCCGGGGGTAGAGGTGCATGCAAATATTTTAGAGTCTGTATTTGCAGCTGAAGCAAATTATCAAAAGGCTGTCAGAACAGAATATGAAAAACTTATTGGCGATGGCGTAACTCAAAACGAGGCAGCCCTTAAGGTCCGGGCTGTAGACAAACGGGACTTTTTCCTTCGGTATCCTGCTTGGGCTAATAGTGCTGAAATACTACTAATAATTCTCTCTGGGATTCTTTTGATTTTGCTGATACCTCGTTTAGGACCTATATTAACTTTGGTCTGTGTGGCAGTTGCCAGCTGTGCACTTGGATTACTTTCTTGGTATTTATACACAACAGAAAATCTGTTACTTGATGTAACCTACCCGGGTGCAGTAACCATTGCAGTATATTCGGTTTTAGCATTTTCAAATTACACTCGTGAAGCAGCAGAAAAGAAGCAAGTTCGTGGCGCTTTTGCGCAATATCTGTCACCAGAGCTAATTGAACAATTAGCCGAGGATCCAAGTCGACTCAAACTCGGCGGTGAAACCAAAAGGATGACACTATTATTTTGCGATGTGCGAGGTTTCACATCCATCTCAGAATTGTACAAGTCAGATCCTCAGGGTCTTACTACACTTATAAATAGGCTACTTACCCCACTGACAAACACAATTTTGGATCGAAATGGCACTATCGATAAGTATATGGGCGATTGCATAATGGCATTTTGGAATGCACCTCTGGACGATAAGGATCAAGAAGGGGATGCTTGTGCTTCGGCATTGCAGATGTTTGAAGACCTTAAAATACTTAATGAAGAACGCGAGAACGAAGCAAGGGAACAGGGAATCGGTTTCTTGCCTTTAAATATCGGTATAGGCATTAACACAGGTGATGTGGTTGTTGGTAACATGGGTTCCTCCCAGCGGTTTGACTATTCCGTGCTCGGAGATGCAGTGAACACTGCCGCGCGACTTGAAGGTCAATCGAAAGAGTACGGATGCGATATTGTTATTGGTCAAGATACCGCAAGTGAGGTTGCTGACCGTTACGCCCTACTAGAGTTAGATAAGATCGCCGTAAAGGGCAAGTCAGAAGCCGTAACCATTTTCGGTCTTATGGGCGATCACGATTACATGAATGCTCCGACTTTTAATAAATATAGAAGAAAGACTGATGAAATGCGTCGAGCATATCTGGCCCGAGACTGGGATACAGCGGAAAAAGCCGCAAAAGAAGCCAGCACCATGCCGGAAGCACCAGTAGGCCTTTATAAAATGTACCTTAACAGAATTGAAAATTATCGAAATAACCCACCGGAAGAAGATTGGAGTGGAGTTTATGTGGCAATGACCAAATAGCATCAACAACTAGTTCGCCAGCGTGATATACACCCCTTGACCTTTATTTTACTGCGTAACTTAATGACCGTCACGTAAACCAAGCCTTTGATGGATCCCTTGCTTACTTGCTGCTTGCAAAAAAGTTTTAGTTTACAGTTTCAATTGGCTCAGTGCGGTCTTGACTCTTGCAAAAACATCTTCCCAGTCACCACAAATACGCTGCCGGAATAATCGCATTGTGGGATACCACGGTGTGTCGGCACGTTTCATTAGCCAACGCCATTCATTGCCATAGGGGAGGATTAACCAAACTGGTTTCCCTAGCGCACCGGCAAGGTGCGCAACCGCAGTGTCACAAGCAATGACCAGATCGAGTTGGTCGATAATTTCCGCTGTATCACCAAAGTCCTTTATCTTCTCTTTAAGATCGATGATTGTGCCATTCTCGAAACAAGGTTTCGCCTCCAGAGAGGCAGAACTAGATTGGATTGAATAAAAAACCATCTCTGAAAGGCTGAAGAGGGTCATAAAATGTGCGAATGGGATAGAACGATACCTATCGTCGCTATGAGTAGGTCGCCCTGCCCAAGCAATTCCTATATTGAGCTTACTTTCCTGACTTGGAATGAGAGAGCAATGCTTAGACTCTGGTGCCTTCAGATAGGGCACTTTGCATGGAATTGTATCCAATCTGGTACGGAAACGGTTAGGAAGACTGAGAAGTGGTATTTGCACATCAAAAGCAATTTCATCACCACTATTCAGCGTATAGATTTGGTCATATCCCTCAATGGACTTTATCACCGGATAAAGCTCTGGTTCGCATAGTATTTTTACCTTGCCACCCGTGCCACGTCTCTCTGCCGCTATTTTTGGCACGTAACGAATAAATTGGAGTGTGTCTCCGAAACCTTGTTCGACATGCACAAGTAAATCTCTGCCATTAAGGGGACTACCGTCCCACAAACGTGAGTGGATATCTGGTATATTTGGCTTAAATGCAGGCATTTCAAACCGCGATTCATAGGCTACCCATCCCTCATCATATTGCCCGTTTAACAGCAGAATGCTAGCCGGAGCGAAAACACCCCGTGCAGCTGAGGGCTGCAACTGGCGAACGCGCCTGTAACATGCCATTGCGTCCTGAATTTTTTCCATGCGGAGCAGCGCGTTTCCAAGCGTATACTGCGCGTCAGGGTCTGTCGGTACAGCCTGCAAAGCTTTCTTGATAAGTAGCATCGCTTCTGCCGGCTGTCCTAGCTTCAAAAGAACGTGTCCGAGATTTTTAAGTGCAGTAAAGTTCTCAGGAGAATTGATCAGAGCTTGACGTATCATCATTGCCGCTTTTTCATATTGGCCTATTTTTTCGTACGCTGCGCCTATATTAGACAAGCAACGTGTGTGGCGAGGATCAATATTCAGACAGTATCGATAAAAATAAATTGCCCGTTTTGGATCTTCGAGGCGAAACCAACAATTTCCTAGTTTGTAAAAAGCGTTTGCCCACGTTGGCGCTATTTCAACTGCCTTTTGATAATTCTTGGAAGCTTCTTTAAGGTCGTTTTGGTTTGCTAAAGCATCGCCTAGATTTGAATAGGCTTCTGCATAGT
>MDTD01164721.1_pt1 | contig 27182 bp, 19 predicted proteins | sample 811221 | NCBI WGS metagenome assembly MDTD01 (sample SAMN05326646, study PRJNA326480) | marine metagenome | isolation source: seawater | place: Pacific Ocean: South West | collected 2011 | reverse complement strand
TAAACCGCTCCTTTAGCATCTTTTCCTGATGATACCGGCTTTCAACCGTCTGTCTGGCATTTTCCCGGATCTTGTCCATGAAGGAGGGATATTCCAGGCAGGCCGTAACTTTTTCTGCAAGCTTTTTCGTGTCAAAGAAAGGGGTGAGTACACCGTTGACACCGTCCTGGATGACTTCTTTTACCGGCTGGGTGTCCGAGGCCACCACCAGGCACCCGCAGGCCATGGCTTCCAGGAGGGACCAGGAGAGAACAAAGGGAACGGTGAGGTAGACGTGGACCGTGGATGCCTGAAGTACTTCCAGGTACTTTCCATAGGGCAGGGGCTCTATAAAGTGAACCCGTTCCGGATCCAGGGCCACCTTTTCGGTCATGATTTTTTTGTACGTCTGGCCTTCCGGCAGTTTTGGGCCATAGCAGATCCGGTCCTGTCCCACAATCACCACATGGGCGTTGGGGCGCCGTTCCAGAATTTTTGGAATGGATTCAATGAACTGGGGAAACCCCCGGTAAGGTTCAAACCCCCTGGCCGTATAGGTGACGATTTCTTTGGCGTCGCTAAGATCCAGATCCGGCAGCACCAGTTTTTTGCCAGGCTCAGGTTTGAAGTAGGCCGTATTGATGCCTTCGTGCACCACGCTGAGTTTCGGGTGAAATTCTTTGGGAAACTGTGCCTTCTGCCATCCGGTGGGACACAGGCCGTGGTCGCAGGAGGCAAGGTCGGACAGGATGCCCTGGCTGCGTTCCCGAAGTTCCATACGCCCGCCCAGGGTGACCGGTTCTTTTCTGCCGAACCTGGCATTGGGCAGCCGCGCATCGTAGTACCATTCAAAGTATCCCAGGAAGGGGACTTCAGGAAAGACATCCTTGACAAAAAAAGTGCTGCCCCAGCCGGAGGCCCCCACAATAATGTCCGGTTTGAATCCTTGCTTGCGCAGATTGAGCAGCACCTTGGCCACCGCCTCTCCCCTGTGCTGCATGGCGGCCAGGGTTTGGGCCGGTGCCTCGTCCTTAAACACTTCCTTTTTTACCCCTTTGATTTCCCACTCGGGCCTGGGATTGGCCGTGACGAACCGGATATCGTTGTCCGGGTGCCTGCCTAAGTGTTCGGCCATGGATCTGAACTGGGCCGGGAAATTGGGATGAATGAATATCAGGTTCATGGCTGGGCGCTACCTTTCCTGGAGAGCGAAACTCAAGGTGTTTACAAAGGGGTCCAGCAGATAATCCAATATGGTTCTTTCTCCGATATGGATGTAGGCAATGAGCACCATGCCCGGGTAAAGCACGTACTTTTGGTCTTCGGCCTCAAAGTAACTCTGCCCGGATTCGATCCTGACATTGTAAAAGGTCCTTCCCTGGGAGTTGGTAAAGGTATCCGGGCTGATGCTGACCACACGGCCTTCCAGTTTTTGAAATTTCCTTGCATCCTTGTTGGGCAATTGGAGAAAGACTTTCTGGTCCAGCTTAATATACCCGATGTCGGAAATATCCAGATGGGCCTCAATCACCAGGCGTTCTTCGGAAGGAACGATGTCGGCCAGGGTGTCGCCGGGCTGGACCACACCGCCCCGGGTGACTTTGTACAGCCGTTTCACCACCCCGTTGATGGGAGATCGGATAGTGGTTCGCTCCAGGCTGTCTCTGAATTTTTTAAGTCTTACGGTGAACTCTTTGAGTTCCTGTTTGGCTTCTTTGAGTTCTTCCGCTGTTTTTTCCTTGAATTTGTTCTGGGTCTCGGTAAGTTTTTCCCGGGTTTCGATCAGGGCATGCCTGGCCTCTTTCAGCGAGGAACGGTCCTTTGTGATCTGGCCTTCGGTTTCCTTTTTGCGCCTGAGAATTTCAATGTGTTTGATCCTTGTAGTAAGGTTGTCCTTGAGCAGGTCTTCACTCAGGGTCAGTTCCTCTTCAAGCAACGGCAGGCGTTCAAGTTTATTCGTCAGCTGGGCCTGGATGGATTGAATCCGCTGTTCGCGTTGACGCACGCTTGTGGCCAGCTTGTTCAGGGTGGACTGGTGGCTCTTTCTCTGGGTCTCGAACAATGCCTTGGCCTCTTTGACAAGTTGGGGAAGTGCTGTGGCCAATTCCCCGGGTACCACCATTTCAGACTGGTCTTTGAGTTGGGCTGTCAGACGGAGAACGTCCACTTTCAGGGCGTCCACCCGCATGCTCAGCTCTTCTAAACTTGCGCCGGACCGGAGTTGTTCCAGTTCCACAAGGGGTTGGCCCACGCTGACGATATCTCCTTCCCTGACGTTGATCTGACGGATGATACCGCCTTCAAAGTGCTGTACCTGCTTTACCCGGCCGCTGGGCACCACTTCTCCGTCAGCCATGGAAACCACGTCCAGGGTTCCCTGATAGGCCCAGGCCACAAAGGCCACGCACATCACCACCAGCAGCAGGAAAAAGAGGTGGGTGGTCCGGGTGATATGTTTTGGGTTTGTGTCCATCATGCGGGTCCGGGCTGATCTGGTTTGCGGATGAGTTCGGGCACGGGTTTCCGGTTGAGATTGAGAATCATGCCGGTGCCTTTTAGAATTTTGGGGTCATTGGTAAATACGACAATGGTCTTACCGGCACGGGCCAGGTGGTTCATCACCCGGTAGACCGCTTCAACGCCTTTTTGATCCAGGGCATCCGTGGGTTCGTCCAGCAGGGCGAGCCTGCCTTCGGATGCCAGGGCGCGGGCCAGGGATATCCGACGGCGAATTCCCGGTGGAAAATTTTTCTCATTATCCGTCACCGGGGTCTCTAAGCCTTCCGGGGTTCTGTCCAGAAAAGATCTTAGATCCGCCGTTTTCAGTATTTCATTGAGTTTTTCCTGGGGCAGTTCCGGGTTCAGCATCACGATGTTTTCCCGGAGTGTGCCGGCGATAAATTCAGGTTCCTGGGGCATGTAGATGATTTGCTTGCGCCACCAGGCCGGGGCCATTTGAGCCAGGTTGACGCCGTCGGCCATCACCCGTCCCCGTTTGGGTTCCAGCAGGGTGACGATGAGTTTGGCCAGGGTGGTTTTGCCGGCGCCGTTGTCTCCCGTGACACCGAGTACGGCACCCGGCGGCAGGGCCAGGTTCAGGGATTCAAACACCGGGGTTGTGGTGTTGGGATAGGCAAACCCAAGGTCGTGGAATTCCAATTGTCCCGTGTAGGTTTTCAGGGCGGTGCCACCGGTGGATTCCAGGGGCAAAGGGGTGAATCCGGACAGAAAGGAAAAGGATTGCTTGGCACGGGATAAGGCAAATATGGCCTGTACCAGCTTGGTGGTATTCTGGTAGGCACGTCCGCAGAGGATGTTGGCCCCGATGAGGGCTCCGACGGACAATTCCCCCTGCACAACCAGCAGGGCACCTGCGGCATATATGAATACGGAGGTGATGGCACTGCCGGTCATGGTCATGGTCTGGCTGATTTCCCGGTAATCCGACAAGGTGGCGTTGAGGTGGGACATGCGGTCTAACTGGCCCTGCCATTTTTGTGATAGAAAGGGGGCCGCGCAAAACGCTCTTACGGTTTCAAGGCTGTTGACGGCGGAAAAGCTAAGATGCCTGTGGGCCGACATCTCTTCCGCGAATTTTTCCCCGGTGTTTTTCGATCTGATCAGGGTGATCCATCCAAGAATCAACGCCACCCCGATGCCGGCCAGTGCGATGCCCGCAAGCAGAGGGCTGAGCAGATAGATGACAAAGATCAGGATCAGTGAAAAAGGGGCGTCCAGAGCGGCGTTAAGGTTTTGGGCCGTATAGGTTTGCTGGATGGTCTGGACATGGGTTAAGGCTTCCTGGACCTTGGGTTTGGATATCCGGGCCATGGGTTCGGCTTTGGCGCGGCTGATCAATGTTAGTATATCTTTGGCAAGACCGTTGTTGGGTGCCTGGTTGACTGCTGCCGCCATTTTTGTCCGGATCAGTCTGAAACAGAACTGGAGGACGGCGGCGATACACATGCCTATCGTAAGGGTTATTAGGGTGCCGTGAAATCCATAGCTGACATACCGGTTCAGCACCTGAATGACATACATGGGCATGGCCAGGGTGAGCAGGGTAGTGAGCAGGGTGGCAGCGATGATTTCGGCCGCCAGAACCGGATGGCGAAACAGGCGTCTGAAAAGTTCTATCATTTCTAAAGATTCCGGCCGTCCGGAGCTTGAAAAGCTATCGGGACGGCCGGAAAAAACCTTTTAACCTATTCCTGGGTGTCGGATTTAAACAGATCGATATCCATCTGACCCATGGCAAAGACCAGGTTGTAGGCGGCTATCTTCATGTCTTCCCGGGCTGCGATGGCTGTACCCTGGGCATTGATATAATTGACTTCGCCGTTTAGGACATCCAGCAGGGAGCGGGTGCCCATTTTACGCTCTTTCTTGGCCAGTTCCAGAAAGTTTCTAAGGATATCCGCCTGTTGATCCAGAAGCTCCTTGCGTTCGGTCAAGGTCAGGTATTGTTCCCAGGAGTTGCGGACCTGTTCTTCAACCAGCTTCCGGGAGTGTTCCAGGTGTGTGGCAGCCGCTGTGGTGATGGCCTGGGCGCTTCTGACCGCAGCAACGTCGCTTCCGCCGCTGTAAAGATTGTAGGAGAATTCAATACCGAAGGAATAGTCTTTTCTTTGTTTATCAAAGCCGTCATTGTTGTCGGCGTGAATGTATTCCCCGAACAGGCTAGCGGTGGGAAAATACGCTGCTTTTGAGATGGTAATATCCTTGCGGCTCATGTCCAGGTCGTATTTATTGATCTGAATTTCAGGATTGTTGCCCATGGCAATGGCCACGGCAGGTTCCAGTTGAGCCGGCAGAACGGCATCGGGCAGGGGAAGTTCAATAAAGGCGGCGACTTCTTCGTCAGTGGGGTGGTGATAAAAAACAGCTTGGAAACGGTTTTTCGCAAGCTTGAGTTCTCCTTGGGCCTCTACCCTGAGGGCCATGGCCCCTGCGAGCTGGGATTTTGCCTGGAGTACATCCGATGTCAGGCCGGCCCCTTTTTCCACCAGGGCCTTTTCCACCCCGGTCAACGCTTTGATGCGGCTTTCGGAATATCTGGCTGTTTTCAGCCGCTCCCGGGCCCGGACAACCTGAATATATGCTGTGATACCGTCTCTAAGGGTTTGCTGGGTGATGCCATCCAGGCTTGCCAATGCCTGTTCCAAGGCCACTTGATCCCGTTTGATAGTCCCTGTGGTTTTTCCGAAATCGGTGAGTAACTGGGTGGCTTTGAGGGTGAGTTCGTGGCGCCAATGGTAGGAGTTCACCTGGTCCTCTTTCTCAATGGCTTCCTTACCGGCGTCTCCGTAAAGATCCAGGGAGGGAAGATACAGGCCGATGCTCTGACGCAGTTCGTTTTCAGCGGATATCACGCGATTTTTGTATGCCTGGACTTCTTGATGGGTGTTCAGCAACTGTGACAGGAGTGTGTGTGGATCCGTACTAAATGTAACACCTTGAGGGGCTTCTGCAGTTTTCGTCATCTCTGCCGAAGGGGATGTTGCATGTAGCGGAGACAAAAAACAACATACGGAAAATACGATTGTCAGCACTAAAATAGGTTTTTTTATCATGAGATTTTTCCTCGTTTGAACGTTAATGTCCCATCATTTCTTGATCTTCCCGGGCGAACGTGAAGGCTCCAGTCTCACCCAAAGGTCCTGCCCACATCGGCTAAAATTAAGACCTTGACGGATTATTACTTGCTTTCGGTTTAGCGTGTCACTAACATAAACAATAAAGTGCCTGCTTTGTCAAGCATAAAAAGTCTGAAATACACCTGAAAACAAGGGGCTTTCCGTGGTAGCGTCAGAGAATGGGGACCGGTGTCCGTTATGAACCTTGCAAAACGATTGAAACAGACCCGATGGGCGATATTTTTTACCGGTATCTGCATCACCAGCCTCTTTGCCGCACTCTATATTTTCAAACCGGCCTACCTGCGTTTGCTGGAACTCAAACTTTACGACAGTTATCTGCATCAGGTCCACACCCCACCTGAAAATCCACGGGTCGCTGTGGTGGACATTGATGAGCGCAGCATCAACCGCTACGGCCAGTGGCCCTGGCCCAGGTACCGGGTTGCCGTGCTCTTAAAAAAGATTCAGAACGCAGGAGCGCTTGCCGTGGGGTGTGATATCCTTTTCGGTGAACCTGACGGTACATCTCCGGGTACGCTAAAGCGGATGCTCAAGCGGGATCTCGACCTCGACGTGGGATTTACCGGTTTGCCCGCAAAGCTGATGGACAATGACCGCCTCCTTGCCGACGTTCTGGCAACCGGTCCCTTTACCCTTGGGTATTCCTTTCATTTCAGGGCGGAGGACCTGGGCAAATCGGCTGCATATCTGCCCGCCCTCAACGCCGCTGTGGTAAAAGAACCCGGTGCTGAAAGTCCCGTTTATTATTTAATCCGGGCACAACAGGTGATTCCGCCGTTGCCTGAGTTGTTAAAATCCCGTCCCTGGGCCGGATATATGAATACCCAGACCGACATGGATGGGGTCTTGAGAAAGGTGCCCCTAATGATTGCATGGGAGGGGCGGCTTTATCCTCACCTGAGCCTGATTACACTGATGGCTGCCCTTGAAGGACAGATCACGGCCCCCATGGTCAAAGTCAGTTCCGGCGGCATCAAATCCATTCGTATCGGCAGCACGGCGATCCCCGTGGATGCCAACGGGGCAATGCTGGTCAACTATAAAGGCGGTCCGTTTACCTATCCTTTAATTTCTGCCGCAGATGTATTGGAAGACAGCAACACTCTGGACAAACTCAAAAACAAGGTGGTCTTCCTGGGCACCTCAGCCTCCGGCCTGATGGATATCCGGGTATCGCCTCTGGCCGAGGTCTTTCCGGGAGTGGAAGTCAACGCCACTGTGGCGGACAATATTTTGAACAAGGATTTTATTGCCAGGCCGGACTGGGTTCCCGGCCTTGAATTTGTGGCCATTGTGCTGTGGGGGATAATCACCACGGTGCTGATCGGCTGGGCGGGAGCCTGGCTGACCCTGCCGGTGACCCTGGTGCTGGGAGGCGGTGCCTGGGCCGGCGGATATTTCGCCCTGAAGAATTATCACCTTTGGATTTCGCCTTTTTTTCCGCTCCTTGTGCTTGGGGGCAATTTCGGTTTTTTGACCTTATTTAAATTCTGGTTTTCAGAGAGAAAGAAGAAGTTTTACAGGTCTGCATTCAGCCGTTACGTCTCCAAGGCCGTTGTGGATCAGATCAGTGACGCCCCTGAAACCATGAGTCTGGAAGGGGAAGAAAAACAGATGAGCATCATGTTTACCGATATTCGAAGCTTTACCACGATATCGGAGAGTCTTTCCCCCACCCAGGTCACCAATCTACTTCACGATTATTTTACCCCGGTGACCCGAAGCATCATCAAAAATAAGGGAACCTTGGACAAGTTCATCGGCGATGCGGTCATGTGTTTCTGGAATGCCCCACTGGATGTTGAGGGGCATCCCGGGCTGGCGGTTCAGACAGGTTTTGAAATGCTGGATGCCCTGGGGGAATTGAACAAGAGCTTTATCCACAAGTACGGCATCACCATTGATATCGGCATCGGCATTCATACCGGTACCTGCCGGGTGGGTAACATGGGATCAATGGATCTCTTTGACTATACGCTGATCGGAGACAACGTCAATCTGACCTCCCGCCTGGAGGGGCTGACTAAATTCTACGGGGTAAAAATGATCGTCAGTGACGCCTTGAGGGCCCAGGTCCCCGATGACTTTTATTTTCAGGAACTGGATCAGGTTCGGGTAAAGGGCAAAACTGAACCCGTGGGGATATTCACTGTGTACACAAAGGATGAAAACGGCGAAGATACGGCGTCACTGGCCGAAGAATTGTCTACCTATGAAGGCGGGCTTGCCTTATATAAGGAAAGAGATTTTAAAAAAGGGCGGGAAATCTTTTCTGATCTAGTGGACCGGTATCCGGATACCAAGGTTCATAGGATTTATCTGGAGCGGTGTGCCTATTTTATGGATACCCCGCCCGACGCCGACTGGGACGGGGTATTTGTCCATAAAACAAAATAGGTCTGCTCACGGTATCGCAAACGTTTTTTTATCCCGCTTTCATTTCAACAACGTTGCCGGCCTGGGCTGCCACATTTACACCGACTCTCAGGGCTTTGAGGCCGCGTACATCAGGCAGGTCGTCCAGTTCCAGCACTTCCATGTCGTTTTGGAGTTTGCCCCGGGCCGTGAGAAAATCAATATGCTGACGGATTTCTCTGCCTTCCTTGGGGGTGCTGTAAACCACTGCGATTCGTCCGGGCTGAGTCAGCCGTTCTCCGGAGCCTTTGACCAGGGCTTTGTCCAGCCGGGATTTGATGATTTCATGGCGGACATCGTATGCCCCGTCCACGTCAAAACGTTTTTCATCAAACCGGAACCGGATGGAAAGCGGCGTATGATTCACCAGAATCAGGTGGCAGGTATCCAGCGGCACTTTGAGCTTGGGCTTTACCTTTTCGGTGTGCCAGGCAAGGCCGCAGGAAAGAATGAGCTGCCACAGGGTCATATCTTGGATGTGAAAGGATGCCAGGCGCAGGCTTTCATTCATGGATGCGCCGATGTACATCATGTAGTCCACCCCGTCGGTCTGCCGTTTTTCAAAATAGTGGGGAAAGCTTTCCTGGATCTTGCCGTCTTCCTGGTCAAGATAGGCGGACAGGGCCTGGTTCAGTTGGAATACAGAGTCTTCATAGTCCTTGCGCTTGTTGTATACCATGCCGGCAACCGGGTCCAGAGCGGTTTCATAGGCGTCTATCTTTGCCGCCACGTCAGGACTTAAGTGTTTGAGATCTTTGAAGGTCGGGGCAATTTCATTGGTCAGCAGCTGAAATACGGCGTTTTCGTCGTTGGAGGTCACCCCTTTTGAGATCTGTTCCATCCGGTTCTTAAGCCTATGCTTGAACTCCTTGAGAATAGGCCAGGGCCGCAGGTGTTCACTGGCCCTCATTACATCCATGGCCAGAGTCAACTGCTGGGTCAAATCCTTTTGAATGCCCCGGTTCCGGGCCAGAGAAGACCCCCTTATGTCGGACTGTCCGTAAAAGGGTACGACATCTTTAAATATGATGGGTTCCATCTCAGAGGCGGTATCTCCTTGTCTTACCCGTTCCATGTGCCTCATGGCTGCCTGTTCGAACCGCCATTCCACAGACGGGTGTACCGCTGTGCATTTTTCTTTGATAATACCCTGTACGTGTTTGTCCATCTCATCGATGCCCCGTTTCAGGGCCACGGAAAAGATCGGCGTTACCTGTTCCATCAGATGGGAATCTAGAGGACCCAGTCCGTTGGGACTTCGGGTGAAAACCTCCAGAAGTCCGATCATCTCTCCCTGGTAGCGCAGGGGGGACAGAAGCATGGACCTTACACCTGCGGCAAGGGCCTGTTCTTCGACGGGCAGCCTATTTTTTCTCTTGGCAAGGTCCGGCACTCGGTAGACCTCAGAACCCTGTGCCGCCTCCATCCACAAGGACCCTTCAATGTCTTCAAGGGTGAAGTGTTTGGAATTTGAAAACAGGCAATTGATATTTGAGTCGCAATCATTTTTTATGATCATCACCTGTTCTTTGCGCAGGGCTGCAATGCCCAGGAGCATGTCCGGTTTCTGGAACAGGGTTTGAAGACGTTTTTCCAGAAGGTGAATGCCATCGGCACTGAAGATGGAATGCTGGTCGATCAAGTCCCTCTCCAAGGCTGAAATCACCTCTGATTCAGTCACATCCAGAGCCCTGACCAGGGTAAACCCGGAAAATTTGAAATCCGTAAGATTGATGTACTTTTCTATAACGCTCAGCGTGGTGATGTTGTTCGTGATGTCCTCTAGTTCTTCTTCGGAAAGCTTTTTTGGGGGCTTTAGCGGGTTGATTTTGACAAACTGGAAATCCGCGGTGATCCCGTAGTACCTGTCCAGACCGGTTTCCTGGTCGGGTATGACTTTTATGTCAACGCTTTCAAGCCGCTGGCAACTGATGCCGTATATCCGTTCCAGTATCAAAAGATAGATTTTCAGCCGTTTCTTTTCAACATGGGATTCCGGATTCTTTTCAAGGACGGCTTTGACAAAATTATCGTTGTCGATGAATATCCGCTGGAATTCGGGACTGACAAAAAAAGGCTCGAAAGTGCAGGGGGTCAGCGCTCCTAAAATCTCCTTCTCAAATGTCGCCGGGGGAAACACGGCCGTCATCAGCGGGCGAAGAATGTCGTAATGCTCGTTGAGTACCCCCACATCTTCGATATCCCCCGTCAGTTCGGGGATTTCAGAAATACGCGCCTTGAAGTGATTGAACATGCCGGCCATATGTTCGCATTTATCCGCCACCTTTAATTCCCAGAAATCCAGAAGCGGTTCAAGGCTTACATTGGCCTTTACATCGTTTCCCAATACATTGCTAACCATCCCTAGTCTCCTTATTCGGCCTCCTTAATAGTTATCTCACGATGGTAAGCACAGGTGGCTATAATGTCAACGAGAACCGTTTTCGAACCCGTTGAATATACAAAATTTTACAATTGGATCAGGTGGTGAGGTTTCCTTTTTTCAGGTTTTTGTACCCCTGCAGGGTGATCTGCTTTTCCCGGCATTTTTCTTTGATGATGTTGGCGGCACGCAGGTTCATCTTTTTTTGGTGAGCATCAATCCGGACGTTGAAGCCACAATTGAAAGGCCCCAGATGGATGCTGTCTTCACGGCCTTCGTATTCCTCATAAATTCGCGTGTAGGGAGGGGCAAAGAGCCATCTCAGTTGAAGGGTGGTGACGGCATTTTCCGCCAGGCTGTCCATAAAGGTTTCAAGGTCTTTGAGGTCCTGGTCCGTCAGGTTATTCCACCCGAGGATGATGTTGGCATTTACCTTGAATCCCGATTCCCTGCATACGTCAAGGGTTTCAATTACCTCGTCCATGCGGGTGCCCTTGTTCAGGTATTTCCACATCCTGTCGGAGGGAAATTCAATACCGAATCCCAGGGTGGAGGCAGGCAGGTTGCCGTCCATCCGTGCCACCACCTCTCTTATGGCACGGGTTTCCGCCTTTGCCGCACGCATGAAATACCGGTATTCGATGTCGTCGCCCACGGGCAGGCGGGGCAGGATCTGCCGGATATGCTCCGGTGTGATGGAGCCGGTGTTCAGGCGGACGATTTTATGGCCCTTGAAGTCGATATCTTTGAAATCCATACCGAATTCTTTGCGTTTCCGGGCGTGCTCCGGGGTATGCTGGGCAATGGTGCAGAACGGGCACTTCTTCCAATAGCAGAGATTTTCAATGGTATAAGAAAAATAGACGTTGCTGCCTTGGGGGACGTTGTCAGGGATTGTAAGTTTCCAGGTCCCTGAAAACTCGGGCACCCCAAAAATAGACTCCATACTTTGGCCCGTCAGGTTCAGGTTGGGCGGCAGTTCCCCCTCCACTTTGAAGTGAACGGAGTGCCATCCCTTGCCACTGCCGCACCGCTCCGAGGCCACCGGACCCCCGACGATAAATTCGATGTTTGGATACTGCCGCGCCCAGACATAGGCCTGGTAGAGGTGATTGATATAGCTTGCACTGACAAAGGCTTTACCCTTGTCAATGGGAAGGGGCAGATTGCCATAGGCATCGGGGTCATACCAGAGGTCTGCGTCCTGAACATGGGGGAACCAGAGGAAATCCCCTTTGGACCGGCACAGGTCCCAGGTGTCTGAAAATCCGTTACACAGATCATACCAGCCGGAGTTGGTTTTGCCGTAGAATTGAATGAAAACTGTATCGCTCATAAATGGTCTCGAATCGTTTGTTTGGCGTTGTCAGACATCAGTAATACAATTAATGATAAGGGGGCTTCTTATGATTTCAACCCGGTTGCCGGAAATCGGATAAAGATTTGACAACGGTGCCGTCATGGCTTAAAAAGAACTGATCTTTGTGTATTTCACGTAACATATGGGAGAAGCATTGACCGAGCCGCACCGGGGTAAAAAGAGGATGGAAATCGGGTTTCTCATGGATGATCTCAGACAGATTACCCCAAAGTGGGAAACCACGTCCCAAATCATGTATGAGTGCAACGAACGCGGGCACTCTGTTTTTTTTCTGCAGCCGCACGACCTTTACGTCAGGAAAAATCATGTCGTGGGCAGGATGAGGAATATCACAGTGCCCCGGGGCCTGGGGCTTGACCTCTACTGGCAGGCGCTCCTCCATTGCCTGGACCAGGAGGAACTGATCTTTGAAACGGTGACGGACCTGGATGTCCTGTTCCTGCGAAAAGACCCGCCCCTCAATTATGAAGCCATGGCATTCTTAGGGCCTGTAAGTGATAATATTTTCATGGTCAACGCCCCCACCGGCATGATTAACGGGAATTCAAAGGCATATATACTGAACTTTCCGGATATCATCCCCGAGACCCACGTATCCAGGGACCCTAGCCGGTTGCGCAGAATCATCGACGACTTTGGCGGCGACATGGTCATCAAACCCCTGCATGGCCACGGCGGACACGGGGTGATCAAGGTCAGCAACAGGGAGCAGGAAAATTTGAACTCACTGATCAACTATTATGTCCAGGCAAGTCTTCCCTATCCGGAACGGCGCCCCATCATGGTTCAAGAGTACCTTAAAACGGTAAAAGACGAAGGGGATGTCCGCATCCTTCTGCTGAACGGCGAAGTGGTGGGGGCCATGGGACGCAGATCGGTGTCCGGTGATTTCAGGACAAACATCCACGCCGGTGCCGAGGCCTTCAAACACGAGATTACACCGGCTCAAAAAGAGATCTGCAGACGAATACGCCCCCGCTTGATAAAGGATGGACTTTATTTTGTGGGCATTGATATAATCGGTGACAAATTGGTTGAAATCAACTGTGTCAGCCCGGGCGGGGTGCCCAGGATCAACCAGTTTGACCGGGTTAACATTGAATCAGAGGTTGTGGATTTTATCGAGGAGAGAATCATTGCGCTCAAACATCAGAAAGAGGGTCTGCCGGAGCTTGAAACAGACTGAATTGATAACGCGTTTTGCGCTGACAGCCGTGGTGATTGTGCTGGCTTCTGCGTTGTTTTTGTCATGCCAGAAAACGAAAGAAGACCGATTTTTAAAAATCGGGCTGCCTGAGGAGCCCAGATCCCTCAACCTTTGGCTCGGCACCGACGCCAACTCCCGTAAAATCCTGACCCAGATTTATCAGCCCCTGTATAACCGCCATCCGGAAACACTTGAGATCATCCCCTGGCTTGCGGCAGATGATCCGATTATTGATGAAACGGCACTCACTTACACCATCAAGCTTCGCAAGGCGAAATGGTCCGACGGCACAGACTTTACAAGTGACGATGTGCTCTTTACAAAGCAGGTCATCTTTGATTTTCAGATTCCCAGATACTATTCCAAGTGGAAGATCATAGAAAAGGTTGAAGCGCCCGATGCCCAGACCGTGGTGTTCCATCTTAAGAAGCCGTCGGCCATTTTCATGTCCCGGGTCATGAACGCCCCGATCATTTCAAGAAAACAATGGGAGTCTGTCACCCGGGAGGCACTCACAAAGGAAAAACCCCTGCGCTCCCTTCAGGATCATGTGGTTGAAAACCCCGTGGGCACAGGTCCCTTTACCCTGGCCGAATATAAGAAGGGGGCCTATATCCACATGAAGAAAAACCCCCACTTCTTCGGCACGGGCCTGACCATCGGCGGCCACCTGCTCGGGCCATACGTCAACGATATCCTGTTCCGGGTATACGGCACATCCGACGTGGCGATTCTGGCGCTAAAAAAGGGGGATATCGACTATTACTGGTGGGATATCCAGCCGGGATATATTTCCGATCTTAAAGAACAGGACAACGTCGATCTTTATTTTAACAAGAAAAGCGCCCTTTACTACCTGGGGTTCAACCTGAGAAAACCCCCGTTCAATGATGTGGCACTCCGCCGGGCCATCGCCACGGTGGTGGACAAAGAGTTCATCTTGAGCCGTATCCTGCAAAACTACGGCACGGCTATGCATTCCATCATTCCGTCGGGCAATCACTTCTGGCACAACCCAAATGTGGAAACCTACAGTCACGGAAAGTCCAAGGAAGAGCGGATGACGTCCGCCGTGAAGATCCTTCGGGATGCCGGTTACTCATGGGAGACACCGCCGCTGACCCCGGACGGGAAGTTGACCGTACCTTCGGACATCCTGCTGCCTGACGGCACCCAAATGGATAAGTTTGTTATCCTGACGCCTCCGGCTGATTACGATCCCAAACGGGCCTTTGCCGGTACCATGATCCAGGAATGGCTCCGGGAGCTGGGTCTGCCCGCCTTTTCACGGCCCATGGCCTTTAACTCGCTGCTGGATACGGTGAAGGGCAAGCATGAGTTCGATGCCTTTGTACTGGGGTACGGAAAACTCAACCTGGATCCGGACTATCTGAGAGCCTTCTTTTATTCCAAGAACGACAAACCCCGGGGCTGGAATATGAGCGGATACTCAAATCCCAAGTTCGATCAAATTGCCGATATGCAAAGGGTTCTGGTGGATACGGAAGAACGAAAGAAGCTGATTTTAGAAATGCAGCGGATGATACTGGATGATGTGCCTTACCTGCCGCTCTACAATCCCCATATCATAGAGGCCGCCTTGAATGAAAATTTCAGGGGCTGGGTGGCCAAGGTGGACGGCATCGGCAATATTTGGTCCATGTGCGTTGTAAAACCCGTGGAATAGCCCATGAGACTCCAATATATCCTTGCCAAATTTATTGAGATTGCCGTTATCTTTTTTGTCATCCTGACGATGTTATTCTTCCTGTTCAGGTTAAGCCCAGGGGATCCCATCTCCAAGGTGGTGGATCCCATGCTCACCCCCGAAGACATGGCGCATATGATTTCCCAGATGGGGTTGGATAAACCGCTCTGGGAACAGTACGTGATCTACTTGAAAAATTTTGTCACCGGGAACTTTGGGGTCTCTTTCCATTACGGTGAGCCCGTATCCCGGATCATCGGCGAACGCCTGGGCTGGACCATTCTCCTGTTCACCACCGCCACCTTCCTGGCTGCCCTGGCCGGTGTCTGGCTGGGCAAAGTGGCGGCCTGGAACAAGGGCAAACGCATGGACAACGTGATGTCCATCTCGGCCCTGGTCTGCTACACCCTGTTTATACCCTGGTTTGCCCTGTTGCTGCTCTGGATAATGGGATTCAAGGTGGGGCTGTTTCCGCTGGGGGGGGTGTTGTCCCCTGAACTATGGGTGGGGGACAGCTCGACCCTGGTAAAGCTGCTGGACCTGATTCACCACATGGTGCTGCCGCTTTTGACCCTGTTTATCATTAATCTCGGGTCCTATTTGTTGCTGATGCGGTCTTCCATGCTCTCCGTTCTGAAGGAAGATTATATTATCACCGCCCGTGCCAAAGGGTTAAGCGAAAAGGTTATCCGCGATAAGCATGCCGCGAAAAATGCGGCTCTCCCGGTGATCACCAGTGTGGGCTTAAGTCTTGCCTTCTCCATCAACGGCGGCGCCCTGACCGAACAAATTTTCACCTGGCCCGGGATCGGCAGGGAACTGATCTTTGCCGTCAGCAACAACGACTACCCCCTGGCCCAGGCCTGTTTCCTGCTCATCGCCCTTGTGGTGCTGGTGGCCAACCTGATTGTGGATCTTCTTTACGCCTGGCTGGATCCGCGGATTACCTATTGAAGGAAGGATGACGTGCTGAACAACCACTATGTTCAAAGATTTGTAAAAGGCTGGCGCATTTTTATTAAAAATCCCGTGGGCAAGGCCGGCATAGGCATCCTGACCGTTTTTATGATCATGGCCCTGGCCAGTTTCTGCCTGCCCCTGTTCGGCCCCATGTATGATCCCATGACCGGGATCGACCCCAACATCAAGATTTCCACCCCGCCCAGCCTGACCCACTGGCTGGGAACGGATAATGTGGGGCGTGACATTTTCGCCCAACTGCTGGAAGGGGCAAAGGTGGCTTTTATCGTGGGCCTCTCCTCGGCTTTTTTCTCCATTGTACTGGGAACGGTTATCGGTATGGTGTCAGGGTATGCCGGGGGCTGGGTGGATGCCATTTTGATGCGAACCGCGGATATCATTATGGTCATGCCTTCCCTGGTGATTCTGCTGATTCTGGCCTCCCTGTTCGGTCAGTTTAATATCTGGCTGATCGTATTCATCATCGCCATCATGCGGTGGCCGGCCGTATCCCGGGTGATCCGGTCCCAGACCCTTTCTCTGAAAACACGGCCATTTATCGAGGCATCGCGTGTGGCAGGCGCCTCATCCGTACGTATCATTTTCCGGCATATTATGCCCAACGTGCTGCCCCTGGCCTTTTTGTACATGACTTTCAGGGTCACGGCTGCCATCCTGGTGGAAGCCGCATTATCCTTTTTAGGGTTCGGCGATCCCTCCCAGGTAAGCTGGGGCATGATGCTTCAATGGGTATGGAAGTCCGGTCACATGTTCCAGGCCCCTTACTGGCTGATCCCCCCGGGCATCAGTATATCCCTGCTTACCCTGGCCTTTTACATGCTGGGCCGGGCCATGGATGAAGTCCTGGATCCCAGGTTGAGAAAGGAGGGGCAGTCCTGATCCCATGAGCCTTTTATCAGTAGACAATCTAAGCATCGGATACGAAACCAAGAACGGTATGGTCAAGGCGGTGGACGGCATCTCCTTCTCCCTTGAAAAGGGGCGGCCTTTAGGCTTTGTGGGAGAATCCGGTTGTGGTAAAACCACCATCGGCATGACCCTGATGGGGCTTTTGCCGGACAACGCAAAGATTCTTTCGGGCAGCGTTCGGTTTCAAACCCAAGATCTGGTCCGCCTCACGGAGGACCAGTGGCGGTCGGTGCGCGGTAAAGATATCGCCATGATTTTCCAGGCCGCCATGAATGCCCTGAATCCCGTATACCGGGTGGATGACCAGGTGCGCGAAGCCATCCTGGCCCACCGTCCCGACATTTCGGACAAAGAACTCAACCACCGGATCAGGGAATTGTTTGAGCTTGTGGAGATTCCCTACGAGCGTATTCACGACTATCCCCACGAGTACAGCGGTGGTATGAAACAACGGGTCATCATCGCCATGGCCCTGGCCTGCCAGCCCCAGGTCATCATCGCAGATGAGCCCACAACCGCCCTGGACGTTATTGTCCAGGACCAGATCCTTGAAGAGCTGCGCGCCATACAGTCCAAACTCAACACCGGTCTTATTTTCATCTCCCACGACATTGCGGTGGTGGCCTCAATCTGTGAGGACATCTGTGTCATGTACGGCGGGCAGATCGTTGAAACCGGCACCAGAAAAGAGGTTTTCTCCTCTCCCCGGCATCCTTACACCAAAACCTTGCTGGGCTCGTACCTGAGTCTGGACAACGAAGAGCATATTATCATTCCCGATATGCGGGAGTCCGCAGATCTGACCCTGGCCAGCGGCTGCTGCCGCTTCCAGGCCAACTGCACGGCCTGTGACGCTGCCTGCAAGAGTGACCAGCCCACCTGGATAGATATTTCGCCAACCCATAAGGCCCTGTGCTGTGACGCAGGCATTATCAGGAATCCCCATGACTAATTACGATCCCGACAAGCATCCCCTGATAGAGATGAAAGGGGTCACCAAAGCGTACAATCCCAGAAAAGGTTTTTTCGGCAGAAAAGGCAATAAGGTTCTGGCACTCAACGACATCGACCTCAATATCCACAAAGGGGAGATCTTCGGTCTTGTGGGGCAGAGCGGCAGCGGTAAAACCACCACCGGCCGCCTTTTGGTGAAGCTTGAAGACCCCACGCACGGAAAAATCCGCCTGAAAGGCGAGCTGATCAACGATCTGGGTGGCAAGCCCCTCCAGCATTTCAGGTCCAAGGTTCAGATGATTTTTCAAGATCCCTACCAGAGCCTCAATCCTCATCTGTCCATCGCCGAAACGATTTCAGAACCCCTGGTGGTACACGGCATCGGCTCTCCTGAAAGCCGGAGGGAAAAAGTTATCCAGACCCTTGAAACCGTGGGGCTGCGCCCCGGCAAAGCGTTCTACAACCACTACCCCCACCAATTATCCGGCGGCCAGCGCCAGCGGGTGGCCGTTGCCCGGGCCATCGTCCTGGACCCTGAATTCATCGTGGCAGATGAACCCACATCCATGCTGGATGCCACCATCGCCATCCAGTTGCTGCGCCTGCTTTCCCGCATCCGGGACGAATTCGGCATGACCTTCCTTTTCATCACCCACAACCTGGCAGCAGCAAAGTACCTTTGCGATAGGGTCGCCGTTATCCATGAGGGCCATATCGTTGAGGTCAACACTGCTGAAAACATCATCCGCAACCCGGAGCACCCCTACACCAAGAAATTGATTAAGGTACAGCCGGGCTTCAGGTTTTAAAGATAGCGGACGTCGGCATATCCCTGTCCCTGTCCGGATCACGCCTATGTATGGCAGGTTTGCCCGCCAAACCGTGTAAATTGAAAAAGGGGAAGGCAAAAAAGCCTTCCCCCTTTTCAGGATCTTGTCAGATGGCGGTTCTAAGCGCTAAGATTCTGCCTTAGAAGCTGATCTGCCATTTGGCACCATAATAGGTGGTATCGCCTTCTTCCGCACCCGTGCTGTCTTCACCTTCGTCGATTTTACCGATTTCAGGAATCACGTAAACACCGGGAGCCATGGTGATTTTGGCCTGAAGGTAGTATGCGGAGGCATCGTCTTCTTTGGAACCGGACTGGTCCAGTTCAGATTCGGTATACCCATAACCTGCTTCGAGTTTGATCATGTCATTGAGTTTGTAACCGGCGATCAGGGTGTAGCCGAAACCATCGTTGTCACGCACTTCATTGCCGGAAATCACAGGGTCGTCACCGTTGGCTTTGAAACCATAGGGCCCCAGGTTCTGACCGGTGTAAAAGGAACCTGCCAGGAAGGCTGCGCCGACATTCACTTTTCCGGCCAGGCCCACAATGTAGGAATCAACGTCGTGCTGCCGGTCGATTTCATAGGCATTGTAACCAGCCACTGCTGTCATGGAAACGTTGTTGAAGCTCATTTTGTAGCTGGCTTCGATTCTTGGCATGCTGTATTCAATGGGATCGCCAGTTCCCAGATCATCGGATTCAGGCTGTACCGCTGCGATTTTAAAATCCCCGAAAGTCAGCTGGAGCATGGGATCACGGCTGGTGGAAATGGCACCGTATTTTTCCAGGTTCATGTCTTCGCTGAAAACCTGGCTGGAGTAGTTGGCATTAACGGGGGTGTAGGTCTGGCCCACCAGGAATTTACCTGCGCCGAAGTTCCATTCGCCGTAGAGTTTACGAACATTAACACCAGTGCCGTATTCAAAACCGGCTTTCAGTTCGTCTGATACGGTGACTTTGGCACCCACTCTGGAGTTGCCGTGCAGGTACTGGCTGAAAGTATCCGTTTCTGTGCCGGCTCCGTCGTCAGCATTGGACCAGAAGGTGCCGATTCTGGCGTTACCGTAAAAATTCCATTCAGAGGCCTGGGCGGACATGCCCATCAGCATCACCATTGCAACCGCGATTCCGACTCTCAACATCTGTTTCATCTGTTTCTCCTAAAAAAGTTTATATTTTTCATTCCTTTTAAGGAAGCATGCAACTTGTGAACTCCCTTTGTCAGCGCGTATTCTGCCGATGGAATGTTTCAAGGAAATTAGCCGCATGTTAAATGATACAAACAGGGCGCTAACAACCGGGGGGGCATGCCGGAAATCATCGGCAGTGGATTTTGGTGCGGTGGTTGACCGGGTCAGGAAAGTTTTATGGATTCAGTGAGTTACATCAATACTGCTGCACAAGGGGATCTAAGCCCGGAATGAGAAAGATAAAAAATGACCACCCCGTATTTGATCAGGTGGGTATAAAATCCCTTGATATCACGAACGCAGGTTCTTGCATTTCTAACGGTCGTGCCGGACAAACCGGTCATGGCCGGGGTGGTAGGCTGCCGGCCACCGGGATATGAATTCATCCACCAGGTTCATATGGCGGCCGTTCACCAAAGCCAGGGCCAGGTATCTGAACAGGTGCCAGGCGGATTGGCGTGGATCTGAGAACATTGCCGCAAGGTCGGTGCTTTCAGGGTTTGTTGCCCGGTCCCTTCTTCTGCTGAATTCCTCCCGGGTCAGGAACTCTATGATGATGTGTGTCTCAGAAGCCGTTGCCAGATAGTCCCGGATAGCACTGAGGAAAAACGATGCGGCTGAGACCCTGGCGTCCGCCACTGCGGATACCCGGGTGAAGTCCAGATGGGCGGTGATTTTGTCCCTGTAAGCCGCTTTCTGGTCTGGGGAAAGGGTGCGGTAGCCGTTAATGCCCAGCGTGCTTTTTTTTAACCGTTTTACAACGGTCAGCGTGTTCCTTTTACGTTGCTGCCTTGCCTTTTCATCAAACACTTCAAAGTACTCTTTCATGCTGCGCATGCCCGGGGGGGTGAGATCGTAGTCTCCGTTGTCCAGGAGAATGTTTTCCACCTGGACGTCCAAAAGGGAATTCAGGTGATATTCATCGTGATGGCGGTCTGCCACTGCCAGGGGTTTGAAGTAATCCACCAACAGGGCAGGGCGGCCCTGCTTTTTCACAGGGAAAAAGGTGGTGTCCGGGGTGACCGGGATTTTTTTATGGCCGAAGGGATAAAGGGCTGAGGTAAAGGTGGGTATAACGATAAAAGCACCGTCAATACAGATTTCGGTACCGTAACTGTCAGTGATGGAGGGTTTGACTGAGCTGAAGTCTTCATCTAAGCAGGCGGGAATCAACAGATCAGCCGTGGCGTGCTGTTTTGACAGGCGGCGGCCCAACTGTTTTTCAAGATCCCGGATGCGACGCAGATTCCGGCCGGTCATGCTCACGGAAAGGGGGAAGCCGTCTTCCACGGTTTGTCTGGCCACAGCGGTTTTACCCTTTGGTATTTTGGTCAAAAGGCTGTACTCATGGTCAAAATCCAGGGTTTTGAGAAGGTCGGGCAGTGTCATGGGACCGTCTGCCCAGTCCATGGGATCGGAACCGCCGTATAGGGCGAGATCGGTATTGCCACGGATATGAAGCTCTTTTAAAAATCGTTTTACGGCCGCTTGGGTAAAGTGTCCTCTGATCTTTGGCAGGGCCCACTCGTTGCACCTGCGGCAATAGTTGGAACAGCCCGTGGTGATTTGCAGGGTGACGGCATGGCGGAAAAGAAGTTCGGTCTGCCAGCCGGCGATTGGGGTTTTGCTTTGCCAGGTTGAATAGTCCAAGTGGGCTGGGATGGTGATCCGGACCCGGTCCCTGAGAACCCCTTGTAATTTCTTGTGGTTCCTGAGAACGGTTTCGTCTTCTGGTTTGAACCGGTTCAAGGCAACCTGGATCTGGCGCAGATGTTTCTCATCGGTTTCGGTCATCTCGCCTGAGGTTGCTGTTTCAAGGATTTTCTCGTAGACGGATGAGATACCCGTCCCTTTGTACAATTTTGCCAAAAACAGGTTTTTTAACCGTTCAAACCGGGTTGACGCGGTGGTGATGACATGTGGTGTTTCAATACGCATCCCAAAGATTCTTTCTAAATAACAAAGGGGGCTTTGAGAAAAGCCCCCTTTGGGTCGTACATTATTTGGCAGTTCAGGCTAACTTACGGGTTAACCGCGAACCTCTTCCTTCACTGTCGTGGCCAGTTTGTACAGGATGGTCAGTACCAGGAAACCTGTGGCGTATACGGCCAGGGCGATCACGATCTCCTTGCCGGTGGGGGCATATTCCGTCACGTGGTGCAGAGGTGAGGGAATGAAACCGCCGGCGATCATGCCCAGTGCCTTGTCGATCCAGGCACCGATAAAGATCATGGCGCAGGTGACGGGCAGCAGGGTCTTATTGTTTCTCAGCTTGGGAATCACCATGAATACGGCGCCGGTACCCATGAGGATAAAGGCGGACCACATCCAGGGCACCATCATGTCGTATCCGTGGTATCCGAAGAACAGGTACTTCAGGTGGCTCATGTGGCCGGGGATACCGGAGTAGAACACAACAAACACTTCACAGAAAAAGAAGAAGATGTTTGCAATGATCGCGTAGCAGACAATCTTTGCCAGGGTCTGCATGGCGTCCCAGCCCGGATCAAACTTGGTGAACTTGCGGATGATGTAGCACAGGATGATCAGGAACGCAGGACCTGCGGCAAAGGCCGAGGCCAGGAACCTGGGAGCCAGGATGGCGGTAAGCCAGAATCCGCGACCGGGCAGACCGCAGTACAGGAAAGCGGTGACGGTGTGGATACCGATGGCAAAGGGGATGGACACGTAAACCAGCGGTTTTACCCACCAGTCCGGTTCCACCTGGTTTCTCTCTGCTTCCAGAACCTTCCAACCCACAACGATGTTCAAGAACAGGTAACCGTTCAGAACGATCATGTCATAAAAGAGCATGGAGTGGGGGGTGGGGTAGAGCAGCACGTTCAGCATACGTGTGGGCTGACCTAAGTCAACGATGATGAACAGCAGGCACATGACCAGAGACGCCACTGCCAGGAATTCACCCAGGATGGTGATCCTGTGGAATTTCTCGTAGTCATGCAGGTAATAGGGGATAACCACCATGACACCACCGGCGGCAACACCGACCAGGAAGGTGAAGTTGGCAATGTAGAATCCCCAGGTAACGTCCCGGCTCATGCCGGTGATCATCAGACCGTTCATAAACTGGTCGATGTATGCAATTGTCCCTGCGCCGATCACGGCGAGCAGGCACAAGATCCATATCCAATAGTTTTTACTTCCTTTTAACGCTATCTCAAGCATACTCGCCTCTCTTAAACGATGTAGTAAACGCTGGGTTCAGTGCCATAGGACTGCTTGCGCCGGATAGTGTAATTTTCGGCGAGCAGGTGACGGATATCGGATTCCGGATCTTCAAGATCTCCGACCACGATGGCGCCTTCACTGGCCTCTTCGCAATGGGGGCGTTCGCCTTTGGCAAGCCGTTCCGCACAGAGGTTGCACTTTTCAACAACACCCTTGGACCGGGTGGGGAAATCGGGATCGGTTTCCGCGATAAAGGGGCGGGGATCCCGGTAGTTGAAAGAGCGTGCGCCAAAGGGGCAGGCCGCCATGCAGAAACGGCAGCCGATGCAACGATGGTAGTCCATCAGCACAATGCCGTCTTCCCTCTTGAAGGTTGCCTGGGTGGGGCAAGCCTGGGTACAAGGGGCGTTCTTGCAGTGGTTGCAGAGTACCGGAATGGGCAGGTGATGGTATTTTTCGGCCAGGAATTCGTCTTCCTTGTACGGGAAGGCATAGTGGAATTCCTCGGGCCAGATCCATTTAATCTCCTGCTTGAGATTTGCCGGACGGGTGCCGGGAAATTTTTCCTCGTCCACTTCGTGGTTGAAGTCCGGAACGTTGTGGGCGCTGTGACAGGCTTCGCGCATGGCCTCTGCCACTTCTTCGGTCACCTTGTTCAGGTCGATGACCATGCCCCAGCGCTCCGCGTGAAGGGCTTCATCGTTTTTGCCTTTGCTTGCTGAGGGTGTGCCGTGAGAATCAGATGCGGCAAAGTTCATTGCCGGAGCAGCACCCAGTCCCATGGCAGCAATCCCTGCTACTTTAAGAAAGCTTCTTCTGCTCTTTTTCATCATTCAATCTCCTTGGGGTTTGTGTGACATTCCCAGCAGTAGGGGCTAACGGATGCATAGTTGTGGCAGCTGTCACAGAATTTCTCTTTATCGTCATGGCAGCCCAGACAGGAGTTTTCCCCTGTGGAAAGGCTCATGTTAAATGTCTCTCCGTTGGCGGCATGGTACATCCGATCCGCATCCCTGACCACGGAATCCCGCCATTCGTCCAGAAGAGACATGTGGTTTGCCCGCATGTCATACTTGTCCAGAACACACTTCTTGGCTTCGGCAGCCTTACCTTGCAGCTCAATTTTGGGAGCGGCCTTGGTTTCGGTCACCATGTTGAACCAGAAGGGGGAGAGAACGGCGATAACAAAAACGCCAAGTCCTGCCATTATCATATTCTTACTCATCTTATTCCTCCTCCAGTCCCGGTAAAGGTTCCATTCTCAGGTCTTCTTCCCTTTCCTTCTCACCCGGGAGAATCAGAGCGTTGCCGACCAGTTCGTGTACACCGCAGACTTCCACGTCAGGTACCCAGTATTCGCAGAGGGTGGACAATGCCGCCCTGTCAATGGCGCAGATGGTACCCAGGGTGTTAACCCCGTATTTTTCATGGACATGTTTCACCGCATTGGCGCGGGGAAGGGCCCCGGCCATTCTCAACTCCATGTTTTCACCGGCGTTGAGGCCTGACCCGGAACCGCAGCAGAAGGTCTGTTCGCGGATGGTGTTGGGGGGCATTTCGTAGAACTGGTCTACGCAGTTTTGGATGACGTACCTGGGCTCGTCCAGCAGGCCCATGCCCCTGGAGGTGTTGCAGGAGTCGTGGTAGGTCATGATGCGGTTGGCGTTACGGCTCTTGTCCAGTTCCAGTTTGCCGTGACGGATAAGGTCGGCGGTAAACTCGGTGATGTGAACCATCTTGGTGGACGCGGCATTTTCAAACCGGGTACCGGTGATGGGGTTCACGGGGACTTCCAGGAAGTCGGCAGGGCCGTTCATGGTGTCCATGTACTGGTGGATGACGCGCCACATGTGGCCGCACTCGCCGCCGATAATCCATTTTACGCCCAGGCGTTTTGCTTCGGCGTACATCTTGGCGTTCAGCCGCTTCATGGTCTCATGGGAGGTGAAGAAGCCGAAGTTGCCGCCCTCGGAGGCGTAAGTGGACCAGGTGACGTCCAGTCCGTATTTTTCTTTCAGATACTTGAACAGGATCAGATAGCCCTGGCAGGTGTACGTGCCGGGATCGGCAAACACGTCGCCGGAAGGGGTGATAAAGAGGATATCAGCCCCTTTTTTCTGGAACTGGGGCGTACAGTCAACACCAGTGATATCTTCGATATCTTCCACGAAGAATTCCAGCATATCCTTAAAGGCGTGGGGCTGGATGCCCAGGTGGTTACCGGTCTGGTAGCAGTTGGAAACAGGCGTTGCGATCCAGTCAATGTTCAAGCCGATCAGGTTGAACAGTTCGCGGGCCATGATGGTGATCTCCGCCGTATCGATGCCGTAGGGGCAGAATACGGAACAGCGGCGACATTCGGTGCACTGGAAAAAGTAATACCACATCTCTTTCAGGACATCGATGGTCAGGTCACGTGCGCCGTTGAGGCGCTGGCCGCCGGGGATCTTTTTCAGGATTTTGCCGGCCGTGGTGAAATCGTTTCTGTAAACGGACCTGAGCAGTTCAGCTCTCAGAACCGGCATGTTCTTGGGATCGCCGGTGCCCAAGAAAAAGTGGCACTTGTCGGCGCAGGCGCCGCAGCGTACGCAGACATCCATGAAGATCTTGAAGGTTCTGAACTTCTCCAGGCGTTCCTTGATGCCGTTGTGGAGGATTTCCTGCCAGTTTTCCGGCAGTTTCCAGTCTTCTTCAATAGGGTTCCACTCTCTGGCATTGGGCAGCCCTAAGGTGTTAACGCTTTCGGCCTTTGCCGCATAGCAGTACATGCCGGGCCGGATCTGGACGTTCTGGGTGGTGTCCATCCAGTTGCTCGGATCCTTTGGGGACCGGGGACTAAAGTCAATTTTATCTAATGCTTCATCCGGTGTAAGTTCGTCAGACATTTATTACTCCTTCTTTTCCACCGGCAGTCCGGCTTCAATCATCTTATCTCTGAAGTGATCCTCATACTCGTCGTACGTATGGGTCTTCACATCATAGTTCCAGGGGTTCACATGTCTTTGGGCGCGGGTATTGTTGGCCATATTTCTGGTGGGGCTTAAGAACACACCGCCCATGTGCATGAGTTTGCTCAAGGGGAAGTATGCGAACAAAATACTTACCAGGAATATATGGGCGTAGAACAGACCGCCGACGCCTTCCGGAATGACGAAATTAAAGGTTACAAGTCCCATGGTAAACTCTTTGATGCCCACAATATCCACTTTGGTGAAATACCGCATGGCAATACCGGTGGCGGCAATACCAAGGATCAGGAACAGCGGGAAATAGTCGGCTGCCTGGGAGATGTAGTTGACTTTTGCATCAAATATTCTGCGTCCCAGCAGAAACAGGGTCGCTGCGGCCAATACCACGCCTGAAAGCATGATGCCGGGCAGGCCGAGCTGTACGATACCGTCAAAGAATTCCAGCCAGCCGATGCATTCGGGTACCGGGTTTGTGAAAAACCGCAGGTGCCGGAGAATTACCACCAGGAACGCGTAGTGGAATGCCAGGGCGCCGGCCCACAGGAAAATTTCCCAGGAGTAGGACAGCTTGTTGGATGCATTCCGGTTAAAGGCTGCTTTGGTGTTTCTGAACAGGGATCTGAAAAGAAAAATTTCAAATACCATACGCAGGAGCACACCGCCTGTTGTGTTGGGGTTGTCAATGGAGTTCTGCTTTACCCAGTCCATGGATTTCTGCTGACCGCAGGTCGTAGGAATCCTGAACGGTACGGCAGAAGCAGCCCATCCCAAGACCTTTTTCAAAAAGCCGCCTAAGAAAACCAGCAGCGCAAGGTAGGGAATGAGTACTCCGAAGACCACCTGAAGCCCTGCTCCCTCAACCCCGACATAGGCCAGAAGGAAAAGCAGAAAAACAGCTGTAAGGGGGATCAAGTACCTTTGATTCATGTTATAACCACCTCATTATTGTATGTATGACCCGCCATTTATCGCATCATACATGTTAAGATTTATTAGAACCCAAAAGATCCTCTTCTTTGAGCTCTGCTACTAAACCTGCCCTTTCAAAGGCCCTGTGGATGCGTCGTTTGCTCTCCGTGGCCTTTAAAAGGAAAATATCCTCTTTACATTTCATCAGCCTGTTAAAGCCGGCCAGGGCGATCTCGTCCACCAGCCGGTCGAAGGCCTTTGCGTCTGCCGCATCGATGTCTTCGCCGAAGATTGCCTCACCGATATGTTTTAACGCAAAAATAAAACCGACCGCGTCCGCGGGATCGAAGGACTGGACTGCCCGGATACGGATCACCGGGTCAAGGGCTTTTTCAAGGCTGTTTCGGTCATACTTGCCTGATATGACCAGATTCAGAACGTCTTCAAGGCTTTCCCGGGTTACCGCACCGACAGGGTTGTCAAAACGGTTTGCATCTTTTCCCAGGACCCTTGCAC
>MDTD01134660.1_pt1 | contig 27194 bp, 21 predicted proteins | sample 811221 | NCBI WGS metagenome assembly MDTD01 (sample SAMN05326646, study PRJNA326480) | marine metagenome | isolation source: seawater | place: Pacific Ocean: South West | collected 2011 | reverse complement strand
ATTCGATTTCCAATAAAGTTTGGGGTGTCTTTTGCATGAACAATTCCTTTACCCAAAATATTTTGACCAATGGATGCTAATGTTTCGTAAACACTTTTGTCGGTTTTTGATCCTTGTACCAACTCAAGGAGGCGCATGTAGCGCGGCGGATTAAAAAAATGGGTTATTAAAAAACGTGATTTCAAATTATCTGGCAATACTTTGATCAAATCTTCTAATGGGATACCTGACGTATTTGAACTCATTATTACCGAATCTTTTAAATGAGGAACGATATTTTTATAAACCGTATGTTTGATTTCAAGATTTTCCGCTACAGCTTCAATAACAAGGTCAACATCTTTAAGGCTGTCAAGGTCGTTATCATAAGTACAAGCAGTGATGCGCTCAGCATTTTTAGGTTTATAAAGGGGAGCTGGACGAAGTTTTGATAGAGTTTCAACTCCCTTTTTCGCAAGATCAGAATTAATATCAAAAAGTAAAGCAGGGATACCAGCATTACTAAAATGCCCAGCAATTTGAGCACCCATTGTACCAGCACCTAGCACTGCAACTTTTTCTATCCTGTTTTCCATTATTATATTCTTTTGATTATTGTTGCTATACCTTGACCACTGCCGATACACATTGTAGCTAAGCCAATAGATGTATTTTGTTGCTCCATAACGTTTATCAGGGTAGTTAGAATTCGAGCGCCTGAACATCCCAATGGATGCCCCAAAGCAATGGCTCCGCCATTAAGGTTTATCTTGCTCTGATCCCAGCCTCCTTTTTTGATAACATACAATGCTTGGGCCGCAAAAGCCTCATTCAGTTCGATCGTTTCAACGTCATCCATAGTTAATTTTGCTTTTTTTAATGCTTTTTCCACAGCGGGAAGAGGCCCCATACCCATTCTATCCCAATGGACCCCAGCAATTGATCGAGACATAATCTCAGCTCTGGGTTTTAAATTATTATTCTTACAAAATGTTTCACTTCCAATTAATAATGCGGACGCACCTATGGAGATAGGGCTGCTGGTCGCAGCAGTAATCGAACCGTTCTCAAGGAAAGCAGGGCGAAGGCTCTTAATTTTTTCTTCATCAGGCTCTCTAGGGCCATCATCTTTTACGACACTCGACTCCCCATTAATATCAATTGCGATTAACTCTTTATCAAATCTGCCTGCTTGATATGCATCTAGAGCTTTACGATGCGAGTTCATAGCAAATTCTTCCTGTTCATCTCTTGAAATATCTAAATCGTTTGCAAGGTTCTCTGCAGTTTCTCCCATGCCAATATAAAACTCTTGCTCGGCAAGCTCTGGGTGAAAATCTGGAGCGAAACCGCCCATAGGAACTGAGAACATATCCTCAATACCAGCTGCAATTCCAACATCAATATCACCGCATTCTGCGGAGGTACTTAATTGATGCGCAGCATCCATAGATGAACCGCAAAAGCGATTAATTACCTTACCCGTTGATTCAATGGGTAGTCCAGCTAAAACTCCCACAGATTTTCCAATGATGTGCCCCTGCGGACCTTCTGGGTATGCGCAGCCAACCACCACGTCTTCGATCATTTCAGTTTGGATAGTCGCATTTCGTGCTAGCAGTCCTTTTATAACTTGTGCGGTCAAGTCATCCGGACGAACACCGATCATTTCACCATTTTTTAATCCAATGGGTGAACGTACTGCATCGATTATGAATGATTTGCTCATTTTAGCTCCTAATAGGGGTACTTTTTTTGGTCAAAAATGTATTCAGCGATATTACGTTTCAACTGAACATTATTGGTAGAAAGACGCATTCTTTTTTCAAATTTACTTAGCTTGGAGAGCGTTTCTTCTGTTACAGATCCATCGTGAAGTGAGTTTAATATGGAATGCGTTTTGGTAATAACTCTATCAGTCATTTCAGATACAAACACCTTTGATATATATTTCGTAGATGAAATTGGGTTATCAGAATCCATAATTTTTTTTGTACGTATCAACGTGCTCTCAGCGGTATAAATATCAGTGAAGATATCAGCTAACATTTCCATAATTTGATGCTCGTTTTTTAGATCTTGACCAAGAAATACCAGAGACTCGTTAAATAAATACAGACCTAATTTCTTTGTAGTTTCAACGGAATCAAATTCTCTGCCAAATTCTGAATTATCACTTGTTGGTCCTTCATTTAGAAAAGAATCAATGTTTCGAATAGCATCTCGAAACGGCAATTCTTCTGTGAGAGCCTTCTTCATCATAAATCCAGTTATTATCTGCCTGTTAATCTCATTTGTGCCTTCCCAGATTTGATTAATACGATCATCTCTATAGGCAGGAGCTAATGAATATTCCTCTAAGTAGCCATATCCTGCTAGTACCTGCAAACCTTGGTCAATAACCCAATGACTGCAGTCGCTACCAAACACCTTAACCATTGAGGTTTCAATGGCATATTTTCCCATTGCTTCACCCATTTGGATATAATAGTCCGGAGTATCTTTATCAATTAGGTCAATTTCGTCCTGAAGAAGACCTATGGTGCGATAAATCATGCTATCGGTAGCAAACGTAAGAATTGCCATTTCAGCAATCTTTTTTTGTATGGCGTCAAATTTTGATATGGATGATCCAAATGCTTTTCTGTCAAGCGCATATTGTGAGGAAGTAGTTATCGCTTGCTTAGACCCGCCTAGGCATGAGCAGCCAAGTTTGAAGCGACCAATGTTCAAACAGTTAAATGCGATCGTTGCACCTTTACCTACTTTGTATAACAGATTTTCAGCAGGAACTTTAGCGTCTTGAAAAATGAGTTGAGCGGTAGATGAGCCTTTCATACCCAGCTTATTCTCTTCTCTGCCAATCGAAAAACCTTCGGTACCTTTTTCAAGGATGAATGCACTGAACTTATTTCCATCAACTTGCGCAAATACGACAAATACATCAGCGATTCCACCATTAGTTATGAATACTTTTTCACCATTTAAAATATAATGTTTTTTATCTTCCGTTAATTTTGCAGAAGTCTTTGCTTGAGTAGCATCAGAGCCCGAGGAAGGCTCGGTAAGACCATATGCACACACATATTCCCCAGATGATATTTTGGGTAAATATTTATTCTTTTGCTCATCGGTTCCAAACCATACTATAGGAAGCGACCCAATGCCTGTTTGCACAGCCCACATAACCGCAAAGGACGGACTTTGAACTAGCGCCTCAGCAACAATTGCTGAAGTAATTTTATCCAAATCAATTCCGTCATACTTTTCAGGAATATCAATGCCAAGCAACCCTAATTCGCCAAGTTCTTTGAGAAGTTCAATCGATAAATCTGGATCATATTTTTCTATCTTTTCTTTCTGGGATAGAACCCTTTCTTTATCAAAATCCATCACCATCTTATATATTTCAGAATGCTCCGATGTAAAGTCTTCTCTGGTAAATATTGAAGTACTGTTGATGGGATCTAGTATAAACTGACCCCCAGTTTTTTGAATAGTATCTTTTTTATCCATTCCAGTTTCTAAATGTTTGTTATCTTGTAAATAAGTTAAACAGGGAAAAGCATTTTTCACATCTTAATATGTATTTATACAAAATTTTTAAAAAAAAGTTTGACATATAATTTAAAATTTTGTTATTATTGATAATGAGATTAAGTCTCATTATCTTAATCTTGTGTTTTCGAAGCGTGTATACTGAACAGCCTATGAATGGAATGCTCCACTATAATTTCTTCTTAGGCTGTTCATTTTCTTAAAAATAAAAATGATATGTTAAATCATAAAGTTTATAAATCACAAATTGCTTCAAGTGTCAGCGGGGGGCTTGAGGTAGATATATTTGGAAAGAAATTATGAAGTCTGTTTTATGTTTTTTACCATTACTAATCGTAATGATTATTGGTTGTGAAGATGATCCATTGCTTGCACCGAGCGCACCCGAAGAAGATAAGGGTAGCTATGCAAAACTATCGCTCCCAGGTAGTGGTGAAAGATCTCATCAAAGAGATAATCCTGAAATTTATTAATTCTCTGAGTCTGATTTGAAAATAAAAAACTTTCTGCTATTATTTATATTAGCTGTTTCGTGGATAAGCGCTAACGAGATTGAAACATCCATTAGAGGAAGTGTGGTTCGTCAAGGCAATAATATCCCATTGAGTGGAGCAAATGTTCTTATAACAAATCAAGGTGGCTTCAGTGAAGGTACGGCAACGGACCAAGAAGGCTTATTCTTTTTTGAAAATATTGCCCCAGGGAGCTATACGGTATCTATTAGTTTCATTGGATTCCAGGATTATAGCTCAGATCTGATTATTGAAAAAAATCGCACATACACTATAAATGCTTCTTTGGAAATAAAACCGATTGTTATGGCTAAATTGGAAATCATTTCCGATGCAAATGCACCGTATGATAACTTCCCAGGAGCTGCTACTGTACTCGATGTAAAATCCATAAATTTAATCGACCCCTTGGGAACGCAAGAAGTTTTAGAGCTGGTTCCCGGTATAAATGGTTACGCAGATGATGGAATTGGAAATTCAAGATTAAGCATCGGTATTCGAGGACTCAACCCTAGAAGAAGCTCTCGCATCTTAATTCTTGAAGATGGAGTACCTATTCAGCCCGCTCTATATGTTTATCCTAATATGTACTATAATCCGCCCTCTGAAAGAATTGACAGGCTAGAGGTTATAAAGGGGAGCGGAACTATTCAATATGGCCCCCAAACTATGGGTGGAGTGATAAATTATTTTACCAAGCGTCCGCGAAGTGAATATGGAGGAAAATTTAAAATTAAAGCTGGTGAAAATGGCTTTGGAAGTCTCTTTACAGAAGTAGGTGGATTTGGTAATGGAAAAGTAAATCCTGAACTTCAGCTTCTTTTAAAGCGAGGTGATGGATTTAGAGAAAACAATGCTTTTGAACAATTCAATGGAACCCTAAAGCTTAATTATAATAAATCTCCAGATGAAAATTATTACTTAAAGATTAATTCAAACTACGAGAATTCAAACGCTACATACACTGGTCTTACCCAATATTCTTATAATAATAATAAAAAATTCAATCCCAAAAAAGATGATAATTTCAAAATTTTTAGAACAGCAATTGATTTAATTACTACAAAAAGATTGAATTCAAATCTATCAAAATCCACAACAGCTTTTGTAAGTGTTTTTGATAGAAGATGGTGGAGGGAAAATGATATTTTTGTGCTTCCATCAGATATTAATTCTGCAACCCCAAAATCGCAGCCTTATTACAGTGTTTCCGATCTAGTTCGAAGAGGGAACGGTAAGGACAATTTTGGAATACTTAGAACATTTTATGTTGGAGGCTATGAGCAGGCTTACAATTATAAAGAGACACCTATCGGAATTTCAAAATTGATAAATAAATCATCCTCACTTGATGTGGGGGCTCGTATTTATTTTGAGCGTTTCATAGATGATAAGCAAGCTGGATCAGAAACCGATAGTCGAGATGGAATATACTTTATCCCCGCAAGCTCAGAGAGTGAGAAAGATACTATTGTTGGGCAAAGTCATCATTATGAAACCACCGCATTTTCTGGATATATAAATGAAAAAATAGAATTTGATAATTTTACTTTAAATAGCGGTGTTAGGCTCGAGGTATTCGAACAGGAAAGAGTAGATAGATTAGCTGGATCCATATATCAAGACAAAACTCTTGCCGCTCTACTTCCTGGTGTAGGCTTCTCAGCAAACTTCTATGGATTAAACTTCTTTGGCGGCATACATAGAGGATTTACTCCACCATCTAGTGGCGCCTTGAAGATTTTAAATTTTGGTGCAAGTGTTGATAATACAGGGCTAGATCTTAAAGCAGAGCAAAGTTGGAATAAAGAGTTAGGAATACGGGGAAGTTTATCTTTGCTCGATTTTGAAATTTCAGGTTATCATCTTGGGATTGAAAATCTTGTAGCTGCGGGTAGAGGTACTGCATTTAAAAATCTTGGTAAAGTTGGTACAATGGGCGTTGAATTGAATGCTGTACTAAATAATTCTAAACTGAACAAAATTTTTCCAAACATTCATTTTATATACTCATTCCTTCATACAGAAGTCTATGAAGGTGTAATTAAGTCAAATGTTCGTGGTACAATTGGATCAGACGTATCTATTCAAGGAAAAGAACTCCCATATGCTCCGAAGAATACAGTGACAGCTGGAATCTCAAACCAGGGAGACAGGCTTTCTTATAGAATTGACTTCAGATATGTAGATGAAGTCTTTACAGACTTTGAAAATATTGTGGAAGAAGATAAGCTAGGAATTCAAGGTGAGATACCTAGCTATCACTTTATAAATCTCAGCGCTGATTACCAAATTGCACCGAATTACAGAGTTTTTCTTTCTGGTAAAAATATAACAGATGAAGAATATATTGGTTCTCGCTTGCATTCAAATCCGGGTCAGCCGCAGGCCAATTTAAGTTCCGGAATTTTGCCCGGACCCAGAAGACAAATTAATATAGGCTTTGAATACAACTTTTAATAACTATTAACTAAAAAAGGGGATTTTCAAATGAAAATCAATAAAAAAACACTAGCATTATTTTCTTTTCTATCGCTGCTCGCATACACTGGATGTGAAGATAGCGATGATGATAATGCTGTAACTGAAATAGATGTTCCTGCAACATTCACTTTCCAAAGTAGATTTGACGATCTAAGCAGTGTGTCATATTCGGGACAGGTTGTTAGAAATCTTCTAATCAACGATATTAAAACTCAAATGGGCACGGATGCTGGATCAAACAATCCTGCAACTTTACTAAGTATGATGGCAAATGATGATGCCAGTAGAGCTATTTTGTCAGCAAGCGGCAAGTCAACTGTTCAGACAAAATACCATGATATTTCCACAAGTCACTTAAATGATAGATTGGATGCTGTCGCAGATATTACAATTCCAGGATACGATACAGATGCCAAAACATTGGTAGTTGGAATGTTGAATGAGGCTGCAGCTGCAGGAAAAACTCGTGCAACGGGTATACGTTTAGACCAAATGGTTCAAAAGACTCTTTGGGGAGCAATTTCCTATTGGCAGGCTACCACAAAGTACATGGGTAAACTCCCTGATGAAGATAACACGGTAGCAGTTGAAGGAAAAAACTATACAAAGATGGAACATTACTGGGATGAATCATTCGGATATTTTGGTGCAGCGTTAGATTATAATACCGCTTATACAGATGATTCGCGTAAAAATGGTCCAAATGTTGATTCAAACGCTGACGGATTAATAGATTTTAAGAAAGAATTTAATGTCGGTTGGGCAGTAACTGCTGCAAAAAGAGACTTATGTTCAGCTTGCGGTGATTACGATTATACTAAAACAATATTTGATGCCTATCTTCAAGGTAGAACTTTAATTACGAACCAGGCACCTTTGGCTGAAGTATTAGTTCAAAGAGACATCATCATGAAAACTTGGGAGAAAGTCGTTGCCGCTGTAACGCAGCATTATATCAATGATGTTGCTGCTGATATTGCTGCCATTATCGCAGCTGGTGATGCCTCGGTTACGCCAGCATCAGATGCTACTGCTGATTATGAAAATCATTGGGGTGAAATGAGAGGTTACGCACATGGTTTGCTTTACAATTCCTTGAGCGAGGTCCCTTCATCCACCGTTTCACGCATTCTAGCATTAATGGGTACTGCTCCAGTATATCCATCAAATGGAAATTTTGATGCTATGCAGGCATACCATGATGTTTTAAAAGGAGCGGAAATGACTGCTATTTTCAAGCAGTCTTTCGGATTTACGGATGCAGATGTAGCTAATTACTAATCACGCTTTTAATTAGTAGCATAATTAAAAATGGCACATACACCAGTATGTGCCATTTTTATTTCTTTTAGGATGACCAAATAATATAGTTATTTTCATTGTCAAAATAAAAAACCTTATGACACTCAAGCCATATATATTATTATTTATAATTTTTTTAATTAATTGCTCTTCTGGCAGTTTAATTGACGCAACCCATAATTTTAATAATGACCTCAATGAAATTGACATCACGGAGCATATTAAATATCTATCGAGTGATGAACTTGAAGGAAGGTTTCCTGGTACCAGAGGTTCTGATCTTGCTATAAGTTATATTGTGGATAATTTTAAAAAATATAAATTATTACCAATGCAAGATAATACATTTTTACAGTTTTTTGATTTTTCAGATTTAAAAAGGGAGAAATTTCGAGTTGCAAACGTAGTTGGGTTGATTCCAGGCAATGAAAACAAGGATGAATATATTGTTATCGGAGCCCACTTTGACCATTTAGGTTATGGGGGTGTCCACTCAGGATCTCGTGATATGAGATCTAACGAAATACATAATGGTGCAGATGATAATGCGTCGGGGGTAGCTGGAATTCTAGAATTAGCGCATAAACTATCTGCAAATCGAGATAAGCTTAGGCGCTCAATTATATTTGTTGCATTCAATGCTGAGGAACAAGGAATTTATGGATCTAAGCATTTTATAAATAATCCCCCCATACCAAAAGACAAAATTATTACTATGATAAATCTTGACATGATTGGAAGGCTACGCAATCTTTCTTTGAATGTATCCGGTACTGGGACATCACCCTATTTTAATGAAATACTAGATAAAACATCATCAATACATATGTTAAATATCAAAAAAAACCCTGAAGGATTTGGACCTAGCGATCACGCAAGTTTTTATTCAAATAACATTCCAGTTTTATCTTTTTTTACTGGAGGCCATCAGGACTACCACACGCCAAGAGACGATTGGAGTAAGATAAATATTTCTGGACAGAAAAAAGTTTTAAGTATGGTATATGATGTAATACTGCTAATTGATTCAAAAAAAAATAAGCCCAAGTTTACGGAGGCTGGACCACAAAGTGCTCCTGCAACATCTAGGATTAAGATGAGCGTCACATTTGGTTTTATGCCATCCTACACAAGCACAGAAGACGGATTAGGCGTTGATGGTGTTCGATCAGAGGGACCAGCTGGAAGAGCAGGGCTCAAAAAAGGAGACATAATTATTAAAATCAACAACGTAGCTATAAAAGATATCTATGGCTATATGGATGTGCTGCAAAAGCTGAAGCCCGGTGAATCTTCAGTAGTTGTAGTATTGAGAAATGATAAAGAAATAACATTAAACGTAAACCATTAGGCATTTATGACAAGATATTATCATTATACATTAGTAATTCTTTTGGCACTTGGAACGTTGACTTTAATGAGATGGAATGCATTAAATCGCTACGGCTCATACGTTGACGGCAGCGCTAATGAATTGATAGACAAAAATGAAAAGCATTTTAAAAATTTAAAGCAACTCACATTTAGCGGAGAAAACGCTGAAGCTTATTTTAGCTCTGATAGTAAAAAGTTAATTTTTCAAGCGCATGATGAAGAGGGCCAATGTGATCAAATATATACCATGGACCTAAAAACGGGAAGAGTTGATATGGTTTCAACCGGAGATGGTGTTACTACATGCGCTTTTTTTGAATATCCAAAAAATGAAAAAATAGTTTATGCCAGTACCCATCACTATGATAAAAAGTGCCCGCCAAAACCAGATTTTAGTAGAGGTTATGTGTGGAAACTTTACGAGTCGTATGATATTTTTAGTGCGAATTCCGACGGATCACAAGTTAAGCAATTAACAAACGAAAGTGGCTATGATGCAGAGGCAACTGTTGCTTTGAATGGAAGTAGGATGGTATATACCTCGATCTCATCAGGAGACTTGGAAATTTGGACAATGAATACCGATGGCACTGATAAGCGAATGTTAACCAATACATTAGGCTATGATGGAGGTGCTTTCTTTAGTCACAACACAAAAAAAATTATTTGGAGAGCTTTTTATCCAGAGACAGAAAAAGAAATTAAAGACTACAAAAGCCTTATAAATGAAAGTTTAATAAGACCAATGAATCTTCAATTAAGAATAATGAATGCCGATGGAACCGATAAAAAACAAATCACATTTAATGAAGGTGCAAATTTTGCCCCCTACTTTTTTCCTAATGACCAAAGAATAATTTTTTGTTCAAATATGGCAGATCCCAAGGGAAGAGATTTTGATCTATGGGCAGTTAATATAGATGGTACGAATTTAGAGCGTGTAACCTACTTCAATGGTTTTGACGGTTTTCCTGTTTTCAGCCCAGATGGCAAATATTTTGTATTCGCATCGAACCGCAACCAGGCCAAGAGAGGAGATACAAATATCTTCATAGCCGAATGGCAAGATTAAGTTTATGCTATTAAGATGAATTCTGTTTTTTTTAGTAAAAATCAACTGTATTTATTTATAGTGCTTTTTGCTTGCCTTGTCTCCCGTATAGTATCAACTATCTACTACATTGAAGACATTGACAGTCTTCGTTTTGCTTTAAGTCTTTATGACTACAACCTTTCAAATCTTCAGCCGCATTTTCCAGGATACCCAGTGTTTTGTTTTTTTGCTAAAACAATTTATTTGACCATTCCAAGCATGGGAATTACTTTTTCGATAATTGGCGCAATTTCGACTTTTATTATAATTTATTTTTCACTCCGTTTAGGAAATACTGAAATTAAAAGCCCTGAAGGTACTTTTATGTCTCTTATAATATTTTTTAATCCAATGATTTGGTTGATGGGCAACAGATATATGCCAGATTTGATGGGCCTTGCGCTCGTTTCTGCAATACTTTATTTATTTATTTTACCCCAAACTAATAAAAATAATTTATTTGCTGGTTATTTTTTTACGGGAGTTTTGCTTGGGACTAGGCTCTCTTATTTTCCATTAATTATTATTCCCTTTTTTAAAAACTTGCAAGAGGGATTTAGTTTTAAAAAAATAGCATTTTTTCTTTTAGGCATAATTATATGGTTACTTCCTTTGTTATTTTTTGAAGGATTTGAAAGTTTAATTGTATCCGCAAAAAAACAAACAGTGGGTCATTTTACTGAATTTGGAGGAACTGCGATTACTGAAAACAACTGGGCAAATCGTTTACTCTATACCATTGAATCAATTTGGTCTGATGGCCTTGGAGGTTATTGGATTCAAAGATCTTGGCAAACCTTATTTTTTTCATTTTTTCTTATATCCTTAATTGTAATAGGCACTTTTACAATAGTGAAAAACTGGAGATATGAAAAATACCTCAGAAGAATTATTCGATGTATCATTCTATATTTTTTATGGGTTTTATTTTTTCAAAATGTGATTTATAAGAGCAGACATGTCCTCCCAATACTATTGTTATTTTTTATTATCATTGTTATAGGTATCGAGTTTGTTCTGAAAAAAAAATCAAAGCTACTAAATGCCATAACTATCATATTTTTGTTTTCACTTGTTCAAATAACTAGCAATATTGTACGTGATCATAAAAAACCTGTTGCTATATCTCAACTAAAAGATGATTTAATTAATTCTAGTTCTCGCAAAACAATCGTAAGCACTCCGTTGATAAATTTTTACCTTCAAACTCATGATATCGATGCATCATATATAAACGTTTTAAAGCAGGATCAGATTAATGAGCTCTTAAATAGTGCATCAAAAAAAGACATTCTTATTGTTGGAAACTTTACCAATATTTTTTCGGAAAAATATAATATAATACAATCTAAAACCTATTATCATAATCCTTACGTGAATAGAATGTGGTCAAAAATTGAGACTTTTTCAGTAAGCAATAATAAATAACTGTAATGGAAAAAGTGCATATATTGGGCGGAGGCCCTGCGGGTTTGGCCACAGCTTATTTCGCGAAAATCAAAAAAATACCCTTTAGTATTTATGAAGCAAAAAGTTCGGTTGGCGGTAACTGTAGAACGCTTGTCTTTGATGATTGCAATTTTGATACCGGTGCGCACCGATTCCATAACAAAAATAAAATAGCCACAAGTGCAATAAAATCTCTAATTGATAATGATTTGATTAGTGTAAATGCTCCAAGTAAAATTTATTGGAATTCTACAATGACACCATTCCCGCTAGATCCAAAATCATTTATTTCAGACTTTCACATTGTTGATAAGGTTAAAATCATATCAGAAAATATTTTTAATATATTTTTAAGTCAGAAACCAGATTTAAGCTTTAAGGAAGCAGCGTACAGAAAATATGGAAAAACCATATCAGAAAAATTTTTAATTAATTATACTGAAAAACTTTGGGGTGTTTCTGCAAATATTTTACATAATGAAGTTACTGGTGACAGATTTAAAAACCTTACTCCCCTCACATTAATCAAAAGCTTGTTTAATCAGCGAGAAAGTAATTCTAAACACCTTGAGGGGAGTTTTCTTTATCCTAAAAATGGGTATGGACAAATCTTTGAATCAATAGAAAATATTATTTCCAATAAAATAATGTATAATTATAGAATTAAAAAAATTCATACAAAAAATAATTCGATTGATCAGGTAAGTTTTTCAAATGGCGAGAGGGTAAAAACAGAAAAGGCTATAAGTACTCTGCCTTTAAATTATTTTATACATATTTTAGAACCAAGCGCGCCAAAGGATATCATTACTATGGCAAATTCTTTAAAATTCAGAAACTTACGATTAGCAATATTTACATTAAATTGTGATAGTTTTTCTAAAAATGCATCCATTTATTTTCCAGAAAAAAAATTCCCTTTCACAAGACTATATGAACCAAAAAATAGAAGTATAAGCATGGCCCCAAAAGGTAAGACTTGCATTGTTATTGAAGTTCCCTATAAAGATGGTGATAAGATTGGAGAAATAGATGATGATGAATTTTTAATGAGTATTCAGAATCACTTATCTAGTAATAATATTATAAATAGATCATTATTTTTAGAATCGAAGAGCGTGGTAATGCCTAATGCATACCCTGTCATAACTAAAGAGTCAAAAATAAACACTAAGAAGATTTATAAGTATTTAAAATCTTTTAAAAATTTAAAAATGATAGGAAGAAATGCTCAATTTAAGTATTTACACACCCATCATCTGTTTAATAATGCCTTTTATAAAATAAATGAATTACCAAGTTAAAAATAGAAAAAAATTGCTTAATAGCCTCATAGATTTTAAATTTCGAACTAATGTTCGAGATAAGATGAAATGATATAACATGATCTCTAACCGTCAAGCAAAAGAACGCGAACAACGCAAAGAGCAGATACTCTCAAGCGCACTTTCTGTATTCAAAAAGCAGGGAATTGAAAAAGCTACTATGGATGAGATTGCTAAAGAGGCTGATTTTGGTAAGGCGACCTTATATTACTACTTTTCATCAAAAGAAGAAATTTTTGCAGAACAGCTAGTTCGCGGATGGAGAATGATTTGGGAATCAATTGAACCAATTGTTCATGAGAGTAATCAGCCAAAAGATACATTCATTGATTCATTAAATACCATTGGTGAATTAGTACGAAAAGATCACGTTTTATTTGAATTTCTTTTTACTGCACCAAAAGCTCTTCCAGAAGCAGGTGAAGAAAGCAATCAAGACTGGAAAAAATATCAAAAAAAGATGTATGGAGTTTTACAAAGTCTTCTTGAAGATGCGATTGAAAAAAAAGAATTTCCTGAAATACGATCTGATATGCTCATGAGAGCAATTGGAGGTCTTTTTCATGGCCTATTTTTTTTGGGTAATAATAAAAAGATAATGTCTCGTGAAACAATGGAAGAGTTTATAACCGCATTTATTGGTAATTACGGTAAAAGTTAGTAATTACAAACGTAGGGGGAGGGTTCATTCTTGAAGCTATGTTTAGTTAATCTATTGTTTATAAATCTACTTACTGGCGCTCTTAACACCGAAAAATTTTCCGGATATATATTTGATCTCGAATCCGGTGAACCAATATTTAACGCAAATATTTATATTCCAAGTCAAGATATAGGAACTACAAGCAATAAAAAAGGAAAATTCACACTTGAAGATATTATCGCTTTTCCAATTCAAATAGAAGTTTCTCATATTGGATATAAGCCCCTAACGTTTACTTTGAAAAAAATAAGCCTTTCAAACAAATTTTTTTTGGAAAAGAAAGCAGTTGTTTTTGATGAGCTGGTTGTGACTGCATCACGATCAGGGCAATATAGAAGTAAATCTCCAATTTTAACTGAGGTAATTAATCGAAAAGATATAGAAAGTTCTGGATCTAAAAATATTGCAGATCTATTGAGACTTAAATCTGGAATTTTTGTTCAAGAATCCATAGGAGGTGGTGAGACATTAAAAATTCTCGGTATGGATTCAAAATATGTACTTATTATGATTGATAGTCAACCCATACATGGAAAATTCAACAACAGAGCTTCCTTAGACCAAATTAGTACAGAAAATATTGAAAAAATTGAAATTGTTAAAGGACCGAGCTCTTCTCTTTATGGAAGTGAGGCAATGGCTGGAGTTATTAATATAATTACAAACAAGAAATATGAAAAATCGATGTCAATTTATACGCGAATCGATGGGAATTTAAAAAGTTTATCACATAGTAATTTTAATAGCGGAAATAATTACTTAGGATTTGATTTACGCCAACCAATCAAAAAGACCGCCCTAAGAATGAGCGCAAATACCTCAAATATAAACAAGAATCAATCGGTGATTTCAAGTGGTATCGATCAAACTAAAAAAGATGTCATAGATTTAGGTATCAAATATGCATTATCCAACAAAGTGATTATTAATTTAGCATTTAAAAATTTTTTACAAAACAGTGAACGTAAGTCAAAATTAAATGAAGCGTTTTCAAAAATAGGAAGAAAGAATTTTATATTAACATACCAAAATTCACAATTTACGCATTCAATTAGTTCTAGTAATTATTTTAGAAAGTACAGTCAAAAAAGACCTTGGAATGTATTGCTTGAATCCGAAGAAAAAACGGCTGAAGAATTATTGGAATATGAAATGAATTACCAGAAGAAAATATCTTCGATTTCAATCAGCTCTGGAATCGAGGTCTCACAAGCAAAATATCAAAGCAATAGAATTAAATCCAATAATGAAAAAATGGACATATTTAGCTTATACAGCCAATTTGATAGTGAGCATAGTTCAAAGCTATCAACAACTACAGGATTAAGAGTCGATAGTTATAGTCAATATAAATCAGTAATTAGCCCAAGGCTGGCATTGCTATATAATTTTACTAATTTTTTTAAGTTCAGATCGTCATGGGGATTAGGTTTTAGGGCACCCTCTTTCATTGAAAAATATATTGATTGGAATCACGAACAATATGGCTATACAATATATGGAAATGCTAATTTAAAACCTGAAAGTTCAAATGGATTTACAATAAGCTTTCAATACGATGATTCTAAGACTTATAATATTAATACAACTTATTATATCACATACTTCGAAAATCTTATCGAAAGTTTTACAATAAGTCCAGGCACTTTGAGCTATCAAAATGTTGAAAGTGCAATCTTTGAAGGATTTGAAATATTTTCAAAGGCAAGGTTTTCAGATATTTTTTTCGCTGCAATAAGATTAAATTGGCTAAATAATAAAGACGGTATGAATAGAACCATTCCTAATACAATACCTTTTTCATTTAATACTAAAATACAGTTTTTACCATCAAATGATATTTTTAGTTTTTTTGCGAATATAAAAGTTGTCACACCTTACAAGCCGCAAATCTATGATTCTAAAGAGGGAATTTTTATTGAGTCAAAAAATAAAATTACTACGTATGCATTGATTAATATGACATCGAATATTAAATGGGGTAACAGTATACACTTTTCAATTGGTGTGGATAATTTAGCAGATTACACGAATGTAAACTATGGACCTTACATAGGAAGAAAAATTTATTTTCAAATATCCTCAAAAATTAACGATAGGAATTTACAATGATTAAAAAAAATGGTTTAATGCTTATTATCTTGTCTTTATTATGTTTTTCATGCGAAGATAAAGGTGGCAATCAAAATTCTTCAAAATTCATAGAAATTATTACTACCAATGTAAACCAGGGTGATTTTTTGTTCAATTTTGAAACAGGGCAGCAAGTTCAAGAAGTAAATAGTAATTCTTGGCATTTAAAGTACCATAACCTTGATACAGGTACTGGGTATAAAATGCCAAATATTGCATTGAATAACACTCTTTTGCTTAGTATTAGCAGTACATCTGATTTTGAGTCGATTGATTCCGCACCAGATAGATCATCTTTTTCTCCAGAAGAAGGTAGGATGCAGTATGGCGGATCGAACGCCGCTTTGACCTATGATATGACTATTCATAAAGTTGGAGTATCTAGCGATACTTATCTAATCTATGATACTGTCACAAATAGGATTTACAAAATTATATTTGATGACTACGATGGAGGGGTAGTAGTCTTTCGTTATTCTGAGTTATCAAATTAACTTAAAATTACCACGGAAATTCTGGTTTGATTATTACCATAATCAAAATAATCAGTAAAATAAAAAAAGGAATTTCATTAATCTTTCTAAAAAATGAAGAGTCTTTGCTATTTGTATTGTTTCTAAAGTTTTTCAAAAATTTTAGTAGCCATATATGGTATATCGTCATAACAATCACAGCAAAAAATTTAATAATTAGCCAACCGTAAATACCTAATATATAAGTTAAGTATAGCCCGGTTATCCAAACCAAGACCAATGAGGGCGTGCCAATATAGAAATACAGCCTGTATTCCATAATTTTAAATGTTTCTGATGTAATCTTATCATTTACTTTATCGGCATGGTAAACAAATAGTCGTGGCAAGTATAGTAAGCTTGCCATCCAAGCAACCATGAACATTACATGGAATACTTTAACCCATAGATAAACGCTGTGCATTTATTCCCAATTGGCTATTGGAGGCATTGACATTAAGATAGCTTCTGAATTTCCCCCGGTTTCAAGTCCGAACTTTGTACCTCTATCATAAAGCAAATTAAATTCAACATAGCGCCCTCTTTTAATTAGTTGAACATCTTTTTCTCTGGATGTCCATGCTCTATCTTTATCTTTATTTATTAAGTACATGGCGTGTTTCAAAAAAAACTTTCCAACATCTTTAACAAACTCAAAATCATTTTGTTGATTTCCACTATTAAGATGATCAAAAAATATTCCTCCAATTCCACGCGGTTCTTTTCTATGTTTTAAGTAAAAATATTCATCGCACCATTTTTTATATTTCGGGTAATAATCATCGTTATATCTATTACATATATGTTCTAATTCTTTATGAAAAATTTGAGATTCATCGTCAAAATCTAAACAAGGAGTAAGATCCATTCCGCCGCCGAACCAACTTTTTGTAGTAGTAAGATACCGAGTATTAAAGTGCATTGAGGGTATATGGGGAGACATGGGATGAAATACTACGCTAATACCTGTTGCTGAAAACGCGGGATTCTCTGAAGCACCTAAAACATTTTTTTGCATTTTTTCATTGAATTTTCCTGAAACAGTAGAAATATTAATACCACCTTTTTCAATAACATTTCCTTTAATTTTTGTCATTAAACCGCCACCTCCGCCATGATGTTTCCAACGTTTTTCAGTAAAAGATTTTTTTTCAAATACTTGAGTGCATTTCACAAGATCATCTCTTAAAAGTTCAAACCAATTCTTCGCATCGTTAAACATCTTTCCATCCTTTAGTTTCAGAATCAATCAGATCCGCTATTAATGATATATGATCATTAGAATCATTAAGACAGGGAATGTATGCAAAGTCTGTCCCTCCAAGCTCAAGGAATAATTCTTTATATTGAATTTCAATTTCCTCTAAAGTTTCAAGGCAATCCACACTAAATCCAGGTGAGATTACTGCAATTTTTTTTATACCATTTTTAACACAGTCCTCAATAACATCGTCAGTATAGGGTTTAAGCCAAGGCTCTCTACCAAAACGAGACTGAAAACATAGTTCGTAATCCTCTTTATTAAGCTCAAGTTTTTCTGCAACTAGCCGTGCAGTTTTATGGCAAAAACAATAATAAGGATCACCTTCTTCAAGGTATCTCTGCGGCATTCCGTGAAAGCTAAGAAGAAGTTTTTCAGGCTTTCCGTTCTCCATAAAATGTTTTTCAACTGAGGCGCTTAAGGCTGAAATATATTTTTCATGATCATGATAACCGCTGATGAATCTCAAGCTTGGCACCCAAGGCCAATCCTTCAATTCGTTAAAAACTTCATCCATTGAGCTAGAGGTTGTCGGTGATCCAGCTTGTGGGTATAATGGTAGAACGAGAATTTTTGTAATATAATTATCTTTAAATTTGTTCAATGCCTTTTTAAAGGATGGATCTCCATATCGCATAGCTATTTCAAACTGAAAATCATCTTTCGAGCTTGAAAATCTTTCGGTGATTAATTTCTTAATGTTATTCATAAATACCATTAGAGGTGACCCATCTTTTGTCCATATCTTTTTGTACAGTTTTGCCGACTTTTTTGGACGAACACTTAAAATAATCAACTTTAATATTGGGATCCAAATCAATCTGTTTAAATCCACCACGCGTTTATCCATGAGAAATTGATTTAAGTATTTTTTTAAAGCTTTTTTTGAAGGGGCATTCGGTGTTCCAAGATTAGTAAGAATTACACCTATTTTGCCTTTATATAAATCTTTATAATCTTCCATTACAAACTCCCAAATGATGAACGAATATCTTCAATAAAGTATTTTACATTTCTCTCAGGTGTTTTGGGCAAAATTCCGTGATTCAGGCTACATATCCATCCCGCTCTTTCTTTCTTCGTCATTGATAACATTTGTTTCTTAAATAAACTATAATCACTTAAAAAATCGGAGTGCTCTTTGCGTAAGCTTTCGGGAGCAAAATTGCCTTGTATAAATCCTGTTCTGGTGTTTGCCAATCTTTTTGTTAAATCAATTGGAGAATTATATACATGACCTGCTATGGATAATTGATTATTTATGTCATCAATTTGATTGACTGCCCCGTGCTTTGTAAAGTAAGCCACACGCTTTTTGAACGGAATAAAAAGCTCTTTTTTTAATTTAGGTAGGTACTTATCAGTAAAATAATTTTTTTCAAGCTGAACTGCATTGGTATCAAAAACATATACAATTTCAGCTCCAGAATTTAATTGAGATTTAATACTTTCTTTTAAAATTGGAATTAACACATCGTATAGTGCTTTTTCAAAAAACTTATTTTTATCTACGCTACTTACGAAAGGTTCATTTTTTATTCCTGCACCAAATGAGAGCAAGGTCCAAGGTCCTCCCACAAAACCCACCAAGCTTTTGTCTTGGGAAAGCTCTTTACGAGTTAGTCTTAATGCATCAGATTGAAATTGTAAGTCTTTTGCAATTTCAAGGTTCGATTTCAAATTTTTAATATGTTTAGGCTGTATTTTTTCATTAAAAGTTGGTCCTGGGATATATTTTAAATCAAGCCCCAATGATTCAAGGGGAAATAATATATCACTAAAGAGTATAGCAACATCAAAATCAAATTCCTCAACAGGGCCCATTGCAGTTAGCATGGCTAATTCTGGATTTTTACAAAGATCTTCGAAAGTATAGCTCTTTCGTAAGTTTTGGTAATGATTATGATATCTACCTGCCTGCCGCATAAACCAAATGGGTGGAATATTTTGCTCTTGACAGTTAATCGCTTTTTCAAATTTGTTATTTTTTATCATAACCCAAGCTTCTTTGCATATCTTGAACCGTAGCTTATAATATATTGAGCTCCAGCTCTTTTAAATGTAGACCATGTTTCAAGCAATCCCGAATCAAAATCTATTAGTTTATTGTCAGCTAAATATACCAAGCTAGAATACTCACCGCTTACTTGATAAGCTCCAACTGGTTTTTTAGTTTTTTCACTTATTGGTTGAATTAAGTCTAAGGATAAAAGACCGGGTTTAACCATTAGTAAATCTGCCCCTTCATCTGAAAATCTGACGCTTGATTCGATTGCATTTTCTTTATCATTACAATCTAACTGGTAGCTTGTTCGATCGCCAAAGCTTGGGGATGAGTTGGCTGCAACTCTAAATGGACCGTAAAAATTACTTGCAAACTTTGTGCTGTAGCTCATTATAGGGATGTGTTTAAAATCATGTGAATCTAATTTCTTTCTAACAGAATGTACAATTCCGCTTAGCATTGAGCTCGGTGCAATACCGTCAGCACCTCCACGCACGTATGATAATGCAATATCAGACATAATTTCTAGCGAATCAGCATAGTTTATCTTTTTCCCTTCAAATAAACAGCAATGACCTGTTGTTGCAAAAGAGCATAAACACAAATCAACCCAAATTTCTATCTCAGAACCAAACTCTTTTTTAATTTTCAACAAAATATTTTCTTGAAAGCTGGTAATGAAATGATTATTGCTCTTGGTTTTTGGAACAAAAAATAAGATAAAGTTTCGGCAGCCATTTTTAATATCATCAGAAATTGTTTCAATAATATTTGATTCAAATAAAATCTTATTTTTTCCTAATCCAGGAATGGTAGCTTCATTTTTTTCATCTTCATGAATGAATATAGGTTGTACCAGCTGGTCTCTTACAAATTTACGCTCAAGTGACATATTATTTATGATTTGATTATTATGTAAACGCTCAAGAGTCAAAATTGCTCTCCCAATCCTCAATTGATAAATATTTTGATACCTTATCTGGATTTTTAATACTTTTTAAAATGTGGTCATAGGTTTTTCCAGGTCCACAGCCATGTATTTTGTTTTTTATTTCAGGATATTTTTCAGTTATGCAGTCAAATGCGAAAGAGCTCATCCAGTAAAAGTGAGTTCGCTCTTCAATGCTTAATTTTTTATCAGAAAATATGAGTTTATAGGTTGGGACAATATCCATTTCTGTTGATTCGTTATCCAGGTGTGTCAATTTTACTTTTTTACTGGTTTTTCCAAATAGGGAATCAATATCAAAATCAACGCTCTCTCCAAAGCTATCGGATGTTCCGTTCACCCAATATCCTTTTTGAGCTGCAGCCTTCCATGTCTTCAAACCACTAGTCCATACTATATTTGAGTCATCAATATGCGGAGTACCTCTTAATACATTTTTCCTACTTATATAAACTATGCTATTACGAAGTTCCTTAATAACATTGGAGCTATCAATATGCTTTCTAGAGAAAAGTTTTTTTTCATTGTCGTTTGAAGGGAAGGCGTTAGATCGCTTAGAATTAATCCTATTTTCCTTCTTCTTGCTCATGATCTTATAAGAATTAAGCGATAATCCTTCATCGGTTATTCCTTGGATTGATTCAAGTTCTAGGTCATTAACTGTCCAATTTGATATACCAATCTTTTGATGACACCCTCCGCCATAAATATTGAGCTTTGATTTTTCATGTTGTACCATCTGAAAAACATTTTTATTATTTATCTTATTTATAATCTCAATTACCTCATGATTGGTATTGTTTGCCTCAACTCCAATAGCTCCTTGTCCAGGTGCAGTTGGAAAGCAAGACAATGGAAGGACCATCCATTTGAAGTCATCAATATATTTTTTTATTTTACTAGATGAGTCGTGATCATCTTTATTATATTGATTTGATAAAAGCCTATCAATAGCAGTTTTAGCAATGATCAAACCATCTAAATTTGATTCATTTAGTTTCTTAAGTCTCGTTTCAATATTCCCTCTAATATCATGAAAACTTAATTTAGCTTTTTCAAATGGAAGCAAGTCTCTTAATATAATTTCTGAAATATATTTTCTTCGTGGAGAAGAAGTAAAAATAGACAAAGTTTCTTTTTTTAAATCATCGATTGACTTTTTCTTGATAAATAGCATATCGCGCATATCGCCACGATCGATTGTTCCGAAAATAGTAGAGTTTTTCGATGGTTTCAACGGCACGTCTTTCCAAGAATGTACTCCAATATCATATTCACCATTGCAAATTGCATTACTGATATTGTGGGTAAAAAGTCCTGTTACTTCCCCAGATGAAATACTTTGATTTGGATTTATATCGCCCTCTGATTTTTTGGAACAATATTCAATATCCATCGTAGGATAAATATTCTGGATTTTAGCACCAACTTTGTATGCTTGCACGCGCGCTAAATGACTAGATCTTGAAACAATTTTTATTTTTTTTAGCAAAAGATTACGAAGAATTATTAAAAATATATGGTCAAATAAAATGAATATTCATAATTTCGACCGATGAGTCTAATATAATTTTAAGATACTGTTAAAGGTTTTTTACATTGAATTACAAAAATTTTTTTAAATCAAAAGTTCAAAGTTTTAAAAACGAAGGATACTATAGAAAGTTCCTTCCCGTTAAAAGATCTCGCTCAACCTTTCCATTTACGCAAGTTGAGTTAATTGATGAAAAGAGTAATGCTCCAACCAAAATGGAAAACGTAAAGATTTGGTGTACCAATGATTACCTAAACATGAGTCATAACGATGAGGTTGTTGAAACTATGATTTCAACAATTAAAGAGGTTGGAACGGGCTCAGGTGGAACCAGGAATATTTCAGGTACCACTAGCTATCATGTTGGTTTAGAGGAAAAACTTGCCCAATATCATGATAGAGAATCTGCCCTTATATTTAATTCTGCTTATCTTGCAAACCAGTCATCTTTATGGACAATCTGTAAAAAAATCAATGGATTGCAAGTCTTCTCTGATGAGTTAAATCATGCCTCTTTAATTCAAGGAATAAAAAATTCAGGAGCTTCTTGCAAGATCTTCAAACATAATGATTTAGAAGACCTTGAGGATCAATTAAAATCAATAGAGTTCAAAACACCTAAGCTTATTGTATTTGAATCTCTTTACTCTATGGATGGAACAATAACAAATGTTGCAGAATATGTTCGTTTGGCCAAAAAATATAATGCCCTTACCTATCTTGATGAAGTTCACGCTGTAGGTCTTTACGGTGAAAGAGGTTCTGGTATTGCAAATAAGTATGGCGTATCGAAAGAAATTGACATCATAAATGGTACTCTTGCAAAATCTTTTGGTCAGATAGGTGGATACGTAGCCGGAGATAAATATATTATCGAATTCATAAGGAGCTTTACCCCGGGATTTATTTTTACTACCTCTTTAATGCCATCAGTTGTAGCTGCCTGCAAAAAAAGCATTGAAATCGTGGAGCAATCGAATCACTTACGATCTGAGGTTTTAGAAAAAGCTGCTTACTTAAAAAAGAATTTAGACAGCTTGGGAATAAATTATATTAAAGGGGATAGTCATATAATTCCAATTATTGTAAATACAGCAGAAAAAGCGCAGTTGTTTTCTCAAAAACTTTTGGATATTCATAATATTTATACTCAGCCAATTTTTTATCCTACGGTTCCTAAGGGCAGTGCAAGATTAAGAATTACAATTACACCAAAACATTCACTGTTGGATATTGACGATTTAGTAGATTCACTATCAAAGGTTCTCATAGATAAAAAAGCAGTACACAAGAAAGAAAAAAAATCAAGCAACAGCCTATTTTCTCAATTGAATACATTTAAAACTGCTTCATAGAATTCTCTCATCACCCTAAAATATATTTTATATTTTTAAAATATATTTGTAGCAGGTATCATAATTCGTCTCTAATATAAATACTTAATAAGCAATTATTATTGCAGGGAAGCTTGTGAAAATCAGGCACAGTACCCGCTACTGTAATCGTTAGAAATATTTTATTTTTGCCATTCGCTCAGAAGAAGGCCTAAGTATTTTGCTAAACGTAAGTCAGGATATCTGGATAATAAGGCTAACTAACAAATAACTTTCGGGATAAGAGTTAAGTATCATTAATTCAAAAAAAATCCCTTAATTAATTAAGGATAATCGAATGAAAAAACTTTTTCTTATTTTGGCAATCATATTAGCTGGTTGCGAAGACAATAATACAAAAAATGAATCATCTGAATTAACATTCATATCAACAGAAGGAAATTTTGGATCAAGCAATGGATCTGTATCAGTTTTTAGAAATGGAAAGCTAATTCAGGAAGTAAAAGACATTGGTGATGTGGTCCAATCTATTCTTGTTCACAATAACAAACTCTTTGTTTTGGTCAACAATAGCCATCTAATTAAGGCTTATCAAATAAGTGATGATGGTCTTGAGCTTCCAGGTATTTCAATTTCAACGGAAGGTTCGAGTCCAAGAGAAATGGTGGTAGAGAATAATAAACTTTACTTCACGAATTATTACACTCAAGACGTTAAAGTTTTGAATCTTTCAACTTATTATATAGAGGATTCTTTTCCATTGGATGGTTTACCTGAATCAATTGTATCGGATGGGACAAACCTTTGGGTTGCAATTAATATGAACGCAGATTACAGTTCTGCTAGCTCAGTTGTTAAAATAAACATTGAATCAGGAAAAGTAACTAAAACCTACGAAGTTGGTAAGGGCCCGCAACAGCTCTTAATCGATGGTGATAATTTGTGGGTTTCACGTACTCATTATAGTGCTGATTTTTCTGAAACATATTATGGTACTAGTAAAATAAATATGCTAAGCGAAGCTATTGCTATTCTTGATTACGGTAAAGGCGCAGTTTGTGGTGGAGACGTATTTAAGTTTGATAATCGAGCTTTTAGAACCTATAACGGTGGAGCTGCACCATTAAATGCTGATTTATCGTTGCAATCGCTTTCCAAAATTGGATCATATAATTCCAATCATTTATATTCTGCAAATGGATTTGAAGAAAAATTATTTCTTGGTGTTACGAGCGACTATACTGCTCCCGATACAGTCTTCGTTCATAATAACTTAGGAGAACTCCAAGAGGAGCTTGTTGTTGGTGCCTCTCCTGGAGATTATGCGATTTATAAAATAAAATAGATTACAATTTTACTCTTTAAGGATGTCAAGCTGCCTGTATTTTTCTTTGTATTTTGAATACAGGCTCTTGTGCCTATCCCCCATGTCTATCTTTTTACCTTGAATATATGCCTGAATGATATTTGTTCGTATTTCAAGTGGATCTCCATCTGAAATAAATAAGGTTGCATCTTTTCCTTCATCTAAGGAACCTACTTTTTCATCGATTCCTAAAATTTCTGCCACAGATAAAGTTACAGCTCGAAATGCTGCTTTTTTTGGTAATCCATAGGAAGCTGCCATAGACGCTTGATAGGGCAAATTTCTTATCTGTTCAGCTCTTCCAGCAAAACCATAATCTGAAATACAAAATTGCACCCCTTTTTCATACAATATTAATGGTGTTTTGTATGCTTGATCGTAATCTTCATATCGTCTATACGGTAGGGAAGTTACCCCTTCATATACAATTGGAATTCTATTTTTAACTAAAAGATCCGTTGTCCGCCATGCATCTTTACCGCCAACAATTATGATCTCAAGGTTATGCCTATTAGCCCAGCTAATAGAAGCTTCTATTTGTCTTACTTCGTTTGCATGAACAAAAATTGGAAGTTTTTTTTCAACGTAGGGGATCATGCTTTCCCATCGCAGGTCTTCACTATGATAGTTTTCAGCTAATCTTGATTTAGTTTGCCTAAGCCTCGCGTATGCTCTAGCATCTTTTATCATTTTTTCTAAATTATCTAATTGCTGCCTTGCAGCTTTTAATCTCTTTTTATCATTATCAGTTCTTGAGCTTGAATTCATATTTGGCCAATTAATATGAAGACCACTTGGAAAAGATAGAGTTGCATTTTCCCAAGTCCAACCATCAAGCATCATTACAGATGATTGCCCAGATACTAAGCCTGAAGCAGGTATTACATTTGCAATTAGAATACCATTAGATCTTGTCGTTGGTATGATTTCTGAATCAGGGTTGAAGGCAACGTTTGTGCGCACATTTGGATTGAAATCTCCCCGTTCAGAGTGATCATTAGTAACAGCTACCGCGTTAATTTCAACCAAACCTAATCCAGAAACTGCAGCAATCATTCCAGGGTACACATGCTTACCACCCAGGTCAATAACTTCACAATTCTCCGGTGGTGTAATATATTTTGCAATACGAAGAATTTTGCCTTTATCAAAAAGAATTGATCCCTCAACAATTCCATTTGAAACAGTATGAATAAGTCCATTTTTTAATAGAATTGGATTTTTCTGGGGAGGAGCAGGAATCTGTTCGTTTGCAGATATTGAAACAGTAAATAAAAAAATAATTAGTAAATTTTTCATTATCAATGGCTTCCTTCATCGTCGTGATTATGATCACTATTACAGGTATGGTAATCATTAGCGTCTTCACTATCTGGAATCATTATTTTGCTACCGGTCTCACTACTAATCAGTATCTTTTGAATGAGATCATTTCTCAGTTTTCCATCTCTTTGTCTATAATACGCATCTTTCTTTAGTGAGAAATATTGTTTTCCATCTACCCATGTTTGTTCGCATATGGTATAGTTTGAAAGTGGATGTCCAGACCATAATACAAAATCAGCATCCTTCCCAATTTCAAGAGAACCAACATATTCATCAATTTTAAGCTGCTTTGCAGGGTTTATTGTAACCATTTTCAATGCTTCCTCCTCTGATAAACCGCCATACTTGACTGCTTTCGCAGCTTCAAGATTCATTCGTCGTGCAAGTTCATCACTATCAGAATTGAAAGATACGTTTACACCTACATTTGCCATTAAAGTAGCATTAAAAGGAATCGCATCGATCACTTCAAATTTATAGGCCCACCAATCCGAAAATGTTGAAGCGCTTGCACCGTGCTCTGCAAGTCGTTCTGCAACCTTGTAGCCTTCTAAAACGTGCTGAAATGTTCCCATGGTAAAACCAAAATCTTCAGCAATTCGAGTCAGCATAAGAATTTCATCTTGGCGATATGAATGCGCGTGAACAATTCTTTTTCCATTTAATATTTCAACTAAAGCATCGAGCTCTAAGTCGCGTCGCGGTGGCAACTTTGTACGCTGAAGCTTTACATCTTTACTGTATGTATTCCATGTTTTGCTGTAGTCTCTTGCAGCAGAGAATGCGTCTCTTATAACTTGTTCAACGCCCATTCTTGTTTCTGGATAACGACCATAGGATCGTTTTCGTTTAACATTTTCGCCCAACGCAAATTTTATTGCTTGCGATGCCTCATTAAAAATTAAATCATTTGAAAAACTTCCCCATCTTAATTTCATGACAACGCTTTGACCACCAATCGGATTAGCGGAACCATGTAGTAAGTTTATTGTTGT
>MDTD01009379.1_pt1 | contig 27194 bp, 28 predicted proteins | sample 811221 | NCBI WGS metagenome assembly MDTD01 (sample SAMN05326646, study PRJNA326480) | marine metagenome | isolation source: seawater | place: Pacific Ocean: South West | collected 2011 | reverse complement strand
TGTTTTGCTTTTTGGACTTGTCCAGCTTCTTAATGATGCGCTCGCGCTTTAAGCGGCTGATGTGGTCCACAAACAGCATACCGTCCAGGTGGTCAATTTCATGCTGAATACAGGTGGCCAGCAGGCCTTCAGCTTTGATAGTGATCTCTTCATTGTGTTCATTTAAACCGGTGACGGTGCAGCGCGCCGGGCGGCTGACATCTTCATAAAAACCGGGGACGGACAGACAGCCTTCCTCAAAGGTACTTTCGTCCTCACTGCTTTCGGTTACGGTGGGATTGGCCAGTATAATGGGGTTGGGTTCCTGGCCTTCCTGAGCGTTAGCGATATCCACCACAATCACCCGTTTGTCCACGCCCACTTGTATGGCCGCCAGCCCAATGCCGGGGGCGGCGTACATGGTTTCCAGCATGTCGTGCATCAACTGTCTGGTTTCCGCATCAACCTTTTGCACAGGCTTCGCCTTGCGCTTTAAGCGCGGGTCCGGAGCGACAAGTATTTCCAATATAGCCATAACAACAAGAATATAAGGCTTTTTGGGCAATTTTCAAGACAAAACCCCCGCAAAAGCGGGGGCGTCGCTAAAAGGTTCGGGGGTTATTTGTTGAAAATGCGCAGGCGATCCAATTGAATGGGCGCCGGTTTGGCAATTTTCGTGTGCCAGATACCTTTGAGCGTATTGTTGCGCACAAACATGACTTCCAGAACATCGTCCTGACCATAAAAGCTGATGTTATGGTCTTCGCTGATGTGCACAAAGCATGACCAGTCGTGCTCGCGGCATTTGGTCAAAAAGCCCTGAATGTCCGGGTCATCGCTTTGAATGTCCTGGGCCAGCGCGGCAATGGCCCTGCGGCGCTGCGGACGGCTTAGCTGGCCGGTACGGAAGCTTATTTCATCTTCATTAGCCTCAATGGCGGCTTCCACTTCTGCCAGTAAAGGGGTGTAGAGTTTTGTCATGTAAGCTCCAAAGCTTAAAAGCGGGTTGGGAAAAGGAAGGTCAAGATACATCTAAAACAAACAGGGATTTATAGCACTTAACCCGGCTGTATGCAATATAATTTCGGGGTTATTTTTAACATGGTTTTGTGCGATGCAAAATGTTATTAACCTGCCGGTTAATATGGCGTACCATAAAGGGGTAGCAAACAAAGCAAACAATAAGGTGCAAAAAGAAGATGGATATCCAGCAGGTAGGGGTAATTGGCGCCGGACAAATGGGAAATGGTATTGCCCATGTGGCCGCGCAAAACGGCTATGGCGTGGTGATGATGGACCAGGCCCAAAGCGCGCTTGATAAAGCCGTACAAACCATTGAAAAAAACCTGACCCGCCAGTGCGACAAAGGCAAAATTGACGCCGATGTGAAAGAGGCCACCCTGCAGCGTCTGCGTACCACCACTCAAATAGCCGATTTAAAAGACGCCGATGTGGTCATTGAGGCCGCCACCGAAAATGAACAGCTGAAAAAAGAAATTTTTAAAGAACTTGACGGCCTTCTAAAGCCGGAAGGGATTATCGCCACCAACACCTCATCCATTTCCATTACCCGCTTGGCGGGCGTGACCAACCGCCCGGAAAAGTTCATCGGCATGCATTTTATGAACCCGGTCCCGATGATGAAACTGGTGGAAATCATCAAAGGTCTGGCCACCGATGAGCCGACCTTTAAAACCGTTTTAGAGATGGCGCACAAAATGGGCAAAACCACCGCGGTGAGCGAAGATGTGCCCGGTTTTATTGTTAACCGTCTGCTCATGCCTATGCTGAATGAGGCCTGCTTTGCCCTGCAAAACGGGGTGGCGGATATTGAATCGATTGATACCTCCATGCAGTTGGGCACCGGTCACCCGATGGGCCCGTTTACTCTGGCGGATTTTATTGGACTGGACACCTGCCTGGCGATTATGCGCGTGTTGCACAGCGAACTGGGGGATTCCAAATACCGCCCATGCCCGCTGCTGGTAAAATATGTGGATGCCGGCTGGCTGGGACGCAAAAGCGGTAAAGGGTTTTATGACTACAGCGGGGAAAAACCTGTCCCCAGTCGTCCCTACACAACGGCCTAAGCTGGTTGGCAAAGGGTTGTAAACAGTTTAAAATCAAACAAAAAAGAACACAGGAACTTCCATGACAGTAGCCGACAGCAGCCTATTTATTCTGGTTTTGGGCGTTATGCTCATTTTTCTGCTCGCTGGTCGGATGCTGGTGTCCCACACCCACAGCCGGGATTTTTACTACACGCCGCTGTCCTCGTTCAGCGTGGGCGCGGGGGTGTGGTACATCTGGTTTTTGGTGCTGGTGGCGTTTGTCGGTATTTCATTAAAGCTGGCGTGGTGGCTGTATCTGCTTTCCTTTGTGGCGCTTTTAACCGTGCTCACCAAAGCCTTTGCTACGCGCAAAGGGGTGGAACACTTCTGGACAAAGTTTATTTTCTCATTAATTTTAGCCGCTCCGGCACTGGTGTGGAGCTTGACCGATGTGCCCACCCAATTAAGTGAGTTTGCCAATTACACCAAGTCCGCCAACTTTATGTTCTGGCAGGACGGTCTGCCGGACATCGGCGCGGCGGTGGAATATGGCGTGTTCGCCAACCATGACCCCAAGGCCTTTGCGGCGGTGACCCTGCCGACGAGTATTCTGGCCAAGCAGTTTGTACTCTCCGGCTATGCGTTGTTTAACCTGTTGCTGGTCATGCTGGTAGCCGGCGGTATGGTGCGGGTGATTGATATCCCCGTGAAGTGGTCCAACGTCGCTTTGGTGACCCCCAGCGCCCTTTTGGCGGTGGTGGCGCTGAACCCGGTTATGATTCAAGCCGAGGGCCTGATGGCGGGCACCCCGCACATTTTAACCGCCGTGACGTTATTTGCCGCCGCGGCGCCGCTGATGGGCTCAAAAGAACTACCCAGCGGTGCCAGCCTCATCCCCACCGGGGTTATTCTGGGGCTTTTGGCAGGGCTGACCTCACTGGGCTATGCCTACGCATTGATGATTGCTGCTTTTTGGCTGCTGCGCAGCCTTCTGGAAAAAGATGACATCCACATGCGGGATATCTTCGGCTATGCCATGATTTTCCTTATCCCGACCATTTGCTGGCTGTTGTGGCAGTACTTTTTGGCTGCCAACGGCTTTGGTACCGCCTTTGAAATTTTGTATCTGGAAGGATTAAGCGGCAACCTGACCAAAGTGGTCAGCACGTTCTACACCCTGTTTTATGACCACCCTGTGGCGGCTTTGATGGTGTTGATTGTGCTCTATCAGGGCATTCGCGGCTTTTTATCCGCCAACAGCCGCCGTATGTTCAGCCGCTACTTTACCCAGCGGGGGTGGCTGTCCTTCCCAACTGTGATGGTGGTGTACAGCTTCAGCGTGGGCATTTTTATGCTGGCCACTCATGACAACCCCAATACCCTGCTGTTAAAAGAAAACCTGTGGGCATTGGTGATGCACCTGCAGTTTGTACTGTTGATTCCATTCTGGGTGTGGGCGCGGAATTTCTACCTTTCCAGCGGGCTGAAATACTGGGGCTTTAAAATGCCGTGGGTGATTGGTATTGCCCTGTGCGTGGTGGCGGTTTCCATGCAGTATTCGTACAGAAGTTTTTTCCTTCCGCCGCGGGACGTCCCGGTGGAACACACCCTGCAGGTGGCGGAATCGATTAAAAACGAAAAAGCTAAATGGGGTGATACTGTCGCGGTGATTGACGGGCTGGGCACTAACGATTATTACGCCTATGTACTGGATTTTGGCCTGCGCAACTTCGGCAGTGCTGCGCCGGTGACCCACTGGCTGTACCAGATGGACCTCAGCCGCGCGCGTCTGCATCAGGCTTTGGTGGGGGCCGAGTTTAAATATTTGTGGATTCACGCCCCCGACCACACCGTGCAACAGGTATTTGGGGAAGAGCTGAAAGAACACCGTTCCTACCTGTTTAAAATTAACCCGGCCAATTTCCAGTTGATTGGTATTTACCCCCACGGCAGCTACAATGCGCCGTATGTCCCTACGCGTCTTTAGGGTGAAGTGGGGGAGGCATCTTTAGCGTTGCGGCGTGTGAAGGCCTCTTTCATATCCTCAGAACTCACCGGCTGCATCAGCACCTCATGCAGGGCTTTCTGGGTTGGCCCGCCGTCCCAGTGCGGCACACCGGAAAGGCCGCCCAGCCATTTGCCCGTACGGGTAAATAAAAAGCTGGCGGGCAAGCTGTCGGCATTCAGTTTCAGCATCACGCGCTGGCTGGGGTCTTGATGAATATTCAGCGTTTCCAGCCCCAGGCGGTTATAAAAGTTCACCAACTGCCCAATCGGTAGCTCTTCCACGTTGATGGGAATAATCTTCAACCCTAAGAGCCCAAAGCGTTCCTGCGTGCGCTCTAAGGCAGGCATTTCCTGCACACACGGGGCGCACCACGTGGCCCACAGGTTGATTAAAACCACACTGCCCAAATAATCGTCCAGCGTTTTGATGTTGCCGGCGTTGTCCAGCCATTCAATGGCGGGCATAGGTTTGGGCTGATCAAAAAAGGTAAAGCCGCTATCATCCATACTTTGCGCCTGCAGCGCCAAAGGGAGCAACAAAACAGCGGTAAAAAAGCGCCAAAACATTATAAAATTCTTGTACCTTACAATTGACCTTAGTACCTTAAGTGTAATCATTCGAACAAAAGGTTTAAAGACAATGTTGGTGCGACTGGCCACAATCATGATGATAGCGTTGGTACTAAGCGGCTGCGGTCAGCGCATGTTTATTGATTTTCCTGACAACCGCGTGGAAGACAGTTCCTCGTACTAAATTTAGTTCTCATCGGTCACGAACGTGACCTTAAATTCGGTAATTTTATCAATCGGCGGGTTAAAAAAGCGGCATATCCAGCGGGTACTTTCGCCCGGTGTCAGGGTGCTCTTGTTCAGCTGGGCGGGCCAGAAATCCAGCTTCACGCCTTTATCATCCAGCAGGGTTACCCGCACTTCCGGCACTTTGGTCTCGAAGGAATTGGTGTTGGTCACGGTCCCGGTAAAGACCATGACAGTTAAGTTGTCTTCCTCGTCATAGGTCCTCTCTACATCGCTGACCACCAAGCCTTCGGCTGGTGTGGTGCCGTCTTCGCTGTCACCCAGCCCAAACAGGCTGTAAAACGGCGCTGTCCACGGCAGGGCGTTGGTGATGGGTTTATGCATCAGCAGCAACAACGCCAGCGAGATAAAAATCGCCCCGCTACTCATCATCGCCACCTGCTTCATGCGTTGTTTAAACTGTTCCCGCGCGGTCGCAAGATCAGAGGCCACCGGTTTTTGCGTGGCCGGGTTTTTGGGCGGAATGGGCGGGGAATCCATGCCGGCATCGGCAGCCGACTGTTCAAAAGGCTCCTGATGCCACTCATGCTTACACTTGACACAACGCACTTTACGGCCCTTGGGGCCGATTTGCTGCTTGCTCAAGTTATACCGCGCACCGCACGAGGGGCAGGTTATGATCATATTATTATTGCCTTTTTCCTTAAAGCACCCTGAATCTTAAGTGAATTAAACCCCAAGGGCAATACCGCCGGTGTATTTTGACAGGAGGGGTGTGACCTGATTTCTTGCCAAAGGGCGTGGAAATGACTAGAATGACCCCCGTCGGCAAAAACCACAAAATTTAAGGCCCAAACGTGATTCGTTTTACAAATGTAAAATTCCGCTACCCCGGCAGTGAAACCAACGCCATTGACGGCGTGTCCTTCACGCTGGAAAAGGGCTCTTTCCACTATGTGTGCGGCCCATCCGGCGCGGGGAAGACCACCATTTTCCGTATGTTATATATGGACCTGCTGCCGACCGAGGGCAACCTGAGGGTCTTCGGGAAAGACGTCAGCACCCTGTCCCGTGATGAAATTGCCTTCACCCGTCGCCGCATGGGTATTGTCTTTCAGGACTTTCGCCTGCTGGACCACTTGACCGTGCGGGAAAATGTCGCCCTGCCGCTGTGTTTGTACTCCCAGCCTACTAAAGAGCAGGACCAGTGCGTGGATGAAATTCTGGACTGGGTTGGCTTGGGCCACCGCTTAGATGCCCACCCTGACCAGCTTTCCGGCGGGGAAAAGCAGCGGGTGGATATCGCCCGTGCGGTGGTCAACCGCCCCAAATTGCTAATCGCCGACGAACCCACCGGCAACGTGGATGAGGCAATGGGCCAGCGCATTATGCACCTGTTCTGTCAGCTCAACAAGCTGGGTACAACAGTGTTGATTGCCACCCACGACAAAACCATTACCAAGGCATTTCCCTACCCGGTTATTGAACTGGACAACGGCAAACTGCTTAAACGCAAACTGGTGAACGTCGCCTGATGAAAAAGCTGAAAAAAGATAAAACCATCACCGAACAAAGCGGCCGCAATGCTCTGGCTTTGGCTAAAGATAAGGTCTTCGGCCTGTTGGTGGTGCTCACCGTCCTGCTGGGCTGGCTGGCCGGGGTGGGCGCGGGCAGCCTGATGGGGTTGGAAAATATTTACACCCGTTGGCAACTGGCGCAAAAAAGCCAGATTAGTATTTACCTGCCGGCAGACAGCGACAGCGAACAGGTCAAAACCCTGAGTAAAGAACTCAAAGTTTTACCCGGTGTGACCAATGTTAAGCGTTTGGACCGCGAGCAAACCCTGGCGCTGATTGAGCCGTATTTTGAAGATGCTTCCGCCTTTCCGCTGCCCATTGTCATGGACATCACCATTACCGAGGGCTTTAAACGGGACCTGTTTGAACAGCGGGTGCGCTACCGGGTGGTGGATGCGCAAATTGATGACGCCCGCGAAATGCTGGAAAGTGTCTCCAGCGCGGTGCGCGGCTTGCAGTCGGGTGTGGGGATGATGGCGGTGGTCATTTTTGTGGTCATGGCGCTGATTGTCTCTTTAACCGTGCGGGCCGGTCTGCGCGGACAGAAAAAGAGCCTCTCTATTTTGCAGTACATCGGCGCGACTGATGGCTTTGTAACGGTGCTGGTGTCCCGTCAGGTGCTTGGCCGTAGCCTTATCGGCTGGGGCGGGGCCAGCGCGCTGGTGATTTTCACCGGACTTCTCATTTTGGCCCTGTGGCCCATCTCCGCCAATTATTTTGATGCCTCGGTGTGGTTTGTGGCCATCATCACGCCGTTGGCTTTGCTGGCGGTGGCAGTGGCCTCGGCATGGGTGACGGCCTACCGCATTATTCGGGATGAGCCGGTTTAAACGCGCCGTTTCAGGCTTTTATTTAAAGGCTTTAAAAAATACGCCGCAGGCATTAAACTACTTTTCATGCGTTTAAAAACAAAAAGAACTCTTATCGCGTTTCTCAGTGCTTTTTTCCTATTGGCTGGGGTTGTTGGCATAGGGTTTGTGTCGTTTTTAACCATGTTCCCCCAAAAAGGGGAGCAGCATGTGCATTTAGACCAGTTGGAAGGGTTGGTGGTATTCACCGGCGGCACGGGCCGTATTCATGCCGGGGCCAGGCACCTGTCAGGCGGTTTTGGCGGGCCGTTGTTCATAACGGGCGTAAATCCTGACGTGCGTTTAAACGACATTTTGGCGGGAATTCCGCTCTCCAAAGACAAAAAAATGTCGATTGATTTGGACTACACCGCCACCACCACACGCGAAAATGTACAAATGACGCTGGACTGGGCAAAACGCCAAAAAATTGAAAAAATCGGTTTAATTACAGGCTATTACCATTACCCGCGCACCCGACTTTTGTTAAAACAGGCGCAAAAAAGCGGGGCGGCCCCGCTGGTGATTAAAGCCTTGCCGGTGTATCCGGATGATGTTTCGGTGAAATTTCTGTTTCGGGAATACATCAAGTTCTTAGGCACCTATGTAAGAATTATCTAGCAATTTGGCTTGTGAATTCCCACATAAATAAATAAGAGCAAATTGAGGGTTGCTGACACAAATAGTATGGATAACCGTTTGAAGATACGTTTAAAAACCAAACGAAACCTGCTGGCCGTCGCGCTGGCGGGGGTTTTGGCGACAGGCTGCGCCACCCATACCGGTGCGCAAAATGTTCAAAGTACGCCCGAACTCGCCCAGCCGGTACCGCAATATAACTATCCGTCACTAGTGTCCAATTATTTGAACGCGCTGGTAGCCGAACGCCACGGTGACTTGACCAACGCCGCCAATTTTTACATGAATGTGCTGGCGGAAGATCCGCACAATGAAATTATGCTGGAGCGCGCCTTTACGCTGTTTTTGTCCAACGGGCAGGTGCAAACGTCTATTGACCTGGGCGAACGTCTGGCCCAGTTTGAAAACCCCAACCCGCTGGTGATGATTCTGCTCACCGCGCACAAGGCCATGAACGGGGACATCAACACCGCGCAAAAATACATTGATATCGCCAGTGAGGCCTCCCCACGCCTGCTGCAATTCCAGCTGATTCGCTCCTACCTTGACCTTAAAAAAGGCAAATCGGTAGAAAAAGTGGTTGAAGAGTTAGAAGAGTTTGATACCCACATCGCCTTAGAAGCCCACCGCCTGTACCACATCGGCCGCATTCTGGAATACGGCGGTAACGTGGATGAAGCCATTAAGTACTACGAAATGGCCAACCGTGTGGACCCGGGCTCCATCTTTACCGTCAGCCGTCTGGGCAAATTGTATGAAAAACGCGACAATCTGGACAAAGCCCACGAAATTTATGACATGTTTGTGGACTTCAACCCCAATACCGTGCTGTTGGAACAGGCCAAAAAACGCATAAAAGCGGGCAAAAAGCCGGAACTGTCGCCCATTGACCTGCAACACAGCTTGGGCGAGGTCATCTTCGGCTTTTCCACCTTGATGGTGTCCCAGCAGGTACCCATGGCCGCGCGTCAATTGATGCATGTCTCGCTTATGCTGAACCCTGATTTTGAACTGGCGCAGTTTTATTTGGGCGTTTTGGATGAACAATCCGGCGACTATGGCTCTGCCATTAAACGCTACCAGAGCGTTAGCGCCGACAACCAAACCTATCTGGCCGCTAAAATCCGCCTGTCCGAAATCCGCTTTGCCGAAGGCGATGAACAACAGGCGCAGGTTATATTAGAAGACATTCTGCAAAACTATCCGGATTTAACATTGGTCCACCAGACATTGGCGGAAATGTACTTCCGCAACGAGCAGTTCACCAAAGCCGTCAGCCACTACAACAAAATTATTGACGCCATTGGCGAGGATCAACAGCTGCAGCACGCCAACCTGTACTTTGCCCGCGGGGCTTCGTATGAGCGTATGCAAAATCTCGAACAGGCCGCGCAGGATTTAAAACGTTCATTGGAGCTCAACCCCAACAACGCCACAGTGCTGAACTACTTGGGCTATATGTGGGTAGACAACGGCCAGAATTTGGAAGAAGCGCTGGCTTATATCACCAAAGCGCTGATGATGCGCCCCAATGACGGCGCCATTATCGACAGCCTCGGCTGGGCGTATTTTAAAATGGGCGACTATGAAAAAGCGGTGAAATACTTGGAACGCGCCGCGGAAATGCTGCCCAACGACCCGGTGATTAACATGCACCTTGGCGATGCCTACGAAAAAGTCGGCCGTGCCAAACAGGCCCGTGTGCAATGGCAGCGCGCCCTTGACCTTGGCCCCACCAGTCAGGCCGATGCCCAGGCCCTGCAAGAGAAACTCTCTCGCTTCGCCACCGCCTCTGACAGCGACCAGGGCCGCTAAATATCTCGCCGCCACCGAGGGGCCATAACCACACTTTAAAAACCCTTGACCTATGTATACATAGGCAGTATCTTCAACCCATACCAACCTTCCGTTTCCCCACCCATAAGGTGATTTATGAAACTCAAAACTTATACCATGACGTATACTTACCCAAAAACCAACAAGGCGGGCTTGCGCCCGTTTATGCCAGCTAAGTGTGTTCCTGGGATAGAGCTGCCTTTTCTTGAAGATTTTCCTAACCTTTCCATGCATTTTAACAATAACGGCCAAAACTATAATGCTTCAGCTGTTACATTGACCACAACGACGGCTCAGGGAAAGGCTCATATTATTCTAAAAGGGGCTCAAAAAGCTCTTTATCCTCCCGAATCCATTCTGATTCTGGTCTTCTCTGATGATCAAATTCAAACCAGCGGTCAGGTGCTGGCCAAAAAGCCGACTCCTCACCCTTACCGTTATCTGATTCAACTGGAAGAAAACCAGTACATTCAGGTCGGCAACCAGCGCAATATCTGGAGAATTCTGGCGGATCGTGACTGGTTCGAATGCGTCTATAACCCTCTTGACGATTAATCTCCTTGAGGCCCCCATCCGGGGGCTTTTTTTTCTTGCATACCGCAGGTTATTTGTATACACTTCCCGCGTACCTGTTATCTTTGTTCCCTTTTCCTCACCCACCTTTTCAGAGGTTTTCTTCTATGAACACGCTTGTTCTCATCGGTTACATTGCCGGCTGGGTTTTTTTAAGTGTTGCGGCACTTGTCCCAATGCATAAGGCCAGAGAGGCCTACCTGCTACCAGGGGGAACCAAAAAGCTTATAGCTATGCTCCTGTTATCTGTGGCGTTCTTGGTTGGCGGCACCCTTTGCGCCTATGGTTGGATACAAATCATTAGCTCTTAAGTTGGAGGTCTCATGCTCGTTGGAACGTTTTTGATGGCTGCCGTCTTAATTTTATCCTGGCTTATGACGCTCTATATTGGCGTTCTCAGTATAGAGTTGGCAATGGATGCCTACCGCATGCGGAGCGACGACAAAGGGCGTTGCATTGAATCAACCTTTGCCAGTCTGGTCTTGATGATTCTGACCGGCTTGATGGTTTACGCTGCCTACCAAGCCACGCTAACCCATTACCCGCTGCTGTTCGGCTAACCCAAAAGCCACCCTGTTTTCGATCCCCGCCATACGGCGGGTTTTTTGTTTGAGTACCATTATCGCGGCGCTATAAAAAACCGCCACCCCCTTCATCCGTCATGCCTGCGCAGGCAGGCATCCACGATAAATATCAATCAGATAAAAAATACTGCACCTCCACTCTTAAAATCTTAGCGATAAGGTACAGGCGGCTGGCCGCCACGCGGTTGGTGCCGCGTTCGTACTTTTGCAGCTGTTGATAGCTAATGCCCAGTTCCGCGGCCAGTTCCATTTGTGTAATGCCCAAAGCGCGGCGGCGGTTGCGGATTTTGGCGCCGATGGCGGCTTCCACATCAGGTTGGGGACAATGCATGGTTTTCCTCCCGTCGTTCAACTAAAAACGGCCACCAAACTGGTGACCGGGAGTTCAAAACCGTCTAGAGAACGGCGCAGCTTATTTAGGCTTGCACCTTGGACATTCGCTGCCTCCCGGTCATAAAAAACCAAGAGGCAGTTATATTTTACGGCCCACTGCGTGGCCGCTCTAGAGGGGTTTTGAAGCCCCGGGAATGGTTCCCATTCCTGCGTTTGAGAATAGGTGGGTTTGACAGGCAAGTCAAGGAACTGTGTGTTTATACCCGTGCACCGCAGGGCCCATGCACATAAGATATTATTTTTTTATCGTAGACCCCGGCCTGCGCCGGGGTGACGAGTGTGCCACCTTACGTCGTGATAGGGAAAAGAGGCTTTTTAAAAGGGCCACGGTTACGCCTCCCGCCCCCAAAAATTGTATACAAAATAGGGTGGTTGAAGTGGGCCAGGAGGGGGGGGGTAAGGCGGGGCACCGTGGGTGCCCTCCCTTAAATGCCTATGCAAAAACCGCGTTTTTTGTATAAGGCAGATAAAAACCTAAAGCCCCAACACATCGTCATGGGTGGTGGCGACAATGGCCAACACCTCATCCACCATGTCCTGCGGTACATCCAATTCGTGCAGGGTGGCGGTTAAGTGCCCGGCCACGCGGTTGAAGTGCTCTTCATTCAGCCCTTGCGCCACCGCCTTTTCATGGGCTTTGCGCATGCCCAGCCCGTTGTAGTGGTCAGTGCCGCCAAAGGCATAGGTTAAAAAGGCCTTTTGCTTGCGCCGCTGGCGGGCCATATCCGTGTTTTCAAAAAAAGGCGTCAACTGCGAGTCTTGCATAATTTTGTCATAAAAAATATCCACTGCGGCGGTCAAAGCGGGCTCGCCGCCCAGACGGTTATATAAAGATTTTTGTTGAGTGTGTTCCATGGTTTTCTTTTCCGATTGGGTTGGTTATGTTCTTGGTTTTTACCATACATCAGCAATTTGAAAATAACCATAAAAAAAGAAAGATAATTGTGCCTAAAATCATATAAATCAACAATTTAAATTACATCGTTGCATAACGCCGGCGCACTTTGTATGATTAAAAAGGTACGACCAAAACACACAAAAGGCACCCCCATGAAATCAGCACGGCACGGAAATTTAAAACTCATCAGTGGCACCAACCACCCTGAAATGGCCCAAAATCTGGCAAAAGCGCTCAATATAAAGCTGGCCGATGTCACCCTTGGCCGCTTCAGCGACGGCGAGGTGAAGGTGGACATTAACGAGAATATCCGCGGTTCCGATCTTTTTCTGCTCCAACCAACCTGCCCGCCAGTCAATGACAGCCTGATGGAATTGCTGGTGCTGGCCGACGCCGCCCGCCGGGCCTCGGCCGCGCGCATCACCGCGGTCATGCCGTATTTTGGCTATGCCCGCCAGGACCGCAAAGCCAGCCCGCGTGCGCCCATCAGCGCCAAACTGGTGGCCAATATGCTCACCGCCGCCGGAGTAGACAGACTGCTGACCATTGACCTCCACGCCAGCCAGGTTCAGGGTTTTTTTGACCTGCCCGTCGACAACCTCCATGCCGGGGCGGTGCTGGCTGGTTACATCCGCCAAAACCTAAGCCAGGAGCCGCTAACGGTGGTGGCCCCTGATGTGGGGGGAGTAGCGCGCGCCAAGTCATTCGCCCGTCGTTTGGACGCGCCGCTGGCCATCATCGATAAACGCCGTCCGGCCCCAAATCAGGCGGTGGTGGAAACCCTTATCGGCGACATCAAAGGCCGCACCTGCCTTCTTCTGGATGACATGGTGGACACCGCCGGAACGTTGTGCTCCGCGGCGGAATGCTTGCAAAAAAATGGCGCCAAAACCGTCCATGCCGCGGCTACCCATGGCCTGCTCAATTCTCCGGCTTTAGAGCGCATTGAAAAAAGTGCTATTGAAACCCTGTGGCTGACCGACACAACGCCCAAGCCCAGCAAGGCCCAAAGCTCTAAAATTCAGACCATCTCCATCGTCCCTTTTTTAGCCGAGGCCTTACGCCGGGTGGCGCAGGAAGAGTCAATTGAAGAATTATATCAAGATTTTAACGTAAGTTTGCTTGACAAAGCCCGCATTATTGCTTAATTTCCGAGAGCTTTTTGCATTCAACACCCCTGGAGGTTGATGCAGGCATAAGTTTAATTTTAAGGAGATTCGAGCAATGTCAGTTATACTTACAGCTCAAGGCCGAGAAAAAGGTAGCAAGGGGGCTGCCCGGCGTCTGCGGGAAGCAGGCATGGTGCCGGCAGTCATTTATGGAGCCAAAAAAGACCCGCAGCCCATCGCGGTTTCCAAGCGTGATGTTAAAGTCGCTTTGACCCAAAGCGGCGGTTTCTTTACCACCATTCACACTGTTGATGTTGATGGTAAAAAGCAAAAGGTGATTGCCCGTGACCTGCAGCGTCATGTGGTGAACGAAGAGCCTTTGCACATTGACTTCCTGCGTTTTGACGCCAGCAGTGAGCTGAACGTGAACATTCGCGTTGAGGTTATTGGTGAGGAAGATTCCCCAGGTATTGATGAAGGCGGTGTTCTGCAAATGGTTCGCCACGAACTGGAACTTATCTGCCGCGCCGACTCTATCCCTGAGTTTGTGACCATTGATGTATCCAAAATGGAAATGGGCGACAGCCTGCACATCAGTGAGGTGCAACTGCCGGAGGGCAGCCGCTCCGCCATTACTGACCGTGACTTCACTATTGCATCTATTATTGCGCCGCGTGCAGTGGTAGAGGAAGAAGAGCCGGTTGAAGGCGAAGAAGGTGAAGAGGGCGTAGAAGCCGCAGCTGAAGGCGAAGAAGGTGCTGAAGGCGCTGAAAAAGCCGAAGGCAGCGAAGAAGGTGGCGACGAAAGCAAAGAGTAGTCACCCAACCCTCTATAAATTTAAGCCCTGCCAACGGTGGGGCTTTTTTTTATTGCAAATACAGGTATGATAGCGGGTATGAAAATTTTAGTTGGATTAGGCAACCCTGGGGAGAAATACAAAAACCACCGCCATAACATTGGCTTTTGGGTGGTGGATGCCATTGCGGAAAAATACCAGCTTCCGGCCTTTAAAAGCAAGTTTGAGGCCGATATCACCACTGGCGAAATTGACGGTGAAAAGGTGTGCCTGATTAAACCATTAACCTATATGAACAAATCCGGTCAGTCGGTGCAGAAGGCCTTGGCCTTTTACAAAGCACAAGTGAGTGATGTGTACGTTTTTCATGATGAAATTGACGTTGAGCCGCTAAAAGTCAAAATAAAAACCGGTGGCGGGGAGGCTGGGCATAATGGTTTGCGCTCTATCAGCCAGTGCTTGGGCAACCCTAATTACCACCGGGTGCGCATTGGGGTGGGCCATCCCGGCCATAAAGATCGGGTTCACGGGTATGTCTTGAGCGACTTTGCCAAAAACGAAAAAGAGGACTTTGCCATTTTGTCCTGTAAGTTGGCTGAGGTTACGCCGCTTATTCTCCAAAATGACTTTGCCAAAGCTTTGACTAACCTGAAGCTTTAGGGTATACCACACACCTGTTTAACCAAAAGAAAGCGGAAAAGTATGGGCTTTAAATGTGGAATTGTCGGGCTGCCGAATGTAGGAAAATCCACCCTTTTTAATGCATTGACACAGCAAATTGCGGCCGAAGCGGCCAACTACCCCTTTTGCACGATTGAGCCCAACGTTGGTAGCGTACCAGTCCCCGATGAACGCTTGAACAAGCTGGCCAGTATTGTGAACCCGCAGCGGGTTATCCCGACTCAGATTGAGTTTGTAGACATCGCCGGTCTTGTGGCCGGGGCTCATGAAGGGGAGGGGTTGGGTAACCAGTTTTTAGCCAATATTCGTGAAGTGGATGCCATTGCCCATGTGGTGCGTTGTTTTGAAGATAGCAACATTACCCACGTAGCCGGAAAAGTTGACCCTGTCAGTGATATTGATACCATCAACACTGAATTGATGCTGGCGGATTTGGAAACAGTTACCAAAATGCTTTCTGGAGTGCAGAAAAAAGCCAACTCTGGTGAAAAGGAAGCCAGGGCTCAGGCTGTTTTGTTGGAAAGGTATAAAGATGCTTTGGAAAATGGCCGCTCAGCCCGCAGTGTGAGGGTAGAAGATACCGAAAAATCCTATGACAGGCAGGTGAATCTGCTCACCAAAAAGCCGGTTATGTATGTGTGTAATGTGGAAGAAGAGAGTGCTGCGGCGGGCAATAAGTTCTCCCAAAAAGTGGAAGAGCTGGCCAAACAGGAAGGTGCGGCAGTGGTTGTGGTGTCCGCGGCGATTGAGGCGGAGCTGGCAGGTTTGGATTTGGACGAGCGTGCGGAATACTTAAAAGATATGGGCCTGGAAGAGGCGGGGTTGAACCGGGTTATTCGTGCTGGTTACAGCCTGTTGGATTTAATTACCTTTTTTACCGCCGGGGAAAAAGAGGTGCGGGCATGGACAGTCCACAAAGGCGGAACAGCGCCGAACGCCGCTGGACGTATCCACACCGATTTTGAAAAAGGATTTATTAAAGCCGATACCGTCGCCTATGATGACTTTATAACCTGTGGCGGTGAAAATGCGGCCAAAGAAGCCGGAAAGTTGCGCCAAGAGGGCAAGGAATATATTGTTCATGACGGTGATGTGATGCACTTTAAATTTAATGTGTAACCTTTTGGGGCGTACAATCGAATCCATAGGCAAGACCATTAAATATATAGAGGTGCCCCATGCTTACCCGCCGTCAGCTTGTATTTGGTTTAATGAGCTTGCCATTTGTTAATGTAATAAACGTAGCCAAAGCCATGGAAAATATGCCTGCATCCACGCCATCTAAAACAGCGTATGACTTATCTCCCATCGAAAAAACCGAGCAGGAGTGGCGAGAGCAGCTAAGCCCTGAAGCCTTCCGGGTGTTACGTAAAGAGGCGACAGAACCCGCTTTTAGCAATGATATGCATGCCAATAAGGAAAAGGGTTTGTACCACTGTGCCGGGTGTGATTTGCCGTTGTTTTCAAGCGAACATAAGTTTGACAGCGGAACGGGCTGGCCCAGTTTTTACAAACCGTACAAAGACGAGTACGTTGGCACCAAAACCGACTGGAAGCTGTTACTGCCGCGAACCGAGGTGCATTGCGCCCGCTGCGGTGGCCACCAGGGCCATGTGTTTAAAGATGGCCCGCCGCCAACTGGCCTGCGCTATTGCATTAATTCCGTTGCGCTGACATTTAAAAAAGCTTAGAAAAAACTCCCCAGAATGGGGAGTTTTTCTTTGGGCTTGGATTTACTCTTCACCGTAAGACTTCATCATCCGTGCGCGGGACGGGTGGCGAAGCTTTTTAAGTGCTTTGGCCTCAATTTGGCGAATACGCTCACGGGTCACGTTAAATTGTTGGCCAACTTCTTCCAGCGTGTGGTCAGTGGACATACCTACCCCAAAACGCATACGCAGTACACGTTCTTCACGTGGCGTTAAAGAGGCCAGCACATTGGTGACCGAATCACGCAATTTGCTTTGCACCGTGGCATCCAAAGGCTGGATGGCATTGGTATCTTCAATGAAATCACCCAGATGAGAATCTTCCTCATCCCCCACAGGTGTTTCCAGCGAGATGGGCTCTTTCGCAATTTTTTGCACTTTGCGTACCTTGTCCACCGGCATGTTGAGCTTTTTGGACAATTCTTCCGGAGTTGGCTCACGGCCCAGTTCGTTGGTCATCTGGCGCTGAGTGCGGGCCATTTTGTTGATGGTCTCAATCATATGCACCGGAATACGGATGGTGCGGGCCTGGTCCGCAATAGAGCGAGTAATAGCCTGGCGAATCCACCATGTGGCATAAGTTGAAAACTTGTAGCCGCGGCGGTATTCAAATTTATCCACCGCCTTCATCAAGCCGATGTTACCTTCCTGAATCAAATCCAGGAACTGCAAACCACGGTTGACATATTTTTTGGCGATAGAAATCACCAGACGCAGGTTGGCTTCCACCATTTCTTTCTTGGCAACACCGGCCTCACGCTCACCCTTGCGGATTTTCGCCACAATTTTTTTGAACTCAAGCGTGCTCAAACCCAAAGATTTACAAGTCTCGGCGATTTCAGCGCGGCGTTCTTTGACATCGTCACCATGTTTGGCGACAAATGCTTTCCAGCCGTCGCCTTTTTTGGCAACCTTGTCCAACCAGTCCGGATCCATTTCAGACCCAACATAGGTATCCAGATATTCAATACGATTAACACCGGCGGCCACTGCGTTGCGCATCATCGCGCCTTCGCTGCGGGTAATGGCGCGGGAGGTTTCGTACACGCGGTTTACCAGCTCTTCAATACGTCCGCCAGTTAATGGAATTTCTTCCATGACGGCTTTAAGCTCTTCCAGCAGAACTTCTTCCTGCTCTTTAAGCTTGGCGGCGGTTTTTTCATCTGTGTCGGCGCTCAGGCGCTGGCTGTTGAGCTCCATCAGTTTGTCATAGTTTTGCTGCATCTTGCCGAACAGTTCACGCATGGCTGGCATCAACAGCTCCTCCATAGCGGCCAAAGACAGGTTTTCTTCCTCATCTTCGTCAGCTTCTTCATCACTGTCGTCGTTTTCAGTGGCTTCACCGGACTCCGCCTTTGTCTCTTCCGGCTTTTCCTGCTCCCCTTCAGAAGTTGCTTCTTTTTCCTTTGACGTGTTGGTTTCTTCAGCTTTGACTTCATCACCTTCTTTGGTGTTGTCAGTTGTTTCAGTCTCGTCTTCAGTTGGACCAAGAGCGGTAGACAGCTCAATCACGTCACGCAAAAAGCGGGTACCGTCTTCAACTTGTTGAAAGCGTTCCAGCAAAATGCCGTATGTAAAGGGGCAGGAAAACAGGCATTCGTTGACTTTAAGTTTGCCAGCCTCGATGCGTTTGGCCAGCTTGATTTCACCTTCGCGGGTCAACAGCTCCACGTTCCCCATTTCGCGCAGGTACATGCGCACCGGGTCATCGGTACGGCCATAATCATCTTCCTGAGCGGCCGCCTCAATACTGGCGGTTACCTCAGCTGAGGCTGTACTGCGGATGACAGGAACGGCGTCGGTCTCATTGCCAAAAAAGCCGGGGTGCTTACTAATAGCATCCCCCTCATCTTCATCTGAGCGGCGTGCCTTTGTGCCGGTGCCGATAGCGGTAACAACAGCGTCACTGCTGTCATCATCCATATCATCGTCATGCGGTGTCTCATCGTTTACACCGTCTGGCGCCAGCTCAGACTTAGGCTTTTTTACCTCATCCAGTACATTATCAACCATGTTGTATCCCTTTTTGCATCATTTGCTATTGCTGCCTTTCAGATTCAACACTCTGAAAGGACTTGTAGGCTTCCCAATTTTCAGGCGACGGGTCACGTTCAAACGCCTCTTTTAAGCGTTTAAGCCGCTGTTTCGCCCAAACTTCGTTAAAACGGGAAAGCCAAAACGTTTCAAGGTCCTCATCCGCAAGGTGTCTTATAGTATCAAGATTGGTTAAGTTTTCAACTTCTTCCAAAGCACCTGCATTTTCCAGATAAGAATTTAGAGATTCTTTTTCAAGGGTATTTTTGGTTAAAGCCCGGTAAAGTAGCTGGCTTAACATTTTATCCCCTTGATTTTCAAAAGATATATCCAAAAACTTTTCTTCATATTTTTTTAACAAGTCCGGTTTACGGAACAAGATAGCTAGCAAGGTTCGTTCCAAACCGCCGCTGGTAATGGATGGAATTTTTTTAGCTCCGCGCTTTTGGGCGGAAATCTTGCCTTTTTTTGTTTTTTGGCTATCAAATAAACGGTTGCGGAGTGACCATCGATACTGCTGGGCCGTGTTTTTGTCTTTTATCTGCCCGGTCAGGGTGTCAATTTCATTGGCGATAGCACTGCGGCCTTCAGCGGTTTTAGGGGAGTGCTCCTCCACCAGGCTTTGCCATAAAACGTCTTCTAAAGTGGCGGGTTTATTTAAGAGTTCCTCAAAGGCCTCTTTACCTTGGGATTGTATTAAGCTGTCCGGATCTTCGCCTTCCGGCAACCATACAAAGTGCAGGGTTTTAGTGGGTATCAACACAGGTAAAATGCGCTTGGCCAGACGAATGGCCGCCGCTTTACCGGCGCTGTCGCCATCCAGACAGCATATGGGGGTATCCACAAAACGCCACATCAGGCGGATTTGGTCCTCAGTTACCGCTGTCCCAAGCGGCGCAACCGCGTTTTGAATACCCGCCTGCCACAGGGCAATAACATCCATATATCCTTCGGCCAGTAGCAGAGTTTTGGTGTCTTTTATGCTGTGGCGGGCATTATTCAGATTATACAGCGTATGGCTTTTGTTAAAAAATGGCGTATCAGGCGAGTTAAGGTATTTTGGTTCCCCGTCGCCTACAATACGGCCGCCAAAGGCGATAGGGCGGTGATTTAAGTCCAGAATAGGGAACATCACCCGCCCGCGGAAGCGGTCATACACACGGTCTTTATCTTCCGCTTTAATGGCAAGCCCGGCGGCAATGATGGTATCTTCATCAAACCCTTCAGACTTGAGCTGATCCAAAAGTAATGTCCATTCATCTTCCGCCCAGCCCAGCTTGAAGTGTTCAATTGTGTCTTCCGTCAAACCGCGGTTAGTGAGGTAGTCTTTAATATCGCCGCCTAAGTTACGGCTGAAAAAAGTGCTGGCCCGCTCTAAGGCTTGGTAGCCGTCGGTGCGGCGCTTTTGTTCTTGGGGGGAGAGTTCTTCGTGCTCCAGCTTAATACCGGCTTTATCCGCCAGGTATTCAACAGCTTCAGCAAAGCCGCCACCGCGCGTTTCTTCCACAAACGTAAAAATATCACCGTGGGCGCCGCAGCCAAAACAATGGTAAAAGCCCTGGTCCGGCCGCACCTGAAAGGAGGGGGTTTTTTCATTATGAAAGGGGCAGCACGCCCACCAGCCTTGGCCTTTTTTCTTTATGGATGAAACACTTGGCCGCACCACATCCAAAATAGAGATGCGGGTTTTTATGTCCTCAATAACGTCGGGGTTAAACTTAATATTGGCCATTGTGGGTATATGTTGTTTTCGCGCGTGGCAATCATGGCAATTAATAGGGGTTTTGTCCAGTTTTTTTCTTGTAAAAACCAAGGGTTAAACCCGCAAATTAAACTTGATTTTACCCTGTAACACGCTTAATATTGGCGCTCTGTTTTTAAGAGACACCAAACAAAAGCCCAATGGAGCGGTAAAACGTTATGGATAAAGTACCAATGACAACCTATGGTCTGGCCAAATTAAAGGCCGAGCTGGAAGACTTGCAAAAGAACCAGCGCCCCGATGTGATAGAGGCAATTGAAGAAGCCCGGGCCCATGGGGACTTAAAAGAAAATGCTGAATATCATGCTGCTAAAGAGCGGCAGGGCTTTATTGAAGGCCGCATTGCTGAAATTGAAGGCAAAATGGCCAACGCCACAATTGTGGACCCGGAAAAAGTTGATCAGGATAAAATTGTTTTGGGCGCAACCGTTAAAATGGTGGATGTAGATAGCGACAAAGAAGTGACCTATGTGCTGGTTGGCCCGGAAGAGGCAGATATTGACCTGGGCCTTATCAGTGTGACCTCGCCCATTGGCCGTGCGTTAATCGGGAAGCAGGATGGTGATGAAGTCACTGTACGTGCCCCCGGCGGTGAACATGTCTATGAAATTTTGGACTTTGAGTACAAAGCCATTAAAGTCTAAGTGCCTATATTTAAATTAAGCCGCCATAAAGGCGGCTTTTTTTAATGGTCCTTTATTTAACTGGATAAGGAAAACCCCGCCAAATTGGCGGGGCCCCTGTTGCGTAAACTTTCAAGCGTTTTACGCTTGTCCGTAGCGACGACGGAATTTGTCAATACGGCCTTCAGAGTCCAGCACGCGGCGTTGGCCGGTGAAGGCGGGGTGAGATTTGGAGTCAATTGACAATACCAATTTTTCACCTTTTTTGCCCCAGGTGCTTTTGGTTTTAAACTCTGTTCCGTCGGTCATAACCACGGTAATTTCATGATAATCCGGGTGAATATCCTGTTTCATCGCCTTTAAATCTCTACTTATAACGGTTGTATAGCTTGTTCAGCCAAGGGGGAACATACTGCTATTTTTTAGGCATTGCAAGCCAAAATTATTATAAATTTAACAAAAAAGGCCCCAACAGGTGGAGCCTTCAAGTATTTTTTCAATTTAAGGGGTTTTACATACCGCCCAAATCATCCAGCTCGGCTTTATTAAAGACACGCTGGATATCAATCAGAATAATCATCTTTTCATTAAAGTGGGCAATACCTTTAAGATATTCCGAGCCAATGCTGTTGGCCACAAGTGACGGTGGCGGACTGACGGTGTCAGACGGAATGCGCAGCACTTCACTGACGGAATCCACAATCAGGCCCAGTACATTATCGGCCACTTCAATCACCACAATACGGTTATCATCGGTGCGGTCAGTGGCTGCCAAGCCAAAGCGTTTACGAAGGTCAACGACAGGAATAATCTGCCCGCGCAGGTTAATAACGCCCTCCACAAAGTTTGGCGCTTGCGGCACAGGGGTAATATCCGTCATACGGATAATTTCGCGTACATCCAGAATTGGCAGGCCGAAATCTTCATCCAGCAAAGAAAAGGTCACCATGTGTAACAAAACATCGCTGGCGCGAACGTCACCACTGGAACGGTTATTGTCTTCAGCCGGTAAGTTTTGGCTGTCTTGTGCGGCTACCAGATTAGAGGACATGGCATCACCCTGTGATTTATGTTGTTCTTATCACCCAATTATTATGTGGGTATATCATAGCGGAAAGCTGACACGCTGTGCAACATGAATAGCTTTTAAAGCCAAGGCTTGGTAAAATAAAACTAATAATAAAAAACAAACAGCCGACACAACACCATGACAAACTCGTTTAAAATGCTTGAACAGCACATTCAACAGGTGAAAGGCACCCACCCTTTTGGCAAGGTGACAGGTGTTTCTGGCCTTTTGGTGCAGTGTGAGGGCTTAAAAGATTGCGCCATGGGCAGCCGTTGCCGTATTGAGGTCAAAGGCAGCGGCATGGGCGAGGCCGAGGTGGTGGGTTATAAAGACGGCGTTACGCTGGTTATGCCGTTTGGCACGGTTGAAGGCATTGGCCCGGGCTGTAAGGTTTTCCCGGTATCTCACACCCCCATTTTCCGCATGAACAACAGTTTGGTCGGGCGCATTGTCAATTCATTAGGCGAACCGATTGACGGCAAGGGCCCACTGTCAGTCGGCGGGGAAGTGTATCAACTGAAAAACCCGGCGCCACCGGCTGGCAGCCGTCAGCCCGTTAAGGGCAAGCTGGATGTTGGTGTGCGCAGTGTTAATACGTTTGTGCCGTTATGTCAGGGGCAGCGGATGGGCATTTTCTCCGGTTCCGGGGTGGGTAAATCCGTTTTGATGTCCATGATGGCCAAATACGCCGAGGCCGAAGTCAACGTTATTGGCTTGGTGGGGGAACGTGGCCGCGAGGTACGTGAATTTGTAGAAGATTACTTGGGCGAAGAAGGGTTAAGAAAGTCAGTTGTAGTGGTCGCCACCGGCGATGAACCACCGCTAATGCGCCGTCAGGCCGCCTATTTAACCATGAGCATCGCCGAATACTTCCGTGATTGCGGGTTTAGTGTATTGTTGATGATGGACTCCGTCACCCGCTTTGCCCAGGCACAACGGGAAATTGGCTTAAGTGCCGGGGAACCGCCCACCACACGCGGGTTTACCCCGTCTGTCTTCTCGGAATTGCCCCGCTTGTTGGAACGGGCCGGCCCGGGTACAGACAAAGGCTCCATCACCGGTATTTTCACCGTTCTGGTGGAAGGGGGTGATATGGATGAACCGGTCGCTGACGCGGTGCGCGGTATTGTGGACGGTCATATCGTTTTGACCCGTAAACTGGCGGAACGAGGCCATTTCCCGGCGATTGACGTCCTTAAATCCGTCAGCCGGATGGTGCCGCAATGCAATACGGATGAAGAAAACAAGGTCATTAACATTGCCCGCAACTTTCTGTCGACCTATGAAAATATGGAAGAATTGATTCGCATTGGCGCCTACAAAACCGGCAGCGACCCAGAGGTGGACAAGGCTATTCAATACCACGACAAACTGGAAGCCTTCTTAAAACAAAACCCGGAAGAAAAAGATAATTTAAGTCACGGGTTTCAGGTTTTAGAAGACATTATCGCCCCGGAGATTAACGGTGAGCAGCCACCGCAGGAATAACCTTTTAATATATAAAGTGCAAAATCAGGCATGCCCGCTTTAGAAACCCTTATTAAAGTTGCCGAACAAGAGCTGGAAGAGCAGCAAAAGCACCTTTCCCAGCTTAATGAGCACATCCGGGTGATGGAGCAGCGCCGTAAGGACCTTATCAACCGGGTGGAAGAGGGCTTTGATTTGGCCACTCAGGACCCAAGCTTGTCGGAACAATCCGGCCTGTTCAGCCGTCGGGCGGAGCTGGAACTGCAAGACTTAAAAGAAGCGCTGGAAGAGGCGGAACAGCTGCGCGAGCGACTGCTGGATAAATTGCGCGATATCTTCGCTGAAAAAAAGAAAAATGAAACCATCTTAGAAAATAAACGCGAAAAAGCCCTTAAAGAACAACAGAAAAAGCACCAGAACCAGATGGATGAACTGGGTGCTGCCCACCACCAGCGCAAAAGTAAGCTTTAAGGGTAAAGCTCTTTAAGCTCTGCCGGCAAAGTGTAACCGGGCTGAGACTTGGCTAAATGGATTTTATGGCGGCTTTGGGCCTCATCCCCGTCTTGGTGCAAGGTTTCCATGACCACTTCCACATACGACGGTAAAACCGTGTCATAAAATGTATCTAACAATGAACTGACAAAAGCCTCAACCGATGGCGTTTCCTGTTGGCTGAGTTCAGAGGCCAGTTGTGTGAAACTTACTGGTGTGCAGACTTCTTTATCTGGCGTGTAGCACAAACTTATGCGTCCGGCCACGCCGTCATCCTGCCAGGCTTCTTCTAAAGTAATAACCCCATCACGCCCGTGTTTGGGGGCTGGGGTGCATTTTAAGATACTATTGGTCATTTCTTCTTCATACTTTTATAGTTTTGGTGTGCCCGGCGGCGCTTTAACATAGGCAATTGCCGCCGTATGGTCCTTATCCTGTTTAAAAATGTGGCGCTGGGAATATATGTTCTCTGAGTGGCCAACAATTAAATAACCATCATCCTTTATAGCATGATACATATTCCAAAGGGCTTTTTCTTTGGATGGTTCATCAAAATAAATCAGCACGTTGCGGCAAAAAGCAATGTCAAAGTGCCCCAGCATTTTAATACGGTTTTCATCAATCAAATTACATTCCTGAAAGGTTACCATTTTTTTGATGGTATCGCTTAGCTGGTAGGTATTGGTTGCCTCATCATGGGTAAAATATTTTTGCATCAAGTCCTGCGGAATGTTGCGCACCGCATAGGGCTTATACACGCCATTACGCGCGGTTTCCAAAGCTTTGCGGCAAATATCCGTCCCGACGATTTCAATGGCCATTCCCTGGGCTTCCGGCAGGCTGATAAGCTGCAGAGCGGTGGTATAGGCCTCGTCCCCGGTTGAGGCCGCACAGCTCCACACCCGCAGGCGGTTTTGCCCTTTGGCTTTCATATCAATCAGTTTGGGCTTAAGAATATCCTGTTCAAAAGCATCAAGTTGGGGCTGGTTACGGAAGAAAAAGGTTTCGTTAATCGTCACCTCATCCATTAATTTTGGATATTCCTCCAGCTTGGAAGAGGGCTTTTGCAAATAGTCATAATAAGCGTCAAAATTGGGCAGGTTAAGGGCGGTACAGCGGTTTTGCAGCTTGCTGGCCACAAAGTAGTTTTTATTGGACTGAAAACGGATACCGGAAATTTCATATATAAACGTGCTGAAACGCTCAAACTGAGCGTCTGTTAGCATGGGCCGTGAAATAGGCGGTGTTGTTTTTGCTGTTTCCATTAACGAAGACTTATAGTCCCCAGCACGATTGTGGTTATTATTATTAATGACAGTCTTTAAAGCTTAAGCGTCAACATTCACCTGATGCAAGGATTTAAGCACATCATGTACAGGATCCAGAGCATGTTCCATGGTGGTTTCAACGCTAATTTTACCGGTCATTTCCAGCTTGTCCAGCATGCTGGCCACCACTTTTTCCAAACCTTGGACAAACTCTTGGTCAACATCTTGATTTAACCGGAGTTTAAGCTGAATATTTTTTTCATGAACCAAGCCGTCCAGCTGGACATCGCCCATGTTGGACATATTCAGGTCAATCACAAAACGGACATGCTCATCATCATCGTCTTCGTGCTTGTCAGTACGCCAGAAAAAGCTTCCCTGCTGCGGGTCTTTGTCCGGGTCTTCCACAAAGGGGAAAATAAAGCCACGCCAACTTTCCGAGGTCTCCGGTCGTTGGCTCATCTGGTGCAGGCCGCTCATATCCGCGGTAAAATCTACCCCCAAAGCTCTTAGCAGGTTTAAGGTGTCATCCCCAAGTAAGCGGCTGATGTCCCCGCCTTGCACGGCATCGGCAAAACTGACAAGGCTCGGCAGAAAATTTGTGCCCGGGTTGGGCAGGCGTTCTATTAATTTCTGCGCCATTTGCGGGTGGTTGGTTTTAAGCGTGTCAATGGCCTGCTGCAGTCGGGGCCAACTTTCTGACAGGTTACTCAAGGTCAAAAGCTTGGCCGTACCGGGTGGAATATCAATACTGGCAATACGGGCGGCCCCACTTTGGGTAATTTCAATGTTCAACTTCGCCCCCAAAGGCAGGCGGTGTTCAGCCTGAATTTGCAAGGTGCGCCCGTCGGAAAGCTTTAAGGTGTGTGTGCCGTCTGCTTTTTGGGATGAAATAACCCCCTCGTACTTTTGCCCTGGGGTCAGCTGTTGCTGCGCTTTTTGCTGACCTTGCCCGGTCTGGTTCTGTGTCTGGCGTTGGCCGGCCCCTTCCGCGTTGGGGTTGGGCACCTGCGTTTTGGGCTGGTCGTAAGAGGTCACGCGTAAAATTTGCAGCAAACCGTCTTTTGTAAAACGTATATCCATTTTGGCTCCTGCTTCAATTGGCACGGGTGATTCAATATTCAGCTTAACATTTGACGGCAGCTCAAGCACTTGTTTAAACACCTGTGCCCCGGCGTCATTGCGGCTGGCTTGTAATGGCGGGGCAGACACCCGGCCAGATACCTGCGCCATTTTATAAAAACTATCCGGCACCTGGGTACCTCTGGGGACTAAAACTTGAATAGCTTTCATCAAAGCATCAGTAACAGTCACCCCTTTGGTGGGGACGGGGCCGTCAATACGTACAGGCATACCGACCAAATCAGCCGCTGGCAAAGCATTTGACTGAGAAGGTAACTTTTGTACCGGCTGATTGCGCTCCCCTGAAATAGCTGGCGCGCTTTGTTGCGGCGGGGCGCTTGTTTGTACTGTTGTCGGGGCAAGGCCGCTCTTTCCAGCTTGCGGTGCGGCAGGGGCTGGCGAGGCATTCGCCCGCACGCCAGGGCTTTGACTGGTAGGTGTGTTGGGTTTGGGTAGGTTAATTTCAGGCAGACGCGGCAAGTCAATTTTATTGATTTTTATCTGCTGTGTGTTGGCTAATTCCACCTGCATACGGCTACCGCTGGGCAGCGGGCGGGGCAGGGTCAACTCTAACTTTGGCAAGCGCGGCGTACTTTGCTGGCTGGCGGACTGACCGTCCGGCGCGGCAGAGAGAACCGCCGAACCGGGCACGGGCCTCAAACTGGTGGTGTTGCCGCTGGCCTCCCCAATGATGCCTGTAAAGCCAATCAGGCGTGTGGTGAGGGTCGGTAAAGGCAGTCGTTCGGCCCCCTTGACCACTTTGGCGGGAATCATTTTGCCCAGCATATCTTTAACATAGGTATTTAAATCGGCAGGTGTTGGTGCGGTCTGTGACTGAGAGGCCCTGGGGGCGGCTCCCCCGTGTGCCGGAGCTTGTTGCTGTGGTTGCCCTTGAGCATTACGATTCGGGACAGGCTGGCC
>MDTD01036885.1_pt1 | contig 27198 bp, 18 predicted proteins | sample 811221 | NCBI WGS metagenome assembly MDTD01 (sample SAMN05326646, study PRJNA326480) | marine metagenome | isolation source: seawater | place: Pacific Ocean: South West | collected 2011 | reverse complement strand
ATTGTTTTTTAACATCTCTCAATGCATCTAATGAACCTCTTTTATCAAATTTGTTAATCGCTATAATGTCAGCAAAATCTAACATATCAATCTTTTCCAGCTGAGTGGCAGCCCCATACTCTGGAGTCATAACGTATAATGAAGCGTCAGAATGTTCTAATATTTCGGTATCAGACTGTCCTATTCCTGAAGTTTCTAAAATAATCAAGTCATAATTTGCAGCTTTAAGAATGTCCAAAGCCTTATTAACATGTGCAGACAGTGCTAAATTGGCTTGTCTGGTCGCTAATGAACGCATATAAACACGTTCATTTTTAATGGCATTCATACGAATTCTATCGCCTAAAAGTGCACCACCTGTTTTACGTTTTGAAGGGTCAACAGAAATGATAGCTAGTCGTTTATCACTAAAATCAATTAAAAAACGACGAACTAACTCATCTACTAGAGAGGACTTGCCAGCCCCACCTGTTCCAGTAATTCCCAAAACCGGTGTTTTTGATCGGTCAGCTAACTTTTTGATAGCGTTTAATTCTTTTTCAGACTCTTTTGGAAAATTCTCAGCAGCAGAAATTAATCGTGCTATATTTTGAATATTGGATAAGTCATTGATACAATCTTGAACATCTTTACCCGTTGGAAAATCTGATTTTTGAACTAAATCATTGATCATCCCTTGCAAACCCATAGCTCTACCATCATCAGGATGGTAAATACGGCAAATACCATAGTCTTGTAATTCTTTAATTTCTTCGGGAAGAATAGTTCCACCACCACCAGCAAATATACGTATATGTCCTGACCCTTTTTCCTGAAGCAAATCATACATATACTTTAGGTACTCAATATGTCCGCCTTGGTATGAGGTCATTGCAATGGCATTGACATCTTCTTGAATGGCACAATTGACCACTTCTTCTACAGAGCGATCATGCCCTAAATGAATAACTTCACAGCCGGTAGCTTGTATTATACGACGCATAATGTTTATAGCTGCATCATGACCATCAAAAAGACTAGCAGCCGTTACTATACGAATTTTGTATTTGGGTTGGTATGGGTTCGATTCTTGCATTTTTAAATAACTTGGGTATACAAATATATATTTTCAGTACTTATTTTGGCTAAATTTGTACATCGCTTCTATAAAAAAAAATACCGTTATTCTAGGCGCTGGTATTACTGGGCTTAGTACAGCACATTATTTATCACTAAAAAATGATGATTTTTTAGTGCTAGAAAAAAATAATATAGTAGGTGGAAATATATCCTCAGAAAAAAAAGAGGGTTTTATAATAGAAAATGGCCCTAATACCGTTTTACTAAATAACGACTCCATTGTTAAGCTAATCAAAGCTTATGACTTGTGGGATAATATCAGCCTTCCAAAAGAATCAGCAGAGAGTAACAGGTATGTATTGCTAAATAATAAATTGCAACTTTTACCAAGAAATTCTTTAGAATTTTTTAAAAGTCCATTGTTATCTTTGAAAGAAAAGTTAAGAGTCTTTAAAGAACCATTCATTAAAAAGCATAAAAAAAACACTTCTGTTGCCGATTTTATAAAAAAACGATTCGGAGAAGGAATTTTACACCAATTTGTAGAACCTTTCGTAACAGGTATTTATTCTGGAAATACAAATAATATGAGTGCTAAACATACCCTTAAAATACTATGGGAAGCAGAGCAAGAATATGGGAGTGTAATCAAAGGAATGATAAAAAAAGAACGTAAAGCCAAAGCTAAAATTTTCAATTTACCTAATGGATTATCTCAATTAACAAATGCCATCGCGCATCAATTGCACTCCCGCATTCAGTTGGATTGTCTGATTAAAAAAATTAAAAGAAAAGATAATGGCTATATAATCGAAACAGTCAATGACACCATAAGTTGTCAAAATCTCATATCAACGCTACCTGCTCATGCCTTAGCTCATTATGTGAATGACGAAACACTAAAAAATTGTCTTGAAGATGTTGAATATGTATCAGTTGATGTCTTTCATTTCGGCTTCTACAAAAGAGATGTCAATAATCAATCTCAAGGCTTTGGTGTTTTGAGTAAAGCAAGTGACAAAAAAAAATTCTTAGGGATTTTATTCAATAGTCGTATTTTTTCTCATGTTGCTCCAAAAGACCAAGAGTTGTTCACCGTTATAGTCGGTGGTAGTAGACAAAAGCACTTGTGTAAAATAGAATCAGTAAAATTAAAATCATTAGTCCTTGAAGAATTAATGGAATTAATGGAAATAAATAATGAGCCTATTTTCTCTAATCACTATAAGTATCCAAAGGGAATTCCTCAGTACAATTTAAATCATCAGTCTCTTCTTGATGCTATTCAGAATTTTGAAAATAATAATCCTAATTTTCATATCTTAGGGAATTATTTTAATGGTATTTCTGTCAGCGATAGTATTTCAAAAGCTGATAATTTTATACAAACTAATTTCTAACCTTTCATTTCAATTATGAAGTCTTTTAAATTTATTATTGGTGTTACTTCACTTATTTTGGCTTGTTTTTTATTTTTTAAAGAAAATAATACTCCTATAGATTTTAACAGTATATACAAAGCCCCATCAGAATCTCCTAAAGCCAGAAAATCATGGGACGCTAAACGATTAACAAACAGTCAGGGTGTTGTACCCAAAAATATTAGAACCAAAGAATTGCGTTTTGCTCAAAGTCTGCCCAATGACCTCAATAATTCTAATCTAACTTGGACCGCAGAAGGCCCTTTTAATGTTGGTGGAAGAACTAGAGCTTTGGCCTATGATGTTACGGATGAAAACACTCTTATTGCTGGTGGCGCATCTGGTGGGATTTGGCGTTCTACGGACTTAGGCCAAAGTTGGAATAAAATGACTCGACATTTCCAACTGCATAATGTAACTTGTATAGCGCAGGATACTAGACCCGGCAAAGAAAATATTTGGTACTATGGCACTGGAGAATTATCAGGTAACTCAGCTTCTGGCGATGGTGCCTATTTTGATGGCAATGGTTTATATAAGTCGGTTGATAATGGTTTAACTTGGGACTCAATAAGTTCAACTTCCGATAATAATGCAGCAGGAGCATTTAATATTTTTGATTTTGCATGGAATATTGCTTTAGATCCATCAAATCTTGAAGAAGATGAAATGTATTTAGCAACCTATGGAAGTATTTTAAGATCAATTGATGGTGGTGAAAATTGGGTCGAAGAATTAGGTGGCGGAGATGCTTATTATAATAATGTCGAAATAACATCAGAAGGTGTAGTCTATGCCACATTAAGTTCAGATGGAATAGGCAAAGGGATTTGGCGATCTGAAGATGGTATGGAATGGAAGAATATTATTCCTAATGGATTTGGTAATGTATATGGGAGAACAGCAATAGGAATAAACCCATCTAATGAGAATGAGGTGTATTTTTTAACCGCTGAAACTGAAAATTCAGGACAATATACCAATACTTTTTTTGGAGGAGAAACTTGGACCTCTTTATGGAAATACACTTATTTATGTGGTGATGGTTTAGACTCTTGTGGTAATTGGGTAAATCTCTCTGCTAATATCCCTGCAAATCGCCCCACTACTTTTGATAATTTTAATGCACAAGGAGGTTATGACTTATTAGTAAAAGTAAAACCAGACGAGCCTAATGTTGTATTTATTGGAGGAACTAACTTATGGCGCTCAACAGATGGTTTTAATTCTGACAGTAATACTACTCAGATTGGAGGCTATTTTGAAGGATCAGACCATGGCTATGGGAATTGGGATATTTACAGTAAACATCATCCTGACCAACATGACCTTTTGTTTTTGCCATCAGACAATAACATTATTTTAAGCGCTAATGATGGAGGTGTTTACAAATCTAATGATTGTATGGCTAGCCCTCACCTTTGGCAAAGTCTAAATAATGGTTATCAAACTACGCAGTTGTATGCGGTTAATTTTGGAAAAGGAACAAGTGATTTAATAATTGGTGGTTTTCAAGATAATGGTAATTTTATTACAGTAAGTGAAGATGAAACAGATAGTTGGGTTATGCCATTTAATGGAGATGGTTGCTACAGTGCTGTTGCTGACAATGAGGAAGATTTTTACCTACAAATTCAAAGAGGGGTTCTTTTCAAAATGAAGTTAAATAGTTTCGGAGAAGTAATAGCTTATAATAGAATGGATCCGCTAGATGCAGATACTTCTGCTTATGACTTTATCAATTATTTATCAATGGATCCTAACAATGATAACATTATTTATTTCAATAATAATACAACTCTTTGGAGAAATAATGATGCAGGTAACTATCCTTACAATAATTCACAACTAAGAACAAATATTGGTTGGGAACCATTCTCAGAATCTAGCTCAGCTGCCATAAGTTGTATGGATGTATCGACTATACCGGCTAATACACTTTACTTTGGCACTCAAAATAGTTTAATATACAGAATTGATAATGCAAATGTAGGAGATCCAGGAATTATACAACTATCATCTTTAGGCATTGGTAGTAATAAATATATCTCAGCTATTGAGATTGACCCCACTAATGCTGAACGTGTGATGGCACTTGCATCAAATTACTCAACATACAGTATTTTATTTAGTAATAATGGTGGACAAAATTGGAAAAGAGTAGCAGGAAATTTAGAAGACAACAATGCAGGAGGTGGTAATGGACCTTCGCTAAGAACAGCTGAAATTGCTGTTTTAGGAAGCGATACATTATATATTGTTGGAGGTAGCACTGGACTATACGCTACTGATAAACTTGAAGGCTTTAATACTGAATGGACTCAAATAGGAACTGAAATAATAGGAAATGTAGTTGTTGAAAATATTCGCTATAGAGAAAGTGATGGCAAACTTATTGTTGGGACTCATGGTACCGGCGTTTATTCAACAATTATCACATCTATTTATGATGTCTTTCCAGATTTAGCTAGTATTAAAGAGATAGATGACAATAAAAAGATTAATATTTTTCCTAACCCAGCTACAGACAACGTCATTGTTGAATGGTCAAACAACGATGTCAATAGAATAATAGTATCAGATGCTAGTGGGAAGGTTGTACTTAGCAAAAACACTACTACTAATTTAATTCAATTGCAAATATCTAATTGGAATAAAGGAATTTACTTTATTACTATTAAGGGAGAACAATTCGAGCAGAGTCAAAAACTAGTTATACACTAAGAGATAGCTTTTATCTGCTCTTGCAGAACAGCAATCTTTGCTTCAGCATCAGATTGCTTTTTTCTTTCCATTTCCACAACTTGCTTTGGAGCATTATTTATGAAACGTTCATTTGATAGTTTACCCATTACTGACTTTAAAAATCCTTGAGTATAATCTAACTCTAAACGTAATTTTTCAAGCTCTGCACCAACATCTATATTATCATAAAGTGGCACAAAAAACTCATTTGAATTTACTCTAAAAGAAAATGCACCATCAACATTATCTGAGATATATGACAATTCCGATAAATTGGTAAGACGTGAAACTAATGCGTCCATAGACTTTGAAGTAGCTTCATTAAGCTTAATAAATAATTTAAGACTATCTTTATTAGGTATTTGCTTGTCTTTTCTAATAGTACGAATAGCAGAAACTATTTCGGTAGCGTAGTCAAAGTTAGAGAGAACATCCTTTTTAATTGAAGTTGTTTTAGGCCACTCCGAGACAATAATATCTTTAGACCTTTCGTCGTCTAAAAGATGCCAAATTTCTTCGGTAAGGAAAGGCATAAAAGGATGTAGTAGCTTCAACAAATTTTCCATCAAGCTAATAGTACTATCTATGGTATTACGATCAATAGGCTTTTGATAATCTGGCTTAACAGATTCCAAATACCATGAACAAAAGTCATCCCATACTAATCGATATGTTAGCATTAAAACTTCTGATATTCTATATTTGGAATATGCATCATTAATTTGCTTTAGTGTATGCTGAAATTTATTTTCAAACCATTCAACTGCTATTATAGATGATTCTGGCTGTTCGATGTCAGCAACTTCCCATCCTTTGATTAAGCGGGTAGCATTCCATATTTTATTGGAAAAGTTTCTACCCTGTTCACATAAAGATACATCGAATGGTAAATCATTTCCTGCTGGTGAAGATAAAAGCATACCTACTCTTACACCGTCAGCTCCATATTTCTCAATAAGTTTTATAGGGTCAGGTGAGTTACCAAGTGATTTTGACATCTTCCTACCTTGCTTATCACGTACAATTCCAGTAAGATAAACATTCTTAAATGGTAAATCTCCTTTATACTCGTAACCAGACATTATCATTCGAGCTACCCAAAAGAATAAAATTTCAGGTGCTGTTACTAAATCATTAGTGGGGTAATAATAGTTTACTTCTTCATTATTAGGGTTTCTTATTCCATCAAAAACAGATATTGGCCATAACCAAGAAGAGAACCAAGTATCCAATACATCTTCATCTTGTCTTAAGTCATTAATAGTGATATCAGGATTAATTTTTCGAGCCTCTGTTAGTGCTTCTTCAATTGATTCGGCTACTACATAATTATTACCATCGTAATAATAAGCTGGAATTTGTTGCCCCCACCACAATTGTCTAGAAACACACCAATCTTTGATGTTTTCCATCCAATGTCGATAGGTATTTTTAAATTTTTTGGGATGGAATTTTATACTATCATTCATCACATTTTCTAAAGCTGGTTTAGAAAATTTTTCCATTTTAAAAAACCACTGCATAGATAACTTAGGTTCTATTACAACATCTGTTCTTTCAGAAAAACCAACTTTATTTACTAGACTTTCTACCTCAACCAAATGCTTAGTTTTTTCTAACTCTTGAGCAATTTCTTTTCTTACAATAAATCGGTCCTTGCCTACAAATAATTGAGCAGATTGATTAAGTGTACCATCATCATTGAGTATATCTATCACTTCTAAATTATGCTTATCGCCAAGCTGATAATCGTTGATATCATGAGCGGGCGTAACTTTCAGTGCACCCGTACCAAATTCCATGTCAACATAGTCATCAAAAATAATAGGAATAGAACGGTTAATAAGTGGTACAATGGCTTTTCTACCCTTGAGGTGGGTGTAACGTTCATCATTAGGATTAACACAAATGGCGCTATCACCTAATATTGTTTCTGGACGAGTTGTGGCAACTGTTAAATATTCATCAGTTCCCTCAATTTTATAGCGTATATGGTATAAATTTGATTGCACTTCCTTATGAATCACCTCCTCATCAGAAAGAGCAGTTTGTGCACTAGGATCCCAATTGACCATTCTTACCCCTCTATATATTAATCCTTTTCGGTGTAAATCGACAAATACCTTTATGACAGACTCGCTCATATCATCGTCCATAGTAAACTTTGTTCTGTTCCAATCACAAGATGCTCCTAGCTTTTTAAGTTGATCAAGGATAATTCCCCCATGCTTTTCTTTCCACTCCCAAGCATAAGTCATAAAATCCTCTCTGCTTAAATCAGATTTGTAAATTCCTTCGTTAGCTAACTTCTGAACTACCTTAGCTTCTGTTGCGATTGAAGCATGATCCGTACCAGGCACCCAACATGCATTGAAGCCTTGCATACGAGCTTTACGAATTAATACATCTTGTAAAGTGTTATTTAACATATGCCCCATGTGAAGAACACCCGTAACATTAGGAGGTGGAATGACTATGGTATAAGCCTCTCTACTGTCAGGTTTGGAATTAAAATAACCTTTTGCTAACCAGTGGTTATACCACTTTACTTCAGCACTTTTCGAATCGTATGTTTTTGAAATACTCATTAATCAGTATGTAATAGTATTGCCAAAAATAATATTTTAGACATAAAATTGCTTAGATAAATAAGATAATTAGAATACAATAATTTATTACATTTGTTGTTCTTATTTTTATATTATAAAACATAACATATATTTAGAGATGAAAAAGATATTTTTAGCAATAGCGTTTATTGGTGGTTTTATGTTATCTCATGCACAAACTAAAGCGCCTAATGAAAAACAAGCTGTAAATGGACCAAAAATGGAATTTAAAACCTCTGTTATGGATTATGGTCTTATTGAGCACAATTCTGATGGTAATAGGGAATTTGTTTTGACTAATACAGGAAATGCTCCCCTAATAATTTCTAATGCTAAAGGTAGTTGTGGTTGTACCGTGCCTACCTGGCCAAAAGCACCAATAGCACCAGGAGAATCTGCATCAATTGGTGTTAAATACTCCACAAATAGAATTGGAAAATTTACAAAAACAATTACTTTAACAACAAACACTGAGGAAAAAACAAAGATTTTGACAATTAAAGGAGAAGTTAAGAAGCCCATAGAAGCTCCTGCTGCGCCAACTAAACCAAAATCTTCTGTTTTAGAAGTTAAATAATATAAAATTCTATTTTAAATTAATACCAACGCCTCCTTAATTGGAGGTGTTTTTTTTATTCGATAGCTATGCCATATATTTCTAATAAAGGCACAAAAATGCCTGAGTCACCAATAAGAAAGTTAGTTCCTTTTGCTGAAGGAGCTAAAAAAAAAGGTAAAACGGTATTTCACCTCAACATTGGCCAACCTGATATTGAATCACCCAAATTGGCTCTTGATGCTATACATAATTTCAAGAATAAGGTGGTAGAGTATAGTCATTCAGCAGGTTTTGAGAGCTACAGAAAAGGCCTAGCAACTTATTACCAAAAATTAGGAATAAAAATCGACTACAATGACGTTATGGTAACGACTGGTGGCTCGGAGGCATTGCTCTTTGGTCTAAATTCATGTTTAGATAATGGGGATGAAATCATAATTCCAGAACCTTTTTACGCCAATTATAATGGCTTCTCCATTTCTGCTGGTGTAAAAGTTAAACCTATTGCAACAAGTATTTATGATGGTTTTGCACTTCCTGCTATAGAAGAATTTGAAAAATTAATTACTCCTAAAACCAAAGCTATTTTGATATGTAATCCGGGTAATCCTACTGGCTATTTGTATTCAAAAGAAGAATTAGAAACTTTGAAAAATATTGTCATCAAACACGACTTATTCTTATTTGCTGATGAAGTTTACAGAGAGTTTTGCTATGATGGAAACATACATCATTCTGTATTAAACATTCAAGGCTTAGAACAACACGCCGTTGTGATAGATTCGACCTCAAAAAGATTTAGCATGTGTGGGATTCGAGTGGGTTGTATAATTTCTAAGAATAAAGAACTTATGGCTACTGCTTTAAAATTTGCTCAAGCACGTTTGTCTCCCCCAACCTTTGGTCAAGTTGCAGGTGAAGCAGCACTACGGACACCAAAAAGTTATTTTGAAAAAGTAAGTTTGGAATATGTTCAACGCAGAGATTTACTTATTGAAGGACTAAATAAAATTGAAGGTGTAATATGTCCAAAACCTAAAGGAGCATTTTATTGTATAGCTCAATTACCGGTTGATAATTCTGATAAATTCGCTCAATGGCTATTGGAAGAGTTTGACTATAAAGGCAAAACACTTATGGTAGCACCAGCAGCTGGCTTTTACTCTACGCCTAATACAGGAAACAATCAAGTCCGCATAGCTTATGTGCTAAACCAAGAGGCACTTTCTGAAGCTATTATTTGCTTAAAAAAGGCTCTCGAAATTTATCCGGGAAGAATACTTTAATTGATTAAGAAAATGGATTCAATTTTAAAGATCCATGGCCCAAAAATTTATTAAAGATTAATAACTAGTGTTAAAGCGGAACGCTTTATCAAAACAAGATGAGTTGCACCTTACTGTAGTCTTATAGAATAGCCGGATAAAAACAAAAAAATAATAAGTTACACAGAAATTAATTCACAAAACGAATTATTTGTTCTGCAACATATTGGATAATATTAAAACAAACTCAATAAATTAAATATTTATTTCTTAACTCTTTATATAATCTTAGATCATTAAGCCAACCTTCTCTAATAATATTCTCAGTCTTACCTTCAATAATAGACAATCTCAAGTCATTATTACCAGCAAGTTTATCAAAGAAGGAATTGAAAAAAAATTCTTTATTAGGACAATCTTTATAAGCATTTATTAAAAATGATAAATCTAATTTTCTAAGTATAGGCAATTTACTTAAGTCTTGACCATAACATATTATACCTTTATGTTTAGGATTCTGAGCTCCAGATCTACTAGTTGGAACAAACGAATAATCACTTTCTAAATAAGGCGCGCCATAATGCTGAAAAGGTAAATCAGTACCTCTACCAACACTCACATTAGTTCCTTCAAATAAACACAAAGAAGGATACAAATTGACAGCTTGATTATTAGGTAGATTAGGTGATGGCTTTATCGGTAAATTATAAATCATATGTTTGTTATATCCACGCATTGAAATAATTGTTAGATCACATTCTACTCCATCTTTTAACCACTTCTCGCCATTTATCATTTTTGCATACTCACCAATAGTCATACCGTGAACAATTGGAATTGGATGCATTCCAACAAAAGAACTAAAAGCTGTATCTAAAACAGGTCCATCATAATAATGACCATTAGGATTAGGTCTATCCAAAACAATCAAAGAAATGTTATTTTCAGCTGCAGCTTCCATAACATAATGCAAAGTAGATATATAAGTATAAAAACGAGCTCCTACATCTTGTAGGTCAAACAGTAAGACTTGAATACCATCTAATTGTGATTTAGTTGGCTTTTTATTTTTACCATATAATGATATAATTGGTAGGCCCGTATTTTCGTCAATTTCATTTTTAATATGAGTTCCTGCATCAGCTATTCCTCTAAACCCATGTTCAGGACTAAATACTTTAAGAATGTGAAATTTTGCTCTCAATAAACTATCAACTAAATGCGTACTTCCAATTAAAGAACTTTGATTTCCAACTATACCAATAGACTTACCTTCTATTAATGGAAAATACTTAGTAGTTCTTTCTGCTCCAAGTTGTAAACTTTCATTATTAGAAGAGCACTGAAGAAATACTAAAAGGCAAACAAATAAATGTTTAATTTTATAGCGCATAATTTATGAATTTTTCATTTTTCATAGCCCGAAGATTAATAGGAAAAAACGAATATCGTTTTTCTCGACCTGTTATAAGAATAGCTATAGTAGCTATTTCCTTGAGTATTACCATAATGTTATTATCCTTAGCTATTGTAAAGGGTTTTCAAAAAGAAATTACTGACAAAGTTATTGGTTTCAATTCTCATATTCAAGTAAGTAATTTTTTAAACGGAAACTCATACGAATCTACGATTTTAAAACAAAGGGACTCATTAAAACTTTTAATTTCGGATATTAAAGGCATAAAACATATCCAATCCTATGCAACAAAAGCTGGCATAATAAAGACTGATAATGAAATTCAAGGTGTAGTGCTTAAAGGGTTAACAACTGATTTTGACACAACATTTATAAAAAAAATATTAATAAAAGGTAAAATTCCAAAATTTAGAAAATTAAAAAAATCTAATGAAATATTAATCTCTCAAACAATAGCAAAGAAATTGAACCTAAGTATTGGCGATGTATTTCAAATGTATTTTATACAAAAACCTGTTAGAGTTCGTTTGTTTGAAATTAGTGGTATTTATGATAGTGGCGTGTCAGAATTTGACGAAATACTTGTTATTGGTGATATAATACAAATCCAAAAGCTTAATAAATGGGGTTCTAATGATATAGGAGGATTAGAAGTACTAATCAATGATTTAGATCAATTAGAAAGTATTAACAAAAAGATTTATCACAAAATTGGTTTTGACTTGAATACACGCACTGTCATTGATAATAATCCGCAACTTTTTGATTGGCTTGAATTACAGAATATGAATGTTAAAGTTATTCTAATACTTATGCTGATTGTTGGAGCAATTAATATGATTGTAGCATTATTTATTTTAATTATTGAGCGATCTCAATTAATTGGCTTACTGAAAGCATTAGGAAGTAAAAATTGGGATATAAGAAAAATTTTTATTTATCATGCATTATATTTAATTTTAATAGGAATGTTTTGGGGCAATTTAGTATCATTAACACTTTGTTGGATCCAAAAACAATTTAATATTATAGAATTAGATAGAAGTACGTACTATATGTCTTATGTACCAATTGATATAAGTTTAATTAATATATTATCGTTAAATTTAGGAACATTTATTTTATGTTGGCTAATACTTATTATTCCGTCTTATTTGATCAGTAAACTTAATCCGATTAAAGCGATTCGATTTGAATAATAAATAAACATTTATAGTAAATTTGTAATATGAATTTTTATAATCATATCATTGAAACAATTGGTAATACACCGATGGTAAAATTAAATAAGGTTATTGAGACTAAAGCTCTTATTTTAGCCAAGTTAGAAAGTTTCAACCCTGGGCATTCGACTAAAGATAGAATGGCTTTAAAGATGATAGAGGAAGCTGAAAAATCGGGATTATTAAAAAAGGGTGGCACAGTAATTGAAGGAACTTCAGGAAATACTGGTATGGGCTTAGCGCTAGCTTGTATTCAAAGAGGTTATAAATTAATTTGCACAATTTCCGACAAACAATCAAAAGAAAAAATGGATATTTTAAAGGCAATGGGAGCTGAAGTTTATGTTTGTCCCACTAATGTTAAGCCTGAACATCCAGAATCTTATTATTCTGTAGCTAAACGCCTAAATAAGGAAATCCCAAACTCTTTCTACCCAAATCAATATGACAATTTATCAAATCGTTTGGCACATTATGAATCTACAGGACCAGAAATATGGGAACAAACTGATGGAAAAATCACTCATTTTGTTGTTGGTGTTGGAACAGGAGGAACTATTTCTGGAATTGCAAAATACTTAAAAGAAAAAAATCCAAATATTAAAATTTGGGGAATTGACTCTTATGGATCAGTTTACAAAAAATATCACGAGACAGGAGAATTTGATGAAAATGAAATCTACTCTTATATTACTGAAGGTATAGGTGAAGATATACTACCAGCTAATGTAGATTTTGATCTTATCGACCATTTTGAAAAAGTAACTGACAAAGATGGTGCTATATATGCTCGTCGTTTAGCTAAAGAGGAAGGTATATTTGCAGGATACTCTTGTGGTAGTGCTATTGCAGGCATAAACCAACTGAAAGACAATCTTAATGAAAAAGATGTTTTGGTTGTACTTTTACATGATCACGGCAGTCGATATGTTGGAAAAATATTTAACGATGATTGGATGAAAAAACAAAATTTTATTTAAAAGTTAATAAACTATAAATTGTCATAAATAAATCCATTTTTTAATGTGTATATTTACAATTATATAAATTTCAGCATAATATTTTTAATTTATGAAGACTGTAAAATTTGATAAAAACCACTCTAAAGATTTTATAACAGAGCTTAGAAAAGCAGTTGAGGAATATTTTAAAAAAAATAATAAAACAAGATTTGGCAACGCTAATATGGTGTTCAAAAGTATCTTTATGCTATTACTTTATTTTGTTCCATACACCCTTGCTATTTCTGGCGTTATAACAAATAATTGGCTGTATTGGTTACTTTGGGTATGTATGGGCGTAGGTATGGCTGGTATAGGATTATCTATTATGCATGATGCAAATCATGGATCCTATTCAAAAAACAAACTTATTAATAGACTCTTTGGTCTTACTCTTAATATTTTAGGAGGTAGTGCTAAAAATTGGCGCATACAACATAATAGATTACATCATACTTTTACTAATATTCATGAAATGGACCCTGATGTAAGCCCTATGGGTTTACTTCGTTTTTCACCAGACGCTCCACTAAAAAAGATTCACAGATTACAATATATATATGCTTGGTTTTTTTATGGGCTTATGACATTCTCATGGGCTACTAATAAAGAATTTAAACAACTAAATGATTTTAAAAAAAATGGATTTGTAAGCAAAAAAGAGTATGTACCATTAATGCTTGAAATGGTAGCATGGAAAATCATTTACTACTTGTATATATTTGCTATCCCATACTTTATTACAGGTGGTATTTCTATTGGGTTATGGATAATATGTTTTTTTAGTCTTCACTTTGTAGCAGGATTGATTTTAGCTACAATATTTCAAACTGCTCATATTATGCCTGAATGCGATTATCCTAAAGCTAATGAAGAGGGAACAATTGAAAATAATTGGGCTATACATCAGTTACAAACAACATCTAATTACGCGCCTTCAAGTCGATTTTTCTCATGGTTTGCTGGAGGATTAAACTTTCAAGTTGAACATCATTTGTTTCCAAATATATGTCACGTTCATTATAAAAGTATATCCCACATAGTAAAAGAAAAAGCTGAAAAGTATGGCTTACCTTACTACTCTAGAAAAACCTATTTACAAGCAATCATTGAACATGGTAAAATGCTTAAATCATTAGGTAAATCATAGATAATAAAAAAATACTACTAAAATATTCTTTTTAATAATCAAGCTTCTGCAGTTGGCCCACTAAAACTTAATGGAATGTTAGCCTGTGATTCAATATTCTTAATAGGACCATGTTGGGCTTCAAATTTAGATATATTATCATTAAGAGCCTTTAGAAGACGTTTTGCATGTTGTGGTGTTAAAACGATTCTAGATTTAACTTTTGCCTTAGGAACGCCAGGCATTACCTTTATAAAATCAACTACAAATTCAGATGGTGAGTGGTTGATTATAGCTAAATTACTATAAATACCTTCAGCAATATCTTCAGTAAGCTCTATATTAATTCCTTTTTTATCTTCAGCCATAATAAATTTAGTTAGATTGTTCAGATGATAATTCTTCTTTTGATTCGATTAACTTATCAAATTCCTCTTGTGATCCAACAACTAAATCATCCCAAATTCGAAGACCTGTTCCTGCAGGAATTTTATGTCCAACAATTACATTTTCCTTTAAGCCTTCCAACCCATCGCGCTTACCATTTATAGCAGCCGCATTAAGAACTTTTGTTGTTTCTTGAAAAGAAGCAGCAGAAACCCAACTATTAGTTTGTAAGGCAGCCCTCGTAATACCTTGAATACGTTGTTCACTTGTGGCAGGTACTGCATCACGAGCTTCTACCGTATTTAAATTATTTCTTTTTAATCTAGAATTTTCTTCTCTTAACATTCTAGCAGACACAATTTGACCAGCTTTAAAATCTTCAGAACCACCAATTTCTTCAATAACTTTCATACCAAAAATTCTATTGTTCTCTTCAGTAAATTCTAATTTAGTTATAATTTGACCATCTAAGAATTTTGTATCACCTGCATCAACAATGTGCATCTTGCGCATCATTTGTCTAACGATTACTTCAAAGTGTTTATCATTAATTTTCATTCCTTGAAGTCTATATACTTCTTGTATTTCATTAACGATATATTCTTGAACAGCAGTAGGTCCTTTAATCCTTAAAATATCAGATGGCGTTATAGCTCCGTCGCATAAAGGCATACCCGATTTTACAAAATCATTTTCCTGTACTAAAATGTGTTTTGATAAAGGAATTAAATATTTAGAAACTTCACCTGTTTTAGATGTAATAATTACTTCTTTATTACCACGCTTAATCTTAGGACCAAAACTTACAATTCCATCAATTTCAGTAACAACAGCTGGATTAGAAGGATTACGTGCTTCAAATAATTCAGTTACACGAGGCAACCCACCTGTAATATCACCTAAAGATGAAGCTAATCTTGGGATTTTAGCAATTATTTGGCCTGATTTAATAGATTGTTCATCATCTACTGATAAATGAGCTTTAACAGGAATACTATATGATCTTATTTGCTCTCCCTTTTTATTAACTATGTTTACAGCTGGATTAAGAGTTTTATCTTTTCGCTCAATCATAACTTTTTCCTCAAATCCAGTCTGTTCATCAGACTCTATTCGGTATGATAATCCTTCTTGTATGTCTTGAAAAGATATTTTTCCATCAAATTCAGAAATAATAACAGCATTATATGGATCCCAATCACAAATCTTAGTTCCTTTCTTTACTTTCTTACCATTTTCAATATATAAGGTTGAACCATAAGGAATATTATTTGTTGAAAGTACTATTCCAAGTTTTTCATCAATTATTCTTATCTCTGAAGTACGACTTATAACCATTTTAATTTTTTCACCTTCTTCATTTAGTGAATCAATGAGTTTTAAATCGTCAATTTCAACTTTACCGTCAAATTTTGCAACTACACTAGATTCTGATGCAATCTTTGAAGCAGTACCACCAAAGTGGAAAGTACGCAAAGTTAATTGAGTACCTGGTTCTCCAATAGATTGAGCAGCAACAACACCAACAGCATCTCCAGGAACTGCCATAGAAAATGTTGAAAGATTTATTCCGTAACATTTTGCACAAACTCCTTTTTTAGCTTCACATGTAAGAACCGAACGAACCTCAATAGAATCAAATTGAGAATCTTCAATTGCTTTAGCCATGTTTGCAGTTATCATTTCACCATTTTCTACAATAATATTACCGTTATTATCATGTATATCATGTAAAGAAACACGACCAAAAATTCTATCTTTAAGAGGTTCTATTATTTCATCATTTTTCTTGTATGCTGAAATTTCTAATCCCCTCAAAGTACCACAATCTTCAATCGTTACAACGACGTCTTGAGATGAATCAACAAGTCTTCTAGTTAAATAACCAGCATCAGCAGTTTTGAGTGCGGTATCGGCGAGACCCTTTCGAGCACCGTGAGTTGATATAAAATACTCTAGAATAGACAAGCCTTCTTTAAAATTAGCAATAATTGGATTTTCAATAATAGCAGCGCCACTCTTATCTCCAGATTTTTGTGGTTTTGCCATCAAGCCTCTCATTCCACCAAGTTGTTTAATTTGTTCTTTTGAACCCCTAGCTCCTGAATCAAGCATCATATAAACCGAATTAAATCCATCTTTATCAGAACTTAATTGGTTCATAACTTTTTCTGTAAGATGAGCATTTGTATTTGACCAAATATCTATAACTTGATTGTATCTTTCATTGTTGGTAATAAAACCCATATTATAATTAGAAGTTACCTCATCAACTTGATTGTAAGCATCAGAAACCATTGTATCTTTTTGTTCAGGGATAATTACATCGCCAAGATTAAACGATAATCCACCTTTGAATGCAAAGTTATATCCAATACCTTTAATATTGTCTAAGAATTCAGCTGTTTTAGCAATACCAGATAAATTAAGTACTTCACCAATAATATCTCTCAAAGCCTTTTTTGTAAGTAATTGATCAATAAAGCCTACGTCCTCAGGAACAAATTCATTGAATAAAACTCTTCCTACAGTGGTTTCAATTAATCTATTTTCTAAATTACCATCTAAGTTTTTAATCTTAGTTCTTACTTTAATATAAGCATGTAAGCTTACTCTATCTTCATTATATGCTATTTTAACTTCTTCATCAGAATAAAAGATAAGACCTTCACCTTTTGCACCCTTCAAAGCTTTAGTCATGTAATATAGACCTAAAACCATATCTTGAGATGGAACAGTAACAGGTGCACCATTAGCTGGATTGAGTATATTGTGAGAAGCTAACATTAAAAGTTGAGCTTCTAATACTGCAGCCTCTCCTAGAGGAAGATGGACTGCCATTTGATCACCATCAAAGTCAGCGTTAAATGCAGTACATACTAGAGGATGAAGGCGAATAGCTTTTCCTTCAATCATTACTGGTTGGAAAGATTGAATACCTAAACGATGTAGAGTTGGAGCACGATTTAATAAAACAGGGTGGCCTTTCATTACATTTTCTAAAATATCCCATACTACAGGTTCTCTCTTGTCAATAATTTTCTTTGCTGATTTAACTGTTTTGACAATACCTCTATCAATCATTTTTCGAATTACAAAAGGCTTAAATAATTCGGCAGCCATATTTTTAGGTAAGCCACATTCGTGCATTTTTAGTTCAGGACCTACGACAATAACTGAACGTGCTGAATAATCTACACGTTTACCAAGTAAATTTTGACGAAAACGACCCTGCTTACCCTTCAAGCTATCAGATAACGATTTTAAAGCTCTATTTGATTCTGTTTTAACAGCACTAGATTTTCTTGAATTATCAAATAATGAATCAACTGATTCCTGAAGCATTCTTTTTTCGTTTCTAAGAATCACTTCAGGGGCTTTAATTTCAATTAACCTTTTCAAACGATTATTTCTAATAATTACTCTTCTGTACAAGTCATTTAAATCAGAAGTAGCAAAGCGACCGCCATCTAAGGGTACAAGCGGTCTTAATTCAGGAGGAATAACAGGAATAACTTTAACGATCATCCACTCTGGTTTATTTTCTATTCTTGAATTGGCATCTCTGAATGACTCTATTACTTGTAACCTTTTTAGAGCCTCCGCTTTTCTCTGCTGTGATGTTTCTGTGTTTGCTTTATGACGCAAATCATATGAAAGCTGATCTAGATCCAATTTTCTCAAAAGCTCAATTAAAGCTTCAGCACCCATTTTTGCAATGAATTTATTAGGATCTTCATCATCAAGATAACGATTATCTGCCGGAATTTTTTCTATAATATCAAGATATTCATCTTCTGTAAGAAAATCTAAAAACTGTAGTGGCTCTCCTTCTTCATTAATTGCAACACCTGGCTGAATAACCACATATCTTTCGTAATAGATAATCATATCTAACTTCTTGCTAGGTAATCCGAGTAAATATCCAATCTTATTTGGATTAGACTTAGAATACCATATATGAGCTACAGGAACAACTAACTGAATATGACCTGTACGCTCACGTCGGACTTTCTTTTCGGTTACTTCAACACCACATCGATCACACACAATTCCTCTATATCTTATTCTTTTATATTTTCCACAATGACATTCAAAGTCCTTGGTAGGTCCGAAAATACGCTCACAGAACAACCCATCTCTTTCGGGCTTATATGTTCTATAATTGATAGTTTCAGGCTTTGTCACTTCTCCCCATGACTTAGCTAAAATATCTTCTGGAGATGCAAGACTTATAGTAATATTATTAAATTCTTTATTTACTTCGTTTTTACCTTTTCTAATTGCCATATTTAATTTTTATAGTATATTAAATTTTAATATTTAGTCTAAAGTCACTTTTAATCCAAGACCTAATAACTCGTGCATCAAAACATTGAATGATTCGGGTATTCCGGGCGTTGGCATTGGACTACCTTTAACTATAGCTTCATAAGCTTTAGCTCGTCCAACTACATCGTCAGATTTAACTGTTAACATTTCTTGTAAAATATTAGCAGCTCCATACCCTTCTAATGCCCAAACTTCCATTTCACCTAATCTTTGTCCACCAAACTGAGCTTTTCCGCCCAATGGTTGTTGAGTAATTAAAGAATATGGACCTATCGAACGAGCATGCATTTTATCGTCAACCATATGCCCAAGTTTCAGCATATAAATTACACCAACTGTTGCAGGTTGATCAAAACGCTCACCAGTGCCACCATCATAAAGATAGGTTTGTCCATATCTTGGTAAATTAGCATCATCGGTTTCTTTGTTTATATCATCTATTGATGCGCCATCAAAAACTGGAGTAAAGTATTTTCTATTTAACTTTTGACCTGCCCATCCTAAAACAGTTTCATAAATCTGTCCTAAATTCATTCTTGATGGAACACCGAGAGGATTTAAAACAATATCAACAGTAGAACCATCTTCTAAAAACGGCATATCTTCTTCGCGAACAATTTTAGCAACGATTCCCTTATTTCCATGACGACCAGCCAACTTATCACCAACTTGAACTTTACGTTTTTTAGCAACATAAACTTTCGCAAGCTTCAGTACACCTGCAGGAAGTTCATCTCCTACTGTTACAGAAAATTTCTTTCTTCTGAAATTACTTAATAACTCACTATTTTTTGTCATATAGTTATTCATAAGTAATTGAATCTTTCGATTTAATTCTTTATCAACTACCCATTTTGTTTTGTGAGTATTTAATGTACTGTAATCAATTGCTTGTAAAGCCTTTAGTGTATATTTTACTCCCTTAGGAATTAAATCATCACCTAAATTACTAATAATTCCTTGAGATGTTTTACCACTTAAAATAGTAAATAGTTTATTTACAACTACAGATTTAAGATCTGCAGCTTTTTGATTATGTTCTTTTTCAAGAATTGAAACAGTTTCTTTATCAATTACGCGTGCTCTTTTATCTTTAATAGATTTGGAAAACAACTTTTTGTCAATAACTACTCCCTTAAATGAGGGTCTTGCTTTTAGTGAAGCATCCTTAACATCTCCAGCTTTATCACCAAAAATAGCTTTCAAAAGTTTTTCTTCAGGAGTAGGGTCCGACTCACCCTTAGGAGTAATCTTTCCAATAATAATATCACCAGGTTTAATATCTGCTCCAATTCTTATCATACCATTTTCATCTAAGTCCTTAGTAGCTTCCTCAGATACATTTGGAATATCTGCAGTCAATTCTTCAGGGCCTCTTTTGGTATCTCTAACATTTACTAACATTTCTTCAATATGAATAGATGTAAATAAATCTTCTCTTACTACTCTCTCAGAAAGTACAATAGCGTCCTCAAAGTTGTAACCTTTCCAAGGCATAAATGCAACTTTAAGATTTCTTCCTATTGCTAATTCACCATTTTGAGTAGCATATCCTTCACATAAAACTTGACCTTTTACAACTTTATCACCTTTAACTACTATTGGTTTTAGATTTATGCAGGTATTTTGATTAGTTTTTTTGAACTTAGTCAATTTATAAACTTTTACATCATCATCAAATGTCAATAGTTTTTCAGCTTCTGACATTTCATATTGAATGTGAATTTCATTTGAATCGACATATTTAACTACTCCATTTCCTTCCGCATTTATAAGGACTCTTGAATCACTAGCAACTTGTGGCTCCAAACCAGTACCTACAATAGGTGCATCGGTTTGTAGTAAAGGAACAGCTTGACGCATCATGTTAGACCCCATAAGAGCACGGTTTGCATCATCGTGCTCTAAGAATGGAATTAGAGATGCAGCAATTGAGGCAATTTGATTTGGAGCAACATCCATTAAAGTAATATTTTTTGGCTCAGTTACCGGATAATCACCTTCAAATCTTGCTTTTATACGCTCTACTTCAAAATTACCATTATCATTTACAGGAGCGTTTGCTTGTGCAATAGTCATATTATTTTCTTCCTCAGCAGTAAGATAAATTGGTTGATCATTAATTTTAACAACGCCATCTTCTACTTTTCGATAAGGAGTCTCTATAAAACCTAAATTATTAACCTTAGCATAAACACATAGGGAAGAAATTAAACCAATATTGGGTCCTTCAGGAGTTTCAATTGGACATAATCTTCCATAATGAGTATAGTGAACATCACGCACTTCAAAACCAGCTCTTTCTCTTGAAAGACCACCAGGTCCTAGAGCAGACATTCTTCTTTTATGAGTTACTTCTGCTAAAGGATTAGTTTGGTCCATAAACTGTGATAATTGATTAGTTCCAAAAAATGAATTAATAACAGATGATAAAGTCTTAGCATTAATCAAATCTACAGGTGTAAACACCTCATTATCTCTTACATTCATTCTTTCTCTTATTGTTCTAGCCATTCTTGACAATCCTAAACTAAATTGATTAGAAAGTTGTTCGCCAACGGTTCTAACTCGTCGATTGCTTAAGTGATCTATATCATCAACATTTGTTTTAGAATTTGCTAATTCAACTAGATTTTTGATAATTGAAATTATATCCTTGTTTGTAAGAATTTGAATATTAGCATCAACATCTAATCCTAATTTTTTGTTAATTCTAAAACGACCAACTTCCCCAAGACTATATCTTTGTTCTGAGAAAAATAATTTATCAATAATTCCTCTAGCAGTCTCTTCATCAGGTGGTTCTGCATTACGAAGTTGTCTATATATATATATTACTGCTTCCTTTTCAGAATTTGTGGGATCCTTTTGTAGAGTATTATAAATAATAGCATATTCTGATGTAGAAACATCTTCTTTATGAAGCAGAACTGTTTTCGAACCAGAATCAATGATATCATTGATGTGTTCTTTTTCAATAATAGTTTCTCTATCAATTATAACTTCATTTCTTTCTATAGAAACAACCTCCCCGGTATCTTCATCAACAAAATCTTCTATCCAAGTTTTTAAAATTCTTGCTGCTAATTTTCTACCAATAACTCTTTTCAAAGCAGCTTTACTAACTCTTATCTCATCTGCAAGATTGAAAATTTCTAATATATCCTTATCATTTTCAAAACCAATAGAACGAAGTAATGTTGTTACAGGTAACTTTTTCTTTCTGTCTATATAAGCATACATAACATTATGAATGTCAGTAGCAAATTCTATCCAAGACCCCTTAAATGGAATTACTCTAGCAGAATATAACTTAGCTCCATTAGCGTGAAAACTATGCCCAAAGAAAACTCCAGGAGAACGATGTAATTGAGAAACAACTACTCTTTCTGCTCCGTTTATTACAAATGATCCCTTAGGAGTTACATAAGGAACAGAACCGAGAAAAACTTCTTGTTCAATTGTTTCGAAATCCTCATGATCAGGATCAGTGCAATATAATTTAAGTTTTGCTTTTAGTGGAACTTTATATGTTAATCCTCTTTCAATGCACTCTTGAATTGAGTATCTAGGTGGATCAATATTATAATCTATAAACTCTAGCACAAAGTTATTTCTTGAATCAGATATTGGAAAATGATCATTAAATACTCTCCATAACCCTTCTTCTTTTCTTGTATCCCCAGATACTCCGATTTGAAAAAAGTCCTTAAATGCACCTATTTGTATATCTAAAAAATCAGGATAAGTAAGTTGATTTTTTATCGATGCAAAATTTATTCTCTTATTAGTTTTATTAGTAGTCAACTTGTAATTTTTTTTGTTAAAAATAAATCGTTTGTAAACACAAAAGGGTTTAAGCTTTAAACGAAAAATTTAAAGCCTAAACCATTAAAAATAGTAGCGTAAACCTATTTGAGTTCCACTTCAGCACCAGCACCCTCAAGTTGGGTTTTGATTCCTTCAGCTTCATCTTTAGAAACACCCTCCTTAACTGGAGCAGGTGCACTATCTACGATATCTTTAGCTTCTTTTAGACCAAGACCTGTCAACTCTTTTACAAGTTTTACAACAGCTAGCTTAGATCCTCCAGCAGCTTTTAAGATTACATCAAATTCAGATTGCTCGGCAGCAGCGTCTCCGCCACCCCCAGCAGCAGGCCCCGCAACAGCTACAGCAGCAGCTGTAGGCTCGATTCCGTACTCATCTTTTAAGATATCAGCTAATTCATTTACTTCTTTTACAGTTAAGTTTACCAACTGTTCCGCGAAAGTTTTTAAATCTGCCATGTTTAATTTAGTTTAATTGTTATACATTTCATTTAATGTGGAAGCATTAAAATAGTGGTGCGTAATCACTAAGATTTTTATTCTGATCTATCAGATAATGTTTTTAAAATTCCAGAAAGCTGACTTCTTGCTGATTGTAAGGAAGAAATAACTGTTTTAGGTGGTGATTGGAGTAATGTAATAATTTCCCCTATCAATTCGTCTTTAGACTTAAGTGAGCACAATATCTCAACTTGGTCATCACCAAAATAAAAACTTTCTTCAATAAAAGCAGACTTTAAAAGTGGTTTATCTTCTTTCTTTCTGAACTCTTTAATAACTTTTGCTGGAGCACTAGTAGATTCTGCAAACATAATTGCTGTATTTCCCTTCAAGGATTCATACATTTGAGCAAAATCAGTATCATTTTTCTCCATGGCTTTTTTAAGTAATGTATTTTTAATTACTTGTAATTGAACATTACCTTTGTAACAAAGACGTCTTAAGTCACTATTACTAGTGGCATTCAAACCAGCAATATCTGTGAGATAAAAATTTTTATTTTTATCTAGCTGATTACTAAGCTCGTCAATTGCTTTATTTTTTTCTTCTCTTGTCATATTTTTTTAACCGATTTAAAAAGATTTTTCATCAATTTTAATACTTGGGCTCATCGTAGAAGACATATAAACGCTTTGCATATATGTACCTTTAGAAGCAGATGGCTTAAGCTTTATGATTGTTTGTAATAGCTCATTAGCATTATCGACTAATTTTGACGGATCAAAAGATGCTTTTCCAATAGCACAGTGAATAATACCGAATTTATCAACCTTAAAATCTATTTTACCCTTCTTAACGTCAGAAACAGCTTTACCAATCTCCATAGTTACTGTACCAGTTTTAGGGTTTGGCATTAATCCTCTTGGTCCTAAAATTCGTCCCAAAGCGCCTAATTTACCCATTACAGAAGGCATAGTAATAATAACATCAATATCTGTCCAACCATCTTTAAGTTTTAAAAGGTAATCCTCAAGTCCAACATAATCAGCACCCGCATCTTTAGCTTCAGCTTCTTTATCTGCAGTAACTAAAGCTAACACCTTAACATCCTTACCCGTTCCGTGAGGAAGCGTTACAACTCCTCTGACCATCTGATTAGCTTGTTTTGGATCGACACCTAACTTAACTGCAATATCAACTGATGAGTCAAATTTAGTCTTAGAAATAGACTTTATTAAATCGGCTGCATCAGTCAAAGAATACGCGATTGACTTATCGATGTGAGCAGATGCGTCTTTCATATTTTTACTAAGTCCCATATTATTTATTATTTTTGAGGTGCAGTGCCACCTTTAACAGTTAAACCCATACTTCTAGCTGTGCCGGCAATCATCAACATTGCTGAATCTAATGAAAATGCATTTAAATCTGACATTTTATCTTCAGCTATTGTTTTAATTTGATCCCAACTTACCGAGCCTACTTTATTTCTATTTGGTTCACTAGATCCTTTTTTCTTTTTAGACGCTTCCAATAATTGAACAGCTGCAGGAACAGTTTTTATAATAAATTCAAAAGATTTATCAGCATAAACTGTTATAACTACAGGCACAACTTTTCCTTGTTTCTCTTGTGTCCTTGCATTAAATTGCTTACAAAATTCCATAATATTTACACCAGCTGCACCAAGTGCAGGACCGACCGGTGGTGAAGGATTAGCCGCGCCTCCTCTGACCTGTAATTTTACTATTTTACTTACTTCTTTAGCCATTGCTTAAATTTGTTTTTTTTGAAATTACATTTTTGAAATGGAAGCAATTATTTTCAAAAAGGTAAAATCGGTTATTTACATAATTTATTCTTTTTCTACTTGCATAAAACTCAATTCAACAGGAGTCTTACGTCCAAATATCTTAACTGTAACTTTTAACTTTTTCTTTTGTTCGTCAATCTCTTCTATAAAACCACTAAATGAATTAAATGGCCCATCAATAACCTTCACTGACTCTCCAACTACGTATGGGATAACAATTTCTTCATCTGTAATAGCTAATTCATCAACTCTACCTAAGATTCTATTAACTTCTGAAGTCCTCATTGGCAAAGGCTCACCACCCTTTGTAGCACCCAAAAAACCGATTACTCCAGGAATAGATTTAATAATGTGAGGTATTTCGCCGACTAAATTAGCTTCAATCATGATGTATCCAGGGAAAAAGTTTCTTTCTTTACTTACTTTCTTTCCATTTCTAATTTGAAATACTTTTTCAGTTGGCACAAGTATTTGAGAAACAAAATCGGATAGATTTAATCTAGAAATTTCATTCTCAATATAAGTACAGACTTTTTTTTCTTGTCCGCCAATTGCTCTAACCACGTACCAATTTTTATCCGCCATTTTTTTTTAAAATAAGCTATAAATAACTTCTAAAACATTACGAAAGCTTAAATCCATAACGTATACAATAAGTGCAATAATTAATGATGCAATGGCCACAACTATAGAGCTGCTTTGTAACTCTTTCCAAGAAGGCCAAGAGACTTTGTTCATTAAGTCATCAGCTGATTCTTTTATATACTCGACAAATCTTGCCATTTCATTTAAAGTTTAGCACGGGTGGAGAGACTCGAACTCCCAACCAATGGTTTTGGAGACCACTACTCTACCAATTGAGCTACACCCGTAATTTGAGCAGAAGGAAAGGTCTAAATAGACCTTCCCAAAATGCTAAAATTAAATTATTACTAGCTAATTATTTCAGTAATTTGACCAGCTCCTACCGTTCTACCACCCTCGCGAATAGCAAAACGAAGACCTTGGCTCATAGCTACTTTATTAATTAACTCTACTGTAATTGTTAGGTTATCGCCCGGCATTACCATTTCTGTACCATCAGGTAAATGGATTTCACCAGTTACATCGGTTGTTCTTAAATAGAACTGTGGACGATACTTATTGTGAAATGGTGTATGACGACCACCTTCTTCTTTCTTCAAAATATAAACCTCGGCCTTAAATTTAGTGTGAGGTGTTACAGATCCAGGTTTACATATAACCATACCTCTTTTAATATCAGATTTTTCAATTCCACGAAGTAAAATACCAACATTATCACCTGCTTCACCTCTGTCTAATATTTTACGAAACATTTCAACACCTGTAACAGTTGAACCAAGTTTCTCAGCGCCCATACCAATAATATCAACTGCATCTCCTGAATTGGCAACACCTGTTTCGATACGACCTGTAGCAACTGTACCACGTCCTGTTATAGTAAATACATCTTCGATTGGCATCAAAAAGTCTTTAGCATTATCACGAACTGGTTCTGGAATGTAAGAATCTACGCTTTCCATTAATTTCATTACTGTATCTACCCATTGTGCTTCTCCGTTAAGAGCACCTAAAGCAGAACCTGAAACAACTGGAGCGTTATCACCATCATACTCATAAAATGATAGTAATTCTCTTACTTCCATTTCAACTAATTCTAGTAACTCTTCATCGTCAACCATATCAACTTTGTTAAGGAAAACAACAACAGCAGGAACACCTACTTGACGAGCTAAAAGAATATGCTCTCTTGTTTGAGGCATTGGGCCATCTGTTGCGGCACATACTAAAATTGCACCGTCCATTTGAGCTGCACCTGTAACCATATTCTTTACGTAATCCGCGTGACCCGGACAGTCAACATGAGCGTAATGACGATTAGCAGTTTCATACTCAACGTGAGCAGTGTTAATTGTAATACCTCTCTCTTTTTCTTCTGGAGCGTT
>MDTD01017599.1_pt1 | contig 27211 bp, 35 predicted proteins | sample 811221 | NCBI WGS metagenome assembly MDTD01 (sample SAMN05326646, study PRJNA326480) | marine metagenome | isolation source: seawater | place: Pacific Ocean: South West | collected 2011 | reverse complement strand
CTTTATGTGGTGTGCACCAGTAGTAATAGATGCCAGGTACTTCGAATGTCATAGAAACTTCTTTGCCATTCTTAGATTTTTTTGGTAGTGTTGCACCTTCAGGACCCGCAATCATTTCGACGTTGTGTCCTTTTGATGTTGGTACCCAAGTAATAGTCTCACCGACTTCGATCTTAGCTACCTCTTCACTATAGACCATCTTGTTTCCTTGATCGTCTTTATTTAGCATTTCGATTGTGTTAGCATATGCAAAGCTTGAGATAAACACCAAGCCAAACACTGCCATAAAGAATGCTAATACCTTCATATCCAAATACCTTTTCTCTGCAACTCTTTCATTCTATTCTCCAGATCGACATGATCTACAGACTGTGAAAGATATTTTGTGACAGGATCCATCCACAAATTCTTCCAGAAGTTTTTCAATTTAGTCATTGGCAAACTCCTTATGAATAGATTGGATAGTTCTTGCATTAAGATCGTTCAAAAGAGTCCAGTAATCATCCTGGCGGTATTCACCAGCATTAATCATCTGTTGAGCGACTGCTTTATTAGCTTCAGATTGTCTTGCAATCATATAGCCAATCATAATGCCTTGAAGAGTTTTTTTAACTACTTTCCACGAACCTTCAAGAATCTTCGTTGAGTAGCTGAGTGCTATTGTTGTCATTGTTTTCCTCGTTTTTTCCAATTGAAATTTTACGAGGCTGCTTTTCTTTAGGCAGAACGACTTCAAGGTTGACAGCCAAGATTCCGTCCTCAAGATCAGCTCCAGTGACTTCGGTGTATTCCGATAGTCTAAATGACTTTGTCCAGTTTTTCGCACTAATACCTTTGTGAACATATTTGTTTTGCTCACGTCTAGACGGACGCTCACCTTTGATGGTAAGGACATGATCCTTTACTTCAATATCAATATGTTCTTTCTTGAAACCAGCCACAGCCATCTCAACGGTGAATTTTGCTTCATCGTCTTTTACGACATTGTGTGGTGGGTAAGTATCCTTCGAGTGCTTATGGATGTTTTCCAATTGATCGAAGATGTGGTCAAAACCGATAAACCCGTTACGCGGGTACACTAATCCAGTCATCATAGTTCCTCCTATTGACTAGCAAGGTTACATTATGGACACCGGCTAATCCGCATGTCCGACTTATTTATACTACTTCTTCCGGTTCTTTCGCATATTTTTGCGTTTATTAGAACCTTTTTTTCTTCTCCCCTTTGGAGGCCTGTTCTTATGTGGCCAGGGCATTACTTTGTTCCTATGTTATACTTAGGACACAATTCCCACTTATCCTTATCCTTGTATGAAATGATCTTGATTTGTCTCAAGGGAGCTTTGTTTTCAGCTTGATCCTCATTTACAACAGTGATAAGTCCCCAGTCAGATAATAGTGTTGCCACTGTGTTTCTGCGCTGAAGATCGTTTTCCATTAAGTTAGACGGCTTCCCATCTAACAGGAACAACTCCTTAAAGTGAGTGATAAAGTATCGGCCTTGCTTATGTAGTATATGGCAAGATTGATAAAGAATATTGTCTTTACGAGAGGCGACTCCAATCCGTGTAAGCGTTTCGCGCACTTTAAGGAAATCGTCAGGCTCGTTGAGTGTTACTTCCAGCATCATCGCTGGTGTCCACTCTTGAATTTCGTTACTTTGATTTTCCACCTTTGTACACCTTTTTTCTCAATTCGTCAAGTTGCGCATCATTTAGTAAGGTGAGAGCTTGGCGGGCTTTCTCGTTGCTATAGCCATAATATTCTTTGATCAACTCTATATCGTCGATCTTAGTTGCTTTCAACCACTTACTGAAACGCTTTTGTTTCCTAATAGTATTTATAAGAAAATCAAATTTGAGGCGATTATCCAGATGGTGGTGTTGGTTCATTACATTGGCTAGCAACACAGTGTCATAAAAATACGATAGACCACGATTAACCATGAAAGAGTTGTAATCCTTCTCGGCAAGATCATCAATCATGATGTCTTGCTTTGAAGAATTAATTGCATTGAGATAGTCAAATGGGGTCATAAGTACCATACCTTATCACCGACTTGCGGCATCTTATCTTCTACCTTATTCCACATTAGAACCATCCTAACTTCACGCCATTATGAGCGATGATAAAAAAACAAGCGACCAAATGAGTAAGAACCCATGTTGTACGCAAGATAGCTGCAATGTCACTTTCATGATCGTCTCCTATTTTTGATCCAATCGTTTTAGCCCAAATACGCCAGGCCTTTTTCATTTTCATACAAACTCCACGTTAGCCATGATTTCAGTCATACAAGCTACTGTATTCAACTCATGGTCCGCAACGAACGCATCTTTGTATTGGTATTCAGCCAAGATCAAGACGAGTTGAGGAATAGCTTGTGGTTTAACATGGTCGTTCATATTATCATAAAGACCACGAAAGATAGAGGGCGTATCGATATCCATATTGTTGGCTACCCAAGCCCGCATCTTTTTGAAGTCCTTATCCTTTAAAGACTGTAATAGATCTGGAAAAAGAGCAAGTCCGCTAGTATTAGTGCTAGACCCAGCCACACTCCCCGTAGTACCACTTCTTTGAAGCTCATTTAGAATCCTCCTCCAATCAGGTGCATGTTTCATAATAATATCGGCAAGGATTGCTTCATCATAAGTGATGCCCTCACCATCAAGGATGCCCTTGGCACGAGTCATAAACTCACCACAAAGTACAGCCATGTCTTGTTTTGTCGTATTAAATTCATAGATACCACACCGAGAGTGAAGTGGTTCAATGATACGATTCTTAAAGTTACATGTTAGGATGAACCGGCAGTTATTGGCAAACTCTTCGATAAAACCACGAAGAGCCGGTTGTGTTGACTGCGGGTTCAGGTAGTCTGCCTCATCCAGGATTACAACCTTGTAGCCACCTGATAGTGAGACAGACGATGCGAACTGCTTGATCTTGCCACGTAGTGTGTCAATATTGCCTTCCTCCGATCCGTTAATCAGGATCCAGTCGAGGTTTAGCTCATTACAAAGAGCTTTAGCAACCGTGGTCTTACCGAGACCAGCTGTTCCAGTAAACAGCATATTTGGCAGTTCGCCAGACTCGACAACTTTCTTGAAAAAGGCTTTTAGATCCTTTGGCAAGATAATATCATCGATAGTTTGAGGTCGATACTTTTCGACCCAGAGGAAATCACTCATCACATTCTCCATCATAAAAATATATTATATCACATTTCAATAGGATTGTAAACCCTATTCTTCATCTTGTTCCTCTGTTTGAGCTTCTTCTTGCTCTGGTTCCGGCTCTGCCGGCATATTAGCTTGGGCAAATGCCTCAAGTCTATCACGAACTGCGCCTACGTTGGCTAGTTCATTTCCTCTAAATGCTCCACGTTCGGAACAAGCATCAATGATCTTTATTGCTCCAAGCAGGTCATTGATATTGAGTGAGGGTGCTTCAGTTTCGCTCATCCATTTTCTCCTTAATTGTGTGGACGCGGTGTTTCATCCAACTAATAGCTGTGTTAATATGTCCAGTGTCTTGAGGTTGGAGCTGAGATTCTGCATATGCAATCTCCTCCAATAGTACTACCAACCTATCAGTTTCACTAACAAGTGCCAAGTTAGCCTCCATACTTTGATGTTGTTTCAAGTGCGATGAAGTAGTGGATTGGCAGGGTTTGATTCTCCCACTTGGTGATCAGCTTAGAAGAAAGCTGAATCTTATAGTCACCAGGCATGATCTTGAAGTTTGCAATATTGAATACAAACCTATATGGAACAGTAGCCTGTGGACCATCCACCATCATTTCAAAGTTATTTGCGGTAGCATCTTCGACATCAGTCACACGAACTGTGACCTGAGCATCTCCAGGATTAGCGGTAATGACTACATCATTAACACCAAGAGTCGAAGCGGCTTTCCGCAATTGTGCAATATCACTATCAGTCAAATCGATAGTGACCTCGGGATCGGGCATGTCGATGGTCTTAGATGGAGATGTAAGGATGGAAGGATCAGAGAAGAAGTAATTCACTGACTTGCGGTCCTGCTTAATTTTTACAGATTTGAAGTCATCTGAAAACGCCAACTCTGGATCATCGAACATGCTTACGACCCCGAGGAACTCGTTGAGATCATAGATGCCCCATGAAGTATCGGGCAACGTCTCATTAATGTTTGCAAATGCCAGAATGTTCTTAGCACTAGCCACGGTCTTGATTTCATTGGCACCGTGGAATACAATATTAGGATTGATGGCAGCAAAGTTTTTCAGCACATCACGGGTTTCATTACTTAGTTTCATAGTTATAACTCACTTTCACATTTTGATATGGTGTATAAGAACCGAAGTCCATTTCAGCTTGACCTTGATCCCATTCAGGTTTTTCATCAACGTCATGTTGATGCAAGGCGATAAGCGCATAATGGAGGATCTTCATTAGATCTTTTCGGTTTGCGCCATCTTTTTTACCATAGCGTTGGGCATACTTGAGAACATTCCCAAGGGCAAAGCCCATACCATGGCCACAATCGATGATAAATTCAGTCGATTGAAACTTGTTTTTAGAATAGTGACCACCATAGGTACTATCTATATATTCTTTTAGTTCCCTAATTAGGGCACCTTCGTTAAATTTATATTCAACACTCATTACGAAACCTCATTCAAAAGTTCATTGAGTTCATTAACCACTTCAACTTGGTCATCTTCCTCAACTACGGGTTGGTTGACAGAAGCGTCGACCTTTTCATAGAGATCAAGAAAGGCGACTTTGGTATCTTCGTCAAACCGATTAACACAAAGTTCGATGGACTTTTTACGATCACCAAAGATCGAAAATGTCTGAACAATATGGCAAAGACGACGAGTAGAAACCAGATCATCGATGCCTCCATCAAGAAACGTTTTGCGAATAGTCTCTGACCAAGTGGTAAGAGTATCAGCAAACTCAGTATCGGCTTTACCAAACTTCTCCATGTGCTTAAGAACGATCTTACGTTCTACACTTGAGGAGGGATAAGGTTGTTCCATTGTGATGGTAAACCTTTCAAGGAAAGCTTCGTCAATGATGTTTGCCGCAATAAAACGACCGTCATCAGAACCTTTACCTTTTGTATTTGCAGTGGCGATAACGTTGAAGCCATTTGCAGGCTTTACGACCTCACCAGTCTTTTTGATGAGAACTGGTTTACCTTCAAGGACACCCTGAAGACACATGATCTTGTTTGAACCACGATCAAGTTCATCGATAAGCAGGATAGCACCTTGCTTCATAGCTTTGATGACTGGACCTTCGGCAAAAACAGTTTCGCCATTGACCAAACGGAAACCACCAATGAGATCATCCTCATCAGTTTCAGGAGTGATTTGAACACGGATGTATTCGCGTTTAGCTTGAGCACATCCTTGCTCAACCATGATAGTCTTACCATTACCGGAAAGACCAGTGATATACACAGGATAAAAAGCGCCGGAAGCAATGATTGCCTTAACGTCGCTGAAGTGACCCCACTTAACAAAGTACTTGTCAAGCTCAGGTACAAAGATCTCATCGTTCATAATTGATTGAACGTTTGTAGCCACTTTGGCTGTCTCCTGTTTAGGCTGTACAAATGGGATAACCAACCCTTCAAGATTATATACACCATAGCGAACTTTGGTGCCTGCGTCGAAGATCTTATCGACATCTTTGTGGGTGCATCCCAATTGGTCAGCAATAATTTTAAGCTCAGGCTTACGAAACTCTACCTTACCAGGATAGACTTCGCCAACCTTTTCCATGATTGCACGCTGAGAGAAAGAAAGATTATTCATAATATAGCTCCATCAACTGTTCTTTTTCCATCTTACATATATATTCTATCACATTTTTGACCAATTGTAAAGGACTTTTTTCACTTTTTTCAAACTTTTTTTGGTCGGGGCGGTAGGATTCGAACCTACGATCTCCTGCTCCCAAAGCAGGCGCCTTACCAGACTAGGCCACACCCCGTTTGGCCTCTGCGGAGAGATTCGAACTCCCGACCCACGGCTTAGAAGGCCGTTGCTCTATCCAGCTGAGCTACGCAGAGATTACGCTACCATTTCAGCAAACTTAACAGCCAGTGTACGGTTTGCCTTCTTGGAATTAGCATGCTTCTTAAATGCTCTTGTAATATCACCTTTCTTAGCATTCTCTTTAACTTCGAATTCTTCGGTCGTAGTATCCATAGAACGGCTATCACAACGAAGGATAAAGTATCTATCATAACCATTTACATTATCAAAAGTAATAAAACGGTTTTTCAAGAACTCTGCGCGATCAGCATGGAAACGATCTGTTTGAATGTATCGCATACCTTGATTAAAATCACTACGATTACCAGCAAGGAAATAGCCAGTGACTGAGTTAACCTGGTTACGAATATTTTCAAGCAAAGCTTGGGTTAGTGTTTGACGACGACCATTCACTACCATATTGCGAACAACTCTGCCATTCACATTAATTGCATAGCCGCGACCCCAATAGTCTTGTTCTTTTTCGTGACGCTTAATATTAAGTGATCCACCAAACCCATCAGTCAAAAGAATGAAGTTAGTCTTTTGAATGTTGTTTTGCTTGGTAAACCTTTCAAGCAATGTAGGTGCTGCAATCAGCATTTCGTCCAATGGTGTACCACCAAGCCATTCTGCATTCGAAAGAGCTTGATAATAGCTATGGTTTGAATAGTGTGCTGTACGGTACAGACCTTTGAATGCAATTTCAAGTTCATTCTTAGGCATCGATGAAGACAGGAGCTGCATAAGCTTTACATCTTCGTGGTCAATATGAGCATATGGTGCTTCAGTTTTTCCCATAAAAAACTTATCATATTTGTCTCCACTACCTCCAGTTGTGAAACCCCACACTTGGAAAGGAATGTTGACTTTCTTACAGAACATTGTAAGGACAAGTGTTTGACGAATAACATCACCAAGAATAGCTTGCATCGAGCCAGAGTAATCAATCATCATAAACATACCATGGTTCTTAGCATCAGGCAGCTGAGTCATACGCTTGAAAATATCATCAGTATACTTATAGGCATACAACTTGTTTACATCCAAAGAGCCAGAACGAGCGGTAGATGCACGCTTTGTTCTCCAAGCAGCTTTACGCATTTCAAATTCTTTAGCCATGATTTGCACGACTTTTTTATTGTCATTCAAAAACTCATCATAAGCTTTTTGGAATTTTTCGATTTGCCAATCCATATCATGATTTGCTTCACGTGACTTTTTGATTTGATGGTACTTAACGATCATCTCATCAATTTGCTTAGTATTAAAGCCATTTGCAATTTTAGGAACATCACCATTTTCATTTCTTTGTACAAGCTTATGCTCATTTTCGCGATAAGCCTGATCAGTCAAAGATTCGATTTGACCTTCAGATGTAGCTTCTACTCCTGTGGAGTTGTCATCTTGATCATCGACTTCTTGTTCGTTGGTTGAGGGTTCTTGGCTTTCAGCTTCTTGATTTTGCGATCCACTGTCATTATCAGTAGTTTGACTTTCAGATAGCTCCATTTCATCTTGACCATTTGAATCAGATTGGTCAGCATTTTCATTAGTAATACCTTCTTTGTTATCAGTTGAGGAAGGAGACTGAGGAGTTTCAATAGCATTCTCTTTTGCATACTCGTAGAGTTTAGCACATACGGCCAAAACATCTTCCCATGTTTCCACAGCAAAGGCTTCATCAACCAAAGGCTGCTCGTCAGCAGAAAACTGAACTTGGACAAGATTTCTGAGCTTAGCCTTAAGATTAATACGGTCAATAAGACCTACATACTGTGGAGACAGTTCTACAAAACGAGAACATCCAAAGAAATCATCCTCATCCAACTTCTTGTATCCCTTTACAAAGGAAGAAACAAGACCGGGATATTTCCGTTGAATAAGCTTCTCAATACGAATGTCTTCCACTACGTTGAGAAAGCTGCGAGGGCAGCCTGGGATCTCAATGTCAGCGTCGTGCCAACCTTCAGCAGGTGTAAAGAGGGCGTGACCAACTTCATGACCAACCAGGAGATCATATACATTCTCCAGCTGGGTCCATAGTGGTAGGCCAAGGATACGCTTTTCAACATCGAAGAATGCGGTCTGAAATTGACCATGCACAACTTCAATATTCTCTGTAGCAAGTAGCTTAGCCAGGATAGATTTTTGAGTATTGATCATCTTTGTCTCCTTCCATTATGTATATTCTATCACAACTTGGAGCAAATGTAAAGGACTTTTTTCAATGTAATTGAATTTTTTTTTATCCACTTACATAGATTTTATTACGAGGACGATGCCAGTTCTTTTGATTATGGATCTTACCTAATAGTTCTTGAGTCTCACGTGTCTGTTCAGATTCACGTAATGCCTTTTCAATTAAAGCAATATCTTTTACTGATAGTTCAAACTGTGTATTAGGTTTCATTTCTTCCTCTTTATATTCATCGGGAACGGAACCCCACCCTACGATGCGATCCCATTGCCGTTGTGTATACTTACTCATTTCTTAGCTACAAAGTCCATGATCATTGGAAAGACTGGCTCAAGAGCTTCAGCACATTTTACTGCAATTTGCCTATGCTCTTTTTGTGTACCATTGCCTGATCTTAGTTCAATAAAGTGTGTCCATGAACGTAGGGTTCCATTCATATACATACGTGAAATTGTATTACCTTCTGGCAAAACACATCTTGCCTGCTCTTTAGCAATACCGTTTTCAATGGCCCATTCATATGCAGTCTTAGCTGCGTTTTCAACACTTCTCTGTCTGCGTTGCCATTCAGTTACTAGCTCGGTTTGAGCTGCATTTAACTGAATAGAAGGATCATTTTCGATCTCAATAGAGTTTTGCCGGTTCTTTGGATCTTGCAACCGGGCTTCTCTTAATGTAAAGGCACCAGCCAATTCTTTATCTGGGTCGGCATACCGCTGCGAAAACTCCTGAAAGGAGAATGAGCGGTGTCTTAGAATTTGCCGTGCAATATCTCTTGTTGTGGTAATCTCTAAACAAGCACTTGCCATCTCAAGTGGAGACCAATGCTTGTGACGAATAAGATATTGTACCAGCTTATCGGCTGTTTTCTTATTGTTTTGATTTCCTGGGTTCGAAACTCTAGCGCAAAACGCTACTAGGTCTTGAGTGTCTTCTACTCCTTGAACACGGAACTCTTCCGTTGGAATAGAATGACTTACTAATTTTACTTGCATTATGCTACCTTTGAAAAGTTACGCTCTTTCACAAATTCGATCTTAGATCTGAATTTACCATCAAGCAAATCGCCTTTATGCGATATCACAAATACATTACTATCATCTTCAAGTGTTCCCAGAATCTTCATCAAGTTATCAATACCATCATGGTCCAAAGAAGAATCAAAAGTCTCATCCAGAATCAGAAGATTCGTTGATGTAGAATTTTTCATCTTGGCTATTTGCCTCCACGTAAACAATAACGAAAGATCGATACGCTGTTTCTCACCTTCGGAAAAAGAGGCGTAGTTAAATGCATCACGATGTCTTGATCTGATCACCTCGTTGAAATTTTCGTCGAGGTTAAAGGAAACAAAGAAGTCTAGAACTTGCAGGTATTGGTTTACCAACTTGTTCATCACAGGAAGATACTGTTTAATGACTTTGGTCTTAATGCCAGTATCTTTCAGCATTTCAGCGGCAGCATCGGAGTAGCTTTTATCCTCCATGAGCCTAAGCTTATTATCACCAAGAGAATCTCGTTCTGAGAATAGCTCTTGAAGTTTAGTATTAGCTTGGCTTAAATCTCCTTCGCTACCTGTAAGCTTATTTATATCTTTTCTGATATTAGCAATTTGCTTTTGAAGGCGGTCAATGGAGATATTGTTAGTATGAATATCCTGCTGTTTGGTCCTGATTTCTTCGGCAAGCTCATGTGCCCGTTTAAGATCCGATTCCAAAGTAGCTGACTCTGAAGCGACATCATCAAGCGCCTCTTTGAGTTTAACTGCTTTACCTTTTGCTTCATCAATTTTTGCTGTCCTAAGATCGTCACCAATATCTTGGGAACATGTCGGACATTCAGTATTGTCTTCATAGAATTTGGCATCCTTAACTGTCGACTTAACCTGCTGTTCGAATTGATGTTTGTAATTGAGAAGCGCTTGCTTTTTATCATTAAGCCTTTTGAGTTCTTCTTCACTTTGTTTGAGGTGACTGGTGACATAGTCAGTCGCCTCCTTAGACGTGGACTGAAGGTTTTTAATCTCATCCTCAAATTCAGAGATTTCAGCTTGTTTACTTTCAATCTGTCCTTCATTGATCTCAGTGATGTCACGGATGTACTTCCTTTGAAGCCCGATCTTTTCTTTGATAAGTTCCAAATTGTAATTTGCATCCTTGATCTCCTCCTTAAGCTTACCAAGCTTATCTCTAAGGATGTTATTCATTTTTGAAAAGATATTGATGTCCAATAGATCCTCAATCACTTCTCGCCGATGTCCAGCATTTAGCTGCATAAAGGGAATAAAAGATGAAGAGCCAAGTACTACAATTTGGTGGAATGACTTATGGTTTAGCTTTAGAATATTTTGTTCAAGAAACTTCTGATAATCACGGGCATTAGATGACTGATTAATCATATTGCCATTCTGCCAAATCTCAAACTTACCTGGACTAATACCGCGTACAACTCTAAACTCATGCATACCAACTTCAAATTCAACTTCAACAATAGCACCTTTTTTGTTTACACTATTAACTAGTTGATTCTTATTGATAGACCTATGAGGCTTTCCGAATAAAGCAAAAGATAGCGCATCCAACAAAGTAGATTTACCAGCACCATTTTGACCTACAACAAGTGTAGATGGTGACCTATTCAGTTCAATAGCGGTTTCATTATTACCAGTGGAGAGAAAGTTCTTCCACCGGACTGATTTGAACTTAATCATCATAAAACCTCGCTATTCTGTGCTTCAACATATAGACTTCGCATCAAGCCTTTCATCCTTTCTTTATCTAACTCTGTTTCGACTGCTTCCACGTACGAATCCAGAAGTTCTGTGGTGTCCTCAACCGAGATGTTTTCATCTACGACATTGGTACCAACAAATTCATCAAACGTTTCAGCAATCTTCAACTCATGGATGTCGACTTGCTGAATACGGTCAATGAACCTATCAAACATAAAATGGTCGGCTTTATTGACAACAACTACCTTGACGAACTTCTTCTCAAATTCCGACACATCATAGTTATTATAATCCATTTTCTCATCATTGTAAAACACTTTTTTGTAAATTGTGTAATTACTTCGAACAGGCGTAAGTTCCCGTGTCTCCGTATCGATGATGTGAAAGTATTTAGGATCGCCAGCATCTGACCAGTTAAACTCAAACTGCGAACCAAGATAATGAATATTGTCTTGGTGTGACTTAGTATGAAAGTGGCCACTCATCACGCATTCAAAGCGTTTGAATACATCTCTATCCATACCATGTGTATTAGTAACACCACGCATCATCTCAAAGCCTTGAAGTTCTAAGTGAGCACCAACCCACTGAGCATCACAGTTTTTCAGAAACTTAATAGACTCTGCATAGTTTTCGTTATTGATCCAAGGTACACACGCAATCTTCAATCCATCATAGTCTTGGACTTTAGGCTGCATCATAATGTTAACGTTTGATGTATAGTAACCAAGTAACTCTTTGAGCGAGCAAAGGTCATTTGTATTCTTAAAGAACACGTCATGGTTACCAGGAATAATGTCCATAGTGATACCCATTTCTCGCATGGGCTCAAGGAACATCTTTCGATTTTGATTTTGCGCTTTGAAGTTGATAAACTTACGATGATCGTAATAGTCACCTAGGTGCAAAATCTGAGTTATCCCGTGCTCTTTAAGATACGGAAAGAACTGCTCTTCGTAAAATTTTCTTTGGTACTCTAAAAAAATGTCTGAGCTATTTCTGATACCTGCATGGGTATCATTCAAGACGGCAAGTTTCATGTATATTAGGCTCCCATGAAGAGTTCAAGACCTTTTGGTTTTTCGGTCTTTGTTTTCTTCTTTTCCTCTTTTGCAAATTCTTTCAGTGTGGCATCGTTTTGCTTCACTACAGAAATTCTATCTCTTAGTTGATCTACAAATGCCCGTGTGGCTGAGTCAGCTGCAGCATCTGTATCGGCTGAGAAGATGAAGTCTTCTATACCAGCCTTTTCTATATATTTGAATTTAATATCTTGCTGTTTCTTCTCTTTAGCTAATCTTCGTAAAAAGGCGTAATAGCAAATTTGAGTAAAATAAGCAAAAGCATTAGGGTTACCCGTCCTCGTGGCGGCATCAATATTGTAATTAGTGATAGCTTTTAGGCAATTTTCTACCGCATCCATTACCATTTCTTCGCGATATGTGTAACGAATAAAGTTGGCTTTGTGAGACAAACCCTGTGCAATCTTCAAAAAGCATTGCGCAATATAGTCAGGTACGACGGGTAGTTGTTTACCATCAGCTTCAGCCTGATTGACAATCTTTACATAGTCAACTACAGCCTGAGAAAATTCTTTGTTGTTTACATAATGTGGTTTTTGTTTAGGTTTCATCGTTTTCCTTTTTCCTTAGGTGAGGCCAATCGCCAGTTGTCCAAGAGTAGATAAGATTATCCACATTAATGGCAAAGGTTTCCAGTGTCCCTTTGTGTAGTTTGAGGTAGGAAATCCTGTCCTGGTCGTTTGTTAGTGATTGGAAGTTTTCATAGTGTATGTGTAATTCCATAACGTCTCCTTTTACCATTGTTATATTATTATATCACAATGTATTGATTTTGTAAAGGAAAAAAAGTATTAATTACATTGAAAAAACAGTTTACAACTGCCAAAAAGTATGTTATAATAATAGAGTGTTAGGGAGAGAGGGGGATATACTGTTCTCAGTGATAGATCTTAGCCTTAGCTACGTCTGTCATAAACTCTTCCAATTGATCATCAGAAACCGAAACATCCTCGTCTTCGTCTACATCATCATAGTGATTCTTTAGTTGTAGGCACATTCGGATATATCGTTCTTTGACCTCATCTTCAGCAACAGCAACCGAGATCACATGCGTCTTACTCAGCGTCACATCCAAGTCTGGTCTACCAAGAGGCTGCCAATCACTAAATGCAAATGCATGTGTTGATTGTCTTACCTGTTTATGAACTTCCAATGGGAACTCTAACTTGTACACATCACCATCAACAGACGAAACCAAAGAGATCACTTCCTCACCAGAAGATAATTTGAAGACTTTGATATCGATGTCATTTAAGTTGTATGTCATGGCAATGGTATCTCTATTATCTTATACTTAAACTGTTCCTTACTATATATCTTAATCCTTTCAGCCGCATGTAAAAGTGTATAGTTCTTTGACGACTTCCAATGCAAATCATCTGCAATATCATATAGAGTTGTATCCTTACCATCATCACTTTTTCTTAAACCACGGCCAATAGACTGTAGCACTTTGATTTGTGACTTTGATGGGCTGGCAAATACAATATTGTGTAAGTTTCTAATATTGATACCAGTACTGAATGTTCCAAGACTGGCTACAATAATAGCATTCTTCTGTTCTTCAGTAATCTTTCGTATGTGTTCACGCGTGTCTGTGTCCGTTTCGCCTGAGACATAAAAGATCTTTCTACGTTTGTGCGCTTTACTTAAGATAAGATCATACAATGGCTTACCGTGTTTTTCAACATACTGGAACAGTACTAGGGTGTTACCATCTTGGTCTAAAGCAAGATTAGCAATAAAATTATTACGATTTTCATATCTAACTATCCAATCGATTTCGTCTTGGTACTTGTACTTGACAACATCTTTACAATATTCATCCTTGTATTTCAGCAACAAGACCTTTATGTCTAATTGAGCAAGCTGATTCTTGTCCATCAGATCTTTTGTTGACGTAACATAATAAGCAGGTCCAAACAATCCTTCAAGGACTAACTTATGTGTTTGCGTACCGTCCAAAGTACCTGTTGTGCCAAATCTATATTCAGCTTCTCTTAATTTTGTAAGGATTGAGGTGAGTGATTTAGCTTTAAAGTTGTGTGCCTCATCACCAAAGACACAGCCAAATTGTTCAAACCAAGCACCAGGTAACTTATAAATCGACTGCCAAGTTGAGATTATCACCTTTGGCATTTCGCTTTTCTTTGGCATACCAGAATAGATTCTTTGTACATCCTCAATATCAAATTCACTATCCTGTTGACCGTAAGCTGCAAAGTCAGAATACATTTGTTCTACAAGCGATGTGGTGGGAACAATAATTAAAGCTCGTTTATTATGATTTGCTAAGTACCACCGAAGCAAACAATAAATGATAAGTGACTTACCCGAGGCTGTAGGAGAGATTAGCATACCTCTTTTGCGAGTCAAACCATATTCAATAGCTCTTAGCTGATAATCTCTTGCTTCAATGGGTTCACCATTATTGCCAGTCAAGACTAGATCATCTATGAATGACATGTCTACTTGTTCAGTCGTATCAGGGTAACCATACCAGGTATCATGCTCTAGTTCTAATTCATAATCACGGCCTTCGGCATTTGCAAACTCTTTGACATATGCATACAATCCTGCATACAGTTCTCTAGTTTGAGAATTGTATAGCCTAATCTTACCATCCCAGACTTTGTTCTTATAAGCTGGCATAAACTTATAACCAGGTACATAGAACGTAAAGAAGTCAGTCAGCTCATTTAACACCGAAGGCTCGGAGTCAACAAGCATCATGGCATGATTCTTTTTCTTAACCGTAATTTTGGTTGGCATTATACACCCGAAGTGAACTTCCGCCACTCAATCATGTTCTTAATAGACTGATGGCGCCATTTAATTGTATCAATAATCTCTTTCAATGTTTCACACATTTCTTTTAGATATTCAATTTTAGCCTGAGCTTCTTGAATCTCTTTGTCTGAGTCATAGTAATAGTCCATTTCGCCTTTCAGTATTTTAAGACCATTCAATGGGTCATAATCCCATCCTTTGGCTTCAATTTCATCTTGGGTCATCTTACCATTGTACCATAACCACTTGTCTTTAAGCAAGACTTTAAACTCAAGTTCTTTACGCTTAAGCTGTAGTTTGGACATGGAGTGAAGTTCTAAGTACTTGGAATGTAACTTAGCATTTTCGATGGTTGCTGCATCTAGATTGTTTTCATCTATTTGGCAGTCTTTTTTCCACATTTCAAAAACTTGTTCAAGTGTCAACATAGTATAACCTATTCAATCATTATCTAAATTTATTTATACGCCTTTCGTAACGAACTTAAAGTAATCAAACTGGAACGATACGTTTGCAGTTAGATATACAACATCGGTCGATGCCACATCAAATGGTAACGAACTTAAGTTGATAGGTAAGGCATTCACAAACTGAAGTTCTGCAATTACATTGTTATGGCTACTTAAGATTTGCAGTGTCATATCGCGTTCTTTACGAACACCCTCATCTTTTTCAGTTACCAGACCAACCATCCAGTCATGAATCTCTTTGTAATTGACTAAGTATTCATCAATAAGGAACGTCATATCGAAAATACCGTAATCAATTTTGTCAGGCGCTTCAATAATATTCCTATTGCGTGTTTGGAATACAGCACCTTGAAGTTGAATGTCAGGAAGAGCTACTGTTTGAGCCATAAACTGAGCATTCTTATATTTTTGAGAATCAATAATTAGTTTGAACGCAGTAGGGTTTACATAGTTCAACGAAACTGCTGCGGTATCAGTCAAATTCTCACTAAAGTCTACATTAACATTATATGGCATTACCTATAGTTCTCCATATAGCAATTATGATCGGGCTGAGTATTCATCTGCTTTACCCAATCAAGTTCTTGAATTAGTCTATTATACCAAGCCTGATCCATTGGATCGTGCGCTTTGGCCATATCTTCTTTTAGTTGGCTGATTCTGACGTCAATGTATTTTTCCATTTTCATAATAGCCTCCTTTGTATAAGACTATTTATACAAAAAAGAAAGGCGGCCGAAGCCGCCTTTCCACTCACATTTAAATTAACCTTAGCTAAGGATGTTTGTGATCTTCGTGATACGATAGTACTGGTTAGCACGATCTGTACCAGTCGAACCGTCGATTGCTACGAACGGGTTAGCAATCATGCCGTAGCGAGTCTTAAACCCGATTTTCGGCTGGAAGGTGTTCTCACCGACTGCACGTACCATTGTTAATGGAACGTATGGGCAGTAGAAGATACCTGCGTCATATGGGTTTGCACCCTTATAACCAATGTTGACGTAATCAACTGCAGCATATGGGTCAATGTAGACCTTCATGCCACCAGCAAGAGTACCGGCAAAAGTTGTGCCAGTGTCATCAACAGTCAGGTTGGCGTTGCCAGCCAGAGCAGGAGTATAGTCGAGCATGCCAGAAGCAGAAAGGGCAGCCGCTACGTCAGAAGAACACAGGATAAAGTTACCTTTACCTCTACGTGTCTCTTTAGCAATAACGTTTGCTTCTCTCATCATCTGAACCAGAAGGCCCTTATACTTTTCTACGCTCCAACGACCATCAGAGTCGGCGTTAACGTCGAAAGTACCAGCAGTAGTGATGTCACCCTGCTGTGAACCAGCTTTTGCTTTCAGGTTGATAGTTCTTACAACTTCACGGTTGATTTCAGCGAGGATCTCAGCAGACAAGATGTTTGCCAGCTCAGACTCAGCATCCAGACCATGGATGGCCTTAAGATCCTGAGCAAGTTCCATCGAATATTCAGCTTTCAGCGCACGGCTTTTCGCAGTGACTGTAGCTTTTTCGATCGAAAATGCCATTTCGTTGAAAGTACCTCCGCCGGAGCTACCAAGAGCTTCAGCGTCTGCAGTTGCCATACCTGTACCAGCTGCGTAATCAGCTACTGTATCGGCGTCACCGGAATCACCAGCGAACGGATCATTAGAAGCTGTAGCTGAGCCAGAAGCTGCACCAGCAAATGCAGTGTCGGCTTCGTTGAACAGAGCCTCAGTACCACCTTGTGTGCTGTACTTAGACTTCATGGCAAAGATAAGACCAGTTGGACCAGTCATTGGCTGAACGCCTGCGATATCGTAAGCGATCAGGTTTGGCATTGCACGTCTAACGAGGCTGATCAGGATTGGATCCCAGTTACCAATGTTAGAACCAGTTGCGTTTGCAGGAGCAGCTTCGTTAAGCTGGAACTGCGAATGGCCACGCTCTTCAGCGAGTGCCTTTTCAGTGTTTTCGAGAACAGTAGCAGTTACGGAACGCTTATAACGATCTTGCAGATCATCACCTGCGTCCAGTACCGGATTCCACTTCTCGAGAAGTTTATCAGTAGTAAACATGATAGATTTTCTCCCTATGGATTACTTTTTGTTAAGCGCCTCGAGGTAAGCAGACATCGCACCGGAAACTGCAACTTCGTTGCCAGTATCTTCTTCGATAACTTCTTCCTCTTGGGTTGTTACTTTAGCCTTGAAATAAGACTCTTTGATTTGTGCGACTTTCTCGGCAAATGCCTCGGAGTCGTCCGCATCAATGTCTTCTACAAGACCTTTGAGTTTGTCAGCTTGGGCCTCGGAAAGACCGGTCGAAGCTTCAGTTACGATAGCGGCTCTCTGGAGTTTTTCAACTTCAGCTTTCAGAGCTACGTTATCGGCAACAGTCGTATTCACCTGTTCTTCCAGCTCATCTTTCTGTGTAGACAGTTCATCTACCAGATCGACTTTGCCTTCTGGAACTTCAATGTAGTGCTCAGTGAACACCTGGTGAAGTTGCTTCATGAAAGATTCGGAGATCTCGGTACGAAGACCGGTTTCGATCGCCAACTTGTTATCTTCCATCCAGCTTTCTACGACGTAGTTAAGGTAACCATCAACTTTCTCTACGAGATCGCTGTGGATGCGGCTTGTTTCTTCAGCAAGCTCTTCAGCATAAGACTCTTCCAAACGCTCAACGTGCTCGGAAATCTTAGACTTAAGTGCAGCTTCAAAGATGATTTCAGCTTTGTCCTTAAAGCCTTCACTCAGAGTAGCTTCGGAATCAACCAGAGCTTTAAGGTCATCTTCAAAGATACCTTCTTCCTGATCAGTTTCTACGCTTTCTTTGTTCATGACTTTATTGTAGGACGCCATGAGGTCATCCTTTTTCATCTTTGACATTTCTTTATACATGGCATTGATCATACCAGCTTTGGTTTTCGGCGGAGTAGCTTTTGCTGGCTCGCTCTTATCGATAGCCGCTTTGGTATCGACAGCAGCTTGCGCACCATCTACTTCTTTATCCGCTTTCCCCTTGGTGGTAGGAGCTACAGCCTCTTCCAGATTGTCATCGCTCTCAACTTCAACTGTTTCGTCAACGATTTCATCCTGGAGTGTATCTTCGATGTCGATTTGATTTTCATCAGACATTATTGTACTCCCTCAGAGTTAAAGTTTGGAGAGGAAATCTTTGAAAGCTTTCATCTGCAGATCAGGATTACCGGTCTGCACTGCTTCCTTAATTTCTGTCTCAAATAATTCAATTTCTTGCTGTTTAAACACGCCATTCTCATAGATCCATTCCACACCTTCCATCACTCCGTTAACGAAGGCTTCAGGCGCTGATGGGTCTTGGACGATATCAACGGCATTTAGCATGAAGTCTTTATTGACAACATTAACACCGTTCTTGCTAACAAGACTACCCATTCCACGACTAGAGACACCTACACGAACATCCCCATCAAGAAGACCTTGTACGATCTTGCCCATAGGAGTATCCAAAATAGTTGCCTTACCCACAACATTATCACCATCCCAATTAAGTTCGGTAATTTTGTGGGATACTTTATCCAAATTAATGGTAGGTCCTTCTGGGTGGTTTAACTCACCAACGGCTCTACCTTTGGAAACTTGTTCAGTGACATACTTATCGCATGCCGCTTCTAAGATTTCACGGGGATACATGCGGCCATTTCGATTCGGCTTATTAGCCTGCATGAAAATGCCTTCAATGATATACTTCTTACCTTTGCCGTCTTCTTTGGCTTCGGTAATTACCTGTATATCTTCAACATGTTCTGTAATTAACTTCATTTACTTACCCGTTAAATCAATAAATCTTTTTATTCCTTTTTCAGCGTCTGCAATTGATGTAAAATCTTCTAAATGATCTCCATCAACGTATCCTCTGAATATCTTCCCCTTTTGTGCTATAACAGCGTCGTACTTTTTCTTTTTTCCGACCTTCAAACTTTTAACTTGTTTGAATCCGCTATCTAGCTTTAATCCCTCATTCAGACTCTGTCTCATCTGGCTGAACGTCTTCATCGTCCTCATCCTCTACCTCTTCGCCTTCTTCCTCAGGTTCCTGATCATCTTCGCCAGCATCTTCTTCGTCCTCCAAATCAAGATCTTCATCTTCCTCAAAGTCCTCGTCATTTAATTCTGCTGCCTCTAATTCCTCTAGTTCCTCAGGTGTTAAGTGCATTTGGTTTCCCAATTCCACCTTTCTATCATCCAGCGCATCTTGAACTTTTGAACCCATTAGTTCTGTAAAAGCTCTTCCGGCATCGGCCATATCACCAGCGTTAATTTTGTCAATCAGTTCTTGTGTATCAACCATAATAATATTATCCTTTTTACTGTAACTTATTTATAAAAAAACATTTTTCTAGAAGTCATCTTCCTGGTCTGGTTGAGCTTCTTGTTCAGCCGCAATTTGATCATCAATCTCTTTGATGTCATCATCAGTCTGACGTAAAACGTTTTTCCTAATCCACTCTTGCGAGAAGTACTTACCAACATACTCATCAATTTCACGGATGGTGCCAAGTCTTTCTCTTAGTAATTCCGATTCTTTTAGTTCTGAGAAATGCGTATCTTGCTGGTAATCAATATTGATTTCCTGCTTCATTTCATTCCATTCTTCCTCAGTAACAATACCCTTAAGTACCAATTGTGTCTTAAGCAAATCAATAAACAACATAGAGAATCTTTTACGAAGCTTATTGATAAACTTTTGGAACTTAAGTTCGTCTCTGGTTATCTCAGAAGATCTACCCAGACTGAACTGTGCTTCTTGTTCGAGCCTGTTGACTGGGACGTTGAGAGACTTATATAGTTTCTTTTGGAAGTAGACGATATCGTCGATCTGCCCGAGGTTTTCCCCTCCTGGTAATGTTGTAATCTCTGTGCCTCGGCCACCTTCTCTACGCGGTAACCAGAAGTCCTCCAACATCGACATGTGTTTACGATCATCTTTCATCTCTCCAGTTGAAGCATTGTAAACCAATTTATTACGATACTTCGTCATAATGTTTCTAAGATATTCTTCGGCCTTACCTTTTGGTAAGTTACCAACATCAATATAGAAGATTCTACGTTCTGGTGCTCTTGCCAAACGGTAGATAACCAAAGAATCTTCCAACATACGAAGTTGGTTTGTAGTCTTCATTGCCTTGTCAAGATAGGATAATACTCTTTTTCTACTTGGATCCAATACACCAGATGTTACGTAACAAATAGCATCTTTAGAAATTTTCAAGCCTTGACTTGACTTTGACATAGCATTATTTTGGAAGAGGTAGTATTCCTTGACACCCTTAATCATCTTTGTACCGGTGACTGGATCTCTTTCTTCCTTGACCTCACGGATTTTACGAATCTTAGTTGGGTCAATATTTCTTAATTCAATGATACCACCCTTTGGGTTTTTCTCATCGATAATCTTATGGAAGTACAGTCTTCCATCAATATACCATCTGCGGAAAATGTCATGGCCTTGCCAATTCATATTCAGCATTTTAATGATATATTCGAATTCCTCTTTAATCAGGTTCTTGATCTTATCTGACTGATCAAGTCCATCCATATTCAATTCAACTGGTGCGCTATCTTCATCAGCCACAATAGATTCATTAACAATATCTTCAATAGCTGCATCACATTCAGGTTGCATTGCAATATTTCGGTATTTAATAATCTGTTGAATTTCAGTTTTAGCTTTGTCACCTTCCATGTCAATGTACTGACCGAAGTGACCACCTGCATTTACGACATATCCTAGACCGTCGTCTGAATCAGGCGCAACGAAAGAGAGGCGCTTTGCATCCTCTTTTTCTTGATCTTTTCTTTTGATCTCAAAACCAAAAAGTTCTGCCATTATATTATCCCTATGCCATTATCGGAGGCAGATAATCCTGCCTCCGATATATTTATAGCACTTTAGCTAGTGGTGTCAGATTCCCAATACTGAACTTGGAACTCAACCTGGAACTCTTCAATCTGATTTTCAGCATCATATGAGAGTTCGATCTGAGAAATGTTCGTTGGGAACAGGCCACGAAGATCGTAGCGCTTTACTGATTCGCCAGCTTTGTTGAGTTGTTCAACAATCATATCAGCCTGGTAGTCAACTGGGTTAACAAGACCAGTATTGGCTGAATGCTCATTGATACCGTTCATCCAACGCTCCATGGCGTTTCTTACTGCAAAGTTAGTGTCATTAATGACCGTGATAGTCCACGGTTCAAAAATTCTGTCACCAGCAATCTGAAGCTGTCTGCCACGAAATGGAATCGTGAGCGGTGCAACAACAGAGGCTGGAAGACCAGCACCTTTACACATGAACGATGTTAATTCAACATCACCACCTGCGTACGCGGGAAAGTTAATGGTAGCCTTAAACAGATTGGCGCGAGCACCGCCACCAGTCAGTTTGGACTTGAAATCATCTACTCCTAAAATAGCCATTTTCTATCTCCTTACCCTGCGATCTCGTTGAAGTCAACCCCAGTTCTAGTGGCGATGAAGTTCAACGTGATGAAGTTAATGGAACGCGCAGGCTTGATGTAGATGTCACAAACAAATTCGTTTGCGTCAATAACTTGTGCCGTGTTGTTCGTTTCATCACAGACTACTTTAAAGTCCGTAATACCTCTACGACCTTTCACCTCTCTTAAGAACGGCTCGACCAAGTTACGGAACTGAGCCCGTGTAAATTCGTCGTTGAATTCAAAGAGTTGGAACTTGGATGCAGTAGCTACTGCCTTTTCCAAGACCATGAAAAGTCTCCGAACGTTAATTCTATCAAAGGCAGAAGGTCTTGATAAGAGAGTCTTATCGCCGAAAAGTACGGTACCTTCACCTGGGAAAGAAACGATCGGGTTTACTCTAGCCTTATATAAGGTATCTCTTTCAGCTTTCTTCGGGTTAAAGGCGACTCTTGTTACGCCTCTGATTTGACCACGATTAAAGCCAGCTGGTGAGAACCATGCATCAGCTACGGCATCAGTGTTGGCCATAAGACCAGCAACATGACCCGAAGATGGAATATCGATGAATGCATCGTTATACTTATCGTATACCTTAAGTGCACCGGAATCGATAGTTGCATAAGAACTAGAAGTTAAGTAATCAGCAAAAGCCGTTACCAGGTTAACTGCGGTAGCTGTTACAGCACCACCGTTAACATCAGTGGCTGATTGGCCTGCTGGATTAGTTGTAAATTCTACTGGCGGCGAAATGACAGCCAAGCAGTCTTTTCTGGCAGCCGCGATAGCAATCATATCATTTGCTACTGCAACACCAGCGGACTGTGCGTTTGCCAACGTCTTATCCAGTGGAGGAGCGATTAACATATTCACATCAATGGTTTCGGCATCTTCAAAAAGATCAAAACCAGTTTGGATAGCAGCGCCTGTGAGAGTATCATCATCCGTGCCTAATGAAAGTGAATCGGTAACCAATGCGTTTGGATCGGTGAACACAAACGTAGTTGCGGCAGTCGAAAGACTTGTACCAGCATCAGTAAGTGCACTATCGTGATCCATCCACCAAACGTAAGCAGACTTAGCGTTTACTACATCTTTGTAGTAGTTTGATTCGCCATTTGAAAGTTTTGCATCAGATGCCTGAGAGACGAAAGCAAAGGTTTCAAGAACAGTACCTGCAGTACCGGTCCATGCACCATCTTCGTCGATGACAACAATATGCATTTCATCATCTGCACCAGTAACACCCTGATCTTCAGCATACTGGCTTGTGCCTGGCGCACTATCGAAAAGTGCAGCATTAGTATACGAAGAATAGTGATCTGGAGTACAGATTTCAACTTTAAGTGAGTTACCCAGAATGCCTGGATATTTTGCAGCCCAAGGACCAACAGCGGCCTGACCTGCGGAGTAAGATGCGTCGTAGTTTTCCTGGCCTTTGATAAGTACGGCAGTGGCAGTACCATCAGCAATAGCATTCTTAAGACCAGCAGTCTCAGCTCTTACGACTCTAAGATCGTTACCGTACTGAAGAAAACCTGCAGCGGTAAAATAAGAGGTGTTGTTTGTGGTGTTAGGAACGCCAAAGGTTTCGGCCAAGTTTTTCTCAGAAGTGACCTGACGAACCTCCTCTACTGGACCCCATGAGAATGCACCCACGAAAGCACCGATAGAAGAAGAAACAGCAGGGACTACGTTTGTGAGATCGATTTCACGTACGCGCACACCTGGAGAGACTTGGAAGCTCATGTGTATTTCCCCTTGTTACATTAAATGGTTATCATAATACGGTTTGTTTCAATCCTAGTTATTTATAAAAAATCAATTCTTAATAAAGTTCCGTTGAATCATGGACGGTCCACCGTTCACCGTCAATCATTTCAGTGCCGTCGCCTACACCATCATCTACTTCACCAAACGGAACTAATTCATCTTCGATTTGCCTCATATTCTCTTCATACATCATTTGTTTAAGGTTAACATCAGTCATATCGTTAAATAGGTTAGTCGAGGCAAACCAACCAAATAGCACAAAGTTCATTACAAGGTCGTCATGGTTACCATCACTGGCCTCGTAACTATTACCCTTTGCTACAAATGTTGAGAATTCGATAATAGTATCGGCATCCACAATATCAATCTTATCTTGTTCAACCAGGTCTTTGATATTGGAACATCCAATACGTTTTACTTTTCGAGTCATTTCTACACCAATGGCATTTTTCTTTACCATTGACTCGACAAATACATTCTCGTATTCTAGGTCATAATAAAGGCCGTTACAAACCACAGCACCTTGGTCATTTGACTCTACTATGCAATAAGCATCATTGTAGATTTTTGCGTACTTATATATAATGTCAGGGAAGAGAATAGGCGAGATATTATTATCGCGGTAAACAGCCACCTGTTTAAACGGGCGAGCGCTAATATCGACTAAATTAAAAGTACTGTAGTCCTGGCCTCTTCCCTTTGCAACATCCACAAACATCATATAATTGTGATCTTTTTTTGGTCTTTCATAGACCTTAATAGACTCTTGTGTATATATTGGTCCCTTGGCTTTCATACCAAGTAACTTATTACCTGAGATTAGTGTATTACCTGTGCCATGGAAGTTATTACCAAACTCCTGATCAAACTGAAGTTCAGATGTATTCGATACAGTTTGCTTTTTCCAGTTCTCATCTCGGCCTGGTACATCCCACCAATCAATTCTAAACGGTTTGAATTCGTTTGTACCCTGAACAGCACCTTCCCATAACTTGTGATAGATATTACCTAATCCATTTGCAGTTGAGGTTACAATCACCTTTGTATCTTTACCAGCCGATACCACGGGATAAGTTGAGGTATAGAACTCATTAGCATTTTCAACAAATGCAAACTCGTCTAGGAATAGCAAGTTAACTGAAAGACCACGAATAGAACTACCACTGGTAGCTGCCGCTATAATCCGTGAATTGTTACTAAACTCAATTGAGCCTTTATTTACAGCTTTACAACCCGGTTGTAGGAAAAACGGAATGTTTTCCAACATAAGCGTAGCACGAGCCAACATTTCTCTGGCAGTTGCACCCTTGTTAGCCAGAATAGCAACAGTCTTTTCAGGATTAAATACGCAGTACCAAACCAGGTAAGCGACAGAAGAAATGGACTTACCTGACTGGCGGCAAGCAAGAACAATTGAAAACCTATTGTTATTGAAATGGTGGAACATTTCTTCTTGGTATGGATATAGATTGAAGTCAACCAATCCTTCGTCAAGTGAAATAACCTTGAGATATTTTTTGGCAAAATAAACCGGATCTTTCATACACTTGGCGTATTCACGGATCTCTTCAGAAGACCATGCTTGCTCAACGCCATCTCGTTTGATATTAGGATTGCCTAGATATCCGAGGTCGCTATTCTTGATTCTCGTCTGATTCAATGATAGTCTCTTTTTCTTTCGCTTTTTGAATTAACATCTTCTGCAGGTCTGTTGCTGAGCCGACATAAAGATTATTCTGTGTCATACTATTAGGAAGAGCGGCTTGGGGATCAGCCTCAACATCTTTCCGCTCTTTGTGAAGTCGCATTAATTTATCGGCAACTTCAGCATTTTGTTTGATTGCTGTAGACAGCACCTCAAACGCGCGTGGATGTTCAGATTCTCTCGCCAATTCCATCATTAGATCAATGGCCTCGTTACCTTTTTCTGCTAGGTTGTAATATTGTGACCTAGCAAAATCGTAATCATCTTTTATATCACTTTTACTCATTTACACATACACATTTGTCGAAGATTGTATATCACCAACGGCACTAGAAGTAGCACCGGTTATTCTTTCGTCTGGTTCGAAATAGGCGGTGGGATTTTCAACCACTAGGATATTACCACCATCATCCCAGCTTTTCACTACAGCTGTAGCACCAGAGTTAGTTCCTGTTACAGTTTCACCAACAGTAAAGTTACCAACCTGATTTACGACAATAATTCTAAAGTTGTCTGCCACTGTTGGGAACGGATAAGTTACGGCATAATCAAACGTATCTGTCCTATTGGCATTGGTTGGGTCGGTAGTTACCTGTTGTCTTTGTAGTAATTCGTTATTGCCGGCGTCAAAGTCAAAGAAGTCACTTACAACTTTACGAATCGTTTTCTTATCTTCAACACCACTATAGAAATTACACCGTGTTTCAAAATCTAATGTATAGATAATTGCTCTTCTTGTAATAAAGTCACCTTCATAATCATCGTTCATAGCTACACCTTGTAAGGTGATTGGAATGTCTGACTTAATACCAATTGCTGGTACTTCATTAATAGTGACTGTATAGTCTGGCTTAAATGTTGGTAAAATCTGTTCTAGGATTTGCAAAGCTTCATCCTGATTCTTAGCCATAATATTTAATTGAATGCCAATACGATATGGAGCCGGTGCTCTTGTTGTTTTTCTTGTATTGTTGACAATAGATCCAACTCTAATCTCATTAGACTTATTGACAGTTTGATTTGTGTCATATGTAATTGAGGTAATCTCAAAAGATAGCCTCGGTAATTTAATAGCCAGTTTTGGATCATTTAGATCTGTCTGGTTCTGTACTCTGGCAAGAAACTTTTGCCTTGGCCCATAAGCCAAAGGTACTTTAATTTCCTGAAGGATCTTGCCATTTGCATCTGATTTTCTGACGTTGATGTTATTAAATAACGTACCAAATACTGAAATGGTTCTTCGAATAGCGGCATGGTAAAAATATGTTCCAAACATTACGAGATTTCTCCAAATGGATTAGACTCTGTAAAGTCGATGATGTTATCTGCATCGGCTTCAAAGTCTTGGTTTTGAGCGTAAATATCGCCCTTCATTGCCATGTCATTCGCATCCTGAGAGAAGTACCACGTTGCACCACTATCGGTACCAGTAAGAACATCGGTTTGATTAACCTTAAACTTACGTGCTGTTCCGTCACTTCCAATTTCGTTAATTAAGGTAAGAGTACCAACGCCAGCTGCCACATCGAACTTGACAACTTCGGCTGTAACAAAGATATCTGCGCCCAGTGCATCATCCTCACCAGTATCCTGTTTGACCTCTTCACCAGGAGCAAAGTGGCCGGATCCATTGTTCATAATGAATTCCAACTGATAAGAATGAGTTTCTTGGATAACATCGACTTCGCGAATGCCAGTTTCCAGTTCCTCTCCACTGTACTCGAATAACTCACATTCCAACTTATAAGTTGGCAGGTTAGATAACTGGTAGAAAGGCTGTTCGTGTTCTACAAAACGAATTTCAAATAAGGACCGTGATAATGGCAGGTAAACCAAGTCACCTTCACTTGGTCTTTCATCATTGATTGAATTGTTATAGAATCCAACTAGGTTTTCCCAACGCTTACGTGATACTACAAATGTAGCCTGGTCACGAATCTCAACT